>Ga0187887_10002286_pt1 | contig 15480 bp, 17 predicted proteins | sample June2016WEW_7_10_FD_132977 | JGI IMG/M metagenome (GOLD analysis project Ga0187887, IMG submission 132977) | Peatland microbial communities from SPRUCE experiment site at the Marcell Experimental Forest, Minnesota, USA - June2016WEW_7_10 | ecosystem: Environmental > Terrestrial > Soil >...
GCGAAGACGATTCGGTGATTCCGGCGAACGTCGAGCAAGCCGTCAATTTCTATCAGAGCGACGGTCTGCTGCACGGACGCCAGGCGATTCGCGCCGCGGATCCAACGCGCACTCGTATCCTTGGAAACTTCCGCCAGGACTATGCCGCTAAGCCCATCCGTTGCCATGCCTATCCCTGGTGGGATCGAATTTTCATGAAATCGCACATCGAAATCGAATGCGACCCGCGCGTTTGGACGCAGGTTGAGTCACTGATCCGCTCGAAGTTGCCGCCTCCCACGCAAGCAACGACCGAACCGAACTCTCCGGTGAGAGCGTCCGCGACGTTGACCCGGTAATCCGCCGTCAGCATTGCGTCTCGTGGATCGGAAACTCTAGAACAAGCCACTGACATCAGGTTCGATCCCTGTCCCGCCGGACAGGGTTACCCTGCGGACGCAGTGCGCGACGTGGCTCGCGTATCGTACAGGCATGGCAGTTAAGATGGGTTATGGCTGGCGATGCATCTTCCGGGCAAAAGGGCGGGAAACCGCCGGACGCCGCGTCCGAGGCGCTGCCGCGCCCGGCGCTCCAGCCGACACGCGTAGAATCAGACGCCAAATCTGCTGCAGTGAAACCACCAGTTCCTGGGAGCGGGTCGCAGACTGCCGCGCGCGCGGATGGTGGTTCACAGCGCCCACCGAATACTGCGGACAAGTGGGATCCTACGGCTACGCCCGCGCCCCAAGCGACAATTCCCTGCCCAAAATGTGGTGCGGCCGTGCGCGAGGTTGCGCGCTTCTGCCAGCGCTGCCACATGACCATGCGTTTCGACTGCCCCTCTTGCGGCAACAAGCAGCGCACTGGCGTGAAGTGCGAAAAGTGCGGAATCAACTTCGTGAAGTACATCGGAGCGGTGGTCGCAGCCAAGCAACCTGAACAAGACACTCTCGAGGCGAAGATGGAACGGCGCAGCGCGCTGCTGAAGAATGTCTTGACGATCCCACTCACTGGCGGGCTCAAGCTCTTCAAACAACTCTTTAACGCGAGCATCCGGAAATCGTAATTCACGATTGAAAATACCTCGACGGCGGAAACAAGCCGCAGCGTGAGAACTCGCGGCCCGCGGAGCGCTTTACTTCCTGCATCCAGTAATCGAACGTGGCCCACCACGCCCTACCCATTCTCGGAAGTCGGGCGCAGTGGTTTGCACGGAACGAGGTCGGCTTCGGTTCGACGTGTGCCATGTGCTGGTGACGGTATGGGTGGGCTGGAGCGGCTTCCATACGCGGTGATTTGGGCGGGGGGTGGGATTGCGTGCGAGGGGCGTGATCGTGGGCGACCCCGGGGACAATCTCCTCGAAACAACTTGCTGGCCGATTTGCGTGGAGGTGATTGATGTCGTGGGAAGGGGCAAACCAACGGGGAATGCGCTCGGGGCTTATCGAAGATGGTGATCGAGCCCGGGCTGCAAGTGCCGTTGATGGTTCACTTTGGATGGGACGACGGCTGATCGCGCGGCTCTGAATTAGGCGCGGATTTTCATTTGAACTATTAAGGGGGTGAAATTCTTAAGACTAGGATTGTTTGGTGCGGGGGGGCCAGGGCTCTAGGAGTTGCTCTTTGCGGTGGATCAGGGCGTTGATGTTGTAGGGGGCTAGTTCGATGCTGTGGCCGTGGGTGATCGCGTCGGTGGGGCAGGCTTCTACGCAGTAACCGCAGAAAATGCAGCGCGAGTAATCAATGTTGTAGACCTTCGCATAGCGCTCGCCTGCAGAAATACGGTTGGCGGCGGTGTTTTCCGCGGCTTCGATGTAGATGCAATTCGCAGGACAGGCTGCGGCACAGAGAAAACAGCCTACGCACTTTTCGTAACCGTGCTCGTCACGCTGTAAAACATGGATGCCGCGATAGCGTGGTTGTACGGTGGGCGGCGCTTCGGGAAAGCTTTCGGTAGTAGTTTTGCGAAACATCGTGCGTAGGGTTACGCTGAAGCCCTTGTAGAGGGTGAAAAATGTTTCGCCGACTTCCTGGATAAGGGAGGCCATCGCATTCACTTTAGCAGAGTCGGTGGAGGCAGGCAATGAAGCTGTGACGAGTGGCGAGTGATGAGTGTCGAGTGAATCGGGATTTTTGATGCGACGTCGCCGGCCAAAACGGCCGAAAAAGTAGCGATTAGAATGGGGCGCTGTTGTTTGTTTTCAATCGTATGCGGCCATTTTTAATTTTCGTCCAGTAGCGATTAGATTTTGTTGGCGAGCGCGCGGAAAAGCGGGGAGCGGCGGTTGCGCGTTGCGGGGCTGCTTTGTGAATCGCGCTGCAGCGCGATTCATCTTGAGGGCCCCGGGTGCGGGATCGAAGAGTGGGCGGGATTTTGTTTGCGGTTTCATATTTTAGTTTCCGCTGGAATGTAGCGCAGAGGTGCGGAGAAAACAGCTGTGCGATGGAACAGACCTGGTGCAGAACCAGTACTAGCTGTACGAAATTGGCTAAAACCTGTACCGATTGCGACGGAGAACTGCCAAGATTGCCGCGCTATACACCCACCTTGTAAGTTCAAGTCAAGTTACTTTAATGTGACACGACCTGAGCAGGGATTCGCGCGTGTCTGAGCGCAAGGGCGGGCGAGTTGCCTTGGAGATCCAGATTTGAATACTTGCTTATTCGTCTTCCGTGGGAATACTTTTGCCGAACGACGATTGAAGGTCAGCCTAGCGGCTGCGCGCTTATTCCCTGAGGTCGGCGAAGCGGGCTTGGATTAGCCATTGGATCAGGGCGAAGATCATGGCGGTGGTTACGCCGAAGAGGAGCATGCCGTTGGCGGCTTCGAGGGGGCCGAGGAATCGCCATTGGGGCGTCATGACGATGTCGCCGTAGCCTAGGGTGGTGTAGTTGACCGCGGAGTGGTAGCAGGCGGTGCCGAAATCGGCGAATTCGCCGCAGAGGACGAACACTTCGGCCCACAAAGCGATCTCGAGCAGGTGCGCCACGAGCGTCGCAAGCATGGCGAGCACGACGATGGGAAAATCGCTCCAGAAATTTTTGCCGGTGCGGCCCAGGCGGCGCTCGCGCCGAAGAAGCTTCAGCGACGCGGCCACGGACAGAGCGTGGATGAAGAAGGTACATAAGATCACGACTGCGCCAACTGCCAGGGGAAGGAGAATCGGGATGCGGGGAGGTTGCGTCATCGTTTGTGCGCGCTTTCGGCGGGGAAATCGCAGCTGAGTCGATCAGGCCTTCTGTGGCGTCGTGGTTGCGTGAGGCGCATTGCTATGTTTGATGCGTGGCGAGAGCGAATGATATCACTGGGGTAGTTGGCTTAGAAGTTGAATGGTTTTTGGATTGACGTTGCAACGAGCCGGTGAGGCGTTAGCAGGCCGGCGCTACCGGGCCGTCCTCGTTACTTCCTTCGAGAGGTAAATTATTTGGCCTACGTGGTGGTAGGCATGAGCGGCCGTGCGGAAGAAGGCGGTGAAGCGGTCGCGGGCTTCCGGTTCTCTCTCGGCGGAGTATGGCCTGGTGAAGTCTTCGGCGGATTGCTGGCGCACGGTGGCGGCGGCCATGGCGATGGCGCGGTCGAAGTCGGCGAGGACTTGCTCTTTGGGAAGCTGGCGCGGATCGTTGAATTCGCGGTCGCGATCGCGCAGGTAGCCGGTGCCAGCGATTTGCGCGGCGATGTAGTAATTCAGATTGCCGGTGAGATGCAGGAGCAAGTGGCCGATGCTATTGCCGTAGGGATACGGCTTGAGCCAAAGCTGGTCGGTCGAGAGCGGATCAACCCATTGGTGCACGCGTCCGCGAACTTCTTCGTAGTATCCGGCGAGAGAGGATGCGACGAGCTGGCTGAAGTCTGACATGGGCGTTTTGCCTTCTGGCGGCGCGCGGAGAATGTCAGGCGTCCGCAGAGTGACTTTCGAGGCCGAGGCGAGCGGTGCGCGCGGCTTGATACTTCCCTTCTTCGCTTGATATTGATTGACGCATCGCGAACGGCGATGATACCACCGCGTCGCGTGGTTTTTGTGCCGGGAGCGAATGGGATGCGCAATTTAATTGTGGGAGCTTTGATAGTGTGCGGCTTCGCCGCGGCGCATGGGCTTTCGCCAGCGATCGGCAGCGAAACTGGGACGCGGAGCACCGCGAACATCGTGCAGAGCGCGGTGGGGGCGACGCTCTTTGACGGCGCGACGCTGAAAGGGTGGAACGGAGATCCGGCAATCTGGTCGGTGAAGGACGGAGCGATACACGGTGTTTCGAAAACAGGAAGTCAGCTGATTTTGAGCCAGGGGGAGTATTCGGACTTTCGGTTAATCCTGAAATCGAGGCTGCTGAGCGCTAGCAATCACTTAGGTGTGTGCTTCTGGGGCGAGCGCGAGGCGGATTGGGGATACGGGGAATGCATTCTGGTGATTCCTCCTACGGGTCACTTCTGGGATTATCATCCGGGCATGAGCGACGATCCCGCATACGAGAAATTCGCGCAGCCGGGCTTCGATCCACACCTCTGGCACGAGACCGAGATACTTGCGCGACGAACGATTGGAATCGTACGAGTGGCGGTGAACGGAGTGGAGTTGACGCGGTATACGGATCCGGACCCGGCGCGCCTGAAAAAGGGGCCGATCGGTCTGCAGATCCACACGGGTGTTTCTGAAGTGGAGTATAAGGACATTGTTATTGAGACTGAGCCGGGGGAGGATCGATTAGTTACGGTGAGCGCCGCGAGCGAGCATGAATAATCGTATCTGGCTGGCCCGATGAAGCTGTGGGCGATGAAGCTTTGCGATTTGCTGGGCCCTCGTTTTGCGCTCCGCACGTTTTGCATGCTTGCCTCCCTGACAGCTGTAATGCCTTCCGCTTACTCGCATCCTGCCCAAGCATCGGCCTCGGCGCAACCACAGACGGCGACAACCAAGACGGCTGCGACGCCGACGCCATCGCCAACGCGGGCGGATATTCTCCTCGGAGGTTACGGGCCGTACCGGGCGAACAACGATTTGCTCTACTACCATCTCGATGTCCGCGTTGACCCGGAGAAGAAGTTCATCAGCGGCAAAAATACGATTCGCTTTCGGATGCTGAAAGACGACACCCGCATTCAAATTGATCTGCACCCAAGCCTCAACGTTGACAAAATTCTCCTTGGGACGGATTCGCTAAAGTACGACCGCGAGTTTAGCGCGGTGTTCATCGATTTTCCGCGGACAATCGAGAAGGGTCATATTTACACAATCGTTTTCTACTACTCGGGAACGCCGCTGGAATTGGGCTGGGATCGCGGCGACAAGAAGAGCTTGGGCGGCGGGATTGGCTTCAACAAAGACGCGTCGGGGCACGACTGGATTAATACCGTGTGCGAGGGCGTCGGCTCAAGCACCTGGTGGCCGAGCAAGGACCAGTGGCGGGACGAAGCCGAGAATATGGACATCAGCGTGGCTATCCCCAATTCACTGGTGGATGTTTCGAACGGGAAGTTCCAGGGCAAGACCGATCTGGGCGATGGGTTCACTCGTTGGGACTGGCATGTGCACTACCCGATCAACAACTATGATGTTTCGCTGAATATCGGCAACTACGCGCACTTTTCCGACCGGCTAGGCGATCTTCGGCTCGATTTCTACGTACTGCCCGAGAATATCGACAAAGCGAAAAATCAATTCGCGCAGGTGAAAGGAATGCTCGAGGCGTACCAACACTACCTGGGCGAATATCCGTTCAAGAAAGACGGCTACAAGTTGATTGAGGCACCGATGACGGGGATGGAGCACCAGAGCGCCGTCACCTACGGGAATCACTTTGAGAACGGCTATTTGGGACGCGATTGGACAGGCGTTGGCATCAGCCCAAAATTTGATTTCATCATCGTGCACGAAAGCGCGCATGAGTGGTTCGGGAACGCGATCACCGCGGCCGACCACTCCGACATGTGGATCCACGAAGCCTGGGCCACGTACCTGGAAAGCCTGTACGTCGAGTACTGGTGGGGCAAGGCCGACGGCATCAAATATGTGAACGGCTACAAGCCGAAAGTAAAAAACGACCTGCCGATCGTCGCCGAGCGCGGCGTCAATGCCACGCCGCCGGTGGATCAATATTTCAAAGGCGTGCTGTTCATCAACACGCTGCGTAGCATCGTGAACGACGATGACCGCTGGTGGAAGCTTCTCCACGATTTCTACCAGCACTTCAAGTACAAGAACATCATGACCGAGGATGTGGTTGCTTATTTCAATCAGCAGGCGGGCATGGACCTGACGCCGATCTTCAATCAGTACCTTCGCCGCACTGCTATTCCCACGCTCGAACTGAAGTTCGACGTGCCCGCCGGAACGGTTGCCTACCGCTGGAAGGTGGACGAGCCGGGCTTCGCGATGCCGGTACGCGTGGGACGAAGAAATAGCTGGCAGGTCATCGAGGCGACGACGGAATGGCGGTTGATGAACACGCCGTTAAAGAAGGATGAATTCGAGGTTGCCACCGACTTGTATTACGTGGATGTTGTCAAGCAATAGCCGAACCCAAGTGACTCCACGTCCGCGCGGCGCCGTTCCCGCCATCTTGCACAGTGAAAAATTCAACGCGTGTTGAATCATTCAGCGCCGGTGAGCGACTTATGCCGGTTCGGGTTGCGCGACCATTGGCTAAGTCAAGCCGGATGTGTGTTTGAGGGCCGTTTGCCGGGGATGAAACGATCGGTCGTTGAATTGCACTATTCTCCTGCGTAGGGCATGTGCCAGGAGAGCCGCGATGGCGACGAAGAAAAGCAGAAAATCCACGGCCCGTAAGTCACTGACAAATAAAGAGCTTCCTTCCCTGACGCCATTGATGACATTTCCGTCCGCTCCTTGCTGCTGCGCATGATGGAAGCGCGTTGCACCGAACGGGAAGCAATTTAGACCAGGGACCGCCTTGCCAGGCCTCCGCGGCCCCTGATTAGAATCGGTAGGATAGCTCGGCAGTAGGTTGATCGCAGAACGAACGACGAGGAGATTAATAAACCCAGATGAGCCAGCCCACTGCAATGACGGAAGATTCCTTCGAAAAAGCGCGGATGGCATTTTTCGGAAAAGTAGCCCCGAGTTCGAACCAGAATGCGCAGGCAGCCGGCGCGATGGCGGCCCACAGCGAACCGGCGCGCGAACCCGACGCACAAATGACGCAAGCGGTGGCGTCCAGCTAACAGCTCGACAAGAAGCCTATCCGCAAGCCGATATTTCCGCGCGCGCCCTTCCAGCGGCAGAGCCCAAGACTCGCATCCCACGACTTAACAGTTTCCCTGCTCAGTGAGCATCAGGACGCGGCGCAGCAATCGCTGGCTGTTTTTGCTCGCCAAAAGGCAGTTTGAAATTTCGCGCAATGTCCGGCCCGTATTCGCCCAGCAGATCGAAACCCACATCACAGCGTATCCGACGAGCCGTGCTGCCGGCCGCACTCCTGGTTCTCGGTTCGGATGCTGCGCGTTGCTTTGCGGGTCGGCACTCGTCGTCCCCAATCACTGGGAAAGATTAAACATGCGCGTCGTATTCGCGGCAAGCAACCACGGGGTGCTCGACCGAATGCCACAGCCACATGGAGATTCGAAGAATCTTGTGGCGAGTTTCCTGCTTGGGAACCAGCTTCAAACGATTGAAAATAAACAATGACGACGTAACTCGGCTCCCAGTTTTTGTCGCGCTTTTTGAGGTTACAACGGCAACGGTCCGCTGTCGCGCGATTGAGGACTGGGCGCAACCCTTCGGCTCCGGGCAGCGGGCCTGCCCGCCGCAGCAAGGAACTCAAGATGAATCGCGCTGCACGCAGCAGAGGGATTCACAAAGTCAGACAAGGGGGCAGTTCGGTGGCGTGGAAATACGGACCAGGCGTCAAGAGCGAAAATCGTGAGGCTAACGGGTGCTCGCGGTTGCGGACCCAGCGCGCGCGGCCTTGCGGCCACCAAAAAACCCCATGCATCGCTGTTCGTCGGTGACGTCTACGCGTTCCATGTCCGTGACCGACAGCTCAAAGGTTTGGTGGCAAGCAGGACAGGTCATCTCGATGCAAGCCGTCTCGGAGTCAAAACGCTTCTTGTCGGGACCGACCTTGGAAACGATGACGGTCGCACCGCAGTTTGGCCTGTCGCAAATCGCGCATAATTCGATCTCGTGCACGGACTCCCCCCTCGTGCCTGTGTTGGGCTGGAGGGGAAATCCACAGGTCATAACTATTGCAGGATTTGTTCTACCGCGAATCGTCGCTGCTTTGTTGCAGCTATTTTAAAATCGTTGCGCAATTCAAACAATTGAGTGATTGCAGGACAAGGTGCGGAAAAAACAAGATCAAAGCCGTCGGCCTGAAGACGCGCCTTACAACCGCCAGGGAATTTGGTGGACGTGAGGGGGCTCGAACCCCTGACCTCCTCGTTGCGAACGAGGCGCTCTCCCAACTGAGCTACACGCCCATCGAGTGAATCTGAAACTAACTACCTGGCCTGTCCGCCGGAGCGGGCCGTTCTCCCAACTGAGCTACACGCCGACTGCAGGAAGCATTCTAGCAAAGGCGGAGAGGAGCACCAAACATCGGGAGCAAAGAAGTTTCCGGCGGGCAGATAGGGCCCATGAAAACAAGGTTGACGCGTACGGCATTTCCGGGCGTGGAATCAGAGATTGTCCGGCTTACTTTTGCGGGGAGATTGCGGGAATACTTGCGGCAGGAGGAACTGCTGATGCGCTTTTTATTGCGGCATTTTGCGGTGGTAGTGCTGGCCGCCGCTGTGGGTGGCGCGGTGTTTGTGGTCAGTGGGTGCGAGGGCCAGGTGCGGTGCTACGATGCTGGGTAGAACGATTATCATGTGTGGAATCATGGCGAGGTGGTTAATTACAACCGGTGGGAACACGAAACGCATCGAGACCACGTGGATTTTGCGAAGCGGAATGATGACCAGAAGAAGGAGTATTTTGCTTGGCGACATAACCAGCATTAGAGTTTGCGCTCCTGGGGCGTGATGCATGGCGCCTCGGATGGGACTCAAACCGGCCACTGATGAACGCTAAGAACGACGCGCAGATGACGGTAATGCGACGCGAACCTTGTAGGTGCGATCCCACGGCGGGCGAGGCAAGCCTCGCCTAGAGCGTTTTGTCGCCGGACATTTGGCCCCGGCAAAAGCGGCGCCAAGCCGCCGCACTCCCGCTGGGCTAGGCGTTGACCCAAAGTTGGCAGGCGAAAGATTGGATTTGCGGGCGGCGCCAACCCAAAGGCGCCCGCCTGAAGGCGGCCGCTACAAACCCAACGGCAACGACCCGCCGCCATTTTGGATTGCAGTAATGCCCTCAATTTGCGTCGCGTATCAATGGCATTTTTATCTGTGCGGGATTATTTTGCGGGTTCGGGGGACGGGTGGAGCTGGGCGCGGGCGCTGCTTACGAATTTGCCGAAGCGGTGGGCGAGGGTGAAGATGCGTTCAGATTGGCGAAGGCGGATGGCGTCATTGGGGATTAATTCGGCACCGATGCCGAGAGCTGCGGCGCCGGCCAGGATAAAATTTGCGGCGGTGTGTTGATTTACGCCGCCGGAAGCGACGAGGGGGAGATTAGGAAAAGGGGCTTTGAGGGCGCGGATGTAGGTGTCGCCACCGACTTGGGAGCAGGGAAAAACTTTCACGAGATCGGCGCCAGATTTCCAGGCGCGGGTGACTTCGGTGGGCGTGAGCGCGCCGGGGATGGCGACGACGTCGGCGCCGAGAGCGAATTCCACAATTTTGAGATCGAGGCCGGGACCGGTGAGGAATAGCGCGCCGGCGTCAACGCACTGGCGAGCTACGTCGGAATCGAAGACATCGCCGGCACCGACGATCATCTGCGGCGCGCGTTTTACGAGGTGCGCGATCACAGCCACGGCGCCAGGGACCGTCATTTCAATTTCGACGATGGGAATGCCGCCACGGGAGACAGCTTCGGCGGCGAAGAGAGCGTCTTCGGCGGAAGAGAGGCGGACGGCGGGAATGATGCCGATCTCTTCGATGCGGGCGCGGATTTGTTCGCGTTTCATGGTGCGCGGGCCTCATTGATTGGCGCCTGACGCGATTCGACGCCGCGGCGATTCTAGCGGAATTGTGTGTGGCCGGCGAAGGAAAAAGAAATCAGGATGCGGTTATTGAGCGCGAAATCAATCAGAGGTTCCATCTAGGGCGTCGCCGTTCGATTGGAAAGAGCCCGCGGCATTTATTGTTCCACCGTGTTCTCCAGAACCAGCGCGTTGGAGACGACCTGGTCGCCGGGCTTCAGCCCCGAGGTCACTTCCTGCATGTTGTTGGGCAGCATGCCCCCGCCAACAATGGCGATGCGCTTGAATTTGTTGCCGCCCGCCGGCATGTACACCCAATCGCGATCGTGCAGGTGGAGAATGGCCGAAGCTGGCACGGACGCGTGCGATTCCTTCTTCTGGCCGCGGAAGGTGGCAGTGACAAACATGCCGGGGCGCATGTTGCCGGGATTGTGGACCTGGATGCGGACTTTTGCGGTACGAATGCTGGGGTCGAGAACCGCGCCGATATTGCTGATCGTACCGGTGACGACTTGATCGGGATAGGCGTTCAGGCGGACGTCGGCGGTGTCGCCCGGGCGGACGTCCGACAAATCATTTTCGTAAACGTCGCATACGATCCAAACGTCGGAGAGATCTGAAATCGTGAACGGGTTGGTGGACGAAAGACCTTGCACGCCGGCGGCGTTGGTGACTTGCTGATCGGTGATGACGCCTGAGATGGGAGCGACGATATCCACGATGCCCGAAGGATGATCGAGCGGCGCTCCCAGAACGCGCAGGTGCTCGGCGGTGGTTTCGACGTCAACTTTGGCTTTGTTCTCGGTGTCTTCGGCTACTTGAAAATCATTCAGGGAAATGGCGCCGTGATCGTAGAGGCCTTTGGCGCGATCGAATTGGGTGTTCGCTAGAGTTTCATCGGCGACGGCTTTGCGGTAGTCGGAGTAGGCAGCGGCGATGTCCGCGCTTTGCACGCGCAGCAGGAGCTGGCCTTTTTTTACGGTGTCGCCGAGGCGGGCGCGAATTTCGACGACACGTCCGGAGGCGATGGAGATCACCGGCACGGTGCGGGCGATGTCTGGATTAACGACGCCCGTAACCGTGAGTTGTGACGCGGCTTTGTATTCCGCCGCGGTGACCAACGGGAATTGCGCGGCGTTGTCAACCTGGACGATGTTCGCGTCGCCTTCGTGTTCGACTTGCGCGGAAGGAGGAGCTTCGGCCGCGGCGTCTTTCTTAGAGTCGCCGCCACAGCTGATTAGGAATAGTGATGCCGCTGCGAGGAGTGCGACTAGCGATTTGACGGAGTCCGCGCGTTTCATTAATACCCTCAGAATTATAAGCGCAATGCGGTAGATAACAGCTGCCGTTAAGAATGCGGAGACCGGGTAAGAATCACATAATCCGGTGCCTGTGCGCCAGAGGAACGCAGTTTTCTGTTGCAACGGCAAAAGTGATTTGGATGGTTGGGGGTGGGCGTTGGTTGGACGTGAGATGGATTTGGAGCGGGGGCATCAAAGGCAACGGATTCGATGCAGAGGGCACCGAGAAACTGCGGTTGAACCGCGGACAGGCAGAGGGACACGGGAGAGATCCTTCGCCCGGCTTCAGGCAAAGGCGCCTGACTCAGGATGACGATGCTCGTCGCATCGTCATTTTTTTACCATTTCGATGTCGAGGGTGATGGTGACTGTGTTGCCGATCATTTCATCGCCGCTGGGGAGGGTGTTGGACATGTAGACGATGCCAAAATCCTGGCGATTAATTTTCGTGGTGGCGGAGGCGCCGCGGCGCGTGCCGTTCATTACCTGGATGGGCTTGGTGGGGCCGGTCACGTCGAAGGTGACTTCTTTGCTGACGCCGTGGATGGTGAGGTTGCCGGTCATTTTGGCGGTGCCGTCGCCGGTGCTGACGATTTTCGTGGATTGGAAAGTGATGGTTGGGTATTTGGCTACGTCGAAGAAGTGATCGCTTTTGAGGTCGTCGTCGCGGCGCTGCACGCGGGTGTCTAGGGAGGCTACGTCGATGCTGGCGGCGACTGTGGATTTGGATATGTCCTGGTCGTCGAGTTGCACGGTGCCGGAAACTTTTGTGAATTCGCCTTGGACGTTCGAAATGCCTAGGTGGCGGACGGAGAATTGGGCGTTGGAGTGGGCGGGGTCGAGTTGCCAGGTGGAGGTTTGGGCTGAGGCTGCGGTGGCGCTGAGGATTACCGTGAAGCCGAATGCGAGTAGGGATTTTTTCACTTGGGACTCCTGGGAGATATCGTGTCGAGAATAGTTGAATTTTAGCAGGTGAGATTATAGCAGGGGTGGGGATTTACCGCAGAGGCGCAGAGGACGCAGAGAATGGCAACAGCAAAGGCCCCACTGATGAACACAGATGAACTCTGATGGACAGGAGTGAAGAGATTTGAGGTGGAGGGCGCAGCGAAGGGTCACGACGAGGCGGGCGAGGCAAGCCTCGCCTAGGGCGTTGGCGTGCCGAACATGGGCTTCTAGGAAGGCGGCGGCAGGCCGACGCACTCCATATTGGGCTAGGCTTGCTCAGGGCGCGATCATTGTGGCACGTGTACTGGGCTAAGAACTTGTGAGTAGGGATTTGGCGCGGGTTATGAAAGCGTCGGCTTGGGTGGGATCTGGGAGGGCGCCTTGGGCGAAATGTTTGGCGCCGCCGCCTTTGCCGTTGAACTCTCTCAGACTTTCGCGAAGGGTGGCGCCGAGGTCTTGCGTCAGTTCCGCGGATCTTGCGGCGGCTACGTGGCCGGATTCGCGGCCGACGAGCAGAGCGATTACATTTTTTTCGGCGACCAGCTTGGCGGCTAATAGCGCCAGGTACGCGGGAGTGGCATCGGGCGGCATGGCTAGGATCAGCCGCGGACCGCTGGATGTTTCTGGGTGCTGCTGTAACAGCGATTGGGCTTCGAGATTGGCAAGGCGCTCTTCGAGGTGTTTGATGGCAGTGTTACTTGTGCGGCGGTCTTCGATAATTTTTGTGATGCCGGCGGGGACGTCGGCTAGCGCGCAACTTAACAACGAGGCGGCTTGGGTTAGCGTTGCAAAATCGCTGCGGGCGGCGGCCAGGGCGCGGTAGCCTGCTACGAATTCGATGCGCCAATGCTCGCGACTTCTTTCCAGTTTGCGGAGGAGGGTTAGGCCGGCTTGGCCGGTGCGGGCAAGATGCGTGCCGCCACAGGGTTGACGGTCAAAGCCCTCGATTTCGATGGCGCGGAGGATGCCTTCGCGGTCAACTTTTTTGCGGATGCCGGATTCGGCCAGTTGTTGGGCTGTGCCAAAGCGGATTACGACTGGGCGATTTTCGAAGATGATTTCGTTGGTGCGGCGCTCGGCCGCTTCGATTTGGCGCAAGACTACACTGGGCGCGGCGAGATCGATCGTTGAAATCTCCTTGCCGAGATGGAAGGAGACGGTTTGGAAGCCGAATAGTTCGATGAAGGCGGCGGATAGTAGATGTTGCGCGGTGTGTTGCTGCATGTGATCAAGGCGGCGGGACCAGTCAATTCGGCCGTGGATGGGACCGGCGGCAACTTCGGCCGTCGTGTAGTGAACTACGTGGTGGGGGTCGCCCGGATTGGAGGCTTCCGGCCCCGCGGCGATGTTTGGCGCGTCAACAACTTCGACTACTTGCACATCACCTAACGTGCCTAGGTCGTGCGGTTGGCCGCCGGAGGTGGGGTAGAAAGCCGTCTTATTAAGGATAACTTTCCAGCGCGGGCCTTCGGGCGTGCAGGAGATGACGGCGGCGTCGAATTCACGCAGGAAGGAATCGTGGTAATAGAGCCTGTCCGTCAGGTCAGTTCCCTTTCGGTGCGGCGTAAGCATAGCATAGAGACTGAGGCGGAAAAGGCCGGGACACGGTAGAATCAAGGCGTGCCCATCAAACTGATTGCCATGGATATAGACGGAACTTTGCTGAACAGCAAATCCGAGATATCCGAGAGGAATTCGGAGACGATTGCGGAAGCGGCGTCGCGCGGGATTGAGATTGTGCTAGTGACCGGGCGGCGATTTGATTTTGCTCTGCCGATTGCCAATGCCCTGCCCTGCGATTTGCATTTGATCGTGAATAACGGCGCGCTGGCGAAATCCCGAAATGGGACAACACATCTGCGTTATTTGCTGCCGGCGGAGACGGCGCGACAGGTGCTGGCTGCTACGCCAGAATTTCGCGGGAGCGCGGCGGTGATTTTTGACCGTCCCGGGGCGCGACAGGTGATCATGGAGCGGGTGGATTGGGACGACCCGTTTCGCGGAGGGTATTTCCGGCGCAACCGCGAGTATATAGCGGAGGTCGCGCCTTTGAGCGATTGTTTGAGCGGCGGCGAGGATCCGATTCAGGTGATGTACGCGGGAAATTGCTCGCCGATGCGAGCGGCAATGAAGAGTTTGGAGGCGCTCTCTCGGTCGCGGGATTTTACTTTGGCATTGACGGAGTATGAGGATCGCGATTTTTCGATTTTGGATGTGCTGCGGCGGGACGTGACGAAGGGCAAGGCGCTGGCGGAATGGACCCGGCAACGCGGGTTTGCGCGCGAGAATGTGCTGGCTATCGGCGATAATTGGAACGACCGGCAGATGCTGGAGTTTGCGGGGAGTCCTGTGCTGATGGGAAATTGTATCGCGGAGTTGAAGGAATGCGGTTGGCCGATTACCTTATCGAATGATGAGGATGGAGTGGCGGCGGCGATTTGGGATTATGCTTTGAATGAGAATTGATGGAGCAGTTGAGAGTTCGCAGTTGACAGTTGACAGTTGAAAGTCGGACGCTGTTCCAGGCGCTTCGGTGGCGGACGGGTTGTGATTCGGCTAACTTTAAATTCGGCGATCGGATTCCTGACGGCGCTGGCGGCAGCTGCGCTTGTCGCTCCGGGCATTGCGCGGGCGGATTACGCGGTGCTGCGGTCAGGGGCGCGTCTGCATATTACTGGTTACGAGCGCGATGGGGAGCGGGTGCGTTTGGCGGTGGATGGCGGCACGGTCTCCGTGGCGGCGGATGATTTGGTGGCTGTGGAGCCGGAGGAACATTTTGCGCCGGTACCTGTGATGCCGATGGATACGCCGGGGCCGTTTGGGAATTTGATTCATGCGGCGGCGCAGAAACATGGGGTGGACGAAAGTTTGATTAAGCAGGTGATCGCGGTGGAATCGAATTTTAATCCGCTGGCGGTTTCGCGGAGGCAGGCGCAGGGGTTGATGCAGCTTTTGCCGACGACGGCGGCGCTTTATTCGGTGGCGAATATTTTCGATCCGGCGCAGAACATTGACGCGGGGACGCATTACTTGAAGGATCTGCTGGCGCGCTATCGCGGGGATTTGCGATTGGCGCTGGCGGCGTATAACGCGGGGCCGGAAATGGTGGAGCGTTATGGCGGGGTGCCGCCGTTTCCGGAGACGCAGAAGTATGTGCGGCTGATTACGGCGCACATGAACATTTCCACGAAGAATTAGTAATTCCTCGAAAAGC
>Ga0187887_10002289_pt1 | contig 15474 bp, 6 predicted proteins | sample June2016WEW_7_10_FD_132977 | JGI IMG/M metagenome (GOLD analysis project Ga0187887, IMG submission 132977) | Peatland microbial communities from SPRUCE experiment site at the Marcell Experimental Forest, Minnesota, USA - June2016WEW_7_10 | ecosystem: Environmental > Terrestrial > Soil > Wetlands...
CGATATCCGGAGCACGCGGTCGCGCAGCGGAAAGCCCGATGCCAACAGGATCACTCCCTGGATGCCGCAGGCCATCGTCAGCAGGCTGCCCGAGATGCGGTAGTACAGCAAAAGAGTCAGCAGCGTTGTCGCCAACAGCGAGAAGTACAGCCGCCGATGGCTCGCGCGGTCCGACGCCAGTTGCGCGACGTAGAAGCAGGCGATCGCCGCGCAGGTCGCCCACACGGGGGCCGAGGCATCGGGCAAGTTGGCCATCGCAAGAAAGCCAGCCATCGCCGCGACGGCGCAGCTCTGCCAGCCGAACACGTCGCGCTTCCACTGGCGCGCCGCCAGCACGAGCGCCAGCGCCGCCGCCGCCCACGCCGCGGCGACCATCTCCGCCGGCAACGACGCCCACAACGCCACGACCCCGAACGCCAGCGCGATGGACGACGCCCCCACCAGTAACAATCCGCCTTCCTCGCGGCGGGCGCGTAAAGCGATGGCGTAAGCCAATAGAGCGGCCCGCGCGGGCATCAGCCGGAGATCCCACGGGCCGGAATTGTGCAGGCCCACCACATTGAACAGCCAGACGCGGCCTGCGCCCACGATCGCCGCCGCGTAGGCCATGCGGCGGAAATCGTCCGGCAGGCGCCGCAGTCCCAGTTCCAGGACCAACACCGCCAGCGCCATCCAGGCAACCCCCAGGTATGCGCCCGGCGCCAGCCGCCACACCAGCGCCATCGACGCCGCCACGGCCGCGCCGGCGCCGGCCAGCCGCATTAGGCCGCGTTCGTCTTCCGCAAAGCGATCCGCCCCGTACCACAGCGCGCACAACGCGGTCGCGTAGCAAACGCCTGCGGCTACCGCCAACGGCAGGTCGCGCATCTCCGCCGCGGTTCCCGCCAGCCCCACCGCCAGCAGCAGGTATCCCTGCAAACGAGAATCGAACAGTCGCCGCCACCAGCCAAACGCAAACGCGCCGGCCGCCGCGGCCTGCCACAACACGCTGCGGTATGGCTCTTCCGTTTTCTTCCCAATCACCAGCGCCAGCATGCCCGCCGCCGCGTAGCCGTAGAACTGATCCGCCGCGTAAAGCGCGCGATTCGCATAGAAGACCACCGCATCGAGCGATGCCACCGGCACCCACTGCCCGACAGGCAACGCCCACATGTCGATCGCCAGCAGCCGCAGCGTCTCCACGCCGAACAGCGACGTGCCCAGCCAGCGCAGATACGGCGCGCGCAGCCTGATCCCGGCCAGGTAGAACAACTCCGCCTCCACCACCAATGCCGACGCCACCCACTGGCGATCGAGCTTTTGAAAGATGGCGCCCGCCGCCAGCGCCGCGGTCAGGGTTGCAGCGCCGTGCCATTTGCCCGAGCGAATGCGCGTCGCGGCGCTTACCACGTAGGCGCCCGCGCAGGCCGCCAGCAGAATCCAGAGCCGGTCCGGCGCGGCGGTCTGCCACTTCAGCACCGATAGCCCCAGGAATCCGGCGGCGTTGAGCGGCAGCAGCCAGGCTTCCGGGTGCAACACGTCGAAGATTTCAAACAGCAGCCAGTAAACGACGAAAATGGTTTGCGCCTGCCACAGCGGCGCGCCGGTGTCGCCGCGAATGACGACGACGGCATAGGTGGCGATCAGCCCCAGCAGCGCCATCCGCAACCACTTGAAGCGGTGCGCCACATAGAGCAGCGAAGCCGCCAGCGGGACCAGCGCCAGAAAGGGCAACGAGGTCATGTCGGTGATCGCCAGCGTGGCGAAGGCCACGAAATAGGCCAGTCCCGTGACGGTCTGCGAGCGGTAGCGCAGCGAATGCACGATCATTCCCGCGGCGACCGCCAGCAGCAGGATGGCGCCCACAACCGCGCTGTCGATCACGCGGGCTGCTTCCACCGCGTGCATGGCGTAGACCGTCACATAGAGCGCCGCCCAGCCGCCGCCCAGCAGGCCGCGCGCGAAGATTTGGTAGCGCGGGTTTGATTCGAAGATCGCACCGGCGGCAAGAAGGGCGAGGCTCGCGGCCAGGCAGATGGTGACGCGCCCCAGCGGTCCGAATTGCGTGAATGAATAGCGCAACAGCAGGGCAAGACCGATTACCAGTACGAACACGCCGATCTTGTTGAGCCAGTTTCCGCCCAGGATGGTTTCCCATTCGCGGGGGGCGGGGGTTGGTTCTGGCGGGGGTTCGGGCGGGCGGGTCCAGGGGACCCGCGCAGGCCGGGGGCCTGCCCCACTTGGCGGTTCGACTACGAGCACCACAGGCGCCACGGGCGGCGGGGCAACAGGACGTGCGACCGGGACCGGCGCGGGCGGCTCGACCGGCTGACTCTTGCGGTGCATGTCCGCCAACGACTCGCTCTGCACGTCAACGCGCGCAGTCAGCTCGGCGATGCGCGACTCCATGCGCGCCATGCGGTCCCGCAGGACTGCCCACCGGATCACCAATACCACAATCAAACCAAGGATGAGGATGAATTCCATAACGCACTCACTAACTCCTCCGCGCGCATTTTCAATCCGCGCAGATCCAGCTTTCCGGTGCCGAGTTGGGGAAGCGATTCCACTCGATACAGATTCTCCCGCTTGGGAATCCACAACCGCGGCAGATCCGTCTCCGCGAGCTTCTGCCACAATTCCGCAGGCTCCATCTCGTGCACATACAGCGCAACCAGCCGCTCGCCGCGCCGGTCGTCGGCTACCGAGGTCACCGCGCAAGGCGCTGATCCCAACACATTGGCAATGGCGTCTTCAATCCGCAGGTGCGGCACCATCTCGCCCGCGATCTTGCTGAACCGCGAGAGCCGGTCGGTGATGCGAATGAACCCTTCGTCGTCAATGGCCGCGATATCGCCGGTGATGTACCAGCCTTCGTGCAGCGCCTCGGCCGTGCGCTGCGGTTCGCCCAGGTAGCCGATCATGCGGTTCGAACCCTTGACCAGCAACAGCCCGGGCTGATTGGGCGGGAGCGGCGCGAACGTGGCCGGGTCCACGACCTGCGCCGCCACACCCGGCAAAGGATGCCCCACCGTACCCGGCTGGTTGCCCAATTGCGAATCCTTGCCCGCCTGGAAGTTGGGAGCGTTCACCGCCACCACCGGCGCCATCTCGGTGCAGCCGTATCCTTCGAGCAACTCCACGCCGAACTTTTCGCGGAACGCCGCGGCTATGGGTTCGCGCAGCTTCTCCGCGCCCACCAGCACGAATCGCAGGCTGGCGAATTCTTCCGGGGAGCACTTGCGCGTGTACCCCGAGCAGAACGTCGGCGTCGAAAGCAGGAACGTCGCGTGGTACTTCGCGATCAGCTCACCGACCGCCTTGGCATCCGTGGGATTCGGATGGTAGACCACGCCGCATCCCGCAATCAGCGGAAACCAGATCGTCACCGTGTATCCGAACGAGTGAAAGAAAGGCAGCACGCCCACGATGCGGTCGCGCTCGCCGATCCAGAAAAGCTGCGCCATCGCTTCGATATTCGCCAGTACGTTGTAGTGCGAGAGCATCACGCCTTTCGGAATGCCGGTGCTGCCGCTGGAAAAGATGACGGTCGCGAGCGTTTCCGGCCGCGCCGCCCGCGCGAGCAGACGCGCCGGCACAAATCGCGCAGTCAGCAGCGCCCGCAGCCGCGCCAGCGTACTCACCCGCGCCAGAATGTCCTCCACGAAGACCATGCCCTCCTGCGCTTCGATCTTCGCTTTGGCCAGAAACACGCGCGAGGTTACCACCGTGCGAATGGCGCATCGCTCGCGCGCGGCCGCCATAGCATCCGGCCCCGCGGTGAAATTGAGGTTCACCGGAACGCGGCCCGCCAGCGTGACGCCCACGTTCACCAGCGCGCCCGCCACGCTGGGGGGCAGCAGCACGCCGATCATTGGTTCGTCCCGCCGCGTGCGCGCCCAGTTGGCCACCAGCACGCCGCCGGTGAGCATGCGCCCGTAAGTCAGCTCGCGCCCCGTGGAATCGGCCATGGCGAAATGGCTCCAGTTGCGGCGCGCGCTGCGAATCAATCGGCGCGGCAGCGTATCGCCCGCGGTCTGGCGATGTGCCGTGGCTTCCGCCGCCAGTTCCTGGATGGCCTGCCGCACTTCATGCGCCGTGGAATTCGCCGGCATCGGATTGCCAAACGAAACCGTCACCGGATACGGAATGCGCTTGGGCCACTTCCAGAAGAAACGGCCGCGCTCGAAGCTGAAGATGCTGCCCCACAGGCGGTCAAGATGCACCGGGACGATTGGCGCTTCCATACCCTCCATGATTTTCTCCATGCCGCGTTTGAACGGCAGGATGTTCCCTGTACGGCTGATGGCGCCTTCCGCGAAGATGCACACTACGTGCCCGGCGGCCAACTCCTGGCGCGCCGCGCGAATCGCCTCCACCGCATCGCGCCCGCCACCCACCGGAATCGCGTGGGTCTTGCGGAAGAACCAGTGCAGCGCCTTCATCTCGTAGTAGGGCTTCCACACCATGAAGCGGATGAAGCGCTGCACGCACGCGCCCACCAGAAAGCCGTCCACGTGCGACATGTGATTCGACACCAGCAGCGCCGGCCCGCGGAACGGCACATTCTCCTTACCGACGATGCGGATGCGGAAGATGGTGTGGGTGAGGAACCACAGCAGAAAGCGGATCAGGAAATCGTCCACCACCGTCGCGATGTACACCGTGATTCCCAGGCTGACGAAACCGAACGTCAGGATGACGTGGGCCGGGCTGACGTGCAGCGCATCATGGCAGACATAGAATACCGCCGTGGCCAGCAGCATTCCCAGCGTGTTGTAAATGTTGTTTGTGGCGATGATGCGGCCTTTTTCGCCGCTCTCGCTGCGCTGCTGCAGATAAGCGTTCAGCGGCACGAAGAACACGCCCGCCGCGATTCCCAACAACGACAGCATCACCACGGAAACCGCGTACGAACCCCGCGCGGCGTACAGCCCGAGGCTGAACACGCCCATGAAGATCGACCCGAGCGGCACCAGTCCGATCTCCACCTTGTCGCCCGAGAGCCGGCCCGCCAGCATGCTGCCCGCGCCAATCCCCAGCGACAGGCAGGTCATCAGCAGCCCCACCAGCCGGTCGCTGGCCTTCAGCGTCTCGCTGCCCAGTAGCACCAGGTCCATCTGGAACAGCAGCGCCAGGAACCAGAAGTAGGAGATGGCCATGACCGCGAGCCACAGAGGACGGTCGCGCAGCAGATGCTTCGTCCCGGCGGTCAGTTCGGCGAGCGGATTCAGGCGCCACGGTGCGCGGGCGCCCGCCGCCTGCACGCGCGTGATGCGGAAACTGGTCAGGCAGCCCACCACCGCGACCGTCGTCAACACAACGCCGATCTTCCATTCCGCCGTCTTCCACGCCGTAAACAGGAACGGCCCCACCGACGTGCCGAGCACGATGGCCACCAGCGTGGTCATCTCCAGCAGGGCGTTGGCGCGGGAAAGGTCGCGGTCGGAGACCAGTTCGGGCACGATGGAATACTTGGCCGGGCTAAACACGGTGTAATGCACGGCCATCAGGAAGAGCACCACGAACATCAAGGCCACGCTGTGCGAGAAGAATACCAGGATGCCCAGGGCCATCACGGCGATTTCGAAAATCTTGACGGCGATCAGGACCTTGCGCTTGCTGATGGCGTCCGCCAGTTGGCCCGCGTATCCGGTGAACAGCAGGGACGGCAGCACGAAGATGGCGCCGGCCAACGCCAGGTACTTGCCGCTCTCATCGGCTTGGGCGACGATATGCACGGCGCGCAGCGAGACGATGATGCGGTAGGCGTTGTCGTTGAACGCGCCGAGAAACTGCGTCCAGAGGAAGGCCAGGAAGCCGCCGTTCTTGAGTACGTCTTTGAATCCGCCGTGTGCCATGCCCGGTTACAATGCACGGCGCCAGCCGCGGCGCCGGTGTTGGAAAGATACCACGGGTCAATGGGTTAGGGATAGGATGCCAGAAGGCAACGCTAGAGGCCATACATTTCTTGTACGTACGATGGACATCAGATGGCCGGCGTGTGGACAAATCTTGTTGAATAAGATAAGATTCACGCTGGTCAGCCGGAGGTAATTCCAATAATGGTCATCGGAAAACGTAGGTTCGTTTTTGCCTCGATTGCAATCTTGGGCAACATGGCATCGGCAGGTGCGCAACAGCCGGACCCCGAGCAGGAAGGGCAGTTTCGATTCCGTTTCGTAGGCCCAAAGGTTGGGAATCGTATCGCCGCTGTGGCCGGGGTGCCGGGAGACGCCAGCGTGTACTACGCCGGCGCAGCGTCCGGAGGGGTTTGGAAATCGACGGATGGCGGAAATCGCTGGACGCCGATCTTCGACAAGCAGCCCGTCGCCGCCGTCGGCGCTCTCGCGGTCGCACCGTCCGATCCCAGCACGGTATGGGCGGGTACTGGCGAGGCATGGGTAATCCGCGATAGCGACGTGATGGGCAATGGAATCTACAAATCGACCGATGCCGGCAAGACATGGACCAACATGGGCCTGCCGGAGTCCGGCCGCATCGGCCGAATCGTCATCCACCCGTCGAATCCCGATATCGTGTTTGCCTGCGTTTTGGGGCGCGCTACCGGGCCCCAACCGGAGCGCGGCGTCTTCCGCACCACCGATGGCGGCCAGCATTGGGAGCGTGTGCTCTTTGCCGGAGAAAATGTGGGCTGCTCCGGGCTGTCCATGGATGCGCATAATCCGCACACGTTATTTGCGGGAATGTGGCAGGTGGAGATGCACACTTGGGGCGAATTCAGTGGCGGCGCCGGCAGCGGAGTTTACATTTCACGCGACGGCGGAACGAAGTGGACGCGCATCGAAGAACACGGCCTGCCGCACGCGCCCCTGGGCAAGATCGATGTCGCCGTCGCGCCAACAAATTCGAATCGTATCTTTGCATTGATTCAGACCAAAGACCAGGGCTCGGTCTGGAGATCCGATGACGCGGGAGAACAGTGGAAGGCCGTCAATTACCAGCGCGCCCTGATTGGACGCGCGGGCTACTATATTCGAATCGCCGTGTCGACGGGCAGCGACAATGAAGTTTATGTAGCGAACAGCTCCTTCCACCAATCGCTCGACGCGGGCCAGAATTTTCACGAAGTCCGCTGGGGCGGAGACACACACGACATCTGGATCGACCCCGCCAATCCCGATCGCTTTGTAATTACCGATGACGCCGGTATGATCATTACGTCTGTCCACGGCCGCGGCTTTCACCGTGTTACCTTGCCCATCGGCCAGATGTACCACGTCGCCGTGGACAACCAGGTTCCCTACTACTTCTACAGCAACATGCAGGACGACGGGAACATGCGCGGTCCGAGTGTGCCCGTAGATTCGCAGGAAACGGGCTGGGACCGCGAGATGGGCGGGTGCGAATCCGGCTTCACCGTTCCCGATCCAGCCGATCCAAACGTGGTGTGGGCCACCTGCTATGGGAACACTGTGACCCGCTGGGACGCCCGGAACAAGGAAGCGCACTCCGTCAGCCCTTGGATGCATACCTTGGACTCGCCCCCGGGCGATCTCAAGTATCGCTGCCATTGGACGCCGCCTCTGGCGATCGACCCCTTTGACCACAACACCGTCTATTACGGCTGCCAGGTGATTTTCAAAACCGCGAATGCCGGCCAGAGTTGGTCGGTCGTCAGCCCGGATCTTTCCACGCATGACCCCGCCCACCTCGCTCCTTCGGGAGGAATTGTCGGCGATAATCTGGGGCAGTTCTACGGAGAAGTCGTCTTCGCAATCGCTCCTTCCGGGATTCAGAAGGGACTCATCTGGGCGGGCACCAATGACGGTCAGGTCTGGTACACGAAAGACGGCACCGTGAACTGGATCAACGTCACCCAGAACATCTCAGGACTTCCGCCGTGGGGCACGATTTCGAGCATCGCTCCTTCCAGCTTCGATCCCGCCACCGCATATATCGCCATCGATCTCCATCTCGTGGATAATCGCGACCCGTTCATCTACAAGACCACCGATTTGGGGAAGACTTGGAAGCAAATCGGCGGCAATCTGCCCAAACACGCTTTGTCTTATGTGCGCACGGTCGCCGAGGATACCAACTGCGCGGGCCTGTTGTTTGCCGGCACCGGAAATGGTCTGTATTACTCGCTTGATGACGGAGAGCATTGGACCGCGCTGCCGGCGGGGTTGCCGCACGCGCCCGTAACCTGGGCCGTGGTACAGAAGGAGTTTCACGATCTGGTGGTCTCCACCTACGGGCGGGGACTTTACATTCTTGACGACATCACGCCCCTGGAGCAACTCGCCAAGAATCGCTCCGATGCGCCGGCCATTTTGTTTGAGCCGCGCCCGGCGTACCGCTTTGCGCGCGCCGCGCAGGCAATGCTCAACTTCTCGCTGAAGAGTGAGCCAAAGAGTCCGATCGAGTTCGAGATCCTGGACGCACAAGGCAAGGTAATCCGAGAGCTCGAAACCAAGGGTCACGCCGGCATCAACCGTATGAAGTGGGACCTGCGCTATGAGTCTCCGCGAGTGATTGCCCTGCGCACGGCGGCCCCCGACAATCCGCACATCTGGGAGGAACCGCGCTTCCGCGATTCCGACTCGCGGCCGATTACCCACTGGGGAACCAAACCAGCCGAGGTTGGTCCGATTGTGGCTCCGGGAAAATATGCCGTGCGCCTGAAGGTCGCGGGCCAGTCCTACACGCAACCTCTTACGGTTTTGCGCGATCCCCGCTCGCCCGGGTCGGATGCGGACATCGATCTGTCGGTGAAAACTCTGCTCCGAATCTGCGACAACATCAGCCGCGCTTCCGACACGGTCAACCAAATCGAGTGGCTCCGCAAGCAGCTTGAGGTTGTCGAGGCCATGCTTCGGCCGCCCAAGAAGCAGGAACAGGCGAAGCCCGCCTTGGCTGAGGAGGGCGACGACTTCGACCCGGAGCCCGCCCCCGCCCCGCCCCAAGCGTTGGACGAAGCTCAGACAAAACAAAAGGCCCAGCTTTTAAAAGCGGCGGAAGACCTGGACGAAAAACTGCAAGCGATCGAGCACAGGCTTGTTTCGCAAGCGCTGCTGAACAGCGATGACAAGTACTTCGTCGAGCCGTACGCGGTCTATCTCAATCTGATTTGGCTGAACGCCGAGGTCGGTACCGGGGGCGGTGACGTTGCGGGAAGCGCCGACTTCGCTCCTACCAGGACCCAACTGGAGTTACTCAAGACGTTTGAAACTGAAATCGCTGGAGTGGACACAGACTATCGAAAAGTTCTGAAAGACGATCTTCGCGCGTTCAGCCACGCTCTTGAGAGCGGCAACTTCGCTCCTTTGCTTGGCGCAGTCGGTGTCGCGCCAGCGAAGCAGGAGTAACGAAACTCCGCTAAGATGTAAGAAGCCTCCGGCGTGAACCCCTTTTCCAACATCACTACAGCCATCTCCCTGGCGCTCGATTCGATCCGTGCGCACAAGTTGCGCAGCTTTCTGACACTGCTGGGCGTGATCATCGGCGTGGCCAGCGTCATCCTGGTGGGCGCCGCCATCGACGGGTTGGGCGTCTACGCCGAAAACATCACCGCCAAGGCCTTCGGTTCCGACAGTTTCCTGGTGGCGCAGATCGCCTCGGTGGGCCGGCTCAGCAGCCGGCAACTGGCCGACAAGCAGCGCCGCAACAAGCGCATCCGGCCCGACGACGTGGCCTATCTGCGGGCGGCCACGGGCGACTCCATCATTTACAGCCCCTATGCGCAGCGCACCGACGACGTGAAAGGCGAAAACCAGGTTTACGAAGGCGCAAGCATCCTGGGCGCGTCCGCCACGCTGCCGGAAATGCGCGACATACCCGTTGAGGACGGGCGCTTCTTCACCGAAAACGAGGAACGCCTGCGCCGGCCGGTCGCCGTGATCGGACAAGACATTCGGGACGCCATCTTTCACGGAGACTCGCCCATCGGGCGCACCATCCGCGTATCGGGAACCGAAATGACCGTGATCGGCCTGCTCGAGCGGCAGGGTTCGTCATTTGGCCGGAGCCTCGATAATCCCGTTTACATTCCCGTGACGGTTTACTACGACTTGTACGGCGGCCAGCGCGGCACCGCCGTATTCGGCAAGGCGCGCGCCGGCGCCGGCCTCAACCCTGCTTTAAGCATGGATGCGGCGCTCGACATCACGCGCGCGGCTCTGCGCAGCCACTTTCACACACCCCTGGGGCAAGACGACAATTTCGATACGCTCACTCCGGACTCGGTCCGCTCTTTCGTCGATAGCGTCCTCGGGGTGATCGCCGCCGTGGTCGTGCCCATCACCAGTATTTCGCTGGTGGTGGGCGGTATCGTGATCATGAACATCATGCTGGTGAGCGTGACGGAGCGCACCCGCGAAATCGGCATCCGCAAGAGCCTGGGCGCGCGACAGGGCGATATCCTGCTGCAGTTCCTGATTGAGTCGGTGATCCTCTCCCTGGCCGGCGGGCTGATTGGTCTGATGTGCGGCGCATTGGCTGCCATGGCGCTCTCCGCTCTTTTCGGCGCGACGCTTAAAGTAACAGCCGGGTACGTGGTGCTTTCCATCTTCGTGTCCAGCGCCGTGGGCATTATTTCCGGCTGGTACCCCGCTAGGAGGGCGGCGCGCCTCGACCCAGTGGCTGCGTTGCGGGCGGAATGAACATACCGATTCGAGTCAGCCCCGGCGAAACGCTGGGCATGGCCCTGGGCGCCGTGTGGGCGCACAAGTTCCGCTCGGGTCTCACCATTCTGGGCATCGTGATCGGCATCACCACCGTGGTTACGGTGGCTTCGCTACTCACCGGCCTCCGCCAGGGCATCGTGGATTTCTTTCAGGAGTTCGGACCGGACAACATATTCGTCGCGCGGGTCAGCGGCGATCCCAGCGGCCAGGGCGCGCGCCCCAAGGAACTTAAGCGTAAGGCGCTGCGCCCGGAATATGCGGAGTATCTCAAGAGCCTGGTGCGTTCGATCGAGGATGTCGGCGTCAGTCTGTATATCATCCCGCAAGCGGGCAACGTGCTCACCGTCAAGGTCCCGGGTTACGAGTCCGATAACATTTTCGTCATGGGCGCGACGCGCAACCTCTACGACATCTCGCCGCGCGATTTGCAAGCGGGCAGATTCTTCACGCGCGAGGAGGAACTGCGCGGGCAGCGCGTGTGCATGATTGGCTCCGCGCTGGGCGAAGCGTTGTTCCCGGCGGGCGATGGCGCCGGCCGCACCTTCTTCCTGGACGGCGCCGAGTTTACGGTGGCCGGCATCTTCGCGCCCGCCAAGGGCGGCTTTTTCGGAGAGAACGGACTCGACCGTCAGATTGTCATCCCGCTCGAAACCGCGCGCATCCGCTATCCGCAATCCATCAACTTTTTCCTGACAGCCAAAGCCCGCCCCGGCCAGCGAACCGACGCCATGGAAGAGATCCGCGGCGCGCTGCGCAAAGTCCGCCACACGCCCCGCAATCTTGAAGACGATTTCACCATCTCGACCGCGGATTCCATCATCGAAAACTTCGACAAGATCACGGGCATGATCGTGCTAATCTCCATGGCCATTTCGGCGCTGGGCTTGCTGGTGGGCGGCATCGGGGTGATGAATATCATGCTGGTCAGCGTGACCGAGCGGACGCGCGAGATCGGCGTGCGCAAAGCCATCGGCGCCCGCCGCCGCGACATCGTGCTGCAGTTCCTGACCGAAGCGGTCACCCTCACGGGAGCCGGCGGGGTGATCGGCATCGTATTCTCGGTTCTGGTGACGCTGCTGGTGAGCGCCATCTTCCCGAGTCTGCGTTGCAAGGTGCCCGGCTGGGCCGTTGCCACAGCCTTCAGCGTTTCGGTTGCGGTGGGCTTGTTTTTCGGAGTGTGGCCGGCGGTCACCGCCTCGCGCCTGGACCCGGTGGAAGCTTTGCGGTACGAGTGACACCGGAAAAGAACCAAACGATTCCAGGGTTGTCGCGTCTGCTGTCGTATGCGCACTCTGCTTCAGTTCTCTCTAGCCCTATCGCTTTCCGGATCGCTGTTTGCCCAATTTCCGGGGTTGACGCTTCCGCCCAGCGGGAACAATCAAAAGGCATCGGTGACTCAGTTTATAGGCCCGGTGAAAGTTACGATCGATTACTCCAGCCCCGCCGTGCACGGCCCCGACGGGAAAGACAGGCGCGGCCAGATTTGGGGCAAGCTGGTCCCCTACGGCATGACCGACCTGGGTTTCCGCGGCGGAAAGCCGAGCCCATGGCGCGGCGGCGCGAACGAAAATACCGTTTTCACGGTCTCCGACCCAGTCACCATCGAAGGCCAGGCCCTTGCCGCCGGCCAGTATGGAGTGCATCTCATTGCTGGACCGGACGAATGGACCGTCATCTTCTCCAAGAACTCCTCGGCCTGGGGAAGCTTCTTTTATGACGATAGCCAGGACGCGCTGCGCATAAAGGTGAAACCAGCCAAGCACGAATACCGCGAGTGGCTGACCTACGAGTTCACCGCCCGCCGTCCCGCCGAAGCCACGGCCGAGTTGCAGTGGGAAGAGCTCGCTGTGCCCTTCAATATCAAGGTGGACAACGTCAACGACATCTACATCACGAAGCTGCGCCAGGAACTCACTGGCGGCGCCGGCTTCAATCCGCAGGCGTACGACGCAGCCGCGCAGTTTTGCGTCCAGGCCGGGACCCACCTGGAAGACGCTTTAAACTGGGCGGACCTGGCGATCAAGATGCCGTTTGCCGGCCAGACCAACTTCGATACGCTCAGCACGAAAGCGCAAGTGCTGTCGAAGATGGGCCGCGAATCCGATGCCAAGGAGATCATGCAGACGGCGGTGCACCACCCCACCGCGACGACCCTTGACATCCATCAGTACGGCCGCCAATTGCTCGCCCAGAAGAAGACTCAGGAGGCGCTGGAAATCTTCAAGCTGAATGCCGAGCGCAATGGCGAAACGTGGCCGGTGAATGTCGGCCTGGCGCGCGGTTACATGGCGGCCGGCGACTACAAGAAAGCGGCAGAGTACGCCCAGAAGGCGGCGGCGCAGGCTCCCGATAATCAGAACCGGCAGAATCTGGAAGCTATGGCCAAGTCTCTCGCGGAAGGGAAGCCTTACGACAATTGAGGGGCGGTTTCGTGTCGGCTTTGAGCGCAAACAACCAAGTGCTCCTTGCGGCCATACGCGCAATCGAAGTGCATTTTGATCGCAACATCGCGGGGCTAGGCCTTTGAGTTCCAAATGGCCGGTATCGTCAGCCAGTCGCCACGGCTAAGAAGGGCGCTGGCGAATTGAACTCAGCCCAGGCGTCCGGCTCAATCAACGGCGCCCACACCCGGCGGCAGCAGCGCGCGAATCGTCTCCAGCGTGTCCGCCTCCGCCGCTTTCTTGTCGGTGCGCCAGCGGGCCATGCGCGGGAAGCGCACGGCGATCCCGGAGCGGTGCCGCGGCGAGCGCTGGATGCCTTCGAACGCCAGTTCGAAAACCAGTTCGGGCTTCACCGCCCGCACTGGGCCGAATTTTTCGATGGTATTCGCGCGCACGAAAGCGTCCACCTCGCGAATCTCTTCGTCCGTGAGTCCGGAGTACGCCTTTGCGAACGGCACCAGTTCATTGCCATCCCACACGCCGAATGTGTAGTCGGTGAAGAGGCTGGCGCGGCGGCCGTGGCCGGGCTGCGCGTAGATCAGCACCGCATCCACCGAGTAGGGCTCGATCTTCCACTTCCACCAGTCGCCGCGGCGCCGGCCCACGCGGTAGGGCGAGCCGAGGCGTTTCAGCATGAAGCCTTCCACCTTGCGCGCGCGGGCCTCCTGGCGACGCACCGTGAGTTCCTGCCAGGTGTCCGCCCGCACAACGGGCGAGACAATCAGGGCGGAGTTGGGCGGCGCGATCTCTTCCAGACGCGCGCGGCGGAATTCGAGCGGACGCTCGCGGATGTCAACGCCCTCCAACTCCAGCAGATCGTAAGCCACGATGACCACCGGCACTTCGCTGAGGATACGGGGGCCCAGCGCCTTGCGCCCGATACGGCGCTGCATCTGGGCGAAGGGCAACGGCTCGCCATTTTTCCAGGGCAGCACTTCGCCGTCCACCACCACGCCGTCCGGCAACTGTGCGCCCAGAGCCTCCAACTCCGGAAAGCGGTCCGTCATCAATTCCTCGCCGCGGGACCACACGAAGGTGCGCGAGTTACGATGAATCAACTGCGCGCGGATGCCATCCCATTTCCATTCCACCTGCCATTCGCCAATGCCGCCGAGTTCCTCGATCGCACCCTCCAGCGGGTGCGCCAGGAAGAAAGGATACGGGCGGCTGACGTCCGCGTCGGGCGCGGCGGCCGCGACCAGTTGCGCCCAGAATGCGGCGGTGGGCTGCCAGTCGCCCATCAGCCGGTGCGAGACAACCGCGGCGTCCAGGCCGCTGACCGCTGCCACCGCGCGCACCACCAGGCTTTGCGACACACCCACGCGAAACTCGCCAGTTATGATCTTGTTCCAGGCGAAGCGCTGGCGTTCGTCCATTTCGCGCCACGCTGAAACCAGCGAGGCGCGCCTGGCTTCGTCATCGGCGTCACGAAGGGGCAGCAGGCGCTCTTCAATCCAGGAGTGCAAAGGCAGGTTGCTCGAAGACTGCGCAGGCGGCAGCAACAGTGCAATGGTTTCGGCGAAGTCGCCGACGGCGTGGTAGCACTCGGCGAACAGCCAGTCCGGGATGCCGGATTCCTCGATCGCCCATTGCGCCAGCTTGCGCGATTCCAGCAGACGCTTGGGCCGGCGGCCGATCAGGAACGTGGCGGCCCAGGCGGCGTCGGCCGGCGGCACACGCGAGAAATAAGCTGTGAGAGCCTCGACCTTCTCGTTGGTCTTGGTGGTTTCGTCGAGGGCGGCGTACAACTCGGCGAACGCTTTCATGGCTCGGCTCCGGCAGGCTCTGCGCCAGTTTCGTCATGCTCACCTTCGAAGCGGGTCTCGACGGCACGCGCCTCGATTCCCTGTTGGCCGAGCCACTCGACGACGGGCGCGCGATAGCCGTCGGTGACCCACACGCGGGACGCGCCCGATGCGCGAATCGCGGACATGATGCCCGGCCAGTCGGCGTGGTCGGAGAGCACGAAGCCGCGGTCCAGCGAGCGCCGACGGCGGGCGCCGCGGATGCGCATCCAGCCCGAGACGAAGCCGGTGGAAAGCGGCCCGAAGCGGCGCATCCCTATCAAGCCGGGCGGGCCGTTCGCCGACGGCGGCGCAAGGATCAGGGCGCGGCTCCAGTCTGCGTCAGGAGGCGCGGCGCCGGCGTGCATCGTGGGGGCGAGCGCGATGCCGGCCTCGCGGTAAAGCCGGCAGAAATTCTCGACTGCACCGTGCGTGTAAATCGGACCGGCCGCCGCCTCAAGGGCCGCGAGCACGCGCTGCGCTTTGCCCAAGCTATAAGCGAACAGTACACTTGCCTTGCCGGCCTGCTGGTTGGCGGCCCACCAGTTCCGGATTTCGGCGATCACCTCCGCCTGCGGCGGCCAGCGATAAATCGGCAGACCGAAGGTGGATTCGGTGACA
>Ga0187887_10002292_pt1 | contig 15465 bp, 13 predicted proteins | sample June2016WEW_7_10_FD_132977 | JGI IMG/M metagenome (GOLD analysis project Ga0187887, IMG submission 132977) | Peatland microbial communities from SPRUCE experiment site at the Marcell Experimental Forest, Minnesota, USA - June2016WEW_7_10 | ecosystem: Environmental > Terrestrial > Soil >...
CGCTAACCCCGCTAGCCCCGCGAACTCCGCTAATCCACACCCCAAAGCCGTCAGCACATCCTCGACGATCGCAGCGGCAATCCCTTCCTCATCCACGGTCTCGCCCAGGATGCGCCGCACTTCACTCAGCTTCAGCACCACAGGCTTGCGATTGACCGTCCGCGCTTCCATCTCCTCCACGCGCACGTCCACCAGTTCTCCCTCAATCCAGCCTCCATTTTCGAGCAGTATCCGGCTCACCAGCGCTGAAGCCGCCGGCGCCGCATTAAAGTCCGCCCCGCGCTCAAAGCGATGACTTGCATCGGTATGCAGCCCGTGCCGACGCGCCGTCCTTCGCACCGCCATCGGCTCAAACCACGCAGCCTCCACCAGCACATTGGTCGTGGCCGGCGTAATCATCGTGTCCCATCCGCCCATCACCCCGGCGAGCGCCAGCGCCTTGGCATGATCGGCCACCACCAGGTCATCCGGATCGAGAATGCGCTCCACGCCGTCCAGCGTCTTCAGCCGCTCACCCTTCTTCGCCCGCCGAACCACAATGCCGCCTTCAATCTTGTCCAGATCGAAGGCGTGCGTAGGCTGCCCCATCGCCAGCCAGGCAAAGTTCGTCGCATCCACGGCATTCATAATCTGCTTCTGTTCCAGCAGCCCGAAGTACGCAGCCACCTCCGCGCCCGCAAACCAGTCCCGCGACTCGCCGACCTTGATGCCGCGCAGCACCCGCGCAGTAAACCGCCCGCAAGCATCCTCCGCCTCAATCTGTACCGGGAAATGTTTTGCAGCCGGCCGTGTCTTGGGCAAAGCAAAATCGAGCACCGGCAGCGCCAGCCCATAAATCGCCGCCGCTTCCCGCACCACGCCGTAGTGATTCATCGCGTCCACGCGGTTGGTCGTAATGTCCATCTCGTAGAGCGAGCCGTTCCCATCGCCAAGATCGTAGATCCCCTCGACAGCAATCCCGCGCAGCGTCAGGTCTTCTGCCAGCCGCGCATCGTCCACCGGCAATCCGGGCAGGTACGCTCTAAGCCATTTCGTCAGTATTTTCATCGAAATCCTTTGTGAGCGGAGTTAGCGTTGTTAGCGGAGCTTGCGGAGTTAGCCGATAGAGTGGGCGTGGTGGTCCTTAATTTCGCCACCCGTTGTCTTGCCAAGAACCGAAACCAACCCGTTGATTAGTCGCGCTACTTCCCCTCCTTGAACCATCAATTCCTCCACAAGCTTCTCTTCGATGTAGCCGAGGCCGCCAGCCAACTCGACTTGGGTTTGCATCTCATAAAGTGACCCTCTTGCGTTTCCTAGGAAATGCCTAAACTGCGAATCGGTCAATCTTCCGTGTCCTTCAGCAATATTGCTTGGCACGGACACTGCTGCGCGTCTGACCTGTGTGAGCAACCCATAAGCCTCAGATTTTGGCAGCCCCCGAGTGAGCGTATACGCCTGTCGCGCCAAAGACATCGCCTTTTGCCAAACAATCAACTCCCGATAGCTCTTCGACCGCGCCATCGCTCACCTCGCATTTGTTTTCACTAACTCCGCTAACCCCGCTAACCGCGCGCAGCGCGGCTAACTCCGCTTTCTCACGCAAACCGCCCCAAAAACCTCATATCCCCCGCATAAAACGACCCAATCTCGCTGATCCCGTACTTCATCATCGCGATCCGTTCCACGCCCATGCCAAAGGCAAAGCCGGAGATTCTTGATGGATCATAGGAGGGCTGTTTTTCTTGGGCGAATGCAAACACCGCCGGGTCCACCATGCCGCAGCCCAGCAGCTCAATCCACCCTGACTGCTTGCACTTCCTGCACCCCTTGCCTCCGCAAAAAATGCAGCTGATCTGCACATCGGCGCTCGGCTCTGTGAACGGAAAGAACGACGGAAAAAACCGCGTCTTCACCGCCGAACCGAAAAGCGCCTTCATGGCATGATCCAGCGTGCCCTTCAAATCGCTGAAGGTGATATTGGTGTCCACGCACAAACCCTCAACCTGGTGGAAGATCGGCGAGTGCGTCGCGTCCGCCGCGTCGTTGCGGTGCACCTTGCCGGGAATCACAATCCGCACCGGCGGAGGCTGCGATTCCATGGTCCTCATCTGTACCGGCGAAGTGTGCGTCCGCATCAGCAGCCGGTCACGCAACGGCCTCCGCTCCTGCCCGGCCACCACCAGCGTGTCCTGCGTATCCCGCGCCGGATGCCCCGGAGGAAAGTTCATGCTCTCGAAGTTATAGAAATCGGTCTCGACCTCCGGCCCCACACCCACCGAGTACCCCAGCGCCGCAAAGACGCCCACAATCTCATTCAGCGTCCGCGTAATCGGATGCTCTGCCCCGGTCAGCCGCCGCGTGCCTGGCAGCGTAATATCGAGTGCCTCAGCCGCCAACGCCGCGTCGCTCGGTCCGACGCCCTTCAATTGATCAAATAGCCCTGTCAGTAACGCCTTAAGAGCGTTGAATTGCTGCCCCAGGGGCTTCTTGGCTTCGGGCGGAGCATATTTGAGCCATTGGCTGGATCGTGCGTGAAGCAAGCCCTGCTTACGCCCCATCCATTGCAACCGGAGGTTCTCTATCTCATCCGGCGTGGTTGCATTCGCTGCGGCTAGCCGGGCACTAACCTCCAGATTCGCAAGTTCCCTGGTGAGGTTGGCTTCCGAGTAGTCGAAATTGTCTTGTGGTCCTTCGTTTGTCATGCGTAAACAGCAGAATAAACCATTGCATGCATCAGCCGCGCGCTTCCGCAGGTATCTCTGCGCGAAGCCCGATCGAATGTGGTGCCATCGGCAGGGCTTCTGTCGTAGCATGAATCGCATGAAGAGACTGGTTTCCGCTTCCGTACTTGCTCTTTCTTTAGCCGTTGCGATTGCGTGTTCTCTCTCGGCACCGCTCGCCACCGCCCAGACCATCCCCGCCATCTATCCCCAGCAGGAAGGTTTCGTTGACGCCCACGGCGTTCTCATCTATTACGTGGCCTTCGGTAGCGGATCCCCGCTTGTCGTCGTCCACGGCGGCCCCGGCGCCGACCACACTTACTTTCTGCCCTACCTGCTCCCACTGGCGCGCACCCACCGCCTCATCTTCATTGACGAGCGCGGTTCCGGCCGCTCTCAGCGCCTCCAGGACACTAGCCTCTACACCGTCGAAGCCATGGTCGAGGACGTCGAATCCGTCCGTCAGGCTCTCAACCTGGGCAAAATCTCGCTCCTCGGCCACAGCTATGGCGGCGTCCTCGCCCAGGCCTACGCCCTCAAGTACCAGCAGAACCTCTCCCACCTCATCCTCAACAGCACCTTCCCCTCCACCCGCCAGATGAACGAGGTTCTGGCCCGCGAAAAGGCCCAGATGCCGCCCGCCAAACTAGCCCGCCTCAACGAACTCGAACAAGCCGGCCTCTACGGCAAGGGCGAAGCCTGGGAGCACGGCCGCTACACCGCCGAGTACGAGACCCTGGCCTGGGGCCCGGGCTACTATCCGTTTCTCTTCGGCGCCCGCCCTGACTCCAACTACGACCCCGCCACCGGCAACGCCCCCACCAACTGGGAGCTCTACCGCGAAATGTGGGGCTCTGACGGCGAGTTCATCATTGACGGCAACCTAAGCTCCGTCGAATACGTCGACCGCCTGCCCACCATCCACGTCCCCACGCTCATTCTCGTAGGCGACCACGACGAGTGCGACCCATCCCTGAGCAAAGAGATGCACCAGAAAATCGTCGCCTCGCAGCTAGTCATCCTCCCCAACAGCGGCCACATGAACTTCGTAGACCAGCCCGACCTATGGCAAACAGCGGTGGTGCGTTTCCTAAGCGAAAAGTAATCAGCCCAAGCGCAAAACGGCCCGGAATCTACAAATCCCGGGCCGCTCCTGTCTTTCAGTAAATTTCTGCTTACGCCGCTGTCTTCTTCTCCGCCGCCAGAGCCGTCTTGGCCTGCTCCACCAGCTTGGTGAAACCCGCCGCATCATCCACAGCAATCTCGGCCAGAATCTTGCGGTCCAGCTCAATTCCAGCCTTCTTCAGACCGTTGATGAGCTGCGAATAGCTGAAGTTGTTCAGCTTGGCTGCAGCCGCAATGCGCACGATCCACAACGAACGGAACTGGCGCTTCTTCTGCTTGCGGCCGGTATAGGCGAACTTCAGGCCGCGCTCCACGGCTTCCTGGGCTGCCTGGTAAAGTTTTGATTTGGTAAGGAAATAACCGCTTGCTCTTTCGAGGATCTTCTTCCGGCGGTCACTGCGCTTGGTACTGCGTTTTACGCGGGGCATTTGTTCTTCTCCATTTTGCGTTCGGTTATGCGGCTGGAGGCAGGAGGGCCATCAATGCTGGCCTTAAACCTCTTCACTCGCTCGTTTCAAGCCTGATCTCTCGCCAGTGCGAACGCGTTTCGCATCAGGCGGGGGCCATTTCGGCCCGATAGCATCTGCACGGAACCCAACCAAAGGGCTGCCGCACCGCAGGTGCTCAGGCGTAGGGAATCATGCGCGCTACCTTCTTGTAGTCGCCATCGGAAACCATCAATGTCTTTCCAAGTTTCCGCTTTGTCTTCGGCGCCTTCGAAGTAAGGATGTGCCGCGTCTTCGTCTGGTGCCGCTTGATCTTGCCGGTCCCAGTCTTGCTGAAGCGCTTCTTCGCGCCCGTATGGGTCTTCAACTTGGGCATTTTCTTCTCTTTTTTTTTTGACGGAGTGTGAGCACCCCGTCGCGTCGCCCGCAAGACAGATAATCCCCTGCCTTCTAAAGGCTTTATTCAGTATACAGCAGGGCTTGCTTGCGCGCTACGTTGAAGCGGGTCAGGCTACTCCTACTCAAACCGGTAGAGCGTCACTTTCTCCGTGCTCACCTGCCGCCAATCAAACCGCCAGCCTTTTCCCTGGTCGTCCTCATCGCCGTTGAGCCGCCTTCCGGGAACCCACTTGCCGGCCTCAAATGTGCCCTCGTCCACGGCAGCAATTCCCACTTGCGGCCCGCTCGAACTACGCCGTGCAAATGAAACTCTGAATCCCTTGCCGGCGCCCAGAAACTCGTCTGGCCCCGTGGCCATGATGAGTCCAAAGCCGCTCTCCGCATGGGCGCCGAAGAGTTCGTCCAGCGCGATGTGAAGCGTGTACGCGCCAATGGTGAAATCCACCGTAGAATGATTTTTGTCGAGAACGAAACCATGCACGTCGCCGGCGCTTTGGTGTTCGAGAAGTATAGGCGCCAGCCCTGCAATCACGCCGTAGCTCGATGCCAATGCACCTTTATCGTCCATCTCGCCGTCGATTCCGAACGGTGAGAAGCCGAATCCGGCCTGCTCTCCCAGCGCGTAAAAAACGTTCGCAGCTCCCGCCGGGCCGCCCCTGGTCTCGGGCATGAAGAGCGGGTTGCCGTCGCGGTGGTAACGGATGCACCATTCCGCAAAATTTTCAGCATAGAGATCCGGCGAGTAGAAATCGAGCGCCGATCCCGCCGCTTTCCAAACATCAGCTACCCACGGCTCAGGCCCGCCGCTGGGATACTCGCCCGTTGGCTTGTCGTCATCGGCCAGCCACGTATTCACGTACATGGGAATGTTATACGCAGCCTTGCCCCGAGCCGTTACCGCCTGCACATAACACGCGTACTGCCAGGCCATGAAGATTTCGTCTGCTCTTTCGGAATCGCCAAATACCTCCGACCATGTGCCCGTTGTTTTGCCGCCATTCCGCTCCCACAACTCGCGTAACTTCGGATAGAGCGCGTCCCGGTGCGTCTTCAAATAGCTCATCAACTCGCCCGGCACAGCCGATGCGAAGGCACGATTGGTGGCCGCCGAGTGGTCGCGTGAGTCGCCCAGCACCCCCACTTCGTTCTCCACCTGCATCATCAGCACCGTGTGCTCGCGCCCGTCCACTTCCTTCAGGTGCCGCATCAGTGCCGCAAAGGCACGCGCATCTGCCTCCCGGGTCGCCGCGCCCTGCGGGCTCAGGATTTCCACCTCATTACCGTGCTCCACCACTCGCGGAAACCGGCGCGAATCCCGCTTCACCCACACCGGCGCATAGCTCGACATTCCGTTCTTCCACGTCGCCAACCACAAAAAGACAATGCGCTCGTGCTGCTCCCGCGCCTGGGCCAGTAGTCCGTCTACCAGCGAAAAATCGAAGCTCCCCTCCGAAGGCTCAATCAGCTCCCAGGACAGCGGAGTCACCACCGTATTCAGCCCCATCGCCTTGAGCCGCGGCCAAATCGGCTTCATGTACCCCAGGCTCGACGAGGAAGAGTTATACACTTCGCCCCCCAGTATCAGGAAAGGCTTGCCGTCCACAATGAGCTGGGTAGCCGCGCCGCGTTGCTCAAGATGAGGAGGCGCCGTCGCCGGCCGGGTTTCCTGCGAGAAAAGCAACCCGGTATTGAATCCAGTGAACAACAGAAAAATTGATAACAAGGAAAGTCGATTTCGCATATCGACAGGGAGTCTAACACAGACATCTTTCTGTTTTCGCGCGCGGAGCACTTCGTTAGCCAGCCAGCCGGTAAGCTGCTTTGTCCCGTTTCGGAGCTGTTTCAGATTTGCCTGAATCCACGCCGATTTGTTGCTTGTCTCCGTTGCTGCGCGACAGCCCTCAGCCGTAGCCTTAAGCCGTGGCCACCCTCTCTGTCGATCTCGCCTTCCGCAACTGGTCCGATCTGGGCATCGTGGTACTGGACCGGACTCGTCCTCTTCAACCCCTCAATAGGCCCGAACCCAGGCTGCGCCTCAAGCCGCTGTTCAGCCCGCAAGTTGAAACAGTCCAGTTTCCGATCGTCTGCGAGATCATTCCTCCCATCGCTCCCGGTCTGAACTCAGATATCGACCGCGGCCCGGTGGACCCCAACATTCTGGCCGGCCGTCTGAACCACCTTTGCACCGTGCGCGGCATCCGCGTCATGATGCTCAACGGACCTCAGGCATGGAAATCCCGCTCGAACGGCCTCCTGCACGCGCGAGTAAGCGAACGCCAATTGAATACCGCTGCCAAAACCGGCCTGCCAGGCATGGTGAAGCCCATCACCTACCGGCCCTTCGCCGAGTTCTGCCTGGACTTGTACGATGCCCTCTGTCGCCGCGGCTGGCGGCGCCTTGAGACGAGCGACCAACCCGGCTCGACTCAAGCCCGCGTGCTGGTCGAGAGCTACCCATACGCCGCCTGGAAGTCCCTGGGTATCAAACCCCTACCCTCAAAGCGCCGGGCGCAGGTAAGCGACCTGGCCGAGGCCTATGGAGCTCTGCGCTCCCTGATCCCGATCACAACCAACCGACCGCCTAACCACGACCAGTTGCAGGCGATTGTGGGGGGCCTGCCCGGCCTGGCTCTCGAAGAGCACAATCCCGCCGGAGCCCGCATCGTCGACAACCCTCCGCACCGAGAGGAGGGCCACTGGCGCGAGGGCTACATCGTTCTGCCACTGCCTCCAAACGGCACTGTAGGCTTGCGCTGGCTGAACTAGTAACGGACCTTGTCAACCAAGCGAATCTCCACCTGCAAAGCTGAGGCCGCACGAAGTGGACGGCCGGTTTTCTTAAAGAGATTGAGTCCTGGCTAGGTGGTCCTATTGCACTCGCGGAGCGGGCGCTGTGGCCTGGTCTTGAGGAGGCGCTGGAGGCTTGGGCTTGGGAGCTTCCTGCTTCCTGGCCGGCGCAATGATTGCGTGCAAAATCGTTCCTTCCATGCGCGGCATGAACTCGACAATTCCGGCATCGCCAATATCCTGAATCAGCTTGTTGATGATGTTATAGCCCAGGTCGCGGTGAGCCATCTGCCGCCCGCGGAAGCGGAGGCTGGCCTTGACCTTATCGCCGCCGGCCAGGAACTTCACCGCCTGGTTCTTCTTGGTCTGGTAATCGTGCTCGTCCACGGTCACTGAGAACTTGACCTCCTTGACCACGATCACCTTCTGCTTTTTCTTGGCTGCGCGTTCGCTTTTGTCCTTCTCGTAAAGGAAGCGGCCGTAGTCCTGGATGCGGCAGACCGGGGGAACCGCGTTGGGCGATACCTCCACCAGGTCGAGGCCGCGTTCGCGGGCAATCTTCAGGGCTTCAAAAGGCGGCAGAATGCCCATCTGTTCGCCGTTTTCGTCGATGACACGGATTTCGCGTGCGCGGATCCTGTCATTGATGCGGATAAAGGACTTTGCCGAACGTTTGTCGAGTGCGATGATTCTCCTCCAAAAGTCATTCTCGCCCCGCAGCAGGTACCGCGGCGGATGCACGAACGCACACTGAGTATAGCATTGGCTTGGCCGCAATGAACAAAGGGTTTACGGCAGATTTTACCCGGACCATGCACTACCATCAAAGAGCCTGGCTCATCGTGGGAACTTCATCCCTCCGCCTCATTCACCGGTCAGGGCGCGGATTCGCATCTTCACCGCGATACGCCCCGCCCAGGAAAAAGGCTGGTTTGGCCGGATGGTTACAATTGATGTGATCCCGCACTTCACACGCGACCGGTGCCACCAGAGTAACGCCAATGACGAAACGCGAGAGAGTCGAGGCTGTTTACTCGCTCCAGAAAGCAGACCGCATTCCATTTGTTCCGGCTATCTACGAGCACAAGGGCGCGCTCATCGGCAAATCCCCATCTCAAATCTGCCGCAACGCCAACTACCTCTATGCCGGGCTACTGAGGGAACTCGAAGTCTATGACCCTGACCTTCTCGTAATCGGCATTGACGTTTACAACGTCGAGGCGGAGGCGCTTGGCTGCGAGGTTGTTTATTTTGATCAGTCGAACGATTGCCCCGGCATCGTTACTCCTATCCTGGATGGCACCGCTTCGCTGGGAAGACTCGGACTCGCAGATCCAGAGAGCGCGGGCCGGATGCCGCTCTATCTTGAAGTGGCCGGGCGCCTGCAAGCTGAGATTGGCGGCTCCATCATCCTCAGGGGCGCAGTTACAGGGCCCTACTCCATGGCCTCCGAACTCATCGGAGCAGAAAAATTCGTGCTCCTTACCGTGGACCAACCCGTCTTCGCACGCAAGATTCTCGACTTCTGCGCCTCGATGACCGTGGAGTTCGGAAGGGCCTTTCTCCGCCGCGGAGTGGAGCCCATCATCTTCGATTCCCGTGCCACGCCCGCCATGGCTTCGCCCCGCATCTTCAGAAGCATGGTCCAGCCCGTCTATCGCGAATTCATTTTCCCCGAACTGAAGGCTGCCGGCGGGCGCTACCTGCCCTTGATTATCGGAGGCAATACCACGCCCATCATTGACGACCTGATCGAAACAGGAGCCACCCAGTTTCTTGCCGACCATCCTGCGAACATCGTCAAATGGTGCCAAAAGGCTTTGGCCGCGCGGGTTCCAGTCCGTGCCAATGTGGATGCGCTGCTCGTCAACCGTGGACCGGCATCGGCGGTTCGGCGCCAGGCTGTTGAGATATTGAAGCAGTTTCACAACCAACCCGGATTCCTATTGGGCTGCGGAGTCGTGGCTTACGACGGTGACCCTGAATTTGCCCACGCAATTCGCCGGGTCCTCGACGATCTGGCCGCAAACCGCCTGGATTTCGAGAGGGAACTCTCTCTGCCAGCTTAGAAAAGGCAAGAATCGTGAGTGATTTCGAAAAGACTCTTTGCGCTACTCAAGCACGGTTAGATACGGCCAAAGATTTCGCATTCACAACTTCTTCTACCGCTTGAAGCACCCCATCTGCCCTCATCGTTTTCACCCGAATCTTCACCAACCGATTGGCGGGCAACCGGCCTTCAATCTCTACCGGTAAGAAATTTTCCGTAAGTGCAGTGGTCCTGCTTCGTTCGTCTAATTCCGCGGGCGTGTGCAGCGTGATCGCCTCCAACTTCCGGCCCACAAACTGTTCACGATGAACGCGGCTCTTCCTCGCAGCCAGCGCACGAAGCTCTCCCATTCGCTCCTCGACTGCCGAAGCCGGAACTGGCGACTCGGCGTGGAGCGCCCAGCCCCGCGTTCCAGGCCGAGGCGAAAACGGAAACAGGTGCAAGTAGCCGAATGGCAGCGTACGCACCAGTTCCAAAGTTTCCGTGAACTCTCCTTCCGTCTCGCCAGGAAAACCGACCATCACGTCCGCGCCCAGCGTCAGTTCCTGTCCGGTGGCACGAACGAGTGCCACAACCTTTTCCGAATAATGCCAAGGGCGATAGCGCCGGTGCATCCGCCGCAAGACGGCATCGGAACCGGATTGCAACGGCAGGTGAGCGTGACGCGCCAGACGAGTGCCGCCGAACTCTGCCATCAGCCCGATCATCTCCGCGTCCCAGTCCATCGGCTCGATGGAGCTGAGCCGCAGACGATGCAGCGCCGTCTCATTGAATATCCGCCGCACCAGCCAAGCCAGCGAAAGCCTGTGCGAACTTTCCGATGCTGGCAGATCCCGTCCCCAGCGCCCCAGATTGATTCCCGAAAGCACCAGTTCGTTGCCGCCGGCAGCCACAAATCCCTCCACTTGCTTCAGAACGCTTGCAGCGGGCAAGCTTTTCGATGAGCCTCTGGTTTGGGGAATTACGCAGAACGTGCAGCGGTTACCGCACCCTTCCTGAATCTTCAGGTTGGGGCGGGTCTGCGTTCCTGGCGAGAGCTGCCATTCCTCAAGAAACGAGTGCGCAAATCGGTCGTCGGCCCAGATGGGAACTCCGCCAGAAAGCAGCGACTGCACACTCACCAGTTCTGTCGGTGCGGGAGAAGCAACGCCGGCTCGATCGCAAATCAGATCCAAAATAATTCCCGGCGCCAGCGCCTTGTGGCTGTTGCCCACCACCGCTGCCACTCCAGCTAGTGCGGCCAGTTCTTTGGGAGCGCGCTGTGCATAGCAGCCGGTGACTACGACGCGCGCCGCAGGATTCAGCCGGTGAGCCCGGCGGATAAAAGCCCTCGCCGCCCGATCCGCCTCCGCAGTCACGCTGCACGTGTTCACGATAACCACATCAGCTTCCGAGGGCTGCTGCATGCAATGCCCCGCCGCGCGCAGACGGTCACTCACCGCCTCGCCATCGGCGCGCGCCGCCCTGCAACCGAAGTGTTCCACGTGAAAGGTGGACGCCATACCTTCAGTCTAAAGCTTGTGCTTATTTGCAGCGTAAGAATCCGGATTGACCGGCGCCTGACCTTAGCTTGCTCGAGGACCTAGTCCGAAGGGCGGAAGATCTGGGATCACTGCCTCCGATATAATGGAAAGTGACCGCTCAACTTCAGCAGGTTCCTGCCCCAGAACATGCAAAATACTGCAACGATCAACGCCACAGGCTCGCCTACTGCTGTCTCCCGCGGCAGCGCGTGGCACATTGTCAGCTTTACTTACTTCACGTTTGTCTGCTACCTCTCCATCGGCTTGCCGCTGGCCGTTCTGCCGCCATACGTTCACTTCCGCATGGGGTACAGCGCGGCGCTGGCGGGCCTGGTAGTTAGTATTCAGTACGTCGCCACACTCGCCAGCCGTCCATGGGCCGGCCGCATCTCTGACCGCGCAGGGGCGAAGGTCTCCGTTGAATGGGGCATGGCTTTCTGCACATTGAGCGGCGTGCTTCTGGTAGTCGCCGCCACCCTGCACCGCGCTCCCCTGCACTTCGGGACTTTGCTGAGCCTTTCCACGCTGATTCTTAGCCGCCTGGTTCTGGGCGTGGGCGAGAGCCTGGGGTCGACGGGATCGACGTTGTGGGGCATCACCAGCGCCGGGCCGCAACACACGGCCAAGGTGATCTCCTTCAACGGGATCAGCACCTATGGCGCAATGGCGTTGGGCGCTCCCCTGGGAGTGGTTCTCGATCAGCAGTGGGGACTGGCTTCGCTGGGACTGTTGACCATCCTCATCGGAGCCGTCAGCCTTGTGATGGCGAGCCGCAAGCGTCCGGTGCATGGCGTGCCCGGCGAGCATCTCCCCTTCAGCCACGTGATGCTGCGGGTCGCGCCTCACGGCATGGGACTGGCTTTGGGAGGAGTGGGTTACAGCGTGCTCGCCACGTTTGTGACTCTCTTCTACATGAGCCGGCACTGGAATGGAGCGGCGCTGTGCCTGACTGCATTCGGCATGGCCTTTGTTGCCGCACGACTGCTCTTTATCCATACCATCGATCGCTTCGGCGGTTTCCATGTGGGTATTGCCTGCCTGGTGGTCGAATCGCTGGGAACGCTTATGCTGTGGCAGGCGCCGTGGCCGTGGGTTGCATTTACCGGAGCAGCGATCACCGGATTTGGCTTCTCGCTGGTCTTTCCCGCGCTTGGAGTAGAAGCGGTGAAGCGCGTGACGGAGAGCAATCGCGGCGCAGCGCTCGGCGTCTTTACTGCCTTTGCCGATGTTTCCTTCTTCCTTACCGGACCACTGGCCGGATTGGTAATCGGAGTGTACGGATACTCAAGCGCCTTTCTCTTCGCACTTGTCAGCATCCTCACCGCACTGGGAATTGTGCTCGTGCTGAAGCGGGTGCAAGAGCAGAGAATAGGGAATAGGGAATAAAAGCCCTACGGTTGAATATCGTGCTTCCCAGGTCTCAAAAGCGAAACCCTGGGGCAACCAGCAAATGAGGGAACAGGGAAAAAGGGACTCGATAAAACGTCGCAGAAGCCGAGTTATTTTGCGCTATATTCCTCGTCTGTTACTTTCTCCATCCAGACTACGTTCACGCCCTGGTCATCCATTTCCTGAATGGCCAGGTGCACCATCGTGTTGCTCGCGGATGCGCCGTGCCAGTGGCGCTCGTTGGGCGCGATGACTACCGTATCTCCAGGATGAATTTCCTGAACTTTCTGACCCTCTAGCTGCACCAGGCCAGAGCCGGTGAGGATGTGCAGAGTTTGACCGACGGGATGCGTGTGCCATGCGGTACGCGCGCCGGGCTCAAAACTGACCCGGAAAAAGCTCAGGCGCGACGGTTCCACGCCTACGGCAATTTCATCGAGCCAGACGTTTCCGGTAAACCAGTCGGACAGGCCTTTGCGGCTGGCGCGGTCGTTGCTGCTTAGAATCTTCATTCGCTGTTTCCTCTTCCCCCGTTGATTCAGCTCACCGCTTCAGGGATTCACAGTTATGCTCATCTGCGGGTGTTAAAGGAGCCGCATAATTTGATTTGGCCGCAGCCGGTCCACGGGTTTCACTGCGCTATAACTGAAATGTGGAGGAAAGATGAAGGTCCTTTTTATTGGCGGCACGGGAATTATCAGTACGGCTTCGACGAGGTTGGCTGCGGAACGCGGGATTGAACTCACATTATTGAGACGCGGACAGCGATCGGCCGAGGTGCGAAAGAATGTGGGCACGATCACGGCGGACATGACAGACGAAGCGGCAACGGCGAAGGCACTGGGCAATCAGACGTTCGACGCCGTGGTGGACTGGATCGTTCAGACGTCGGCCGATGTGGAACGGGACATCCGGTTATTTCGTGACCGCACACGGCAATATATTTTCATTAGCTCGGCCAGCGCGTATCAGAGGCCGGTGGGGCACTATCTGATTACGGAATCTACTCCGCTGGCCAATCCGTTTTGGCAGTATTCGCGCAATAAGATCGCCTGCGAAGAGCGATTGATGCAGGCCTATCGCGAAGAGGGTTTTCCGATCACGATCGTTCGGCCTTCGCTGACCTATGGAGACACGCAGATTGTGCTCCCGATCAACAGCTGGGCGAAGTCTTTTACGGCTGTAGACCGGATGCGGCGTGGCAAGAAGGTGATTGTGCCGGGGGACGGTTCCTCGCTGTGGGTGATTACGCACAACAGCGATTTTGCGCAGGGGCTGGTCGGACTGCTGGGACACAAACAGGCCATCGGCCACGCCTTCCACATTACCAGCGACGAGGTAATGACATGGGATCAGTTTTACAAGATCACGGCGCAGGCGGCGGGCGCAGAGGCACAGATTGTTCATATCGCTTCAGATTTCATTGGCGCGTGCCTGCCGGATACGGTGGGGAGCTTGATTGGGGACAAATCATCGAGCGTGGTGTTCGATAACAGCAAGCTCAAGCTTTTTGTTCCGGGGTTTTGCGCCAAAGTTCTGTTTGCCGAAGGGATCAAGAGAACGATTGATTGGTTCGATGCGGATCCGCGACGCAAGGAGATCGATGAGGATGCGAATGCCGCCTGGGACAAGTTGATTTATGCCTACGAGAGAGGCCTTGGGGAGGCTTTAAGCAGGTTTGGGAGATAGTGCGTTCAAACATGATTTTGAGACGGAGCTTTGTGAAATAACGGAAGCGCTTTAACGAACAACGGCCACCCCGAAAGGTGGCCGTTGCTGTTTGGTGCTTGATGTAAATTTACCGCTCGTTTTTGCGCATGTTGATCAGGTCGCCAAGGGTGGTGGTTGAGCTGGAGACGGGCTGCTTGCGCGGCTCCGACTTCTGGTGGTGCTCGGCAGGCGCGTGGCTGGTTTCGTGACCGGCTCCGGCAGCGCGCAGGCTCAAGCCCACTTTCTTCTCTTCCACGTTGATCTTGATAATTCTGAACTCATGCTCCAGACCGGTTTCAAGCTTGGCTTCGCCGCCTTCGCCGGCTTCAGAAACGTGGCATAGACCTTCCACGCCTTCAGCCAATTCGACGAATGCGCCGAACTGCGCCGTGCGCAGCACCTTGCCGTGCACCATATCGCCCACATTGTGAGAAGCGAAGAAGCTCTCCCAAACGTCAGGCTGCAACTGCTTGATGCCCAGCGAGAGGCGCCGATTCTGCGGCTCGACGCCCAGAACTACGGCCTTGACCTTTTCGCCCTTCTTGACGATCTCAGAGGGGTGCTTGACGCGCTTCGTCCACGAGAGATTGGAGACGTGAACAAGGCCGTCGATGCCGTCTTCGATTTCAATGAAGGCGCCAAAGTCAGTGAGGTTGCGAACGCGGCCTTCAACGACCGTTCCGGTGGGATAACGCTCGGTCAGGTTCTCCCAGGGATTGTCCATCAACTGCTTCATGCCGAGCGAGATGCGGCGATCGGCAGGATTGACGCTCAGGACGACAGTGTCGACCTCGTCGCCGGGTTTGACCAGCTTCGATGGATGCTTGAGGCGCTTGGACCAGGTCATCTCAGAGAGGTGAACCAGGCCTTCAATACCCTGCTCGAGCTCAACAAACGCGCCATAGTCGGTGACGGAGAGAACGCGGCCATGAACGCGAGCGTTCACGGGGTAGCGCTCAGTTGCATCGAGCCAGGGGTCGGGGGTCAACTGCTTGAAGCCCAGCGAAACGCGCTGCTTATCTTTGTCGAACTTGAGCACCTTGACTTGAATTTCGTCGCCGACGTTGACCAGGTCGCGGGGGTGGGTGAGACGGCCCCAACTCATATCGGTGATGTGGAGCAGGCCGTCGATGCCACCCAGGTCAACAAACGCGCCGTAGTCTGTGAGGTTTTTCACCGTGCCGGTGAGGATTGAGTCCTCACCCAGGTGCTCCATGGTGGTGTTGCGCTTGGCGTTCTGCTCTTCGTCGAGAATTTCCTTGCGGCTGACGACGACATTGCCGCGCTTTTTGTTCAACTTGATGACGCGGACTTCAATCTGCTGGCCGAGATAG
>Ga0187887_10002300_pt1 | contig 15446 bp, 11 predicted proteins | sample June2016WEW_7_10_FD_132977 | JGI IMG/M metagenome (GOLD analysis project Ga0187887, IMG submission 132977) | Peatland microbial communities from SPRUCE experiment site at the Marcell Experimental Forest, Minnesota, USA - June2016WEW_7_10 | ecosystem: Environmental > Terrestrial > Soil >...
CGCAGAAGTTGCCGCGGTATAGACTCTCCACGCGCCGGTAGCTCAATTGGCAGAGCATTTGACTCTTAATCAACAGGTTCCGGGTTCAAGTCCCGGCCGGCGCACCACGGATGTAAATGCTCAACATGATTTCACGGAAACGTCGTGCGCCCCTCGACGAAATGGCGTCGCAATTCATTGCCTCGTGTGGACACCTGTGACGGCGACCCACGGCAACAGCAGATCCGCCTTACGTGGTTTCGTCGAGTCGACGAATGACCCTGGCGGGCGCTCCCACGGCGAGGCAATCGGGAGGTACGTCGTCGGTAACAACCGATCCGGCCCCCACGGTGCACCGGTCGCCAATGGTCACCCCGGGCAGGACGATGACGCCGGAACCCAGCCACACGTCGTCGCCGATCGTTATCGGCGCGGTCATAGTGCGCCAGACTGCCGAGCCGGCAGCCACATCCTCGCTGGACGTGCGCCGTTTGGATGCATCGAGCGGGTGCATGGCGGTGACCAACTGGACGGCAGGTGCGAAAAGGCAGCGCTGTCCAATCGAAACGTGCGCGTCATCGATGAGTACGAAGTTCACGTTGATGAAGGTGTCGGTGCCAATAGAAGTGTGGACACCGTAGTCAACGTAAAAAGGAGGCTCGATGTGGACGCCCGCTTCGACGTGGGCGAAGATCGCCCCGAGTAACTCGAACCGGCGTTCTTCGTCGCCGGGGTCCGACGCGCAGAACTCAGCGACGCGACGGCGAACGTTGACCGCCATCGCGCTCAATTCGGGGTCGTGACAGTTGTACTGATCTCCAGCCAACATCTTCTCGCGCTCGCTGCGACTCACGCCGAGAAGCTCTCGTCCCCATGGCATCCCTGGCTAGTGCTCAGCCTGCTCGTCATGGTCAAAGTCTGACCCGCAGGCATGCCTTGCGCAAACCTTGTAACCAAGGATTGATACGGGACCTCGAGTGCGACGTCATGCCCGCCACCCTCGCCTTCGAGCCTGAGGATCTTGGCGTGCCGGTCACGTACCTCGATACGAGCCGTTCGCCCCGACGGGTGCCTCTGACCGCGATGTCGCGGTGCCGTTCGCCCGAGCCGACCCGGCGCCTCGCCGCCTTCATTCATTCAGCCCGCAGGGCCAGCGCGGCCGGCGTTCGCGCGGCGTTGCGACCGGGCAACACCGCCACGGCATTGGCGAACACGACGGTGCCGAGGCCGACCAAGATCACCGACAACCACGGGACGGTGGGGTCCGGAACGGCGTAGATGCTCCGAGCGAAAAGCGTCCAGAGTTGACGCCCAAAGATCACCCCAAGGGGCAGGCCGACCACGACACCAATCGGCGCGGTGGTCGTTGCTTGCCACGCGACTGCCGACGCCAACTGTCGATGGGTGAATCCCAAGGTCTTCAGCAATGCGAGGTCGCGCCGACGTCGTCGCACCGACGAGGTCAGCGTAAGCCCGAGCGCAAGAACGGCCCCCAAGGCGAAGCCGGCGGCCAGGAATATCGGCGTAGAGCCGATGCTGCGATAGTTGACGATCTGCACCGGTCGAAGTACGCCCAGCACCTCGACCGAGTTGCCCTGCGCGTTCTTGTCCGCGGCGAGAACCCGGTTCGCGGCGTTCACGATGCGCCCCAGGTCCTTTCGTCCAGCCGTCAGGCTCACCCCCGCTCGCATTCTCACGAACACCAGTTCCGGGCCGTCGAGGTTGGGGTCTGAGCTGTGACCCGAGAACGGAACATTGGTGAAATCAAGAGAAATCAGCGCTCCCGTCCCCATCGACGTGTGCTCGGCCACGAAACTCGAGTAGCCGACGGCGGGCAAGGTGGCGGTGCCTACGATGACCAGAGGCGTGGGCGCGATGTAATAGGGCGCATCCTTCTTGGATCCAAGACTGACGATGACGGTGTCACCGATACGTTTGTGCAACTGAGCGAGCGTTCCGGCGCCGAGAACGATCTGACGAGACGTCCTTAGGCCGTGCCCGGAAAGGATAGGTGGGGTGACCGTGGCGCCTGGACGTTGGAGCAGAATGGGCAACTCGTCGCCGTCGATCTGCAGGTCGGTGTAGTCGGCGCCACTCCACTCGGCGACCTGGTGGTCGTGGCTCAGCAACGACAAGGCCTTGGGTGGCACGGCGCTGGTGGGATTAAGGGCATACGTCCAATTCCACCCGTAGAGCGGTGGCCGCGATATCAGGGTGCTGAATCCGCTCGCGAAGGTGAGGGTGGCGACCACCATGGCCACGGCGATCGCGGTGCCTCCCATAATCGAGCGCACCGGCACGGCCGTACGACCTCGGCCCGGCTCGAGGGCGAAGTGCACCCCCACGACACCCGCGACCGGGATTCCGGCGCGCTCAACACCCAGCGCGACCCTGGACCGGCGGGGCACCGACTCCCCAGAATGAAGCGCACGCCGCGTCACGCTTCGCGCGCAGAAGGCGGTTGCGATGGCGCCAAGACCGACGAACAGTACGGCGACCCCTATTCCGATGACCGTCCAATCAACAGTGAAACCAGCGTTCGGATACACGGGACGAACCGGACCCAACGGGCCAAGAGGCGAGAGAGCCACCGCCACCATCGCCGCGAGAATGGTCCCCAGTCCCACGGCGAGCAGCACGCCGACGAGACCGTCCGCGACAACGATCACCGGGCTGGCCCCCAGGGCCCTTAACACGTCGCGGTCCCTCTCACCTCGACGTAGGAGGCGAGAAATCGCCTGGGCCGCCAGGATCAGGCAGGCCAAAGCGGCGAACGCTCCGAAGGCGCCGAGCGCGACCGACTCAGGTTTGATGGCGAGATCCACCTGGGAGATGACGGTCGACGAGACGTGGAATTCGTAGATCTCACCCCTGGGCACCAGGCGAACGAGCTCGCGCTGCACCTTGGCTAGACCTGCGTCACCGTGGCGAAGTTGGATTCCGTAGAGGACGGGGGCGAAACTGCTCAGCGGTTTGGCGACCTGCTTGATGAGCGCCGCGGTAACGAAGATGTCGCCGTACGTCTGATCAACGTCATCTTGGACCAGCTGGGTGTTGAGCGCCACGATCCCCACGAGTCTCTCGCGAAACAATTCGACCGGCTTCACCTTCGGTGAACCGAAATCGGGTTGGTTCATCTGCGCCGTGGTGTAGAGACCCAGATCCACGATTTGGCCTATGCGAACTCCCATGATGCGGGCGGCGCCGGCGTTCATGACGATCTCGTCGGCACGGCGCGGATTCGCGGCCCGACCCTGCACGACCGCCAGGCGGTCTTGGTGGGTGGTGAAGCCGTCCACACTGCCCGCAATGTTGATATTGGAGATGGAACCAAGTCGCGGTGCGCCGTTGGCCCCGACATCGATCAAGGGCAGGGTCCCGGCAGTAACCACGTGTGTGACGTCGGGCAGGCGTTCGATCGCCGATTTCAGTGATGCGTTCGACTGCGTGTTGGACTGGGCTTGAAACACGGCCAAGGTGACGGTCGAGGGGTTGGTGCTGGCCATGAAGGTCGGAAAGGACGATTGCGTACGTCGTCCGGCGCACACCGCGGCCATGGCGACCCCACCGATGAGTCCGATCAGCAACACGATGCTCAGGTATCCGGAGAGTTGGAGGGCGAACGTCGACCGGTACCGGTACCACGCGACGCGCATAACCCGCTCGTTCACGAAAAAGTCTCCTCCCCGACCTTAGACACCCGCCATAGACGCAGTCTTTCCTGGTGGCGGGTTTCTTCCAAGACGGTTACCCCACCCGAAGGCGCTGGTACTAGCACCTAAGGCGCCGTTTATTGACTGTGTTAGTCCCGGTCGCCCGTCATCCCTTACCCGCCGGATTGGGGGTCGGACGAGCGGGGCGCGATCGAAAGGAATCGTTCGATCTGGCCGCTCGCGCCAGCCAACGCCCCGAGAGCGTCACCGAGTTCGACCGCCAGGTCCTTGTTCACCCGCGATCGGATCTTCCTGCCTTTCGGCGTCAAGGAGAGCATCCGGACCCGGCGATCGAGTGGGTCGGGCACCCGTTCAACCAGACCCAGACGCTCCGCTCGGTCGACGAGCCCCGTCACGTTGGAGGGGTCGCACGACAAGTCTTGGGCGAAGATCCGCATCGACATCGGCCGGTTGAGGACCCTCAGCAATCCCACCTGCTGCGGGGTGAGATCGTAGCGGTCGGCCACCGCCGCCACCACGCTCTGGACGTGGTGCACCATCTCGAGTAGTCCGTCAACGAACTGGTCCGAATCGTCGGTCGGCACCTGGTTTGCCATGTCACCAGCCTCGCATACATCCGTTGACAGCGACTGGTATTTTGAGGAATACTTGATGACATCAATGGTCAAGAACACAAACTACTAGGAGCCCCCGACATGTTGAATCTCAAAATTATCGTCGCCAGCACGAGGCCTTCCCGGATGGCCGACTCGGTGTACCCGTGGGTCGTAGGTCGAGCCAGCGAGCACGGAGCCTTCGACGTCGAGACCCTGGACCTGCGGGACTGGCCTCTGCCGATGTTCCAGGAGCACATGGGCAGCATCGGCGACTTCGCCGACCCGACCTACTCCGAACCGATCGTGCGCCAGTGGAATCGCACGCTTAAGGAGGCCGACGCGCTCTTGATCGTCACCGCTGAGTATCTGCACTCGATCCCTGGGGTCCTCAAGAACGCCCTCGACTCAGTGTTCGTGAGCTGGGCGTTGCGCAACAAGCCGCTCGCCGCGGTCGGTTACAGCATCGGCATCGCCGCGGGGGTGCGGGCCGTCGAGCACCTCATGGACGTGGCGATCGAGTCCGAGATGGTGCCGCTGCGCGACACCGTGCTCATCCCCAAGGTGGCCACCGCTTTTAACGACAAGGGTGTTCCCGTCGACCCCATGACCGACATTGCGATGACCATCATGCTCGACGATCTCGCGTGGTGGGGCTCTCTCCTCAAGAAAGCCCGCGAGGAGGGAGAGTTGGCCCCGGCCAGCCTCAGGACACGCGCGGCCCTCGCGCAACTCGAACAGGCCACGTAGAACTCGACCGGACCATTAACGTCTCACGAAATCGTTCGTGGCCTCAGTGCACGGAGAGTCCAGTGCTCCACGAAGGGATGACGTCGCTCACCGAGGTCATCAAGACATCCTGCAGTAGGCCGCCGTACACGTCGCGGAAGTCCGTCGACATCACAAGGTTCCCGTTGGGGTCGAGGGCGTCCAGTGAGGGCTGCTCCCCGTAGAGCCCGCCCTTCACCGAGTTACCGATCACGAACACCGGGGCGGCCGTGCCGTGGTCGGTGCCGAGGCTCGCGTTCGAACCGACCCGGCGGCCGAACTCCGAATAGATCATCACCGTCACGTCCTGGGCCCGACTCCCCGCGCTGATGCTCGTCATAAAGGCCCCAATGGCGGCCGAGACCTCCGCCAGCAACGCGTTCTGATACGTCGGCTCCCCGGCGTGGGTGTCGAACGAGCTCAGGTTCACCTCCCACACGCGAGTGGGCACGTTGGCGTTGATCAGCGTCGAGACCAGGGAGAGCTGCTCGTTGAGGTAGGAACCGGACGGCGACTTGGTCACCAGCGGGCCGATCAACTGGGCCGTCGCGAAGAGGTCGCTGATGGAGGTGGCTGCGGAAGCTTCCAGGGGCACGTCGGACGACGAGGTCCGTCCCAATCGCGGCAGGAGCGTTGACCCGGGGCCCGACGGTAGTTGAATGCCACCGAGGTCGAGCATCGAGGCCACGCTCTTCTGGCCCACCAGCATGGGCGGCAATACCGACCCGATGCCGATGGCGTTGAACGGACTGTGGGGTTGGATGTCGAGCCACCGTCCCAACCATCCTGACGATATGTCCGAGGTCAGCGACGCCGTCTGCCAGATGGCCATCGAGGTGAAGTGCGACAGGTTGGCGTCGGGGTAGCCCACGCCCTGGACGATGGCCACCTGGTTCTGCGCCCACAAGGCGTTGATCTCCGGCATGGCGGAGTTGAACGCCAGGGTGTCCGAGATGGGCAGGAGCTGCGCCGACGGCAGCGCGATGTTGGACCGGGCGCTCTGGTAGGTCGGATCGGTGAAGGGGACGACCGTGTTGAGTCCATCGTTGCCGCCGTAGAGGGTGACCATGACGAGGATCGGCGTGCCGAGCGGCAAGGGGGTGGTGGTGGCCGCACTGGCCAACTTTTCGAGCGTCAACTGGGCGGACAGCACCGCGAAAGTCCCGGCTCCGGTCCACTGCAGGAATCGACGGCGATTGATGGTCGTGGTGTTCATGCGCTCACCACGTATTCGGGCGCGCACAGCGCCGCGACGACCAGGTCCGCGGGGTCCGACGTGGATCCCGCGAGGGTGCTCGCCGTGCGCCTCGACCACTCGGCCACGCCCAGCCAATCGGCGCAGGCCTGCACCATCTTGGACGCGGGCCCCTTGAGCGGCGCGAGGTCGCCTTTGGCCACGATCAACTGCGCCAGATCGAAGCGATACTGCAGGGCGGCCCCGTTGAGCCACGCCTCGTCATAGGGCCAGCCCCCCACGTTGGGCGGATTGAACGGTATCTGTCCCATCTGCGACAGGCACCACTGGAGGCTGGACGACGACAACGAGGACGGACGCACCCTCAGGGCCCGACAGGCGCCGACGAACCATTCGACCGGCGACTTGACCAGGGCGTGCGCCGGATCGCTCCAGGCCGGAGATCGGACCAAGGCCTCCACCAGCGACGACACCTCGCGGTTGGCGAAACTCGCGGCGAGCGTCGGCGGCGCCTTGGTCTTGGAGGTGACGAAGCGAAACCACACGCGCTCGGCGATGAACTCAGCGTTCTGGTGGCGCGCCACCAGCAGCGACGCGAGGGTCTCGGCGTCGAGCGGACCGCTCTTTCCCCGCACCGTGAGTGACTTCGAGTAGTGCTGCTTCGGATAGAACGTGACTCTGCCGTTCGACTGCACGGTCTGGTAGCCCGTCAAGGCCAGGGCCGCCGCGGTCACGTCGTTCTGGTTGAACTCGTTCACCCCGAGGGTGAAGAGCTCCATGAACTCTCGTGCCAGGTTCTCATTGGGCGACTCGACGTAGTTCTCCTCGTTGTCGAGCCAGAAGTTGAGCGCCCCGTCCACCACCATCTTCTTGGCCATGTCGTTGAAGTTGGCGAACGCCATGGAGCGCAGCGTGTTGTTCTGAATCTGCATGGGCAGTGGATAGGCGACCTTGGAGACCGAGGTCGCCCAATGCCCGTGCCAGAACCAGGTCATGCGCTCGGCCAAGGGATAGTGCGCCAGGGCCATGCGATCGAGCCACCAGGTGACGAGTTCGGTGTTGCCCTGGGTCATCGCGTCGTAGAACGCCGTGGCCGCGGCGGACGACGACGGATAGGGGCCGAGGTCCGGAAGATAGGGCGCCGCAACCGCGCGAAGCCCGGGGTCGTCGGCGTGGCGCTCGAGCACCGTTGCCTGGGTGGCCCCGAGGCCCTGCTTCAGTAGCGAGACGTATTGACCGGGGGTTGGACCGAAGTTGAACCGGTGCAGCAGCCGGGCCGTAACGAGGCGTTGTGTGGTCGTCGCGGTTCGATTCACCTCAGCAACGTAGTGCGGCCTCTTCGCGGAAATTCTGTGATTCCAATGAGAACACGATGATTTGTCAGGAACTTGGGACCGCGTAGAGATGCCGCGAACCGCCTCGCGGTGCGAGGCGATCTCCCGACGAAATGAACCTCAAAAGTTCAACGCGTTCGTCACTCGTCACGCAGGACCTGTGCCGTCGACGTGCGTGCCGCACTGCGGCCGGGCCAGGCGGCGACGATGTTGGCGAGTACCAGCGCACCGACGGCCACAACCATGACGGAGATCAGCGGCACCGTCGAATCCGGCACGGCGTAGATACCGCGGGCGAAGAGATCCCATAACCACTGGCCCAAAAGGATCCCGAGCGGGACGCCCACCACGACGCCGACGAGGGCGACGACCGACGCCTGCCACGCCACGACTGACCTCAACTGTCGCCCCGAGAGTCCGAAAGTACGCAGCAACGCCAAATCTCTTCGCCGTCGACGCACCGAGGACGTCAACGTGAGCCCGAGTGCGATGACCGCGGCGGCGGCCAACGCGAAGGCCAGCACCGCCGGCGTCGCGCCGATCGACCGGTAGTTCTCTATCTCCGCGGGGTATTGGACCCCCAGCACCGAGGCGCTATCGCCCAGACCCTGACCTTGCGGCACCGCGGCGTAGACCCGGTCCATCGCTCGGGCGATCTGCCTCAACGAAGCCAGAGCCTCGACGGGCGGCGCACCGCCGCGCAGTCGAACCAACACCATGGCCGGTCCATCAAGCGCGCGATAGGGGCTCTCGATGAACTTTCGCATGGTGGGCGGCTCGACGTCCATGGCAATGATCGCCCCCACACCCATGGAGGGATGAAGGGTGTACGCGTTGCCGATGGCCGGCAGCGTCGCGGTTCCGACCACCAGTAGTCGCCGAGGAGGCAGATAGACCGGCGCGTCCTTTTTGGAGCCGTAGCTGACGACGACGGTGTCGCCGAGGCGCACGTGCAACTGCTGCATGGTGGCCGCCCCCAGGACAATCTGGTTGGCGCTTTCGATCTGGTGCCCCGAAAGTATCGGCGGGCTCACTCTGGCGGGCGGGCGAAGCGTGAGCATCGGTTCGGTGATGCCGTTGATCTGCACGTCAGGAAAGCCGACCCCGGTCCAGGACTTGACGTAGGGGTCGGCCCGCAACAGTGGTATCGCCTGGGGAGGTATGCCACCGCCGTTCGACGACAGTGCGTAGTTCCAATCCCAGCCGTAAAGCGCGGGGTGCGAGATCAGCGTGTTGAGGCTGTTGCCGAACGTGAGGGTGGCCACCACGATCATCACGGCGAGCGCTGCGCCGGCGAGCGCCGGGCGCGCCGGCACCACGTCGCGGTCCCTGCCCGATTCGGTGGCGTAGCGCACGCCGACCACCGCCGTGACCGGAAAACCGGCATTGGCGAACAGCCGCGCCATCGACGAGCCCTTGGAGGCGCCGGGTCCGAGCCACCGCGTCGGCGACCGCGAACTCGTCCGTCGAACGAAGACGACCGCCATCGCACCGAGCACCGCAATCGCGATAGCCGTACCGATGCCCAGAACCGTCCAATCAAAAGCCACGCCGCGATGGGGATAGACGGCGCGCACCGGGCCGATCGGGGCCAACGACGACAGGGCCACGGCCATCACGACGCTCAGAATCGTCCCCGCCACGACCGAACCGATGATGCCCATGAGTCCCGCTCCCAACACCATCATTGGGCTGGCGCCCAGGGCCCGCATGAGTTCGAGCTCGTCGCGGCTTCGTTGCAGCATTCGAGCGATGAGGCCGCCGGCGATGATCAGCATGGCGAGTTCCGCGATCAGTCCGAAGACGCCGAGGGCGATCGCCTCCGGTTCGATGGACCGGTTGACCTGCCCCGCGACGACCGACGTGACGTGTATCTGATAGGTGGAACCCCGCGGAAGGGCTTTGATGACCTCACGTTCCACGGTGGCGACGTCGCTCGCCCCGTGATCGGTCTGGAGGCCGTAATAGATGTACGGGTACGACACGGCGTTGAGCGGTTTCGTCAAGGCCGGCGTGAAGATGAGGAACGCGGGGTACCGATCGACTTCGTCGAGCACCACCTCGTTATTGAGCACGACGGTCCCGACGAGATGCATGGTCATCGCCTCGGTCGGTCGATCCTTGGCCGTGCCGAAGTCGGGCTTCTCAAGTCGAGCCGCCGAATAGAAGTACATGGGGATGGACTGACCAACGTGCCAACCCATGCGTTGCTCGGCCAAGGCCGTGGCCACGAATTCATCGGCGTCGCGGGCGTCGGCCATCACGCCGTGAACGACGGTCACCTTGTCCTGGGTGAAGAATTCGCCGTTCAATGCACCCACGGTCGCCACGTCGCCCGTGCTGAGCGGTGTGCGAAGATCAGGCGCACCGTCGCGTTTCGCGGGGAACCCGTCAATGGAGAACGACGCCGTTGCCACGTGTCGAACGTGAGCCAAATGAGAGAGCGTCGACGTGACGATCTTGGGACCGATGATGGCGCTCAAATCGGAGGGGTTGGTGCTCGACAGGAACACGTTGAACGACGACTCGGTACGTCGCGCCGCGCTCGTCGATCCCATCGCGATGCCGCCCACGAGTCCGACGAAGAGCACGAGTGTGAGATAGCTCGTCCACTTGCGCGCGAATCCGACGCGGAACCAATACGAGGCCACGCGAAGGACCTGTGTGCCCACGCCACACCCCTCTCTCGCGTTCGCCCTCTGCGTCCGAAAAAAGTCTGGCCCTCGACCGACCCACAGCCAAGGCAGTCACCCCACCGTCGGCCCTCGTACTAGCACCCTAAAAAGGTCCAACGCACTTTACGCACCGAGGGCGGCGTCGACCGAGGCACGACAAGGGTTTTCACGCACTCGTGTGGTTCGTCGTAGCGGCGCTCACGATGACGATGAGTCGCTCGACCCCAATCAGAGCGACGTCAATAGGCGTAGTGGTCGCCCCAGGTGAAGGCCACCTGATCGCCCGCGGATTCGCCGCGGGTTCCCACCGTCACTCGGCTCTCAAGACGATCGCGGTCGAGGTACGCGCCGCGCTACGTCCGGGAACCGCCGAAACCAGGTTGGCGAACACGAGCGCGCCCACGCCCGTAAGCACGACGGCCACCACGGGGACGCTGGCGAAGGGCACCGCATTAATGTTCTTCGCGAACAGTATCCATAGTTCACTCCCCACCAGAATGCCCACGGGAATACCCAGGATGATCCCGGTCAACGCGGTCACCGTAGCTTGCCAGGCGACCGCGCCCGCCAGCTGCCGGCTGGTGAATCCGAACGCCTTCAAGAGGGCCAGGTCGCGCCGGCGTCGCCGAACCGACGCCGCCAAGGTGAGGCCGAGGGCGAAGATCGCGCCGAGCGCGAGCCCCAACGAAAGGATGACGGGCGTCGAGCCGATGCTGCGGTAGTTGACGATCTGCGCGGGGCGTTGCACGCCAAGGACGTTCACCACGTTGCCGGTGGCGTGCGGGTCGCGCGCAAATAGCCGATCGGAATAGTTCGCGATCTTCTGCAGGTTCAAACGTCCCGCCGCGGGGGTGATCCCGGGCCTCAGCCGTACGAAGATCATCTCGGGTCCGTTCAAGTTGGGGTCGGGGCTCGACAGGGCACGTTTGAACGCCGCGGGAATGATGCCTTCGGGGAGCATGGCCCCAATGCCCATGGATGTGTGATCCTGGATGAAGCTGGTGTAGCCGACCGCGGGGAAGGTGGCCGTCCCCACGATCACGAGCTTCGTCGGTGGCACGTACACCGGCGCGTCAGCCGGCGTAGCGTATTTCACGATTACGGTGTCGCCGACCTTCTTGTGCAGCTCGGCCATCGTCAACGCACCCAGGACGACCTGGTTCGTGGCGTCGAGTCCGTGGCCGCTGAGGATCGGGGGTGCCACCTTCGGACGTATGTTTCCGATCAGCATCGGTACCGTTCGCCCGTCGATCTGCGCGTTGGCCAATTCAGAACCGGACCACGCCGCGACGTCCGGGTCGTGGTTGAGCATGGTTACGGCCCCGGGCGGCACGTCGTTGCTCGGATTGAGCAGATAGTTCCAGTTCCATCCGTAGAGCGCGGGATGCGAGATGAGCGTGCTCAAGCCATCCGCGAACGTGGTGGTCGCGACCACCAACGCGACCGCCAGGACCGATCCGGCCAGCACCGAACGAACCGGCACCTCGGTGCGGCCACGGCCTGGCTCGAGCGCGAAGTGCGCCCCCAGGGTCGCCGTCACCGGCAGACCCGCCCATTGGGTCCCTCGAGCGATGGACGATCGGCGTGCAGGCCGCGTGCGGACATTACGGTGCGGCGCTGAGCGGTAGGAGATGATCAGCGCGACCGCGCCAAGCACCACTACCAGCACCAACACGCCCGTAACCAATACCGTCCAATCGAACGCCACCCCCGACTGGGGATACACCCGGCGCACGGGTCCCAACGGCGCCAGCGGTGAAAGGGCGATTGCGACGACCAGCGCCAAGAGTGCACCGAGCACAATGGCGCCGAAAGCCCCGAGCAGTCCCTCCCCCGCCACCTCGAAGGGACTAGCTCCCAGTGAACGTAAGATGCGCCGGTCCTCCTGTTCTCGCCGCAACTGACGGGAGATCGCCTGAGCGGCGAGCACCAAGCAGATCAAAGCGGCGAGTGCGCCGAACGCGCCCAGGGCCACCGATTCCGGTTTGATGGAGAGCTCGACCTCGGCCACCAGTCCCGCCGTTACGTGGAACTCATAGGTCGCTCCGCGAGGCAGGATATTGATGAGATCCTTCTCCACCGCGGCAACCTCCGGGTGATAGAGCTGGAGGCCATAGACCCCGGGGGTCGCCGTCGACGGTGCCGTGGCGATGGCTTTATGCAAGAAGGCCGGGGTCAGAATCATGAAACCGTACGCACGATCAATGTCGTCCTGGACGACTTCGTCGTTGATTTCGACGATACCTACGACCTTGGCGTCGATGCGGAAACGCGGCTTCACGCTCGGCCCGCCGAAGCCGGACTCCTCAGTCTGCTTCGGGGTGAAGAATCCGAGGGGAATAAGGTCACCCACGCGCACCCCGAGGCGACGCGCGGCGTGCGTATCGAGAACCACTTCGTCGACTCGGTGCGGATCGGCGAGTCGTCCCTCGATGGCGGTCACCCGGTCCTGACTCGCGAACATGCCGTCGAGGCTGCCCACGACCGCGACGTTCTGTAGAGCACTCAGTCGCGGTGCGCCCGTCGACGAAAGCGGGTAGACGTCGGGACTAAGAAGGTCCGCGACGTGCTTCACGTCGGGCACCGCAGCGATCTTGGCAGCGAGGCCGTGCAGATCGAGGGGGCCACCATTGGGTGAACCGGCCGAGAACGTGAGGTCGGAGGGATTGGTGCTCGTCATGAAAGTCGGGTACGACGATTGCGTGCGTCGCCCGGCCGCGATCGAGGCCATCGACAGTCCTCCGATCAATCCGATGACGAGCACGACGCCCACGAGTCCGCTCCAACGTCGCGCGAACGTCGCGCGGAACCGGTAACCGGTGACTCGAAAGAGCTGACTACTCACGTTGGGTCCCCCGCGACGCTATGACCGTTCCACGATCATTCTGGCGAGGCCGGGGGCCGGGGCAAAGGCGGCCAGCCCACTTCGTCACTTCGTGCTAGCACCTCTGCCCCAATGGCGCCCCCGCTCATACGTGGCCTGACGAGCGTTGCTTCGTGTTGACGCCCAGGACTTCACGCGTGGCCGCCTCGGTCGTTCGTACGCCGCGCCGGCGACACCGCCGGATGTCCCTCCAGCACGTACCTCGAACGGCGTTCAGTGCCTTTGGAGAGACCGATCCGTGTGGTTTGTCCTATTTGTCCTGGTTCGAGGACGACTTTCGCCGGACGAAAGGTCACCCGACCCGTCGCCACGCAGCAGTCCCTGCCATTGTCGGCCCCGTCAATGCCGAGCGCCTTGGTGAGGTTGCCGGGTCCCGACAAGTACCCCGCCGAATCGCGCGACTCCAAGGATTTGCCGTCACCGTCACCGAGAAAGGCTGCACGCAACAGGACCGCACTCGGCGAACCCTCGGGTCCCGTGACCACATTCATGCACCAATGAATCCCGTAGATGCGATAGACGTAGAGAAAGCCCGCCGGTCCGAACATGATCTGCGAGCGCGGCGTGGGTCCGCGGAAGGCGTGCGACGCGGGATCATCCATCCCGCCGTACGCCTCGGTCTCTACGATGCGTGCGACCACGCGACGTGGCGGCGTTCGCACGATGATCAATGCGCCGATGAGGTCGCGAGCCACCTCGTCGGACGCACGCTCGAAGAAGGATCGCCGAAAATACATCGTTGTCATCGCTGCTCATGGTAAACGCGACGGCCACGAAATGACGATGGCCCGCACAGTTGTGATTTCTTCACAAGCGACTTTCCCAGTAAACAAAAGGAGGAACAAGTTGACAAAATGTTGGGATGCGTCCTCGATGAATCCTTGCTACTTTTTCCCAAGGGCAATGTGGGGTTGTCCTCACGAAAGGGCGGGGGCGGGCACTGCGATGTGCGCGCCGATTGATGTTCATACCGGCACGAGAGGGACTCTGTCGGCAGCAACCAACTCGAAGCGGTAGACCTTGCGTTCTTATGGGCCTATCCACTCGAGTGGCGCTGGGTTAAAGGCGAGGACCATTGGCGTTAGGGAAAGTCAAGCAACGGCTACGAGGCGTCGCGTTACTCTTCGCCCTTCCGTCGTTGCTGGTCATGGGTTTCTCCATGGCACCGACCTCTCCCGCGGCGGCCGATACCGCGCCGTCAACGCTCTGCAGCGGCTTCGCCGCGTGCAGCCAAGGCACTTTCACCACGCACGGCTACCAGAACCACTTCTCCACGTCGTACTGGACCATGTACCCCGGCGACAACTGCACGAACTACGTGGCCTACGTCGAATCGACCGTGTACGGGGTGCCCACACCCTCGTTCGACCTCGGTGACGGCGGCCTCTGGGCCGCGGCCGCGGCCCAGAACGGGGTGCCGGTCAGCCAAATTCCTACGGTCGGATCGGTAGCCGTCTGGGACGGCGGGAACTCCGGAATACCTGGTGAGGGCCACGTCGCGGTAGTCGAAGCCGTGGGACCGCAGGACAGCTACATCGTCATTTCCCAACAGCACATGGCCGACGACCCCGACGGCTACGACTGGACCATCATCTACCCCTCGGCCGCCAAGAACCAATGGGAGCAGTGGCCCAATGACTTCATTCAGTTTTCCCCCAACGCGGGCGTCAGTGGCCCCCAGCCGTTGACCAGCGCAGCCCTGGCGTTCAACACCAACGTCGTGCTGCGCGTTGAACCGCTCCCCTTCGCCAATGACAAGTTCGTCCTGACGAACCAGGTAAGTCGCGTCGTGACGCCGGGCGTGGTGACGGCCCTCGCCGGCGGCGGCAGCCAGGGTCGGTACAAGATAACCCTCGACGGCAGTTCACTCCAGGGCGAGTACGTCCTGCGAGTGTCGGTGAGCGGTGCGACGGTGAGGGTGCTTCACCAGGGTGGGCCGTACACCGACGACGAACCTTCGATTCGGTTCACCGGACCCGCGGCAAACCCGAGCCCCGCGATCGTGACCGTCACCATCACCCGAGGTGTACCCACCCCGACGACTACGACCACCTCCACAACGTCAACCACGACGACGACCCTCGCCAGCTGAGCCGCGGCTCGCAGCCGCGGTCACTCGAAAGTCCACTGGCTCGACGTAACACTGAAGAGTGGCAACGGTCACCGACTCCCCGAGGTCCGTTCTCGTGGCCACCACACCACCTACTCTGCGAGGAGTTCGATCTATTCTGCGCTGAGGACGAGGGCCGCCGGCGTGCGGGCGGCACTTCGTCCGGGCCACAGCGCCACGACGTTGGCGAAGATGAGCGCGCCGATGATCAAGATGGCCACCGACGTCAGCGGC
>Ga0187887_10002303_pt1 | contig 15406 bp, 13 predicted proteins | sample June2016WEW_7_10_FD_132977 | JGI IMG/M metagenome (GOLD analysis project Ga0187887, IMG submission 132977) | Peatland microbial communities from SPRUCE experiment site at the Marcell Experimental Forest, Minnesota, USA - June2016WEW_7_10 | ecosystem: Environmental > Terrestrial > Soil >...
CCAGGTGCTACCGGCGGATGAAAGAGTGTAGAGAATACAACTGTGATTGCGCAGATCGTTCGGGTTGGTCGGTGCCGAATGCTCAGCCAGATACTCGTTGCTCGCGACGCAGAGTCGCTCGACGGAGCCAATGCGTCGCGCCTTCAGCGCACTGTCTTTGAGAGTTCCGATGCGGATCGCCAGATCAATCCCTTCCTCGACGAGATCGATGTAGCGATCGCCGATCTGTAAATCGATCTCCATTTCTGGGAATTGCGCCAGGATTGCTTTCACTTGGGGCAGGATGTGGGAACGGCCGAGCACTGTGGGGCACGCCACGCGCAATAGCCCCTGCGGGGCGTCCTCGCCGCGAGCGTTCGACTCTGCCTCCGTGATCGCATCGATGACACGTCTCGCCTCCGTGTAGTAGCGTTCTCCCTCCGGGGTTAAGGTGAGCTTGCGCGTCGAGCGGTGAAGCAGCCTCGTCCCCAGATGCTTCTCAAGCGCAGCGATGTGCCGGCTGACATTCGGTTGTCCGGTCCCCAGTTCCCGGGCGACAGCGGAGAAGCTTCCAGTTTCGACCACCCGGGCAAAGCTCTGCATGAGAAGAAATCTATCCATTGGTAAGTCTCGAATCGCTATTCATGCGTCGGACGCATGAATGTTATGCCAAATCGACCGACTTATCTAATTGGGATGAGAGGAGGACACTGCTTAGCAAGTACTAAGACGTTTAGAGCCGACCGGAGGCGCTGGGCGCCACGCTGCACACACGGAACATACAGAGGAGAGGCGATGAAGAAGCTCGACAACAAAGTGGCGGTGATTACCGGAGGCACCTCCGGCATGGGACTGGCAACGGCGAAGCGATTCGTGGCTGAAGGCGCCCATGTGTTCATCATGGGTCGTCGCCAGCACGAGCTCGACGCGGCGGTGAAGGACATCGGCACCCATGTCACTGGTGTGCAGGGCGATATCGCCAAATTGCCGGACCTCGATCGGCTGTATGGAATCGTCAAAGCGCAGAAGGGCCGCGTCGACATTGTCTTCGCCAATGCGGGGGTCGGCGAATTCGTGGCCACGGATGCTGTGACCGAGGCTCATTTCGATACGACCTTCGACGTCAACGTCAAAGGCACGCTGTTCACCGTGCAAAAGGCGCTGCCGCTCCTCAATGACGGCGGATCGATTATCCTCACAGGCTCAATCGCCTCCGTCAAAGGCATTCCCGCGTTCGGTGTCTACTGTGCCAGCAAGGCTGCCATCCGTTCCTTTGTGCGCACCTGGACGCTGGAACTTAAGGATCGCAAGATCCGCGCTAACGTTATTAGTCCCGGCACGATCGACACGCCGATCTTGGCGCCGCTTCCGAAGCAGGCCATTGCCCAAATCGTCGCCGGCATTCCGATGGGGCGCATGGGTAGCGCGGATGAAATTGCCAAAGCCGCGGTATTTCTGGCCTCGGACGACTCGAGTTTTGTCACCGGCATCGAATTGTTCGTGGATGGCGGTACGGCGCAGGTCTGACTGAAGTCGCGGTAAGGTACCCTATGGAAATCCGTCGCTGACCAATCGTCTCGATGTAGCTCTGCACGCAGTCCTGGAGGCATGATGAAATTCTGTTCGCTGTCAATTGGACTACTCGGCATACTGGCGGCGGTGCCGGCTCTCGCCGGCTTCCCCGACAGCCCTCAGCAGGTGCAGCCGCTATCGGTGGGCGCGCGAGCGCCGATTTTCGCCGCCCGCACGATGGAGGGGGCGCTGCGGACCTTTGCGCCCGACAGTTACAAGAAGCCCACGGTCGTGCTGTTCTATCGGGGCGGTTGGTGCCCGTACTGTAATGCGCAACTGAGCGACCTGCACCTCGTCGAGCCGAGACTGCGGGAAAGTGGGTTTGAGATTGTGTTCTTGAGTACCGATCGACCCGAATTGTTGTACTCCAGTCTCAAGGCGACCGATATCCACTACACGTTGCTATCGGACAGTCAGCTTGAAGCAGCCAAGGCCTTTCACGTTGCCTATCACGTGGACGACGCAACGCTCGCTAAAATGCGGGAATATGGTGTAGATCTCGAGGCCACGACCGGTACCAAACAACACGAACTACCAGTGCCTTCGGTGTTCATTATCGACACGTCGGGGACCATTCGTTTCGTCTACTCAAATCCCGACTACAAGATTCGTTTGGGTGCCGATGCGCTTTGGGCGGCAGCACGACCCCTCGCCACGGTCAAATGAACGCGGAGGCTACGCCGCGGTGGAAAGCAAATCGACACCCGGGGCCGAAGCCATGACTGACAATACCGCTTACACACCGCCCAAGGTATGGACCTGGAACAAGGAGAACGGAGGCCAGTTCGCCAACATCAACCGCCCGGTGGCCGGGCCGACGCACGACAAGGATCTGCCTGTGGGGCGCCACCCGCTGCAGCTCTATTCATTGGCCACGCCCAATGGTGTGAAGGTCACGGTGATGCTGGAGGAGCTGCTGGCTCTCGGTCATACGGGGGCGGAGTATGACGCCTGGCTGATAAACATTCGCGAGGGCGATCAGTTCAGTTCGGGTTTCGTAGGCGTAAATCCGAACTCCAAGATTCCAGCCCTGATGGACCGCAGCGGGCAGATTCCCATCCGCGTTTTCGAATCCGGCGCGATATTGATCCATTTGGCTGAGAAGTTCGGCGCCTTCCTGCCTACGGAGCCCGCGGCGCGGGCGGAGTGTTTATCGTGGTTGATGTGGCAAATGGGCTCGGCGCCCTACCTGGGCGGCGGCTTCGGCCACTTCTATGCCTATGCGCCGACCAAGATCGAATACGCCATCGACCGCTTCGCCATGGAGGTGAAGCGGCAGATGGACGTGCTAGACCGGCGCCTGGCCGAGAACGAGTACCTGGGCGGAACGCAGTACACCATCGCCGACATGGCGGTCTGGCCCTGGTACGGCGCGCTCGCCACGGGCCTGGTCTACGAGGCCGGCGAGTTCCTGCAGGTGGCCGACTACAGGAACGTCCAGCGCTGGACCGATGCGATCGCCAAGCGACCAGCCGTGCAGCGCGGGCGGATGGTGAACCGCATCTATGGCGACCCGGCGAGCCAGCTGCGCGAGCGACACGAGGCTAGCGACTTCGACACCATGACGCAAGACAAGGTCGCCGCGGCGAGGTGACGGACGGCGGCTTGCCCGCAGGCCATGCGCATATGGTTGGTGCGACCGGTCGGGTTGCTGATTTTCCCAGTGATTGTTGTTCGGCTTTCGTGGCTTTCTCGATCATGTTGCAGCGGGCGGTCATGCAATAAAGAGACGAAGAGTCGGGTCTTGTTGTACGAACTGTTCGTCTTTCAAACACTCATCGATTGAGAAGCCCGATATTGAGCAGGAGCCAGCGACCATGATTCAGCACGATCAGCAATCAAGGTGGAAAGCGTGGATGCGAATGCTCGCAGTCGAAATCCGGCCTATATCCATGAGTATGTTGCGAAAGTCGACTTCGCTGTCGATCGGAGTCACGAAACCAGGTGTCCTCTCCGCCCGCCATACGACCGTCGGTGTGGCGCCCCGATTTGCGACTGGCCTTATTCCGCCAACACATGGGACTAGACAATGAAAACACTGATAGATTGATTGATTGGGTGGCCCGAGCGCGTTGCACAACATCTCGGCCCGTTGGCGCCGCTCTTTGCACGCATTGTCGTCGGTTGGGTGTTTCTTTGGAGCGGGTGGGGCAAGCTCAACAATCTACCGGCGATGATCGAGAATTTCGCCAGTTGGCATATCCCGGCGCCCCACATTCTGACGCCGTTCGTATCGGGCGTTGAGTTCTTCGGCGGGATATTTCTGTTGCTCGGCCTATTGACGCGCGTTTCCGCTGGTGCGCTGGGCATCACGATGGTTATCGCCATCGCCTCCGCAAAGTGGGATCAGGTCGACTCGCTCGAGACATTGTTAGGGTTTGACGAGACAGAGTACCTCGCGCTTTTTCTGTGGCTCGCCGGCGCCGGCCGCTTCTCTATCGATCGATTGCTCAACCGCCGTCTGCGAGCGTGAGGCGCATGCAGTCGCGCCGCTAACGGCGGTGCTCTTCCCTCGGAGAGGAGGTCTAAATTGCCGCACAGTTCGTCGATATCGATTGAGGAGCGCCTCCGAAGCCTGATGTTACCGAGTCTCACCGGCGACGCGGCGTCGTACCGCACATTCTTGGACGAGCTCACGACGCATTTGCGATCATATTTGCGAAGGCGGCTCGGAAGCTTGCCGGACGAGGTCGAGGATCTGCTGCAGGAATTGCTGTTGGTTGTTCACAACAAACGCCATACCTACGACCCGAAACAGCCTCTGACGGCCTGGGTGCAGGCCATCGCGCGTTACAAGCTCGTGGATTTGCTGCGTCGTCGTTCGCGTGGCGACGTGCTCACGGATCCCCTTGACGAAGACGATCAGATATTCGCCACGACGGCCAGCGATGCCGCTGAGGCACAATATGACGTCGCGAAACTGTTGCGGGGGCTGCCGGATCGTCAACGGCTGCCGATTCTCTACGTCAAGATCGAGGGCGCATCGGTGACCGACACCGCTGTACGCACGGGTATGTCGGAGTCCGCTGTAAAAGTGGGAATCCATCGCGGCCTGAAGGCCCTTGCGGAGAGGATTCGGAGAATCGGATGAAAACTGAAGATCTTGTTTGCTTACTATCAACCGGCGCCGAAGCGGTTGATCTCAGACTGCCCTCGCGGCGATGGCTACTGGCGCTGGCCAGTGGCGCATTGATCGCCTTCCTCCTCACCGCCGGGCTACTCAAACTGAATCCAGCGCTTTGGCATGAAACCTCCAAGCCGATGTTTTGGGTTCGGGAGAGCTACTGCGCGGTACTGGGTGTATTTGGGTTCATTACCGTCGTTAGGTTGGCTCGCCCGGGATTGCGGCTCGGCTTGGCCCCCATGGGGATCCCCGTCGCCGTGATCGCGATGTGGATTCTTGCGGTAGTGACCTTAGCTGCGGCCTCGCCGCAGACTCGAGCACGACTAATTCTTGGACATACCGCCGGCGTTTGCCCTTTCCTGATCGCGCTCGTCGCGGCCCCGCTGTTAATCGCGCTCCTTTGGGTCATGCGCAGCCTTGCCCCGACGCGGCTGCGATGGGCGGGCGCCGCGAGCGGGTTCACGGCGGGATCCATCGGTGCGCTCGTATATTCCCTGCATTGCCCAGAGCTGGCGGCGCCGTTTCTCGGAATTTGGTACCTGCTCGGTATGCTGATCCCCACCGCTGTCGGCGCGTGGCTCGGTCCGCAGCTGCTGCGTTGGTAGCCCGATCATCGGCTCTATCCCACTGTAACCTTTTGCTTCGCGCTAACGAATTAGCAGAGGGCTGACGCAAATCGGCCGTTCAGGGCGCGTGGCCGGTGACCCAGCCTCGGGACGCACTGTTATGTACATCAATACTTTTTGGGAATAGGAGAGTTTATTCATGAAGTCCATCAAGACGGCTATTGCATTGAGCGCCATCGCCGGTGCCGCATGGTCGGGAGCCAGTTTTGCCGCGAATAACAATGATCACGCCGCACACGGCGTGTTCGTGATGACGAACAATGCCGATGCAAACCAGGTGGTTGCTTTCCAGCGCGACCCTAACGGCACTTTGGAAAACCCGCACAGCTATGGCACGGACGGCCGCGGTAGCGGTGGTACGGTAGATCCGCTAGCGTCGCAAGGCTCACTGACATTGAGTCCGGATGGCGCGTGGCTGTTCGCCGTCAATGCCGGTAGCGGCAGTGTTTCGGTGTTTCGCGTCAATGGCGCTCAACTTGAATTGACGGATCGGGTCGCGACCGAAGGCAGCGAGCCCAACTCAGTGGCCCAGTTCGGGTCTCTTGTTTATGTATTGAACACCGCCGGCAGCAGCAGTGTTGTCGGATTCAATTTCAACAACGGCAAACTGGTTCGGATCCCCAACTCCTTGCGCTTCCTCAGCGGCAACGCGGTGGCATCCGGTTCAGTCGCGTTCAGCCCGGACGGGCAGTTCTTGATCGTCACCGAGAAGGCGACGAACAACCTCGACGTGTTCAAAGTGCTGAGCGACGGCTCCCTGTCGCAGGCCACCATCACGAAGAGCGTCGGCCCCGGCGCGTTCAGTGCGGGATTTACCCACAACGACGTGGCGGTAGTTTCGGAGACCGGCCCGGGCGGACCGAACTTATCCGCCATTTCCTCGTATTCCGTGCAAAGCAATGGCACGCTGACGCCGATCAGCAGCAGCGTACCGACGTTGGGTTCGGCTAATTGCTGGAATGTCGTGACGCCCGACGGCCGCTTTGTCTACGTGTCGAACGCAGGCTCCGGGTCGGTATCCGGATTTGCGATCGGCAGCGGCGGCACGCTCACGCCGATTCCTGGAACGGTCCTCGCGCTCAATCCGACCGGTTCGTCAAATATCGACATTACTGTCAGCTCGGACGGTAAATTCCTGTACACCCTGAATGCGGGTACCGGAGCCGTCGGCATGTTTGCGATTCAGCCCACCAACGGTACTCTCACCGATTTGGGGACTGCCGGCAGCCTTCCGGCAGCGGCGGGCCTGAATGGAATTGCCGCGAATTGAAATAGCGAGCTAGGTCTAGTCATTTGCCGTGCGTTGTGGCATTCGCAACGCACGGTTTTCCTGACGACTCATCGGTGGCGATTTCGAATATCGCGCACACCTCGTCGGAGCTAACACAGGAGAGCAGTCCATGGTCAAAGTCGCATTGCTGGTTCGTTTGGAAGCAAAGCCCGGAAAGGAAACCGCCGTCGCACAGTTCCTAGAGGGTGCACTGCCACTCGCCAATCAGGAGAGCACCACTCCCGTGTGGTTCGCCTTGAGATTAGGGCCGTCCACGTTCGGGATTTTTGATGCGTTTCGCGATGACGCGGGCCGCAAAGCCCATCTCGCGGGTCCCATCGCCGCTGCGTTGATGGCCAACGCGACGGAGTTACTCGCTCAGCCTCCGCAGATCGAGCAAGTCGATCTATTGGCGGTGAAGCTACCAAAGTAGCGCGAGATCCGAACGCCAGCCACTCCAGGCGATCGGCTTTGCGCATCCGCCGACACCGAATTTAAGGTGGTGTTGATGAGGATCGTGACCGAGCTCAAGGTCAGGAATCCTGTAATTCTTTGATTTGACTTCATGGTATGGATCTCCCTACGATGAGACGTACGCTACGCCATGTCTCGAAAGGATTGCAAATTACGGTATCGTCATCCGATACCGTTAGTGATGCCCGGTCGCGGCAGTCGCCGGCAGGGTCTTGGTGACTCCTAATGGAAAGCGAAGAAAGTCGCCAACTACCGCTGGTGCAACTCGCGTTGTTGGCTCTTGGACTCGGCGTCGTCACTGGCATCGGCGCGGTGTTGTTCCGCGATTTGATTGGCCTCATTCACAATCTATTCTTTACCGGCCACGCATTGCTTCACTACGATGCGAACGTGTTCACAGCTCCGGCGCCGTGGGGCATGTTGGTAATCCTGGTGCCGGTGTTAGGCGCCATCGGCGTGACTTTTCTGGTGACCAATTTTGCCCCGGAGGCCAAAGGACATGGTGTGCCCGAGGTCATGGATGCGATCTATCACAAAGGCGGGGTCATTCGACCCGTGGTGGCACTGGTCAAATCCTTGGCGTCAGCCCTAGCTATCGGCAGCGGATCATCGGTTGGGCGCGAAGGCCCCATTATCCAGATCGGATCCGCGCTCGGTTCGACATTGGGACAGATCATTCACATGCCTGCCGGCCAGCGAATTGCTCTGGTCGCTGCACGCGCGGGCGCGGGGATAGCAGCCACTTTCAATACGCCCATTGGCGGCGTGATGTTTGCCATCGAGCTGATGATGCCGGAGGTGAGCGTCGACACCTTCCTTCCGGTCGCCATCGCGACGGGAACCGCGACCTTTGTGGGTCGCTGGTTTTTCGGCGATACGCCAGCCTTTCATGTGCCGCCGCTCCAAGCTATGGCCGTCAATTCAAATGCGCTGATCGTGAATCCTATTCGCTGTGCTCGGTGCGCTGAGCGGAGTGACAGCGGCAGGGTTCATCAAAGCGCTACATCTTGCTGAGGATTTGTTCGATAGGATCAAGTCCCGCTATTGGCGCCACATGTTGGGGATGCTGGTCGTGGGCGTGCTCATGTATGCGCTACTGCGCTTATTCGGTCAGTACTATGTCGATGGGGTCGGGTATGCAACGGTTCAGGCGGTGTTGGCGGGACAGATCTCTACCTTTTGGCTGCTCGCACTCCTCGGCCTCTGCAAAGCCATTGCAACATCAATCAGTCTCGGATCAGGCTCATCGGGCGGTATCTTTTCGCCTTCGTTGTACATGGGCGCTGCCCTCGGCGGTGCGTTCGCCGCGCTTTGGAATGTGGCCGGTCTGCCAATTCAGCTTAGCGTTCCTGCGTTCGCCATGGTCGGGATGGGTGCGATGGTGGGCGGCGGCACCGGCGCGGTGATGACCGCCGTGACGATGATTTTCGAAATGACGCTCGACTACAGCATCGTGATGCCAATGATTGTGGCGGTGGCGATGAGCATAGGCGTCCGCCGTGTGCTTTCTCGCGAGACGATCTACACCTTAAAACTCGTACGTCGCGGGCGCGCGATCCCTAAGGCTCGCCATGCCAACATGTTTCTCGTCCGCTCGGCACGCGAAGTGATGGACGCAGATATCCAGGTTCTGCCGGCAGAGGAGAGTTTCGACGAGTATTTGCGCCAGCCCGAGCATGCAGGCCGACTGCGGTACGTCGTTGTCACTGAAAAAGGTCATCTGTTCGGCGTGATCCGGGTTAACACGGGGCTGCGGCGAGGCTTGGAGAGTGCTAATACAGGCGTGAGTTTGGGCGATGTTGCCAACCGAAACTTCACCGTGGTGCGCGAAGATGAGACGGCGTTTGACGTCATCCGCCGCATGTGGCGGCGCCCTCACTAACCGCAGCGAATCAGTAGATTCCGAGATAAAAGTCCCTAGAGGTGGGCGAGGGCAGGTTGCTCGCGAACGTAGCGAGATTGTCCGAAGACGTCCAAAGATTGCCAGTTTTGCTTGGGGGCATGACTGGGGGCATGGGCGAATCGTGGCGATTTTGTTAATTTATAAATCAGTGGCTTGTGACGCAGATGTGGTGGCTACACGGCCCACCATCCAAAGACGTTCAAGGACCGCCAAGGACGTCCGAGAACCTCCAAGGCTGCGCTGAAATCTGGTATGCGGGCCAGAAATTGATTCCCAGCATCCATCAACACCCATTTGCGTTCACGGACAGCCAGATTGGGTACGCAGCGCCTCGGCCAAATTTCTCTGCGGCGGTGGAATCACGACTAGAATTTGCCGCGGAATTGCGTACCGTCAATTACAGCGCTGTGATTTGTCCGACCAAGTGCAGCGCCGTTCAGGCGTCCAATACTCTGCACACGCGGGCCGCCTATCGGGGAGTTTCTCGCCATCGCCGTGGCTTTCGCCACCGGAAGAGCATTACGCTTCGATGCGGCTGGGCCGCCCAGACCCGCGACGCCGATTGCAGCATCGTTTGAGCCAATGAGACGGCTGCTCTGGCGGCCGGGGCGTCCTCGAGCTTGCGTGTTCAGCAGCGCGCGGACAGGCTCGGCACCGCCCCCGACGCTTGGGTATACCCGGCGCTGCAGTTTCTCAATGCCGCGGCGCGGCGCGACTGCCGCCCAAGTTCGCGCCTTAGAAACCGCATTGGGTTGTGCACGCGACCAGGGCGGCCTCCGATCGCCGATGCGCTCCGACTTGATACGCCTATCCCGGACCGACGCGGCGGCGGTCGCTGAGTCGGCGCTGGCGGACGCGGATGACGAATGCCGATCATCGGGTGCGGCAGTTGCACGAGCCGGAAAGCTGAACATGACGCACACCAGCCCGACCCACAGAGTGGTGGACAGCTTCATACTCAACCTTGCATTCTCGTCCGGTGGTGAATACATCGTAATAACCTCGATGACCCTAGGGCGTCGCCTCTGCCACGCCGCCGCTTCGCGGCCTGGGTTCCCGCTCGCCGGGTCCCTCTTTGCGGAGAAACACCAACTGCAGCGCCGGCACGACTACGAGCAGCATGATCGGTCCCAGCAGCATGCCGCCGACGACCACGGTGGCCAGCGGGCGTTGTACCTGGCTGCCGATGCCCGTCGAGAACGCGGCGGGCACCAAGCCGATACAGGCGGACAACGCCGTCATGAGCATCGGTCGCATGCGCTTTTCGGCGGCTTGGCCCATGGCCTGGACCGGGGACATATTTTGCTGCCTCAACTGGTTGAAATAGGTGATGACGAGAATGCCGTTCATCACAGAGACCCCGAACAGCGAGATGAAACCAATCGCTGCCGAGACGCTGAAAGGCAGCCCCGTCACGAACAATGCAATCAAACCGCCGCCGATGGCGAAGGGTATTCCAGCCAGCGCCAACAAGCTGTCGCGCACCGAATTGAAGAGACTGTAGAGCAAGATCAGGATCAGCGCCAAGCTCATGGGCACGAACACTTCCAGGCGTTGCTTCGCGAGCTGCAGATCTTCGAACTCTCCGGCCCATTCGAGGCGATAGCCGCGGGGGAATTTTATGTTGCGGGAGATCCGCTCCTGCACATCGGCCACGGTGCTGCCGAGGTCGCGGCCACGCACGCTGAACTTGACGGGAATGTCGCGGTCCATCGCCTCGTGATAGATGTAGGCCGGCCCGGTATCGAGAGATATCGCAGCCAGCTCCCGCAGCGGAATGTATGCGGTCGCACCGGAGCTCGTCTGATATCCCACCTTGATGTTGCCGATCGCCTGGATGCTGGACCGGTACTGGGGCGACAACCGGACGGTGAGGTTGAAGAATCGGTCGCCCTCGAGCACCTGCGAGGCGACCGCGCCGCCCATTGCGGCCTGAATCACCGTATTCACATCGCCCGTGTTGAGCCCATAGCGCGCCGTCTTGGTACGGTCGATCTTGATGTTGAGATTCGGCTGGCCCAGCACGTGGAACACGCCCAGATCCTCGACGCCCTTGACCTGCGACATTTGCGCCATGACCTGCCTGGCAAGATCCTCGAGCACCGCGAGATCCGGACCGATGATTTTTACGGAATTGGCGCCCTTGACCCCCGAGATCGCCTCCTCGATGTTGTCCTGAATGTACTGCGAGAAGTTGAACGTGACGCCCGGCAGCGCAGTTTGCATCTCCCGCTCGAGCTGCGTGGTCAGCTTCGCCTTGGTGAGGCCGCGGGGCCACTCGTCGAAGGCCTTCAACGGCACGAACAGCTCAACATTCGAGAACGGAGACGGATCGCTGCCGTTGTCGGGCCGTCCGTGCTGGGAAATGACGGTGACCACCTCCGGGTGGCTGAGCAGAATTTCGCGCATCCTGCGCGTCGCCTCGGTACCGGCATCCAAGGTCATGCTCGGCGGCAGCGAGGCGCGGATCCAAAAGTTGCCCTCCTCCAGGGCGGGCAGAAACTCGCTGCCGAGAAACGGGATGAGCGCTGCGGTCAGCGCCAGAAACCCGACGCCGATCGCCACCACCAGCGCCCGCCGCTCGAGCGCAAACTTCAGCACCGGCTTGTACGCCGCGTGCAACGCCCGTACCACGATGGTCTCGACCTCCTTGATATTTTTCGGCAACAAGAACGAGGACAGCACCGGCGTCACGGTAAAGGTCGCGATCAGCGCCCCGGCCAGGGCGTAGCCGTAGGTGCGGGCCATGGGCCCGAAGATCTGGCCTTCGACCCCTTGCATGGTGAACAGCGGACCGAACGCTGCAATGGTTATTGCCGTGGAGAACAGGATGGCCTTGTCCACCTGCAGGGCGGAGATGTAGATCAGCCGCAATCGATTGGTCCAACCGGTTCCCTGGCGTGTGGGATCGTCGCCATAGGCTCCTTCGTGCAGGTCCTCGATCATCTGGCTCTGGTCGTGCGCCGGCGCCTGAAGATTGCGGAAAATGTTCTCGACCAGAATGACCGCGGCATCGATGATGATGCCGAAGTCGACCGCACCCACCGACAAAAGGTTCGCGTCCTCACCCTGCAATACCAGCAAAATAATCGAGAAAAACAGGGCGAATGGAATGTTGACGCCGACGATCACGGCGCTGCGCAGATCGCCCAGAAAGATCCACTGGATCAGGAACACCAGGAGACAGCCGAAAACCAGGTTGTGCAGGACCGTGTGGGTGGTGACGCCCACCAGGGCCATGCGGTCGTAGAACGGCACGACCTTGACACCCGGTGGAAGCGAGCCATCGTGGTTCATCGCATCGACCGCATGGGCGATTCGCGGCACGACTTCATTGGTGTGCGAAGTGCGGCTCGTAACGACGATCGCCATGGCCACGTCATCATCGTGGTCTTTGCCTACGATGCCGGTCCGCGGCACATAACCCACGTATACCCGCGCGACATCCTTGACCAGCACGGGCGTGCCATTGCTTTGTCCAAGCACGATGTTTTCGATATCGGAGACGTCCTGCCCCTTGGTGATGTCGTAGGTGCCTCCATCGTCGATGAGCCCGACGCCGCGGATGTTCGCCGACTGCTGGCCGATGGCGATTTCACGGCCGCCGACGTTGACGTTGGCATTGCCCAAGGCCGTTACGATCTGCGGAAGCGTGACGCTGTATGCCTGCAGCTTGTTGGGGTCGGCCTCGACTTCGAGCTCCTTGGTCGGGCCGCCGAAACTGTTGACCTGCACCACGCCCGGGACCGTATACAGTCTGCGCAGCACGACCCAATCCTCCACCGTGCGCAGGTTGGTGATGCCGAAATTCTTGGGTCCTGTGACGACGTAGCGGTACACCTCCCCGACCAGGCTCGATTGCTGGATCTGCGGCACTTGATTGCCCGGCAGCGACACGTTTTGCGAAATGCTGTTCAGCGTTTGCGTATAGGCAAAGTAGTAGTCCACACCGTATTTGAACGTGACGCTCAAGAACGACAGTCCATAGAACGACGTGGAGCGGATGCTGACGATGCCCGGTGTCGGATAGATTCCCACCTCCATCGGCTTCGTGTAATAGCGCTCCATTTCCTCGGCGGAAAGGCCGGGCGCCTGTGCGGTGATCTCGAGGATCACCGGGGCCGGGTTGGGGTAGGCTTCGATGTTCAGCTTGTAGAAGGCGATCAAGCCGCCGCCGATGAACACCAGCAGACCCAGGATGATGATGGCCCGGCGGGTGAGTCCGAAGGCCAAGATGCCCTTCAACACTTATTCACCGCTCCCGCACGAAGCGCAGACTGCACACGAGGTCAGGACTCGCCGCTGGCCAGGACATCGAGATAAACCGCGCCCTTGGTGACGATGCGCGTCCCCGATTCGACTCCCTCGAGGATCTGGTCGTAGCCCGCATCCTGCAGTCCGACCTTGACGGTTCTTTTCGTGAAGTGATGGCCGTCGGTGGCGAGCCAGACGGTCATGGTGCCGTTGCCTTCTCGAACGACGCCATCCGCGGGAGCTGCCGCTGCACTGACCGGCGCGCCGGTGACGATGACGAACGATGCGAACATCCCGGGCAGCAGTTCGTGCTTCGGGTCCTCGATCTCGGCCCTCACCAGGCCCCGATGCAGCTGTGGATCGACAGTTGCGCCCACCATGGATATTTCGCCGTCGAACACCCGTCCCGGGAACGCCATGACGGAGACATGGATCGGCTGACCCTTGTGCACGAGCGGCATGTCGCTCTCGGTCACGCTCGCATTCATCCAAATTCGGGAGATGTCGGCCACGGAATAGGGGGCCGGCACGTTGCCCGGTTGCACGAAATCCCCCGGCGCGGCGCTGCGTGCCGTCACTCGCCCCGTGATCGGGCTGGGCACCACCAAGTAGGGGTCGATGGTGCGCGTGTGCACCATGCGGTCGATCTCGGACTGTGACTTGCCGAAAACGGCCACGGCATCACGCGCTGCCTTGAGCGCGCCCTCCGCGGTCTGCTGGTCCGAGACCGCCTGCTGCAGATCCTTCTCCGCGATGCCCTGTACCGTCGCCAATTGTTTGGCGCGCTCCAGCACGTGAGTCGTCAAATCGAGCACGCCGGCCGCGGCGATCAAGGTGGACTCCGCCTGAATCAGATCGGGACTCTCGATGGTGAGCAGCGGCTGCCCACGCTTCACGTTGTCGCCCAACAGGGCGAACAGCTTCGCGATGCGACCCTGATAAGGAGGAAACACCTGGGCGGCCATGTCCTCGTTGAAATCGATGTTGCCGACAGCCTCCGTCTGAATCGGAAACGAGCGCTCGGACACCGTGCCGATGGTGATCTCTCCCAGTTGAGCGTCCGACAGCTCCAGGGTATCGGCGTTGGATGCGCCGGCGTTCGATCCCGTGCTTTTCTTCTCGGATGGAGCTGCCGTGGCGCTGAAATGAATGACTCCGATGATGGCGACCGACAGCGCAATCGCCATGGCGGCGACCGCTCGGCGCCGTGCGCCGGTGTTGAGCCAAAGCCTTATTGAAGCGAAACGAACGCGCATTGCCGTTACTCCGAAAGGGCTTCTCGCGCGCGCACCTGCGCGTCGGGATAGCGACCAGGACACAATGGATGCAACCGGCACCGGCGGCCACTCGGGATTTGCACAGTAGCCGCCGGCTGCGGTGCCCGCGCGTAGGGCGGTGAGCCCACTGTGTGTTTCCCGAGTTGCCCGGGTTTGCTTATCGCCACACTATGCGGGGTGATAGCCGCCAGCGGAGAGCTGGCATGACGGCACGAGCACGAACGCGCCGAAGGTGCCATTGAAAATGTCGGCAATCCGGCCTCTGTTTCGAACACTTCTGCCCGTCATCTATGTCGCGCTCGTCTCGAGCTGCGCCGTCGGCCCGAGCTATCACCCGCCCACAGCCCCGGCCAATGCCGGCTACGCGCCGACGCCCCTTCCGGATTCAAGCGCCGCGGCGCCGGTTCATGGCGGCGAGCCGCAGCGCCTGATCAATGATCGCGATATTCCGTTCGGGTGGTGGCAATTATTCCAGTCTTCGCCACTCAACGCGCTCGTGACACGGTCGTTCAAGGCGAATCCGACCCTCCCGGCGGCGCGCGCGGCACTGGCTCAGGCACAGGAGTTGGTCCGGGCGCAGCGCGGCTTCTACTATCCGACCGTTGCGGCCGGCTTCCAGGGAGAGCGTGTCAAAGTAGCCGGCAACAACACTCAAAGTTCGTCCCTCGGCATTCAGGCCAACGGCAACAACCTCGGGCAACCCCTGCAACCGGCGGTGCCCCTCTTCTACACGTTCTACACCGCGGGCCTCACGGTTGGATTCGTGCCCGATGTCTTTGGCGCCAACCGGCGGCAGGTGGAGTCGCTGGAGGCGCAGCGGGACGCGCAGCGCTTCGCGCTGGAGGCGACTTACATCACCTTGGCGTCGAATGTGGTCGCCGCCGCCATCCAGGAAGCGTCGCTGCGCGCCCAGATCGAGGCAACCCG
>Ga0187887_10002305_pt1 | contig 15400 bp, 10 predicted proteins | sample June2016WEW_7_10_FD_132977 | JGI IMG/M metagenome (GOLD analysis project Ga0187887, IMG submission 132977) | Peatland microbial communities from SPRUCE experiment site at the Marcell Experimental Forest, Minnesota, USA - June2016WEW_7_10 | ecosystem: Environmental > Terrestrial > Soil >...
TCCATATCTTTTTCCCGTAAACGCCGATCGAAGGCAGGCATTGTGCCTCGACCCTCGATGATTGTCATGCGGATTTGCGCGTCGGTTGCCGGAGCGCCACTCGGCAGCGATCCGCGACGAAACAGTCCGTGCAGGTTGGGAGGCTGCTTATGCAAGTCCGGTTGCGGATTCTCGTGACATTCGGCGCAGTTATTGTCATAGAGCCACTCACCAACCATTTCGGCGTTGCTCCGTTGTTCCCGCGGCGGCTGCTTTTTTTCGCACGCCAGCAACATCAACCCCGCCAAGATTGCGGCTGGCAATAGTCCGCGAAACATCACTTTCGCCTCGGCGCACTATTCTGAGCCGCTTGCCGCAGGCTCTCCATCAGCTCCGCCCAGGTCCAATCTGTGGACCAGAACTTCGCTACGGTTCCATCAGGCGAAATCAACACGATGCTCATGGTGTGAGTGATTTGATTGTCTTCCTCCTTATAGTCAAGACCGAATGCCTGGGCCACGCGGCGTAGATCGGTCGGATTCGTGGAAGCGAAGTCCCAGTGCGAAAATCCGCTCTCGTCGCCATCCAGATAAGCAAGACCGTACTTGCGCAGAACGGCGGGAGTGTCGTATTTCGGATCAAAGCTGATGGTCAGCAGATGGGTTTTGCCGTACTCGTCCGGGCTCTTCTTGAATTCATTGTGAATGCGTGCAAACTGGCTGCTCAGCCGTGGACAGAAGTTCGGCATCGGGCAGCGCGTGTAGATAAAGGTGATCAACAGTGCTTTGCCGGCGAAGTCTGCAAGGCGAATTTTGCGCCCGTCCTGGTTGACAAGCGTGAAGTCGGGAACTCGTTCGCCGGGCATGAGGATCTGCGGCGCGGCCGACGGCTTGGTTTGGCCGCGCCCAGATTCATCGGTGATGCGCACATCTTCCAGCCAATAGTCGCTCGCATCTTTGCCAATCACCACCTCCGCGGCGATCTTGTCGCCGGGTTGCAGTTCCTGAACCACCGCCGGGTCCTTGACCCGGTACGGCATGGCCATGGCTGGCATGAATCCGGGAATGTCTCCATGGTTCACCGTAACCTGACTGGTGGAGGCATCCTTCGCGACTACTTCGCCCTGCATTGGATACTTCTTCGTGCGATTGCAGCCTGCGGTGATGATCAGCAACAGCGTCATTGCTGCAGGTACAAGCGATTTCATCAAGCCATCACTTTCTCCGTTGTTCCGCGGCCTTGGCGCTCAATAGTTGAACCGAAAGCGAAACTCCCCATAAATCTGCCGTGGATCGTTCCAGTGAAATCCTCCGAACGTCAGACTATTGTCGAGTTGCACGCGCCGGTTTGCCACATTCACCGCGGTCACCGAAACCGTGTATTTCTCCGCGAAACTTTTGCCGAGAGCCAGATCGAACGTGGTGTGTTGGGGCAGGTAGGGAGTGGAATATTGACCAGGAAGTTGTTCAAATGGCGTCCCGTACTCCCCGTTCGTGAAACCCGAGCCGTAGTAGATATTTGTCGAGGCGTAGCTGTGCCACGGCAAACTCGCGTTGTAGCCAAAATTCAACGTGTTTCGCTGATCGTGATCTACGGGCCCGAGCCCAGGCGGAATTGCGAAGATCAAGCCGCCCGTGATCGGCGAGGTCGCCCGCGCGACCTGGTTCGCGTATGCGAGGTGGAACTGGCCATGATGCCAGAGGTTCGGCGATTTGAGCGTCAACTCCCATCCCTGGATAACAGCGAAGTCCCAAGTTATGGGCCAGAAGATGTTCGACGCGCCGATATTGTTGTGATCAAGCCAATTGTGGGCAACGTTCTGGTAGGTGTCGGCGTCGAGCGTCCAACCATGAACCGGAATCATGACTCCGTACTGCCATTCCCGGTCCCGTTCGCCGTGCAAGGGGGCGAAAGAGCCGAACTGTAGGGCCTCAAGTGCGCTGGTCGCCGTCGAAAGCGGCGGCGCCTGATAGTAGTAACCGTAAAAGCCGCGAAAGACCCAGTTCAACCGTGGAACGCGAATGGCAACTCCAAAACGAGGGTCGGCGTCGGTTTCTGAAACCGACCCGGTTACTGCCGAATTGGGTGCCCCAGAGCGGAACTCCGTTACCCGCACGCCGGCCATCAAAGTCAGCCACGAGGTCACTTTGAATTTGTCGTTGATAAATTCTGCGGCAACGCCTCCATTCACGCCGATCGAGGAGGGTTGGATGGTGGGATAATCAACCCCGTCGTAGGGGACCCCGACCTGCGCGAAATAGTTGTACTGGTGCTGATAAAAGCCATAGACACCAGCCTGCACATCGTTTTTCCAGAAATTCGAACTCACTACGATCTGTCCCCCAACATAATTCGCCGTCTGGGTAACGTTGGAGGTCACTGGAAAATCATTCGCACCGCCAATGTAATCGGCTCCGTTGTAGTGATAGAAGGGCGAAACCGTCAACAGTGTATTCGGGTTGAAGGTGTGCACCCATGAGGCCGTCAGGTAGCCGTCGGGTTCTCGCTCGGCGTCATGCAGGCCAAAACTCGGCGGCTCCCCGGACTGCACCAGAATATAATTTCCTGACGAGTTGGGATTTGGATCGATCGGAATCTGATAGTAGTCGCGCCGCAACGATCCCACCAGCCGGAACTGATTTTGCGGATCGCGGTTGAAGATGATCGACCCAAACCCTCCAAAACCGTTTGACGCGTCGTTGACCACCTCCCCGATGGGACCCTGCAATCCGTATTGACTTCGATCTCCGTTCAAGCTGCCATAGTAAGCAAAGCGCTGCGTGTGTCCTCCGCAACTGATTTGGTCGTCGGTTTGATAGAAGTTCCCGGCCGTGATAACCAGATCGCATTCCCGATATCGTTCAAATCCCGTGCGCGGCACAATATTGAAGATTCCGTAGGTTCGATCTCCGTAGTCAGCGTCATAGCTCCCCCGTTGAACTTCGAGATAGTCGATGTCCTTGGGATCGATTTGCGGACCGAGATTATTCGCGATATTCGTGTTCGGAACCGGAACCCCGTCAATCAGCCACTCCACCTGATGCCCGCCGCGCATATGCAGCATGTCGTGCGTCACGTACGCTGCCGGCACGTAATCGGTGATCATTTCCATGCCGTTGGTACGGTCGGCTCCCGGGGTTTGCTGAATGTCGATCCGGTTAAGCGTGGTCGTCGGCGTGACGCTGTCGGTCGTCGCGGCCACGGGAGTTTCCGACACCAGGACAGTTTCTTTTCCCCCTGCGATTATCAGCTCGAAATGCAACACCGGCTTGGTGTCCGATTGCACAATCACATCCTGATGCATTTCCCGGAAGCCTTTTGACGAGACTGTGACCGTGTAATTTCCGAGCGGCACTGAACTGAATTCAAATCCTCCGCTGTCGTGGGAATCCTGGGACTGGGACCAGTCCGAGTTTTGTGCCTTCAGCGTGACGTGCGCGCCTTGAATGGGACGGTGCTGAGGATCATGAACCACGCCACGAACGGAGCCGAAAATCGAGGCATATGCCGCCGCAGTAAGCAACCAAATCGCAAAAACGACAAGCCAGATTCGAGTCATAAGATCTTTTCCTTAAGATTTCGCGTATGAAGATTTCGCGTAGGGACGGCCGCCCCCGGCCGTCCAAGCCGAGCGCAGCTCGGCAGTCGTCTGGAGCAATGCAACTCTGGAGGTCCAGCTAAGCAAGCATCCCAAAGTTGCTCTTAATTTCGGCGAGATGGTTAGCTGCGAGGAGGCGCGCGCGCGGAATCGTATCCGGAGAGATCGGTAGAGCGAAATTCCGCGTTCTGTGTCGGGCGCGCGGGTTCAATCAGGAGACGGAAAAAAGAAAGCAGATTGCAAGCGGGCTGCGCCCACTCCGAGGTGGTCGCGCCGCAGCAGCAATGGTTCTGGCAGCAAGTATTGACTGCCTCGATGGAGGTCGCGGATGGGTCGGACTGCGACGGCGACGCCTGCGCCATCCCTTGTGCCATCCCATGATGGCAGGGCATCGCAGGCTGCGCCGATACCGGCTGGCGCATGCAATGCATAGCCGCCGGCACTGCAGCACACGGCAAAGCCATCGGCCCGAAGGCAGGGACGAGCATCACCAACATCAGAAATCTAGCCGTCCAGCGTGAAGCTCCCCACATTTGCGGAACACTATATCAGTACTCAGCACGCAGTAGCCAGTACCTTAGCGAAGTGATAGTGCTCCAGTTTGGATAATCCCAAACCATTGCCATCCTGAGCGGAGCGAAGGATATGCTTTTTTGCTGCTTGCAAATCCAACTTGCCTCGCTAAATTTTCGAACTGAGACACTGCCCGCGAAGTAGGTCAGTCCGAGTCTGTTTTGAAAAGGGCACAGCATCACACCTTGCGAAAAAAACTCTGATTGGGGCCGGGGTTTGGGAAGGGCACGAGTCCAGAGTTTGCGGAAAAGTCGATCTTGTGCTTGTTTTTGGGTGGCGCAGCGCTTTAGCGCTGCGGTAAGTGTATCGTTTTGACTGCGGCTTCAGCCGCTGAGGGACGACAATTCTGGGGAAAGTTACCCCGGGGGGAAATGGGGGAAAACTCCCTCACAGCTTTCCAAATTTGTCAGTTACTTACTAATCAAAGAGCGCAAAGCATTGACGAATAAAGACCTTACAAACCAATCCCTCATTCTTCAAAGACTTGGGAAAAACCGGTCGCTAAGTCTTTGATTCCAAAAGATCGTCAGGGGAGGGGTCAAGCGAAAGCTCTGTAGCTCACTTCCTCGTCGTTGCCGTGTCGTGAAACTGAGACACTCCAGCAAAACCAATGCGCTAGCAATCCGTGTGCTAAGTCATTCCTGTACCATTTCTCCGTGCACGAACTCGCCAAGCAGTTGTTGACCACAATTCGAAAGCGCCACTCGACGCGTCCTGGAGACCGCGTCGCGGCAGCAGTTTCCGGCGGAGCGGATTCCGTCGCTTTGCTCTACCTGCTGGTGGAGTTGCGCGCCGAACTGGGAATTGTGCTGTCGGTCGCACACGTCAACCACAAATTGCGCGGAGAAGAGTCGGACGAAGACGAGCGCTTTGTCGCCAAACTGGCGCGACAGCACGGGCTCGACCTGCATGTGCTGGAGGCGCCGATCGAACGGACACCCGCCATCAACGCAGGCGTCGAAGCCGCCGCGCGGGAACTGCGTTACGCTTTCTTTCGCCAGCTCGCGCGCGAAGGCCGCGTAACCCAAATTGCCACTGCGCACACGCTGGACGATCAGGCGGAGACCGTCCTGCTGCGCATGTTTCGCGGCACCGGCATTCGCGGGCTTGCGGGCATTCATCCGCGAATTAGTTTCGAAGAACACGGACAGTCCTTCGGCGACGTGGTGCGACCGCTGCTCAGCTTTCGGCGCGCGGCGCTGCAGGAATTTCTGCGCAAGCAGGGCCAGAGCTGGCGCGAGGATTCGTCGAATCGAGACGTTGCCTTCCTGCGCAATCGCGTGCGCCACCGTCTGCTGCCGATGATCGCCGAAGAATTTGGCGAGGCCGCGATCGAGCACATGGCAGAGCTAGCCGAAATCGCGCGCGCCGAAGAAGAGCATTGGAATCGCCATCATCCGGAGATCGCGGAGCCACCACTCTCTTCGGCCAAGCTCTCGCCGACTAAAGAGTTGCCCCTCGCGCCGCTGTTGGCTCTTCCCTTGGCAGCGCAGCGTCGGCTGGTACGCGCATGGCTGGAAGCGAATGCGCCCCGCTTACCCGTCTCCTTCCGCCTGATCGAGCAGGCGCTGGAACTGGCAGCCGAACCAGCAGGCAGAAAAGTGGAGATGCCATCCGGATGGAATCTTCAGCGAGCACGGCAGGCGCTTCGGCTGGAGTTCCAAGACTTGAACAGCCACAAAGAAAGCTTAAATTATCAGTACACATTGGCCGTGCCGGGCTCGATCGAGGTTCCAGAATTGGGCGCGTCCATTGAAGCCCGCGTAGTGGAAGCAGTTGGGGTTCCAGACAAGGAGCGCGAGCAGTTACTCGATCCGCGACTCATGCCCAAGCAACTTCTAATCCGCAACTGGCGCCCGGGCGATCGTTACTGGGCGGCGCATACCGCGACCGAGAAGAAGGTGAAGGAGTTGCTGAGCGACCGCCACGCGACCGGAGCCGTGAAAAAACTCTGGCCGGTTGCGGTCGCGGAAGACTGCGGTCTGGTCTGGATGCGGGGTTTCGCCGTCCCCGCGGCTTTTCGCGCGCCTGCGGGCGCTGGGCATGCGATTTGGATTCGTGAAATTGCGAGCATGATGTAACATTGCCGTCAGCGATCAGTCGGCCAGCGCCAGCGATGTAAGTTCTACTGAAAGCTGAGAGCTGACAGCCGAAAGCTGCCTCCGGAGGCGCCACTTCCGCTATGAATGCTTCGCCGAAAGTTCAGTTGCGCCAGGTAATCTCGGCCGACCAGATTCAAAAAAGAGTCCGCGAACTCGGACGCCAGATTTCCGACGACTATCGCGGCCAGACCGTGATCGCCCTGGGAATTCTAGAAAACAGTTTTCTGTTCATGGCTGACCTGGTGCGGGCCATCGATGTGCCCATCATCTGCACCTTCATCAAGCCGACCTACAAGCAAAGCCAGCAGGGCGCATCTCCGGTGCTGGAGATATTTTTCAGCCACGAACTGGCCATTGCCGGCAAGCACGTGCTGCTGGTCGAGGGCCTCGTGCACTCAGGAGTGACCAGCGAGTTTCTGATGAGCGACCTGCGCGGCCGGGGCGCGGCGTCGGTGAAGCTGGCAACCCTGCTCGACCGCCAATCGGCGCGCCGCGTCCCGCTACAGCCCGATTATTTCGGATTTCTGGTGGATGACGCGTTTCTATGCGGCTACGGCCTGGGGAGTCCCGAGCAAACAGGGCGAAACCTGGCATATTTGGCCGCGATCTAAAGTTCCGAGAGCTTCGGGCTGCCGACTGCGGCTCGAGCGAAATCGCGGCTTGCTCGAAGCTCGAAGTTCGTAGCCACGAAGCGTGACTTCTGTTACTTCCTTCTAGTTCGCCGTTTTCTGCGCAAAAGGTCTAAAATAAGTTGGGCAGGCTTTTCCCCAGTCGAATTTCCGCTTCCGGCATCTAATACAAGTCGTGACGCGGTTTCTTTCTTTGGTAGGGATGGAGCTGCTCTTCGAGGAGTTTTGAGTGAATTCAACGATCAAGACGGTACTGTTCTGGGCAGTCATTGTGGTTTCAGCCTTCCTGCTTTGGCAGGTAGTGAAGACCGGCAGCAATGCCCAGAAAGAGAAAGAAATCGGCTTTTCTGAATTCCTGTCCGATGTGGATCAGGGGAATGTCCACGACGTGTTGTTTATCGGCCAGGAAGCGCGCGGGAAGTTTAAGAACGATTCGGCCTTTCATACTACCGTGCCCCCCGGCAGCTATCCGGAAATGTACAAGAAGCTCACGGACAAGAATGTCCCGTACAGTTTCAAGGACATCAGCAATGGCACCTGGCCCAGTTGGCTCTTGAACCTGGCCCCGCTGGTTTTGCTGGGCGCGCTCTGGTTCTTCATGATCCGGCAGATGCAGACGGGCGGCAACAAGGCGCTGTCGTTCGGCAAGAGCCGGGCGCGTCTGCTCTCCATGCAGCAGAAAAAGATCACGTTCAAAGACGTGGCCGGAGTGGATGAAGCGAAAGAAGAACTGCGCGAAATTATCGAATTCCTGCGCGAGGCGCAAAAATTCCAGAAACTCGGCGGACGCATCCCTAAAGGCGTGCTGCTGGTCGGTCCTCCGGGAACGGGTAAGACCCTGCTCGCGCGCGCGGTTGCCGGCGAGGCAAATGTTCCGTTCTTCTCCATCTCCGGCTCCGACTTCGTGGAAATGTTCGTAGGCGTTGGCGCAAGCCGAGTGCGCGACTTGTTCGAGCAAGGCAAGAAGAATGCCCCCTGCATCATCTTCATCGACGAAATTGATGCCGTCGGACGTCATCGCGGCGCCGGCCTGGGCGGTGGACACGATGAGCGCGAGCAGACTTTGAATCAGCTGCTCGTAGAGATGGATGGCTTTGAGTCGAACGAAGGCGTGATCCTGATGGCGGCGACCAACCGTCCCGACGTGCTTGATCCAGCGTTGCTGCGCCCCGGCCGTTTCGACCGCCGCGTTGTAGTCAACCGTCCCGACGTCCGCGGACGCGAAGAGATTCTGCGCGTGCACACGCGCAAGATTCCACTAGCCGACGACGTCGACCTCTCCGTGCTAGCCCGCGGCACTCCGGGATTTTCCGGCGCCGACTTGGCTAACATGGTGAACGAAGCGGCGTTGGCGGCAGCGCGGCAAAACCGCAAGGCCGTGCTGATGTACGACTTCGAAGTGGCCAAAGATAAAGTGCTGATGGGCGTGGAACGCAAGTCGCTTCTGCTCTCCGACGAAGAAAAGAAAAACACCGCCTATCACGAGGCCGGACACGCGCTGGTAGCAGCCATGCTGCCGCATTCCGATCCGGTGCACAAGGTAACGATCATTCCGCGGGGCATGGCGCTTGGACTGACCATGCAGTTGCCGACCGACGATCGCCACAACTATTACAAGAACTATCTCGACACGCAGATCGCCATCCTGATGGGCGGGCGCATCGCGGAAGAGTTGTTCCTGAACCAGATGTCAACCGGCGCCGGCAACGACATCGAGCGAGCCACAGAACTGGCGCGCAAAATGGTTTGCGAGTGGGGTATGAGCGACCTCGGTCCGCTGACGTTCGGTAAGAAAGAAGAGCAGATCTTCCTGGGACGCGAGATCGCGCAACACCGCGACTACAGCGAAGCCACCGCCATCCAGATCGACGAAGAAGTCAGAAAGATGGTGAGCACAGGCTACGCGACGGCGAAGGGAATCCTCTCGGAGAATCGCGACACGCTGGTCCGGATCGCAAAAGCGCTGATCGAACGCGAAGTTCTGGACGCTTCCGAGATCAAGATGTTGGTCGAAGGCGATGAACTGCCGCCGATCAAACCGCTTCCCGCAAAGACCGAAGACGGCGTGCAGCAAGTGCTAAAGCCGGAACGAGCTCCCGCAAAGAGTGGCGAGCGTCCAGCAACCGCGTAATCAGTTCGTGTAGAGAACGGAGCTTACCCGTCTCGCACTCGAATATCAACCATGGGGCGGCCAAGTCGGCCGCCTTTCTTTTTTCGCCGCGTTTTCACTTCACCGACGCATGGCCCGCACGTATCCAGGCGCGCACCGTCCGCATGGTCTCCAGGTAATAGTGCAAATTGTGCACCGTATTCAAAACCTGCGCCAGCAGTTCGTTCGAAGCATAAAGATGACGCAAGTAGGCCCGCGAATAACGCTGGCAGACGCGGCATTCGCAGGCGGGATCGAGCGCGCTTTCGTCCTGCGCGTAGCGCACCTGCTTGATCGACACCTTACCCTCGGACGTAAATAGCAATCCATGGCGGGCGGCGCGAGTAGGAAGTACGCAATCCATCATGTCGACGCCCAACTGAGCATACAGCGCGATCTCATCCGGAGTGCCGACTCCCATCAAATAGCGCAGCTGATTGGAAGGAAGATGCTCCAGGGTGGATTCGACAATGTCGCGCGTAAGCTCGCGCGGTTCGCCAACGCTAAGGCCGCCGATAGCATACCCGGGAAAGCCGATATCGATAGTTCGCTCAGCAGATTCGCGCCGCAACTCCCGATCCATCCCACCCTGCACAATTCCAAATAGCGCCTGCGTCTGATCGGCTCGCGTAGGGGCAGACGCCCCCGTCTGCCGAGCGGAGCGCAGCCCCCCGCCGTCCGTGCAAGCCCAAGGCGCCTCGTGCTTGTGCTCCTCAAAATAATTCTTACAGCGCAAAGCCCAGCGCAGAGTCAGGTCCATCGACGCCCGCACACGCGCCGCATCCGCGGGATACTCGGTGCACTCGTCGAAGGCCATGACAATATCAGCCCCCAAACCGATCTGCACCTCCATCGCTTTTTCAGGATTAAGAAAATGCGGCGATCCATCCAGGTGCGAGCGAAATGCGACGCCCTCTTCGCTGACCTTGCGCAGATCATTGAGGCTGAAAACCTGAAATCCGCCGGAGTCGGTAAGGATCGCCCGCTCCCACGACATGAACCGGTGCAGCCCGCCCATCTGCCGAACTGTCTCGACCCCAGGCCGCAGATAAAGATGGTAAGTATTCGACAGCAGAATCTGCACGCCGAGTTCTTCCAGCACATCCTGCGAAACGCCCTTGACTGAACCGAGCGTTCCAACCGGCATAAACACAGGCGTCTCAACCTCTCCGTGAGGAGTGATGAGCTTGCCCGCGCGGGCCAAACCGCGAGTCGCTTCAATTTGCAAACGAAGAGGCAAGAGGGGATTGTAACGTGGAATGCAAGATGCTCGTAATTGCTCTGCCTCGTATGGCCGGTCCTGGTGTCCTCTGTGGGCTGTCGCCTGTGTTCCTCTGTGGTAAAAAGGGTGGTCGCCGTCGATAAGCTAATGTCGAGACCGAGCAATCCCAAGTCCCGCTGCAAAACACCCCTGCTAGAGGACCTTCCGTTCGCCGTCAAGCAGCGCAAGCCAGTCCCGCATGAATTCGTGCTCGACGCGCTTGCGCCGCTGTCGCCCCGGACTCGCCCTATGTTCGGCTGCCTCGCGATTTATGTTGAAGAGAAGATCGTCCTCATCCTCAGAAACAAAGACAAACCTGGCCAGAACACGGACAACGGAGTGTGGCTCGCCACGACCGAGGAGCACCACCAGAGCCTGCGCCAAGACTTCCCCAGCATGCGATCGATCAAGGTGCTGGGAAAGAAAGTGACCGGCTGGCAGGTTCTTCCGTCCGACGCGGACGATTTCGAGGAAGCTGCGTTGCGTGCCTGCGACCTAGTTCTCGCTGGCGATCCGCGCATCGGTAAGGTGCCCGGTGCGCGGCGCGCGAAGACGCCCAAAAAAGTCGTGAAAAGGCGCTCCCGCTAGCGCAGACGAATCAGCTGACTTTCTATCGAAATATGCGCGAAGTATCAGCCGGGAACTCGACCAGTGTCATACCCGCGTTTCCGCGATCCAGATCTTCATCTTTCGCGAGAAAACCATAGCGCTGGCGCAGGTCCTGCGAGTCGGCGTCGAAGATGCTCCAGTTTTCGCCGGCCACCACCTTCAGCACTTTGCCCGCCCGCTGCCATTCGGCCATCTGTTCGCGGATCGCGCTGCGGATTGCTCCGCCCTTCCCCGAAGATCCGTAGCCATGAATAATCTTCACCACGGGTCCGCAAGCTCCGCGAGGCGCATACAACGATTCCAGCAATCGCCGTTTCGCCTGCTCCACCGTAGGCATCCCAGCCTTAAGGTTTAGGACCATCAGTTTAGTTTGTGAAGGCGCGGTCACAACCTTGTATTCTACGAGTTCCCTTCTTTTAACGAATTGTCATCCCTCACTTCGTTCGGGAGGACAAAGTTTAGTGGATGACGAAATTTAGTGATGACAAAATGCAGTCAACGGAACCTATGACCGACACCGCCGTCAACCCGATCCCCAACGGAGTACGAGCCATCGCCGCGTTATTCGCACTCTGCGCAATCTATCTTGGGATCGCAGGCGCATTGATGCTACTGAGTCCGGGCGCGATATCGATGGCGGCAGGTGCACCGCTGCTGTTCGGCCTCGAATTGGCGGGCCCCTATATGTTCTTGCTTGTGGCAGTCATTGGAGCCGGCATCGCGTGGGGTCTCGTGGAACTCAATAACATCGTGCGGCACGCCGCGATACTGATCGCCATCGCTGGAATCGTAATGCTGGTGCCATCCGTTTCCGCAGCGACCGTGATGGTTCAGCCAAGAGCGCTGGCGTTTGGAGGGCTGGGAATTATCCTGCGAGTGATGGTCGCGTGGTACCTCTCCCGCGGAGAAGTAGCCGACGCGTTTCACCGTTCTCCATAAGCTGCCTACAGAAAGCTAAGCCACACCGCGAAGCCGGCTCTTCAGTTCATCCGGATGCACCGCAAATTCTACGGCGTCCTCCCGCTCCAGGTGTCCGTTTCTCACCAGCCGCGCCAGCGACTCCTCCATGGCGATCGATCCCTTGCCCTTGGTCATCGTGATTTCCTGGTTCAGGTGCTGGAGCGCGTTGTGGCGGATGTGCTGTCGCGCGCCGTATCCAATCATCAGCAGCTCGACGGCTGGAACGCGGCCGCCCTTGCGGCTTGGCAACAGCGTCTGCGTCAACACCGCCGAGATTGCCATCGCCAGTTCCTGCCGAATCGTGCTCTGCCTTTCCACTGGAAAAGAATCGGAAATGCGCGAGATTGCCGAAGCCACGTCGGTAGTGTGCAAAGTGGAAAGCACCAGATGTCCAGTCTCGGCCGCCGAAACAGCAATCGCCATGCTCTCGGGATCGCGCATCTCGCCAACCACAAGAACATCGGGCGCCTGCCGCAGCGCCGCGCGAAGCGCCGTGGGAAAATCAGGCGCATCGGTTCCAACCTCAACCTGCTCGATCACGCTGCGCAAATGCTCGTGCTCGTATTCGACCGGATCTTCGATGGTCACGATGTGGCGGGCATCGCGCTGGTTGATCTCATTGACCAGCGCTGCCAGGGTGGTGGATTTTCCCGCGCCAGCCGCGCCTCCAATCAGCACCAGCCCACGCCGGAGCGCGGCTAGACCGGCAATCTCAGCCGGAAGTCCCAACTCGCCAAGCAAGGGCACTTTCATTGGCAGTGCGCGAATCGTAGCCGCGGCCCGTCCGCGTTCGCGATGCAGGTTAATGCGGAATCGTCCAAGGCCAGCAATTCGATAGGAAGAATCGGCAATCTGTACGGCGCGATACTGCGCCGCGGCAACCGGAGTCAGAATTGGCTGCACCAGAGATTCGATTTCCGAACCGTCCAGCGTCGAGTCGCCAATCTTCTCAACTTCTCCGTTCTTGCGAATCGCGGCCGCAGTCCCGTGAACCAGCAGCAAGTCGCTGCCGCCAAGCCGCAGCAGTTCCGCTAGAAAATCATGTAGCTTAGTCTCGTCCGACAATGCGTTGCTCCCTGGGGGCAGAGAAACCCGTACCTACAGATCGTACCGGAGAGGGGTTCTTGCAACAGAGAAAATCACGTTGGGGCGGACGCACTCGTCCGCCGCGCCGAGCAAAGCTCGCCGCAGTTTTCGTAGGCGCTGTGCAAGAGCCGGACGGCCGAGGGCGGCCTTCCCTACGCGAGCACAACCCTTACTTCTTCGCCCGCGCCGTTTCTTTCTCCCCGACGCGCTCGCTGACCTTAAACGTCATCTTGCCAGCCTTCTTATCAGCGTCCACGATTACGTGGTCCCCGTGCAGCACTTCGCCATCCAGAATTTTGAGCGCCAGCGGATCCTGCACCAGCTTCTGAATCGCCCGCTTCAGCGGACGCGCTCCAAAATTCGGATCGTACCCTTCGGTAAAGAGCAGTTCTTTAGCAGAGTCGGTCAGCTCCAGAGAAATCTTGCGATCGGCGAGCAGCCGGCGCAAATCTTCCAGGCGCAGATCGACAATCTTCACCAACTGTTCCTTGCCCAGCGGATGGAAGATGATGACGTCGTCCACGCGATTCAGAAACTCAGGCTTGAAGTGGCCATGGAGCGTGCCCATCACCTGCTTCGACGCCTCCTCGAAGCCGGCGGCGGAGCGAACGCTTTCCGACTGCAGGTAAGCAGAGCCTAGGTTGGAGGTCATGATGATGACCGTGTTCTTGAAATCCACCTTGCGGCCTTTGCCGTCGGTGAGGCGGCCGTCGTCCATGATCTGCAGCAAAATGTTGAACACGTCGGGGTGCGCCTTTTCGATTTCGTCGAAGAGCACAACCGCATAAGGATGGCGCCGCACCTGCTCCGTAAGCTGTCCGCCCTCTTCGTAGCCAACATATCCCGGAGGCGCGCCGATCAGACGCGACACGGCGTGCTTCTCCATGTACTCGGACATGTCGATGCGGATCATGGCGCGCTCGTCATCAAAAAGAAACTCGGCCAGCGCACGCGCCAGTTCGGTTTTGCCAACGCCGGTCGGCCCCAGGAAAATAAAAGACCCGATCGGCCGCTTGGGATCGCTCAGCCCGGCGCGCGATCGGCGGATAGCATTAGCCACACGTTCGAGCGCTTCATCTTGTCCGATGACGCGCAGACGCAGCCGGTCTTCCATGTTGATGAGCTTCTTGACCTCGCCCTCGAGCATCTTCGAAACCGGAATTCCGGTCCATTTGGAGACGATGCGAGCAACGTCTTCCTCATCGACTTCCTCCTTCAACATGCGATGCCCAGTTTTGCCGTCGATTTGCGAGGTGACTTTCTTCAGTTCCTCTTCCGTGTTGCGGATGAGGCCATAACGAATCTGTGCCACGCGCTCAAGATTGCCTTTGCGTTCCTCGGCCGCCTCTTCAATCTTGAGCTGCTCGAGTTTTTCCTTCAAAGCGCGGGCCTTCGCGATGACATCTTTCTCCTGTTTCCACTTGGCTTTGAGCGCATTCGATTGCTCGCGAATGCCGGCAAGTTCTTTCTCGACGTGCGTCAGGCGCTCTTTCGAATTGGCATCGTCTTCTTTCTTCAGCGCCTGCTTTTCGATTTCCAATTGCGTGGCGCGGCGTTCGAGCTGATCGATCTCCGTGGGCATGGAATCGATCTGAATACGTAGTGAAGACGCGGCTTCATCGATCAGGTCGATCGCCTTATCGGGCAGGAAGCGGTCGGAAATGTAACGATGCGAAAGCGTGGCCGCGGCCACGATCGCCGAATCTTTAATGCGCACGCCGTGATGCACTTCGTACTTCTCCTTCAGTCCGCGCAAGATCGCAATTGTGTCCTCGACATTCGGCTCACCCACGAACACAATCTGGAAACGCCGTTCCAGCGCGGCATCTTTCTCGATGTACTTGCGATATTCGTTGAGCGTGGTCGCGCCAATCGCGCGCAATTCTCCGCGGGCGAGCGCCGGCTTCAGCATGTTCGAGGCGTCGATGGCGCCCTCAGCCGCGCCCGCGCCCACCAACGTGTGCAACTCATCGATGAAAAGAATGATCTGTCCTTGCGAGTCTTCGATTTCTTTCAAGACCGCCTTCAGCCGGTCTTCGAATTCGCCGCGATACTTCGCGCCCGCCAGCATCGCTCCCAGGTCGAGCGAAATGACGCGCTTGTTCTTCAAGGCCTCCGGCACGTCGCCGGAGACGATGCGCTGTGCCAGGCCTTCAACAATGGCGGTTTTGCCCACGCCCGGTTCGCCGATCAGCACCGGATTATTTTTTGTGCGCCGCGAAAGCACCTGCACCACGCGGCGAATTTCCTCGTCGCGTCCAATCACCGGATCGAGTTTCCCGCGCCGGGCCTGCTCGTTCAGGTCGCGGGCGTAACGCTCCAACGCCTGGTATTTCGCTTCCGGATTCTGGTCAGTAATGCGCTGCGATCCGCGGATTGCGGTCAGCGCTCTCAGGATGGCATCGTGGGTCGCGCCGTGCCGCGCCAGCAGTTCCTGCGCCGGATCGCGCTTCA
>Ga0187887_10002306_pt1 | contig 15393 bp, 18 predicted proteins | sample June2016WEW_7_10_FD_132977 | JGI IMG/M metagenome (GOLD analysis project Ga0187887, IMG submission 132977) | Peatland microbial communities from SPRUCE experiment site at the Marcell Experimental Forest, Minnesota, USA - June2016WEW_7_10 | ecosystem: Environmental > Terrestrial > Soil >...
ATTGTGGCCGTGCTGGCGAGCTGGGTGCCAGCGTATCGCGCCACGCGGATCGATCCCGTGAGCACGCTGCGGCACGAATAGACGCGGCTGTGCCGCGTGTCCTTTATTGGCTTTCTTCGCGGCCCATGTAGAGCTCGCTGACGACGCTGCGATAGTTCTCCAGAACTCGATTGCGGCGCACCTTCATCGTGGGCGTCAATTCGCCGGACTCGATGCTGAAATCGCGCTCGAGTATGCGGAACTTGCGCACGCGCTCGAACTCGGCAAGCTGGCGGTTCGCTTTGGCGACGGCCTTTTGGACAGCCTGTTGCACCGGTTGCGCCGAGACAATCTCGGCCATCTCCCGCCCTTTGTACTCGCCCATTCCCGCAAGAGCTTCCGCGTTAGCGGTGTTGATGGTGACCAGCGCGGTGATATAGGGCAGCCGGTCGCCGATGAGCACCACCTGATTGATCACCGGCTCGGTCTTGAACAGCATCTCAATGCGTGAGGGATAAATCTTCTTGCCATTCGACGACACGATGAGTTCCTTCTTGCGTCCGGTGATGTAGACATATCCATCGGCGTCGATTTCAGCGATGTCGCCGGTGTAAAGCCAGCCGTCACGCAGCACCGAATCGGTGGCTTCCGGGTCTTTGTAGTAGCCGAGGAACAGGCAGGGGCTTTTCACCAGCAGCTCCCCATCGTCCGCGAGGCGCAGTTCGACACCGGGAAGGGCCGGACCAATGCTGCCGGGTTTTGAGCGGTCAATCGGGTTGAACGAAACCACGCCGCCCTCGGTGAGGCCATAGCCTTCGATGAGCGGCATTCCGATAGCTGAATAGAACTCGGCGAGCTCGCGTCCGAGCGGCGCTGCGCCGGATGCCGCGATGCGAAGCCTGCCGCCGAGTCGTTCGCGCACCTTCGAGAACACGAGACGATTGGCGAGTTTCAATGCACGCCGCATCCATGCAGGCACGGGCTTGCCCTGCTGGCGAAGCCTTCCCGCTTCCATGCCGAGGCCCAGCGAAAAATAGAACATGCGCCGGGCCACCGCGCTGCGTTTCCTGATTTCGTTGCTGACGCTTGCGTAGACTCGCTCCCACACCCGCGGAGGCGCCAGAAAGAACGTGGGACGAACGCGCCGGAACTCGGACGGCATCTTCGACAGCCCTTCGGAAAACCAAACCGAACATCCCATGCGAATGGGCACCAGCTCCACCACCACACGTTGGGCGATGTGCGCGGAGGGCAGAAATGCGATGGTGCAGTCGGCGGGCGCCAAAGGCAGAACGACGGGGCCCATATCGATGTTGCTCACCAGCGCGTGATGCGACACCAGACCCATCTTGGGCTCACCCGTAGCACCCGAAGTCAGGTAAAGAATGGCGGGATCGTCCGGCTGCGTCTGAGCGTGAATGCCGTCGAAGTGGCCGGCATCTTCAGCGAGGACGCGGCGGCCTTCCTCGCGAAGTTCCTCCAGCGTGATGGCCTCCTGACCAGGTTCGGCCACACCCGTGAGCAGCACCCATCGCACGTTCAATCCATCCGGCTCCGCTGCGCCCTGGAGCGCGCGCATGGCGGTGGCGTCTTCGGCGAAAATCATCCGCGCGTCGCTATGGTGAAGGTTCCGAATTTGATCGGGAAGCGGGTAGCTGGTGTAAAGCGCGGCCGCTACCGCGCCCGCGGCCATGATGCCGAGATCGGCCAGATAAAACTCCGCGCGAGTTTCGGCGAAGAGGGCAACCTTGTCGCCCTTACGAATGCCGAGCAGGTGCAATCCGCAGGCGATCTCGCGGGCAACGCGGCAGTACTCGTCCCACGTGTAAGTCCGGTAGCCGCCCTTTCCATCGGGCTGGTGAAGAGCGGGTTTATCACCCCAGTTCCGGGCCGCCTCTTCCAGAACGGTGTAGACGGTCCGCGAAGTCATCGTAAAAATGCTAGCACTCCAGCTCGTCACCGCTCTGAAAAGACGATGCCGCAGAATGAAGAGATGGCCTTTGAACAGGAACTGGCGGTGGCGCGCGAGGCGTCTGAGATGGCCGTGGAGATCGCACGCCGATTGCAGCCGGAGATCGTACCCGAGGTGAAGCCGGATGCCTCGCCGGTGACGGAAGCGGATCGCCAATGCGAGCGCGCCATCGTGGAACGCATTCGCCGCGAGTTCCCCGACGATGGCGTTCTTGCCGAGGAAGGCAGCGCGGCGGAAAGCCGGAATGGCCGCAAGTGGATTATCGATCCGATCGACGGCACGCGCGATTTCGTTCGCGGCACGCCGCTGTGGGCCAACCTCATCGCGCTGGAGCAGGATGGCGAAGTGGTCCTGGGCGTCGTGAATCTTCCCTGTCTCGGCTGGTTTTGCCACGCGATCAAAGGCGCGGGGGCGTACCGCAACGGGAAGCGCATGCACGTGTCGGAAAGAACGCGCGTGGAGGAGTCGATCTTCTGCGCGAATGCGTTCAATCATCTTGCGAGTATGCCGTTTCACGACCGGCTGCTCGATTGGATGTCGCGGTTCTGGGCGGTTCGCGGATTGGGCGGCGCGGCCGACGCGATGATGGTGGCCGGCGGCGAGGTGGAAGCATGGATCGAGCCCGTGGCGAAGCCGTGGGATTTCGCTCCGTTGAAGATCATCGGCGAGGAAGCGGGCGCAGTGTTTTTCGATCTGGCGGGCGGCCGCGACATCTATTCCGGGAGCGGCGGTCTGTGCGTGCCGGCGTTGGAAACGGAAGTGCGCAAACTGGTCGGCTGGTAGCTCAGGGCCGCTTGAGATCCGCGCGGCGCCGCCACTCGAACAGAACCACGCCGGCCGCCACCGAAACATTCAGCGACGCGACCGCGCCGGCCATCGGAATACGCACCACCACATCGCAATGTGCGCGGACGTTCTGGTGCAGACCGTGCCCCTCGCCGCCGAGCACGAAGGCGGTGGGGGTAGCATAGTCGATTTCGTGATAGAGCTGGTCGCCGCGTTCGTCGAGGCCATAGATCCAAAAGCCGCGGTGCTTCAGTTTCTCGAGAGTCTGGGTGATGTTGCCGGTTCGAACGATGGGAAGGTACTCGATCGCTCCGGCGGCCGCTTTCGATACGGTTTCAGTGATGCCGGCCGCGCGGCGCTCGGGGATGATTACGGCGCCCGCTCCCGCGGCATGGGCGGTTCGCACAATGGCTCCCAGATTATGCGGGTCTTCCACACCGTCGAGCACCACCACGAGCTTCGTCGATTCGCCAATGGACTCCGGATCGGCATAATCGCGTTCTGCCGCGAACGCGACCACTCCCTGATGGTTTGCCTTTGCCGCTGCGCGATCCAGCGCTGCTCGCGGCTCAAAGCGAACGAGCGTACCATCACGGCGGCAAAGATCGATGAGTTCCTGAATGCGCGGACCCCCTGCTCCGCGCGCGATCAGCACATGATCCAGATGCCGGCCCGCGCGCAGGGCTTCGCGCACCGGATGAATGCCTGCGATGACGTCCACGAATCCAGATTACGTGCTTTTGCGGCGAGATACTGGAAGTTCATGAGCGATTTCCCGGAGGTCTTCGAGCTGGCCATTGCCGTTGAACCGGCCGACATCGATCAACTCGGCCACGTGAACAACGTCACCTACGTGCGCTGGGTGCAGGACGCCGCCGTAGCGCACTGGACGTCGACCGCGCCCGCTGAAGCGCAAGCACAACTGTTCTGGGTAGTGGTGCGGCATGAGATCGATTAAAAGCGGCCGGCGGTGCTCGGGGATCAGGTCATCGCCAGAACCTGGGTCGGGACCGCGAGCCGCATCCGCTTCGAGCGCCATACCGAAATCGTTCGCGCGGGCGACGGCTGCGTTCTCGCGAAGGCGCTAACGATCTGGTGCCCCATGCATGCGCGGACTGGTAAGCCTGCCGCGGTCAGTGCTGAAGTGCGAGTGCGGTTTTCAGTGGAGAACGAAAGGTGACATAATTATGGCATGAGCGTTCGAACCACGATCGACATTCCCGACGATCTTCATGCCGCGCTCCGGCAGCGTGCAGCCGTGGAACGCACGTCGATTCGTTCACTGATCACGGGCGCCATCGAGAACACGTTCCGCCAACAGCCTTCGCGGCGCGTCACGGAACCACTGGTGGGCATGAAGGGTAAAGGAAAGACAGGTAAGCCCGCCGCTGGCAGTCCCGACAGGGAGAATCCGTACGACGTCCTATTTGCCTGATCTGAACGTGTGGCTTGCCTTGAGCTGGGCCAACCACACGCACTCCAAAGCCGCGTGGAACTGGTTTTCCCGTCAGGAGGACAACCGTTTCTTCTTTTGCAGGCTTACGCAGCTTGGGCTGTTGCGGCTGTTGGCAACTTCCGCCGTGATGGGCGAGGATGTCCGTACCATCGGCCAGGCCTGGAAGGTGTATGACCGGTGGCTTGAGGATTCGCGAGTCGGAATCCGGCAGGAGGCGTTTGAGATTGACATGGCCTTCCGTGCGGCAACGCGTCCGGTTTCCCGCCTGTCCTCGCCGAAAGCTCTTGGCGATTGCTATTTGCTTGCGGTCAGCCGGGTCACCGATGCTACGCTCGTGACGTTCGACCGGGGTCTGGCGTCCGCATGCCAGAAAGCCCGTCAACGCGTAGCGCTGCTGTAGCCTCGCACATTGCCTAAAGGTTGAATGCGGGGATGTCACCCAGGCGGGCGAGCTTGCGCCTAATGCCAGCCCGCAGCGTCGACACGGGCTTCATTGCCCCTCGCTCGTGCTGGTGGATGGACCGAAGCCGCAACGTTCGCGCATGCCTTGCCGCAATCGTTCGCGCTCCTCAGGAGTCATCTGCGCATGGCGGTCGGCAACTCGACGGCGCCAACTGGGGCCATGGGAACCGTGGCTTCCCCATCCACCGAAGAGGATCCGGCACAGCACAAGCATTCCCAGTGCCTGCCAAAACGTAATCTGATGCCAGCCGAACAATGGCGGCAACAGCCAATTCCACAGTTGCCGAACTATTTCGCCACCGAGGGCGATGAACCCCAGAAATGCCAGACTCGCCAGCGGAGCCAGCCAAATCCACTTCCATTTCTTTCTCATATGCAGTTCCTCACGCTTTCGTAAATTCGTCGTAGATACTCTGCAGCCGCTCGCGCAGATGCAGCACCGCATAACGTTTGCGGGAGAGCAGTGTATTCACGCTCACGCCGCTCCCGGCGGCGATCTCCTTGAAGCTGCGCCCTTCCAACTCGTGCGCAACGAATACCTCGCGCTGCTCCTTCGGCAGCTCGCCGATCGCCAACTCAAGTTCATCGAGAAGCACGTGGCGGGCGTACAGCGCTTCTGGTCCGGCATCGGGCGAAGGCAGCAGGTCTTCCAACTGCGGCAGTTCGTCGTCCTCGGCGGCGACCGCAATCTCGCTGAAGCTCTCCGGCTTCTTCCTGCGAAACAGATCGGTGATGCGATTGCGCGCGACGCGAAACAGCCAGCCCGTGACATGGTCGATCGGCATCAGCAGGCGGTTCGCCTCCACCAGCTTGAAGAAGACGTCCTGCAGAATGTCCTCAGCGTCCCCGGGGTCGGGCACGCGCCGCCGAATGAAGTTGCGGAGCCGGGACTGCTCCCGCTGTACCGCCTCGGAGATCCGCTGATCCTGTTCGGGCGCCATCTGCTCCAGACTCGCCGTGTCCTTCACCTACCATTGCAGACGAATGAGCGGGGCGGATATTGTGGGAGCTTCATTGACTACTCAGGACAGAATCACTGAACTACAACGAAAAGGCTTTTGCGTCCTGAAGGCGCATTTGCCGGAGCCGGCGATTGACGCCTGCAGTGAGGCCTTCTGGCCGATTCTTCTCGATTATCTGGAGAGCCATGGCGAAGAGCCCAACCGTGGACCGCATCGCCATTTTTTGCCGATGCCCTTTGAGCCGCCTTGCTTCGCGCCGGAATTCTTCTTCGATGCCGGCGTGCTGAGCATTGTCCGCGGTGTCATGGACGAGAGGGTGGTGGCCGACCAATGGGGTTGTGACGTACCGGTGAGGGAATCGCAAAATCAGGAAGCACACGTTGATTTTCAGCGCCCCTTGTTTGCTGAAGCCCCGAACCTCGCGCTGCCTCCCTACATGCTCACCGTCAGCTTCGGCCTGATGCGCGTAACGCCCGCACATGGCCCAATCGAGATTGCGCCGGGCACTCACCGGATGCCGCGAGAGGCTGCGGAACGCGCGGTGAAATCGGGGGAAATTGAGATGCAGCCGGTACCGCTGGAGATCGGCGACGTACTCATTCGCCATCCCTGGGCGTTGCATCGAGGCACGCCAAACATGACAGGCACACCTCGCGCGCTCATAACGATTCGTTTCGTACGCCGCTGGTACGTCGACAACAGCCGCGAGGTGAACCCGATTCCGCACGGCGTTTGGCAATCGCTGACAGCCGAACAACGGAGCCTTCTGCGATTTCCCGTCGAAGAGTAGCTCCGGCCCGGCCGCACGATCCTCGGCGAGTGTGTTATACGTTGTGTATAACAGCGTGCAGTTCGAATGGGACGCGGAAAAGGCCCGGTCAAACCAAAAGAAGCACGCTGGCATCGATTTCGAGACGGCATCGCGCGTATTCGCCGATCCGAATCTGGTGCTTAGAAAAGATCGCGTGGTCGCCGGTGAGCAGCGTTAGCACGGGATCGGTGTTGTACAGAAGGCCGTGCTGCTTGTGGTGCACGTGTATCGTGAGGAGGAGCCCAATGGCGAAGAAACTATCCGCATCATCTCGGCCCGGGAAGCTGATCCGCGTGAGCGCCGAATCTATCTGGAGCAAGCCCCTCAATAAGCGCCAGAAGACGGCACTCGATAGCGTCGCGAGCAGCCAGCAACGTGCCGACGCTTCTCAGATCGACTATTCCGATATTCCGGCGCTCACAGATAAGCAGCTCGCCGAGTTCAAGCGTCCGCCCAAGAAACTGGTGGCCGTGCGTCTTGACGCGGACGTATTCGAATGGCTACAGCAATACGGCGCCGGCTATTCCACGCGCATCAATCACGTTCTTCGGCTGGTCATGACGCAAGGGCGATAGTGGCGGGCGGGAGTCGGGGTTTCCGGCGACGAACTGTCTTCGGTCCGAGTCGTTCAAACGAGCATCGTGCGCTTTCCTCGCCGAGACTACAGGCGCTCGTCTAAGAGCACCCTGACTGTATCGCCAACGTTCTTCCCGATGGTTTTGCGAATGGCAGCCTTCACCGGCAGCTTATGCGTTCCGTCGCCCATCGCCATAAACGAGCTTCGGAACGGATGGTCATCAATTCTCCCGCGGACCTTAACCAGACCACGTGTTCCGAAAAATGCCGCGGACTGCGGCCATACGACATACGTCCAACCGCCTTTCGCGGCGCTTTTTTGCAAGCTGGCGGTGAACGCTTTCTTGAGTAGTTGAGGCATTTCACGTTTCTTATCACGTTCCGCCATGGATCCGGCCGGCCAGATTTCTTAGAATGGTCCTTACCCGCACACTTCCAGCAGCTTCTTCCGAATGTCCGGCTGCAGGCCGATTGGCACCTGAGCGCCCTCGAAAGTCACGTAGAACACGTCCATGGCTTTGTGCGCTTCGGTGTCGATCAGGACCACTTCGATGTTCAGGCCGGCCGATGACAGCACCTGAGTGAGGTCGTACAGGAGGCCGGGACGATCCTCGGCCACAATCTCGATCAGCGACGAGGTGCTCGAAGCCTCGTTGTTGAACGCCACTGACGACGGAATGTGCGCGCCGGTGGTGATGGACGGCTTGCGGCGGCCCGAGAGGAGCTTGCGCACATCGACCTTTCCCGTGATAACGCGGCGGACGGTATCGCGCAACCGGTCGGCCTCAGACGCGTTCAATTCCAGGGTGCGATGCGGATCGGAGAAAGCAAACGTATCCAGTGCGATGCTCTGGGAATTCGCAAATGCCTCGGCTTTCAGAATATTCAATCCGAAAGCGGCAAGCGTGCCCGAAAGCGACGCCAGCAGGAACGGCCGGTCGCTGGTGATCACGGTCATCCGCCAGGTTCCTTCGGAACGTTCAAGGGCGATGGCCAAGCCTGCGGCTTTGTTCTCGGACCACAGGACGTAGTGCGCACGAATATCGTCGTCGCTATGGGTGTTCAGGTAACGCGTGGGGAAGCCCTCGAGGAAATCGGAAACTTCGGCCGTGAAATGGGGCCTGCTGATTCGTGAAGTTTGCAGTTCGCGGGTGAACTCGTCGTAGCCGGCGAGGTAGGTGAGCCACAGTTGTTCGAGCCGCCACGGCGTCATGGCCGTTGGATTCACCGCACTGATGTCCGCCCACGTAAGCAGCGTCAGCATGCGGAGCCGCTCCACCGTGCCGATGCGCTCGGCCATGTAACGAGCCGTTCCCGGATCGTTCAGGTCGCGCGAGTTCATGATGCCGGAGAGGTCCAGATGGTGGGCGATGAGGAACAGCGCGGTTTCGCGCTCTGACTGCGGCACGCCGAGACGCTCCATCACCGCCGTGGCCAATCTAAGCGATTCGCCGGTGTGTTCGCCGGTGCCGCCGCCCTTACCGATATCGTGCAGCAGCAACGCCAGACGAAGAACCTCCCATGACGCGGTTTCGTGAAGCAAAGTGCGGAATTTTTGGCGCTCTGAATCCTTCGAGTCGCGCAATTCCTCCAACGATTCGAGCGTGACCAGGGTGTGCTCGTCGACGGTGTATTGATGGTAGAAATCGCGGGTCACCAGGCAGTCGATATGCGTCCATTCGGGGATGAGCCGGGTGAGCAGACCTGTCGAGTGCATGACTCGCAGAGCGGTTGCCGCATGAGGCAGGGCGAGCAGCGCGCGGAGAGAAGGCCAGGACGGTTGGCGGTCCAGCCACATGCCGCCCAGCGCTGCGGTGATGCGGCTCTCGGTTTCGCGGGCGAGGCGCAGCTCGTGGCGCGCGAGAAACTGCATCAGGCGGACGGGGTATTCGGGATCGCGCTCGAGCTCCAGCGGTTCGCGGAGGAGCACACGCTCGCGCGAAACGGTGAACTCGGAATTGGAGACGCGGCCGCGCCAGTCGCGGAATTGCGAGAAAAGGCCGAGATCCCGGCGCTCGGAGGCTTCCATGGCCTGATTCGCCGCGCGCCAAATCTCCCGGGCAGCGCGATAGTACTCCCGCATCCAGGCGGCTGGTTCGGCGGAAATGGCCTCCTGCAGATCGAAGCTGAGCAAGTTGGCGTCCCGGCCCATCGCCCTGTGGACGAAGAGACGGACTGAGTACAGAAACGCCGCGGCGGTCTCGGGGACGTAATCCGCGGGAGCTTCACGCAGCACGGTGAGCCAGCGGATGACATGCAGATCGCGCAGGGCGCCTGGATGCTCCTTTACGTTGGGTTCGAGATGATAAATGGTATCCGCGAACTTGTTGCGGCGCGCGCGGGTCATGCGGCAAAGCTGATCCATCAGGACGGCCCGCTCGCGATGGAGGAATTTCGGCAGTTCGGCGTCCAGGCGGCCATGACGCGCCCGGTCCCCGCACAGGAAGCGATGATCCAGCACGCTGATGGTTAGTTCCAGGTTGCCCTGATGCAACTCGAGGCAATCCTCCACGGTGTGAACCGACTGGCTCACCCGCAGACCGGCATCCCACAGCGCCTTCAGGAATTCCGAGATCGCCTCGCGCTGTTCTTTCGTTTCATCCGGAGCCGCGTTCAGCAGCAGGAGGTCGACGTCGGAACAGGGAAACAGCTCGCGACGCCCGTATCCGCCGACGGCGACAACCGTGACCGGCGGGCGAATCTCCTGGAATGCCGTGGTGACGATCCGGTCGACATCGTCGGACCGCCGCAGGAGTTCCTCGCGCGCTCCTTCCGCCGACCAGACCAGCGCTTGCACGGCCGCAGCCGGCGAGAACTGAGATCCGGAGGCGAATTGTGATTGCGTTCGTATGTTCGGTGTCAGAGCGCGCCCTCTCCGCGCTCGTCGTTGCGAATACGGATGGCCTCGGCGACATCGTAGACGAATATCTTTCCGTCGCCGATCTTGCCGGTCCTCGCAGAATTCAGAATGGTCTGGACGACTTCATCGCACCGCGCCGTGGATACCACCATCTCGACCTTCATCTTGGGCAGAAGATCCACTTCATACTCCATGCCCCGGTAGATCTCCTTGTGCCCCTTTTGGCGGCCATGCCCACGGACTTCGGTGATGGTCATCCCATCCACGCCAATGGCCTTCAGCGCGGCCTTGACGTCCTCCAGCTTGTGCGGCTGAATCACGGCTTCAATCTTCTTCATATGCTCACGCTTCGAGATTATAACCTTCTTCGCCGTGCAAGCTGAGATCCAGACCCTCCTCCTCCTGCTCCGTATTTACGCGAACGCCGAGCAGCATATCGCAAATCTTCAAAATAACCAGAGTGCCAACAGCGGCCATACCCCAGGAAATGAGCACTCCAAAACACTGGTTCAGCACCTGAAACGGGTTGCCATCCACCAGTCCTAATGCTTGCCCGTTCAAACCGTTGTTGACCAGGCGGGTGGCGAAAACTCCGGTGAGGATGGCTCCCAGCGTTCCACCAATCCCGTGGACTCCAAAAGCGTCGAGCGTGTCGTCATAGCCGAGCTTCTGCTTCACCACGGACACCATGAAGAAGCACGCGATTCCGGCGAGGAACCCGATCAGCAGCGCGGACATGGGGGTCACGAATCCGGAAGCGGGCGTGATAGCGACCAGTCCCGCCACCGCGCCGGAAATGCCGCCCAGTACGCTGGGTTTGCCGTTTCGCACCCACTCCATCAGAAGCCAGCCGAGAACCGCCGCCGCCGTGGCAAAATGCGTCGCCACAAACGCGCTGGTGGCCAGAGGCGATGCCGCGAGAGCGCTTCCCGCGTTGAAACCGAACCAGCCCACCCACAGCATGCACGCCCCGATGAAGCTCAGCGTCAGGTTGTGCGGCTTCATCGAATCGTCGGGATAACCGACGCGCTTGCCGAGATACAGGGCAGCTACCAGCGCCGAGACCCCCGAACTGATGTGCACCACCGTTCCGCCGGCAAAGTCGAAGCACGGCACCCTGCCTCCGGCGAAGGCGTTCAGGAGGCCGCCTTTGCCCCAAACCATGTGCGCCAGCGGGAAGTAAACGAACAGCATCCACAGTAGTGTGAACAACAGCATGGCGCTGAATTTCATGCGCTCGGCATAGGCCCCCGAGATGAGCGCGGGCGTGATGATGGCGAACATCAATTGATAGATCATGAAGGTCTGTTGCGGGATGGTGGGCGCGTAATCGACGTTAGGCGCCGCGCCAACGCCGTTCAGGAACGCATATCGCAAATCTCCCAGAAACCACGATCCCTCGCCAAAAGCCAGACTGTAGCCCACAATCGCCCAGATCACCGTGACCACAGCCATCAGAATGAAGCTGTGCATCATGGTGCTGAGCACGTTTTTCGGCCTTACCAGGCCGCCGTAAAACAGGGCCAGACCAGGCCCCGTCATCAAAAGCACCAGAGCCGCGCTGACCAGCATCCAGGCGTTATCACCCGCGCTTTGAGCCGATTTCACCGCGGTTTCCACCGCCGAGATTCTCGCCTCGAGGGGCGGCGTCATGTGTTGAGTTCCAAGGGTTGCGGCGGTCAGCGGCGTGACGGCGCACAGCAACAGGGCGGATATGTAGCGACATGGCATACAGACCGATTATCGCGGTCTGCGCAAGGCGGGCGTAACCAGGAAAATTTTATCGGGGCGATTTGAATTTTGGAACGGTGAGGAGGGGGCAGGCCGTTTAGGCCGGTGAATGCAAGTGGACGGGGCCTCCGCCGGAGAATTCGGCTCCCACAACGTACCTAGTCCCCTGGCGGCGGCAGAATCGCACGGTGGCCTGGCCGGACAGGTTCATATCGTCGGAACTGAAGCTGACGACGCAAAGAGTTTCAATGGGCTGAGGCACTTCCAGGCGGACGCCGGAGTCGGAAAGGTCGAGAATGCGCACCATGGCCCAGCGGCTTTGGCCAGCGCGGTCCGTCCACATGGCGCGGCCTCTGGCGGCACATGAAAGGCGCTCATGGCGGCGGAGATTTGTCTGGTCTTTCATCAACTTCTCGCGGATCGGCGCCGTTGGAAGATCCGCGCGCAGGTGGAACCTGCCCCACGCACGCGGTCAGCAGAACGCGTAGCTGGAATGGATGCCGCTCGATTCCAGCACGGCGGCCATTTTTTCCAGCGCCGACTTGTGAATCTGCGAAACGCGGCTTTCGTTGATTCCCAGGACGCCGCCGATTTCCTTCATGGTCATCTCGTTCGTGTAATAGAGGACCACAACCTTCTGATACCGCTCCGGCAGGGCCTTCATGGCAGTGCCGAGCACGGTGCGCATTTGCGAACGGGCGCACAAATTGTCTGGGTGGGTTTCCGGTTTGCTGGGGAATTCGGGTGCGGGAAGGTCCTCGTGATCGTTGCTGCGGGCCGATGCCGAGACCAGCCCGACGTTGCGGAGGTCCAGCATCATGTGGCGCCAGCGCTCCACATCCACGCCGATTTTCTCGGCAACTTCACTTTCAGTGGGCATGCGCTGCAGAGTGGCGGCGAGATCGCGGGTCACCGCTTCCACCTGTTTGTGGCGGCGGCGCAGGTCGCGCGAAGCCCAGTCGAGCTGTCGAAGGCTGTCGAGGATCGCGCCCTTGATGCGATGTTTGGCGTAGCTGGAGAACACCACCTGTTTTCCGGGATTGTACTTTTCGGCGGCGTCGAAGAGCCCCAGAACGCCGGCGTGGACAAGATCGTCCAGTTCCACGTGCACCGGCAGATTCTCGTGAACCCGGATAGCGATCGCCTTTACCAGAGGCAGATGATCCAGGATAACGCGGTCGCGCCAGACGTTGCGGGCGGCCCGTTCTTTCTCAGTCTTGTTCGCCTTCATCGTTCTCACGAACCCTCTTTGCATTGTCATCGCGATTTCCCCGCGGCCTCATCCGAAGCAAACCTTAGTCCACTGCTCAGTAACGCTGAGAATATATCCAATGGTGTCGTAGCCAATTCGAGCTATGCGAAAAGTAAGTCTTGTAACTGAGGTACTTAGCCACTTAGTCCTGGACATTCCGGCCCACTCTGCCTATGCCCGTCTGCCCACCACCGGGCCTTACCAGTCTCGTTATGAAACGCGCGCCCCCGGCCCGCATCTCGATTTGGGACAGCAGGTACCAAAATGAAACGCGATATGGACCGCCTCTGCCTTACTTGCTATATCGGCAGCCTTAGGTGGTTTTAGAGTGAATTTACGATTGGTGCAGGGAAGACAGAAAGGTTTTCACCGCCATACCACCGAGAAAGATCCATACGGCAATACGCATCTTTCCCGTTAATGTGAAGGTTGCCAGCATCGCGATGACCACAAACACCGCCATTGCCGGAAGCAGCCCGGATTTTGTGGGGGCACTCATGCGTATGACCTCTGGTACCCAGTGATACTCGGGTACCATGGTTGAATCAGAGGCGGCGCTTTCGAGCAGCGGCTTATTACCACCCAGCGTAGCGCAGACGCGATATAATCCCCCCAATCGGACTAACCAGGAGCCAATCATGTCTGCCAATGCACCGGGCGCGGCCGCGCCGCCGCCCCAACCCACCGCCAGCCTCAAGGAGGGCATCCTTGGACTGCTGAACGTTTACATCGACCCGGTCAGCACCGCCCGCCGGGTCCAGTTGAAGTGGTTCTGGATTTACCCGCTGATCGTGCTCAGCATCGTCAGCACCATTGTCCAGTCGCAGCTTATTCCGTTCACCCTGCAGGCCATGCGCATGGATCCACCCAATGGCGCCAGCGGCGAACAACTGGACCGCATACTCTCGATGACGTCTACCGTCTCGCATGTGGCGGCATACTGCTCACCGCTTATTATCCTGCTGTTCACTGCCATCGCGGCCCTGCTGGTGATGGCGCTGGGCGCCATTGTCGATGCGCGCGTACGCTTCCCGACTTTGCTCAGCCTGTTGTTGACGTGCGGCATGATCTCGACCCTGCAGTATGTCGCTCAGGTGATTGTCCTGAAGGCCAAGGGCCTCGATGACATCCAGAGCATGCGCCAGTTGCAGGTTCCGCTCGGTCTGGACATTTTCATTCCGGCCACGGGCGCACTCGGCGGGCTGCTCAACTTCTTTTCGATCTTCATGATCTGGTACATCGTCATGCTGGGACTCACTTATTCCCATCTGGCGAAGGTCTCAAAGGGCAAGGCGTTCTTCGCAACGTCAGGCGCCTGGGTCCTGTTCATGGTGCTCGCCGTAGTCGGGGCGGCATTCCGTAAGTAGGGCGGTAGCGCTAACGGCGATTCGCCACTACGATCCGGTCACCGGCGCTACGATGATCGGCGGCGCGGCCTGTCACTGAGGGTTCGCTCCAATTGACGGCAAATGCAGGTTTGGTGGAAGAGGAAGAATCATGATTCGAAATCTTCTTCGTCGCGCTATCTGGCTCTGGTCTGCGTCTATTGCCACCGTAGGATGGTCACAAAGCGCCCCGACCCTTGTGCGTGTACTCGACCCCACTGGGGTGGAGGGAGTCGCTGGAGTGGTACTTCTGTTCAGTTCAGGCGACAATCACCATTCCCTCGCGTTTATCGCTGATGCAGAAGGGCGGGTGTCTCTCCCCCATTTAAACTGCGATATTTGTACGGTCACGGCTTTAGACCCTACTGGGTTGTTCTTCGATAAGACCTTTGAGTTCGACGGTCGATCTACGTCCGTGACGCTCACCTTGCAGGTTCGGCCGACCATTGATGTCGTTGGAAACCCCGGAGCGATGAATGTCAAAATCAAGGTCTTTGGCCCCGACGGGGAACCTCTGCCCAACCAGCGCGTTATTGTTCGACCTGTCGTTATGGCTTTCGAAGCAAATTGGGCCTATCGGGAGACCACAGACTCAATGGGGTTGGTCAGCGCTCAGCTTCGCCCCGGGAAATATGTCGTTGCGACGCTAATTGGAGAGAATTCGTGGGAAGCCTCGATTGAGATCACGCAGAGGACGGACGCAAAGAAACCGACGGCGGTCCACCTCGCAGCTGTGGGCGCGATTCCCCGATAGGCACATGCACGATGCCGCTCTCCACTTCACCGGCAAACCACGAGATAACAAGTCCGGTCGGGACGACTTTGGCGCAAGATACTTCTCCGGGCCAGACGGAAGACAGCTTGGCCCACGAGACCGACCGCGGAGCTCAAACCCAGCACAAGAGAACGGACCTTCATTTGAATTCCAGCGCGTAATTCCTAATCTGCCGCAGATTCACTCACTACGACCCCGCTACGGGCGCTACGATGATCGGGGTTGACGTCGGCGCGTTCGAGCCGGCCTCGGGCTCAACCGTCACCGCCACTGCGCCGGTCGTCTCCAGGTCCACCGGCCCTTCGATGCTGTGGATGGCCGTGCCCGCCGCCGTCGCCGGGAACAATCCCGCGGGTTTCGGAGCGCCGCTCTTCGGAATCACCCAC
>Ga0187887_10002313_pt1 | contig 15371 bp, 13 predicted proteins | sample June2016WEW_7_10_FD_132977 | JGI IMG/M metagenome (GOLD analysis project Ga0187887, IMG submission 132977) | Peatland microbial communities from SPRUCE experiment site at the Marcell Experimental Forest, Minnesota, USA - June2016WEW_7_10 | ecosystem: Environmental > Terrestrial > Soil >...
CTTCCACCTCTTTGATCGCGCTATCGAAGTCCCTTTGCGAAGACCACAACTGTCCCAGAGTGTAGTGGCTGTATCCCAGGCGGAAAGGGTCCATGGTCGCACCCTCGTTCGCGATGAGCTTCTGCATCGCCTCTATACCTTCGCGTGGCGCCTGCTCGCGCGTTGCGCAAACGCTTTTCAAGTCCGTCTGCCACGCCCGCAGTTGGGAGCCGACGGGCAGGCTGTTCCGGATCGCGTCGTAAAATTCTCCATAACCTGAATCTGACGGCGCCAACCGCACATTCTTTATCTCAGCCACAACTCGATCGCGGTCCGCGGCGGAATCCGCACGCTGGGGCTCCTTTAGGATTTTGAGGATTGCGTAACCAGCGGGAATTTGGACGACGCCTGTTACTTCACCGGGCTTCACGCCGCGCAACGCGTCTCTTAACTCCACTCTTAAGCTGTCGGGGTCTAGGATCCCGAGATATCCGCCATCGCTAGCCGTCGCATCGAGCGAGTATTGGCGTGCCAGTGCACCAAAATCTTCACCGGCGTGGAGCCGGCTGAGTACCTTATCGGCTTCTTCGGTAGTGCTGGTAACGATGAGTCCCACCGGGACCGCATGTGCTTCAACGCCCCAACTGCGCGCAGGGGCGATCATCCAAAGCACCGCCAGAACTTCGAAGACCAACCTCAATCGCGTTAGTCGCAACTGTACTACTCGAGACCCCATCAGTTTCGTCAGAATATCGTGGAACCATGGGAATGACAATAATCGAAAACGACTAACTTATTGTGAGAATCCCGCATAATATTGCGGCCAATCGAATTCGCAAAATATAGCGTCACTATCGTGGACAACCCGCTGCGCTTCTCCGGCGATCCCAATAGCGGCTAGTACCTCAGTTTTTCGGCAGCCTTCGCCGTTCCCAAAACACGCGCTCGTATCTTCTCAAACGCGATGTCTCGGGACGTGGACGTGTCGTCCGCGAAGGGTGCGAAGCCACAATCGTCCGTGGTTCCAAGCTGAGACACCGGCAGGTACTCGGCTGCTTCGAGAACCCGATCACACACGTCGCCGGGAGTTTCTACTACCCGGCTGATTGGATCAATAACCCCGACAAAGACCGTGTGATGGGGAAGCAGATGTTCACGGATGACACTAAGCACACGCGCCCGATTCTTCTCGCTGGACAATTGCACGTAGAAGCGTCCCACCTGGAGCTGAAAGAGGCCGGGAAGAAGCCCGGCGTAATCCACGCCGGCACTGTGCGTCGCGTCCTGATCGCCGCCTGGACAAGTATGCACGCCAATGCGAAGGCGTTCTTCGGGCGAGAATTGGTCCAACACCTGATTGTTGAGCGCGATGAAATTCTTGAGTAGCTCTCCCGACGGATCCAGCTTGAGTGCCAGGCGCCCCTCGGTGAAGTCGATTTGCACAGTATCCGCGCCCGCTCGAAGAGCCTTGCGAATATCCAGCGCGGCCTCGTCCACCAGGTCTTTGAGGAACGCGTCTTCGGAATACAGCGCAATGCCACTCGCTGGATAGAGCAGGCTCAGCGCCGACGCCGATATCACAGCTTGCTTCACAGGTAGCTTGGTACACTCGATTGCTGCTGTGACATAGCTGGACGCATAGGTGCCATAGCGAAAAGGCCCCGCCGTCAACTTGGGGAGTTGCCGTGTGTGTCCGTCTTCAAACGGAATAACGATCCCGTCGGAGGCTAGATTCGATAAACCTTCCAGAGGATATGTGACGAAACTGGACTTGGTCTGCTCGCCGTCCGTGACAATCGGAGAGCCTGTCTCTTCGAAGCGGCGAATGGTGTCCCGGAGCGCTCGTTGAGCGATTTGCTGGAATGCGCCGGCCGAGATCCTACCCGCTGTTTTGTCTTCGAGGGCCGCAATCAGCTCAGGCGGCCGTGGTATGCTTCCGATCGGCTCAGTGGGTATTGGCATGGGCATTCTCCCTAAGATCTGTTGCCAGGACCCCCTTCAATGCGCGTTCCATTTCTTCCGGATGGAACCCGAAGGGCCCAGTTTTGCTCTTATAAGCCGCCCGGCCATCCCGGTCGATCACGTACAGGCGGTCCGGCCAACCAGTGTAGGCGCGTTCCGTGGGATTATCCAACGGGTCCAGCAGAGCGGGGATCGTCAGATGCAAGTTTCTCACGCAAGTCCCCGCGATCTCGCTCCGTTCCTCAGTGGTCTTGGGAGTCTGAAACACGACGTTCTGCCGCACATTGGACTCCATTTGCCATACGTCGCTGGGGTGCGCCTCCTGGATGTACACGATGTAGAATGCCACGCGGTCCTTATATTGTTCGTAGAGCCTGTTGAGCACGGGAGCCTCCCGGCGGAATGGCGGTCAAGTGTAGCTGCCGAATACAAGTACCACGGGCTTCGATCCGCGGAAGGACGACAACCGTACTACTCGGGACTTGTCCAGCGTACTCAGCGCAAAATCGGGAGCCATATCACCAACGTTAACGGTGCCGGCGCGCGCACGAAACCATAATGGTTCGAACGGCAGCACAAAGTAAAATGGCCGCGGCAGCTTCGACATGAACGCGCCGAATTGTTCGGGCGGCGCTTTCATCTTCATATAGACAAAACTGAGAAAGCCCAGCCATGCGACGGCCAAACCAGCCGCTATCAATCCGGTCGTTTTGATAATGGATTTCAGCATTCGATTTGTTCCCATCAATAGTTCAGCTTCAAAGCAAACTGCATCAGCCGGGGAGAAGCCGCGCTCAGGATCTGGCTGAAGTTGGGCGAGTTGAGATCCGCCACCGGCAATCCGAAGTTCGCGTGATTGGCGACATTGAATGATTCGGCGCGGAATTGCAGGCGCATCCGCTCGCGCAGCATGAAGTTGCGTAATAGCGAAACATCGAAATCGGTGAAGGCCGGACCTTCCTCCACGTCGCGGCCTTCATTGCCGAACTGGCCGGCCTGCGTTACCGGATTCAAGCGCTGGAACGCGGAAGGGCTGACCCATTGCTCGACGGTGTGCGGACCGGCGTTCGGATTGGCGATCAGGTTCGGGCGGCTGGCGGGAATGCCGGAAATAGGTGGGCTGTTGGCCTGGAGCGAAACATTGGTGGAATCGTACACGGTGTACGGCGAGGGCGAATTGTGCGTGCCGATGACGTTGAATTGCCAACCATTCAAAATGTGTCTGAGTGCGGGCGCCGCGCCGGCCGGAATGCGCGGCTCGTAACTGGCGCTGAGCACCACTCTCTGCCGCGCGTCGAACAGCGACAGACCGTGTTCGGCAGCCAGATCGAAGGGGTTCTCCGCCAGGTCGTTCGCGCCGGCCAGCGGTTGCGAGGAAGATCCGGCCAGATTCATCGACGACAGATCGTCCAGCGCTTTCGAATACCAGTAAGAGACGTTAAATCCCAGCCCGGTGGAATATCGCCGCGACAGGCTGATCTGGCCGGCTTCATATGTGGAGTTTGTGATGTCGGAAAGCAGAGCTACGGTGGACAATTGGCAAGGACCGCCGCCCGCTGGACAACCGGCGTAGATCCTGCGCTGGTCGGCATTTTGCGCCGTAGCGCCCGGTCCGTATACCGCCGGATTGGCTTCCACATTCCGCGGCAGATGCGTTCCTTTCGATCCGACGTAGCGGATCTCGAGCAGATATTGTCCTCCGAAGGAATGTTGAATTCCGAAGTTCCATGTCTCCACATATGGAGCCCGCGCCGTGGGATCGATCCCAAACACGGTGGAGGGGTGCACGAACGTGTCTGGGGCTGGAAACGTGTGGCCTGCATACGGGTCGACAAAGTTGAGACCCGCGCCGCTGTATTGATTGAATTGCGCCCAGGGTAGCGAGCTCACCGGAACCTGCGACGCGACGCCGGGACCGTTCTGGAATTGATCGTAGAAGACACCGAAGCTGGATCGCACGGCCCATTTTCCATTGCCGGCGGGGTCCCACGCAAAACCCAGGCGCGGCATAAAGGCATTGTCCCCTTGTGCGATCCCCGGTCCGATTCCGGGGTCGCCTGGGAACAAGACTCCGGTTGGAGCGTTCGGAAACACGTGCGATTGGACGCCCGGCACGAAGCCGTTCAGACGATTGTCGATTTCAGTCAGCGGATTGACGCGCTCATAGCGCAACCCGTAATTGATGGTCAACCTTGATGTTACGCGCCACTCGTCCTGCGCATATAAGCCCAGGCTCCAGTCGCGAATGCCGCGATGGAAATCGCCGAGCCCCTGATAAAACGTAACCGGTGCGCCGAGCAGCAGATTGGCAATCGCATCGTTGGTGGGAAATGTGGATGCAAAGACGAAGAAGGAGTTGGGCGCGATGGCCTGAAACATGTTGAGCTGAGTGCGTAGAAAATCGACCCCAAACCGCATGGAGTGGGTGCCTTTGATCCACGACAATCCGTCTTGTTCATTGAAGCTGTTCTGGGCCGACACACGAGGTCCTGTAATCGCGCCGCCGATCGAAGAGTAGCCCACGATGTTGAAGAACGGTGGCCCTTGGCCCAGCGCCGATGCCGAATTGATGTCGAACCCCAAGGCGGAAGGCGCGGTCTGATTCAAGCGCAGATCAAAATCGAAGAGATAGCGCAGAAATGTTGCGCGCAGCGAATTGGTGAGGGAAGGCGAGAAGGAATGGGTGTTTGAAATCTCGGCGGAATTCGTTTTCAGATCGTCCCGCGTGGGAAAGCCCGGAACGCTGGTGCCTCGCACCGAAACCGGGTTGTAATCGTAGCCGCCCGAATAAGAGAACCGCGCGAAAAGCTGGTCTTTCGCCGAGGCATTGAAGTCCAGCCGTACGCCGGCCTGATCGTAGTCGTTGGTGCCCACCACCGTCGCACGATAGAGCGTCGGCGAAACGTTGCCCAACGGATAAAGATTCAGCACATTGAGCGATACGGGGTTGATGAACGCAGCCGGGATTTGGCCGTTGGGGAACACCGTGCCACCGGCGGCGTAGTTGATCAACGGCGTGCCGAGTCCGGAAAAATTGCCCGCACGTTCCTCCGCGCTCGGCACTGTAGCCGACGTCGTCACTCCCTGGCGATTCCGGTAGCCTTCGTAGTACAGAAAGAAAAATAGACGGTCGCGCTGGATGGGACCGCCGGCGGTTCCGCCGAACTGATTCTGCTTCAGCGGCTCCACGCCCGAGGAAAAGAAGTTGCGCGTGTCCAGCTTGTCGTTGCGCAGGAACTCGTAGAGCGCTCCATGCACTTCGTTGCTTCCCGAGCGCGTCACCACTACGGTGGTGGCGCCCGCTGTGCCGCCGTATTCTGGTGGCGCGCTTTGCGTAAGGATGCGAAACTCGGCGATGGCGTCCACCGGAATCTTCAATGCGTAGCCACCGTCCATGCGATTCATGTTCTGGGATCCGTCCAGAATGTACATGTTCTCTTCGGGACGCGTGCCATTCACCTCGTAGCTTTCGCCTTCCCGCAAAGGCCCGCCCGCTGCCACGACGCCGCTAGTGAGCGGTGCGACGCCCGTTTGCAGCAGGCCCAGTTGCGTGAAGTTCCGGCCGTTGAGCGGCAGATCGACGATTTCCCTACCTGTTACGGTTGCGCCCAGCACATTCGTTGCGGTGTCCACCAGAGGCGCGTCGGCCGTAACAGTCACAGTGGATTGCACCGTGGCCAGATCCAGTTGCAACTCGATGCGGATGGTCTGGCTCACGTCCAGCGTGATGGGTTGCCGCACCAGAGTGGCAAAATGCGTGGAATTCACAGTAACGCTGTATCGTCCCACGGGCAACAGAGGCACCCGGAACAGTCCGTTTGCGGAAGTGGTGGCTTCCTTGATGAAACCGGTGTCGAGATTCTTGGCCGCCACGCTCGCTCCGGCGACTGCACTATTGGTTTTATCCGTCACTAGACCCTCGATCGCGCCGGTTGGATCTTGGGCGAGGAGCGCTGGAAGCCCCGAAAGGCACACGATTAGAGTTGTACCTGCGAAACGGTTCATAGAGTTTTGTACCTGCGTTCCTATCTGGCGGCAGTAGCCGCTGGCATTGCTGTATTGGCCACGTATCCGTCCGCGGCGATCTTGGCCGCGCGGTCACGATAGAAGCCTGGATCTTGGGGCGCCCATGTTGCGAGGCCATCCACATAGCGATTGCACATGCAAAACATGGCCGAGATCAGAACCGTATCGTGGATTTCGATGTCTGTCGCGCCACGCTCCCGCGCGATCTCTACGTCGCGCGGCGTAACGCATTTGCCGCCGCGCTGCACTTTGCCGGCGATGGCAAGCAGCGCTTTCAGCTTGGAGGAAATTTGCGCCGTTTCAAAATTGAGTTTTACCTGATCCACCAGCGCTTCGTCGCCTCCCAGGTGTTCGGCGGCGATTGCGCCATGGATGGTCTGGCAATAAAAGCAATCGTTTTCCGACGACACGTACGCAGCGATCAGCTCGCGCTCGCCCGGCGACAACGAACTGGGCCCGCGCAACAGAACTTCAGCCAATTCGTTCATCGGCTTGGCCGTCTCCGGCCGGAAATTCATCAGCCCTCGAATACCGGGCACACCTTCGGGAAGTGAAATATGCGGCATGAATAATTTTTTACACCCCTGAACTGACAAGACTCTGAGCGAGTATAGAGGCGAGAGATATCCCGATCAATAATGCGAATCTATTAAACTCACTTGCGCCGCGTTCGATCGAGCACACCGTAGTCTTTTTGGATTATTGGACGCTCCATCGATTTCAGTTATTCTGGCGAGAAACCGGTGTGACGACAGATCACAAACGCACAAAGCGAGAACGCTACATTCCGAAAGCTGCCACACTTGCGCTGCTCAAAGTCTCGGGTAATCCGATTAACGGACTTGGTGAAACGACGCCGCGCAGACCGTCGCCATTCTTCTGGCATCCGTCCGATCAACACTTGTACGGCGAATTGCAAATTGCCGCGCGCCAGAGTATGACCAAGTGCCCAGGCTACGACGCGGCATTTATTCCCGCCCGCAATCATCCGGAACTCATTCCGGTAGCCGAGTCACGGAACGAGGCCGCCGCCGAGCAGCTAACACGTGAGGCAACTGCTTTCGCCCTCGCTCACGAGGCCGATGACGTTGGCATCACGCCGATGGATCCGCTCTATGTATTCGAGGGGTACAAGATCGAAGAACCTTGGGTGATCATGCTCGCGCTCGCTCACAACTATGAACGGCTCAAGCAGGTGCCGTCCGATGAGACCAACGGCATCGGCCTCGCCGATGTTGGTGATTGTTACTCCCGCGGAACGCGAGCGTCGCACGCACTCGCCAATTGGATTCGCTCCCAGGGTTACAACGCCAGCGCGTATCCCGGACCTTCGGCGAGCGCCCTGCTTCTGATCCCGCCGGCCATCGCCGCAGGTTTAGGAGAACTTGGAAAGCACGGGTCGCTAATCAGCCGGCACTTCGGATCGGGTGTGCGCCTCGCCGGCGTCACCACCGATATGCCGTTGATCGCGTCTGCGCCGGACCGCTTCGGCGGAGATGAATTCTGCAAGACCTGCCAGGTCTGCACCAGGGCATGTCCGCCTGACGCCATTGCCGAACACAAGCAAATGGTGCGCGGCGTGGAGCGCTGGTACGTGGACTTCGATAAGTGCATCCCATACTTCGCGGAAGCGGCGGGTTGTGGGATCTGCATTGCGGTGTGTCCATGGACGCGGCCGAACGTGCGTCCCAAGCTGCTCGCCACGATGGCGCGGCGCCTGGGTCAGATACCGCCCGAGGCATGACTGCGCAGAAGTTTTTGCCCAAAGAGCCCAAACAAAAGATCGCCAGCGATGCTCTAGTCTTATGGAGCGTTACTAGACCCATGCAGACTTCACGACTCACATCACACCAGGGCGTACGCGCGGCGTACGTCGTTCTCACTTTCGCATTGGCAGCCGGTATTCAGCCGGCAGTGGCTGAAGATACGCCCGCCAGGGTTGAAAAGGCCGTCGCGACTCTCAACAAACTCACAGATTCCTCAGGGCACGGTATGCGGCTGGAAGAAATCCGTAACGCCGACTGTATCGCGATCGTTCCGGGATTTAAAAAGGGCGCCGCAGTTGTTGGCGTAGGCTACGGGCGGGGATTCATTTCTTGCCGCAACGGCGACACCTGGTCGGCTCCAGGCGCGATCACATTGGATAGCGGCAGTCTGGGGGTCCAACTCGGCGGCGAGAAAATCGACCTCGTAATTCTCTCGATCGACAAGGAGCGGCGTTCGAAGCTGCTTTCCGATCGTTTCACGATAGGGTCGGACGCCTCGGCCGCATGGGGAAATGGTAAGTCGGCGCACGCGGATCCGAACGCAAAGATATTGTTCTTCGGTTATACCAAGGGGGCTTTCGCCGGATTCGGTCTGGATGGCGCAACCTTGAAACCCGATGAGTCCGGCAACAAGGCGCTCTACGGCAAGCCCATCACGAATAGTGAAATCGTCGGAGGCGGAACCGCTGCACCGGCAGCTGCTCAACCGCTTGTATCCAAGCTGACATCGCTTCTACACGCCGAATCCGCCACAAAGTAGTCACGGATCAATGAGCGATCAGCTTCCGGTCATTTATATCGCCCGGCATGGCGAGACCGCCTGGACTCTTACCGGTCAGCACACCGGCCTTACCGATCTGCCTCTGACTCCGCGGGGCGAACAAAACGCCCGAGCGCTAGCGGGCCGGTTGCAGGGTCTGGATTTCGCCAAAGTTTTTACCAGTCCTTTGCAGCGCGCCGCGAGGACATGCGCCTTGGCTGGATTCGGGGCCGTAGCTGAAGTGGATCACGATCTGGTCGAATGGAACTATGGCGATTACGAAGGTCTCCGCACGTCAGAAATCCGTCGAAAGCGCCCGGACTGGCAACTGTTCCGCGACGGCTGCCCGGGAGGTGAGTCACCTGCTCAAGTAATGGCACGGGCCGATAACGTGGCGAGTCGTGTGCGCGAGGTGAAAGGAAACGTCTTGCTTTTCACCAGCGGACACTTCATTCGTATGCTGGCCGCGCGCTGGATCAGCATCGAGCCGTCCGTACACAGCATGTCCTTCCTTCTGAGCACGGCGAGCCTAAGCGCGGTGGGATACGACCAAGACTTTTCCCGCCCCGTGATTCGGCTGTGGAATGACACTCATCACGTCGACGCAAACGGGTCCAATTAGAGCACCAGCATTTTTATTAGAGGGAAAACGTTAGTGGCTACAAAAAACGTAATGGAGCCCCTGAAAACTGAGTCTACAAGTATCTTGCAGCTCATCGGTCAATATAACTCTGGTCCGATTGATTTGGCGGCGACAGACAACGGCTTGTACACTATCGAGATGGCGCAGGGAGTCGGCCGGCAGCGGCCCGGCATCTTCGTTTCACGCGGTGACACACTGCTCACGTATGCGGACCAAGATGCTTGGGCCGAGAAGGCTATCCTAAATGTAGCGGGATCCGGAAAGTTCTCAAGTGACCGGACCATCGCCGAATATGCAGCAGATATCTGGGAGGTGAAGCCGTGCCCGGTGTCGTAGAAACACATTCAGTTGAGAGCAACTCTCCGTTCGCGGCTCAAGCGATCGTTAACAACGCGATGAACTCGCCGAAAGGCCGGGCATGAGCCTTCCGCTGTTTCCGGCGGAATACCGCGCAGGCGGCCTGTTGCTGCACGTCACGTCGTTACCTTCGCGATACGGCATCGGCGATCTTGGACCTGCCGCGTTCGCATGGATCGACCGCTTGTGCGACCGAGGTCAAGGCTGGTGGCAGTCGCTGCCGCTGGGACCCACGGGATACGCCAACTCACCTTATCAGGAACTTTCCTCTTTCGCCGGAAACTGGCTACTCATCAGCCCGGACGGGTTAATTGAGGATGGAATCTTGCAGGCGAGCGATTGTGAAGGGCATTCGTTCCAGGCAGACTCCGTTGATTACGAGGCCGTCCTCGCGTTCAAAATTTATCTTCTCGAAAAGGCTTGGCGCAACTTCAACGGTGGTGTACGCGCCGATTTGCGGTCGGCCTATGAGGAGTTCTGCAACCTTGAGGCACACTGGCTGGATGACTACGCCCTTTTCCGTGCTCTGAAGGCTAAGCACAACGGAGCCTATTATCTCGACTGGCCGGCGGAATTGGTGGAGCGGCAACCGGCGGCGATGGCCCAAGCCCGGAAGGATCTGGAGCGTGAGATTCAGGAAGTGCGCTTCGGCCAGTTCCTCTTGTCCCGTCAAGGCGGACAACTCAGGCAATACGCCCGATCCAAGGGTTTGAAGATAATCGGCGATCTGCCGTTCTTCGTTTCTCCAGACTCGAGCGATGTGTGGGCGAATCCGGAGTTGTTCCTGTTGGACGAAAAGCACCGGCCGCGTTTTGTTGCTGGAGTGCCTCCAGATTATTTCAGCGCACAGGGACAGCTCTGGGGCAATCCGACCTACAACTGGGACGTACTCCGGAGCACGGGCTATCGTTGGTGCATCGACCGCTTGCGCGCGCTACTGGCGCACGTTGACGTCATTCGACTGGATCATTTCCGAGGATTCGCTGCGGCTTGGCACATACCCGCGGGAGCGCCTACCGCACAGTCCGGAAAATGGGTGCCTGGTCCGGGCGCCGACTTCTTTGAGGCCGTGCAGCGGGAACTCGGGACGCTGCCGTTTATCGCCGAGGATCTCGGGATAATCACTCCCGATGTAACAGCCCTGCGCGATCGGTACCAATTACCCGGCACGCGAGTTCTTCAATTTGCCTTCGACGGAAATCCGGGGAACCCGCATTTGCCGCGCAACTTCCCTCACAACACGGTGTCATACACGGGAACACATGACAACAACACCTCGCGCGGCTGGTTCGAAGCGTTGCCAGAGGATCAGAAGAAAAACTTCTGGAATTATCTGCAGCGGCCCGCGGGCGAGAATCGCGAGGCTGCACCGGCGCTGATGCAACTGGCATGGTCGTCGCCTGCCGCGCTCGCTATAGCTCCGTTACAAGATTTGCTGAACTTAGGCGCTGAGGCTCGCATGAATGTGCCCGGCCGCGCGGATGGCAATTGGCGCTGGCGTTGCACCGAAACGATGCTATCCGATGCGCCTTTCGCGTGGCTTGAGGACCTGACAAGGACTTCGAGCCGTTTGAATGATCCTGCCCACACGCCTTTAGAAATTAAATCCGAAAATGAAATTGAGGTTACAACATGAAAGCAACACAACAACTCCATGATCTAGGCCAGAGTCTCTGGCTCGACAACATCACACGCGACTTGCTGAACACCGGTACGTTGAAACGCTATATCGATGATCTGTCCGTGACCGGGCTCACGTCGAATCCGACGATCTTCGACCACGCCATCAAGAACAGCACTGCGTACGACGCGCCGATACGCGAGAAATTGCAGAAGGCCAAATCCGACGAGGCGCTGTTCTTCGAACTGGCGCTTGAAGACATCACCCGCGCTGCCGATCACTTTCGGCCGGTTTACGATCGGACGAACGGCGTGGATGGTTTTGTATCCCTCGAAGTATCGCCGCTGCTGGCCCACGATACAGCCAGCACGATTGCCGCAGCCAAGGATTTGTACGCGCGTGCCGCGCGGCCGAACCTGTTCATTAAAATCCCCGGCACCACCGAAGGGCTGCCTGCCATCGAGGAAGCGATCTTCGCTGGCATTCCTATCAATGTGACTCTCTTGTTCTCGCGCGAGCAGTATATCGCCGCGGCCGAAGCGTTCCTGCGCGGCGTCGAGCGGCGCATCGATGCGGGGCTCAATCCTAACGTCGGCTCCGTGGCGTCGGTGTTCATCAGCCGTTGGGACGCAGCGGTGACGGGCAAGACTCCCGAAAGCCTCAACAATCAGCTCGGCATTGCCATCGGCAAGCGCATCTACCAGGCGTACCAATCTCTGATTAGTTCGCCGCGCTGGCAGCGCGTCTACAATTTCGGGGCGCGCCCGCAGCGTCTTTTGTGGGCCAGCACGGGAACCAAGGACCCGAAAGCTTCCGACACTCTCTACATCAAAGGCCTGGCAGCGCCCTTCACTGTGAACACTATGCCGGAGGCTACATTGAAGGCCCTCGCGGACCACGGCGCGCTCGGCGCCACTCTGCCCGCGGATGGTGGCGATAGCGAGACTGTGTTGGCGCAGTTCGCTCAAGCCGGCGTTAACATTGACGCCCTGGCCGCGCAGCTTCAGGATGAAGGTGCGAAGTCGTTCGTTAAATCGTGGGAGGAGCTAATGGGTGTGATCGCGCTGAAGAGCGACGCGCTCAAGAAGGCCAGTTGAGCACCCGGAGCTCTCAACACGCCGCAGCACTCGTCATGCCGGAGCACTCATCATGAATGTACTGGTGGTGGATGTCGGTGGAACCCACGTCAAGGTTCTCGTCAGCGGGCAAAAAGAGCTTCGCAAGTTTGATTCAGGACCGGAGTTGGTTCCCAAAAGCATGCTGCGTGGGGTCCGGAAGATTACCGAGGATTGGAGCTATGACGTTGTGTCGATCGGTTTTCCGGGGCCCGTTCTCCACAATCGGCCTGTCGCGGAGCCACACAACTTAGGTTGTGGTTGGCTTGGTTTCGACTTTGAAGCTGCTTTTGGACATCCTGTAAAGATGATCAATGACGCAGCCATGCAAGCTCTGGGAAGCTACAAAGGCGGCAAGATGTTGTTCTTAGGGCTGGGCACGGGCCTTGGTTCCGCAATGATTGTGGACGGCATCATCGAGCCAATGGAGCTGGGCCATTTGCCTTATAAGAAACATACCTACGAGGAGTACGTCGGCGAGCGAGGGCTGGAGGAGTGGGGCAAACGCAAGTGGCGCCGCAATGTGGAGGACGTCGTAGCTCGTTTGATCGCGGCGCTGGAGCCTAACGACGTGGTTCTCGGCGGAGGGAACGCAAAGCTACTGGAGAAACTACCGAAAGGCTGCCGTCTGGGAGAAAATGCCAACGCTTTTACTGGAGGGTTTCGGCTCTGGGAGAACGCGGCGGCGGTTCGACACTCCAGAGGCGTAGCATCGCGTTCCAAACAGATTGACATCGAGACTGAAGGAGCACAGACATGGAAACAATAGTGGAAACAATCACCGATCGCCCGCTCACCGAGCGCCGGGCGTGGAAGGCCCTCGAAGCTCATTTCCAAAAAGTCCGGGAGCTGCACCTCCGGCAGCTATTCGCCGATGACACCGCGCGCGGCACGCGGATGACTGCCGAGGGTGCCGGCATTTACCTCGATTACTCGAAGAATCGCATCACCAACGAGACCCTCCAGCTCCTCGTTCAACTTGCGGAGGAGTCCGGAGTCCGCCAGCGCATGGACGCCATGTTCCGCGGGGACAAGATCAACACCACCGAAAATCGGGCAGTGCTGCATGTCGCGTTGCGCGCGCCGCGCGGGGCATCCATCGTTGTGGACGGTCACAACGTCGTGCCGGATGTGCACGATGTTCTCGACAAAATGGCCGCATTCTGCAACCGGGTCCGGACTGGCGCATGGAAGGGCCATACTGGGAAACGCATTCTCAATGTCATTAACATCGGGATCGGCGGCTCCGACCTCGGGCCGGTGATGGCCTATGAAGCGCTGAAACATTACAGCGAGCGATCCATGACGTTTCGCTTCGTTTCGAACGTCGATGGCACCGACTTCGCGGAAGCCGTCCAAGATCTCGATCCGGCGGAAACGCTCTTCATCGTTTCTTCGAAAACCTTCACGACCCTCGAGACGATGACCAATGCCCACACCGCTCGCGACTGGGCACTCAAAGGTCTGGGCGGTGATGAACAGTCAATCGCCAAACATTTTGTGGCCGTCTCCACCAATGCCGCGGAAGTCTCAAAATTCGGCATCGACACAGCCAATATGTTCGGGTTCTGGGATTGGGTGGGGGGCCGTTACTCCATGGACTCCGCGATCGGGCTCTCGACGATGCTGGCTATCGGTCCGGAGAACTTCACGGCGATGTTGGACGGCTTCCACCAAATGGACGAGCACTTCCACACTACTCCTTTCGAGCGCAACCTGCCGGTGCTCATGGGTCTCCTGGGTGTCTGGTACAGCAATTTCTTCGGTGCGGAAACCGTTGCGGTGCTGCCCTACGAACAATACCTAAAGCGCTTCCCAGCGTACCTGCAGCAATTGACGATGGAAAGCAACGGCAAACACGTCACACTGAGCGGGGCGCGAGTTAATTATCAGACTGGCCCTATTTATTGGGGTGAGCCGGGAACGAATGGCCAGCATTCGTTCTATCAACTGATCCACCAGGGTACCCGGCTCATCCCCTGCGACTTTATTGCGTTCGGCCAACCATTGAATCCTCTCGGCCGCCACCACGACATCCTGCTGGCGAATGTGTTGGCTCAGGCTGAGGCACTGGCGTTCGGGAAAACGCGGGAGCAAGTGAAGGCTGAAGGCACTCCAGACGCGTTGGTCCCGCATCGCGTCTTCGAAGGCAATCGCCCGTCGAACACAATATTTGCTGAGCGCCTCACGCCGGAAACATTAGGCAAGCTGGTCGCGCTTTACGAGCACTCCGTGTTTACGGAGGGCGCCATCTGGGGCATCGACTCGTTCGACCAATGGGGTGTTGAGTTGGGCAAGGTGCTAGCTCAGCGCATCATCCCGGAACTGGAGAGCCCCAAAGAGGTCGCGCTCAATCACGACAGCTCGACGAACAACTTGATCCGCCGTTACCGGAAGTACAAGGAGACCGCGTGAAAGCCGGGTTGGGAAAGCAATAACCACACGAAAGGAATCACATTATGCAACTTGGAATGGTTGGTCTTGGAAGAATGGGCGCCAATATGGTGCGAAGGCTTTTGCGAGGAGGTCACCAATGTGTGGTCTTCGACAGGTCACAGAAAGCCGTTGGCGAGCTCGTAGCGGAAAAGGCGGTGGGGTCCGCGGATCTCGCGGACTTTATACAGAAACTAGACGCGCCCCGAGCCGTTTGGTTGATGGTCCCAGCAGCGGTGGTGGATGAAACCGTCTCTGCCCTCGTTCCTCACTTGGAGAAGGGCGACATTCTCATTGACGGCGGTAATTCCTACTACATCGACGATATCCGGCGCGCGAAGGAACTCGCGTCCAAGGGAATCCACTATGTGGATGTCGGCACCAGCGGAGGCGTATGGGGTTTGGATAGGGGCTACTGCATGATGATCGGGGGAGAAGATGCGGTGGTGAAGCATCTGGATCCGATCCTGTCGCGGCTGGCGCCGGGACCCGGGGACATCCCACGCACGCCGGGACGCGAAAAGATCGCGGAAGGCACTGCCGAGCAGGGCTATCTTCACTGCGGACCCAATGGCGCCGGCCACTTCGTGAAGATGGTGCACAACGGTATCGAGTACGGCATGATGGCGGCCTATGCGGAAGGACTCGGAATCCTGCGCCAGGCCAACGTCGGCAAACAGAAGGCGGAGGTCGATGCCGAGACTACGCC
>Ga0187887_10002315_pt1 | contig 15369 bp, 9 predicted proteins | sample June2016WEW_7_10_FD_132977 | JGI IMG/M metagenome (GOLD analysis project Ga0187887, IMG submission 132977) | Peatland microbial communities from SPRUCE experiment site at the Marcell Experimental Forest, Minnesota, USA - June2016WEW_7_10 | ecosystem: Environmental > Terrestrial > Soil > Wetlands...
CGGGCATAACGGTCTTCAACGCGCTGCGCAATGCAGGCGCGCGCCCGGGAGATCTGGTTGCGGTTCAGGGAATCGGCGGCCTCGGCCATCTCGGCATTCAGTACGCTCGCCAGATGGGATTCCGCACCATCGCGATCGGCCGCGGTGCCGATAAAGAACCGCTGGCCCGCAAGCTCGGCGCGTCTGCATACATAGACACGTCGGCTGGAAATCCGTCCGAAGCGCTGCAAAAGCTCGGCGGAGCGCGCCTCATTCTGGCAACAGCCCCCGATACCAAGTCGATGTCGTCAGTCATCGATGGGCTCAAGGCAAACGGCAAGCTTCTGGTCGTCGGGGCCGCGTTCGATTCGCTGACCGTCACTCCGATTCAGCTCATCGGCGGACGCAAAGCGCTGCAGGGATGGCCGTCCGGCACGGCCATGGATTCCGAAGACACGCTGAACTTCAGCGCCTTCACTGGAGTTCGTCCGATGATCGAGCGCTATCCGCTGGAAAAAGCCGCCGAAGCCTATCAGCAGATGATCAGCGGAAAAGCGCGGTTTCGCGTCGTGTTGACGATGGGCGCGTAGAATCGCGTCAATGACTCCTAACGCCTTTGTCTTTCCAACCGGAAGGAGTAATCTGCTGCTATCCGCACGCGGCATTCTCCCAGCATTGCTTGGAGGGTTCCGACGCGGACGAGTGTCCGCGCCACACATCGACTGAATTGTGACCGCTAGAAGCTGTTAGCCAGAATCTGCTCTACTGCAACTCCTCCATGCACTTTGCTAGCGCTTCCCTGCTGGGGCGCGTCCTCGATTCGGGCAGCGTGGCCAGGGGCTGGTCGGTAACATTGAGCATGTCGATGAAGCTGGGCGCTTTGGCGTTGATGTAGAAAACTCCGGTGAGCACTTCGCCCGCCGAGTGCGACTTCATCAGGCGGCTCACGGCTTCAACTCTGTCCGTCGGATCGTACTCCTGCTCAAGCTTTTTCAGGCGCAGGCTCGATCCGTCGTGCATCGTCACTTCGAACGTCGTTCCCGGATCGTAATCCACATTGATTTCTTCGAACGACGGCACGAAGCTGACTTCATGCAACGGCTCTTCATGCGCCTGCATGTATTTGTACGACTTGGTCGAGCCTTCGTGATCGTTGAAGGTCACGCAGGGAGAAACCACGTCGAGCATGACTGTGCCCTTGTGCGCAATCGCCGCTTTCAACATGGTATGCAGTTGCTTCTTGTCACCGGAGAACGACCGCCCGACGAAAGTTGCTCCGAGCTGAATTGCCATCGCGCAGGTATCCACCGGAGGAAGATCGTTTGCAATGCCGCTCTTCAGCGTCGATCCAAGATCCGCGGTCGCCGAAAACTGGCCTTTCGTGAGGCCGTAGCAGCCGTTGTCCTCGATGATGTAAATCATCGGAAGATTGCGCCGCATAAGGTGAATGAACTGCCCCGCGCCGATGGAAACGGTGTCGCCGTCTCCGGTAACGCCGAGGGCGATCAGGTCTTTGTTCGCAAGCATTGCGCCCGTCGCGACCGAAGGCATGCGTCCGTGCACGGAGTTGAAGCTGTGCGAACGGTTCATGAAATAGGCCGGACTCTTCGACGAGCAGCCGATGCCGCTGAACTTGGCCACGCGCTCGGGCTGAACGCCCATTTCATACATCGCGTCAATGATGCGCTCGGAGATGGCATTGTGCCCGCACCCGGCGCACAGCGTAGTCTTGCCGCCGCGATAATCAATAACCTGCAACCCGATGCGATTCGTTTTCGGTGCAGGAGGCGGCGTGGTGGTCGTGGTTCCCATTTACTTTCCCTCCATCATCATGAGCTCGTCCGTTATGGAGCGCGCGTCCATCGGCAGTCCGTGAATGTGGCAGATGGAACGCAGGCGCGTTACGAGTTCCGGCTTGATATCGAGTTTGATCAGGCTCGCCATCTGGCCATCGCGATTCTGTTCGACGATGTACGTGCGCTCATGCTTCTCGATGAAATCATGCACCTCGCGCGTAAACGGATACGCGCGCAGCCGCAGATAGTCGGTCTCAAGATTGTGCTCATTCTTCAACTGGTCGCGCGCTTCAATAAGCGCCCAGTGCGAAGTACCATAGGCGATGATGCCCACTTTCGCTTTCCCGCTGCCCGCAAGTTCCGGACGCGGAACAAAAGAACGGGCAGTTTCGAACTTCTTGTTGATGCGCTCCATATTGCGCTCGAAGTCGTCAGGACGCTCGCTGTACTGCGCCTTTTCGTTGTGTCCGCTCCCGCGCGCAAAATAGGCCGCCGCCGGATGATCGGTTCCCGGCAACGTGCGATAGCCAACACCATCGCCGTCAACATCTTTGTAGCGGGCAAATCCACCAAGCTTCTCAAGGTCTTCTTTGCTGAGAACTTTTCCGCGATCGATCGGTTTCTCGGGATACGGAAACGGATCGGACATCCAGTTGTTCATGCCAAGATCGAGGTCCGACATCACGAACACCGGCGTCTGAAAACGCTCGGCTAGATCGAACGCGTCCTGCGCCATGGTGAAACATTCGATCATGGAATTCGGAATCAGCATGATGTGCTTGGTGTCGCCGTGGCTCAGCAACGCGGTCGAAAGAATGTCGCCCTGCGCGGTGCGCGTGGGCAAACCCGTCGAAGGTCCGACGCGCTGAATATTCCAGATCACCGCGGGAACTTCCACGTAATACGCGAGGCCCACGAATTCCGCCATCAGCGAGATACCAGGACCCGCAGTCGCGGTCATCGACCGCGCGCCTGCCCAGGCTGCGCCAATCACCATGCCGACGGCTGCCAATTCATCTTCGGCCTGCACGATGGCAAATGTCGCTTTGCCGTCGGCGCCGATGCGGTATTCCTTCATGTAGTCGATCATCGTTTCGACCAGCGATGACGACGGCGTTATCGGATACCACGTCACCACCGTACATCCCGCGAACATGCATCCCATCGCCGCGGCGGAGTTGCCGTCGACGATGATCATCCCCTTGGTCTTATCCATGCGCTGGATGTAGAAGGGATCGCGTTTTTTCAGATTTGCGGCCGCATAATCGTGGCCTGCCTTGGCAGCCGCGAGGTTCAGGTTCGTAGCCTTGGCTTTCGCCGAGAATTGCTTGCGGATCGCTTTCTCCACTTCCGCATACTCAATTTCCAGCAACTGCGCTGCAACACCGACGTAGATCATGTTTTTGATCAGCTTGCGCAGCTTGGCTTCCGCGCCCACAGTCGCGGCCAGTTTGTCGTAAGGCACGGCGTAAAAAATCACGTCATCGCGCAGCTTGTCGAGCGCGAGCGGTTCGTCATACAGCACGCTGGCTCCGGGTGCGAGCGTCTTTACGTCGTCCTGCGCCGTCTCGGCGTTCATCGCGATCAGGAGATCGATCTCCTTCTTGCGCCCGATGTAGCCATCTTTATTGGCGCGAATCGTATACCAGGTCGGCAGACCGGCGATGTTCGATGGAAACAGATTCTTCCCCGAAATCGGCACTCCCATCTGGAAAATGCTGCGTAAAAGAACAGTGTTCGAACTTTGCGACCCCGATCCATTGACGGTCGCGACCTGAATACTCATGTCATTGACGACACGCTTATGCCCCAATCCGCCGGATGATTCCCGGGGCACAATATCCGTAGTGGCCATTCCATCTGCCTTTCTGGTTTAAACCCCAACAAATTCGCGACCGGACACCCCATGCCCGGAAGTCTTTCGAAGTGCAGCGTGAAAACCCTTTATTATACAACTAGGAAACATGCGAGGGTTAATCAGCGCTGCACCCTCGCGCATCGTTTTCTGCGACCAGGAGGGCGACGGTGGCCCCGTTGCCCAGACTCAATTCATGGAGATGGAATGACAGTCCCCGATCACTTCGACGCAAGCGGTAGCCGAACGGCTGGAAATGTGCGCGCCTGCAAAGTCGCGCTCCTAGGCTTCGGCACGGTGGGCAGTTCGGTCGCGAAGATTCTCTGCGAGCGGGCGCACACTGGCTTGCGCCTCACACACGTATGCAATCGCAACGTGGCCCGCAAGAAAGTGGACTGGCTCCCTGCTGAGGTCGTCTGGACCGAAGACATCGACGATGTGCTTTCGTCTGACGTCGACGTCGTCGTCGAGGTCATGGGCGGCTTGCAGCCGACCGAGGACTGGATTCGCCGGGCCCTCGCCGCACGCAAATCCGTGGTCACCGCCAACAAACAGTTGATCGCGAATTGCGGCCCGGAACTGATCGAGTTGGCGCACCAGATGCATCAGCAGATTGCATTTGGCGCCTCCGTTGCCGGTGGCGTACCGGTGATCTCGGGAATTCACGAGGGTCTGGCGGGCGATAAATTGTTCAGGATCTGCGCAATTCTCAACGGCACTTGCAATTACATCCTCAGCCAGATTGAGAGTAACGGCGTTCCGTTCGCCACCGCGCTGCGCGAGGCGCAAAAATTGGGATTTGCCGAGGCCGATCCCACCGAAGACATCGACGGCTTCGACGCCCGCGCCAAACTTGCCATTCTTGTCCGCATCGGCCTGCACTGCAACGTCGCCCCCTCCAGCATCGTGGCTCGATCCATCTCACCCATTGACGCAGTCGATTTCGAGTACGCGAAGCTGTTGGACTGCACGATCCGCCAGATTTCATTGGCAGAATTGAAAGACAGTCAGTTATTCGCGGCCGTGCAGCCCGCGCTGGTGCCGCTTACGTCGCCCCTGGCCCGCGTGGAAGGCAGCCAGAATCTGCTGATGGCAACGGGAATCTACGGCGGCGAAACGGTTTTTGGAGGTCACGGCGCAGGCGGCCATCCGACGGCCGTCGCTGTGGTTTCAGATATCCTGTCGATTGCCCGCAGCAAGCGGAGCGGAGACGAACTTTCAGAGCGGCAGGCTGAAAAATCGCCAACCGTAACCGCCGATTTTTCGACTCGACATTATCTGCGCTTTATGGTGAAGGACCGCCCGGGCATCATCGCCAGCCTCGCGACCCTCCTTGCCAAGTCGGACATCAACATCGACGCGGTGCTGCAAAAGCCCGGCTGCTCAAAGTCTCATCTGCCGTTCTTGATCACGCTCGAAGAATGCAAGGCGTCGTTGGTCGAGCAGGCCTTACAGCAGATCAACGCGCTCGATTTCATGGTCCAGCCGTGTTTGCACTTGCCGATTCTCTAGCAGGCTGCGGAGAAACTCAATTTTGTATTTGATTTTGGGTGGCGCAGCGGTTCACCGCTGCGATAACCGCTTTGTTTTGAATGCGGCTTCAGCCGCTGAGGTGACGATTCCCGATCGAAAGAGACTTTTTCCGCAGCCTGCTAGAGGGAAAGTCCCTGCTCGGGCGTGCATCTTACGCTTCCACCTGGAAGAACTGCGCCATTGTCCGGAACTTCTGGTAGCGAGTTTCGAGCAGATCCCGCCCCGAAAGCTGTTTCAACTCCGCGAGATTCTTCACCAGCTCCTGATCGAGCAACTCCGCCGCCTGGGCGTGATCGGTATGCGCGCCGCCCGCAGGCTCCAGAATGATGCCGTCAACGCAGCCCAGTTCGCTCATGTCTTTCGCCGTGATCTTCATCGCTTCCGCTGCCAGTTCTTTCTTGCTGGCATCGCGCCACATAATGGACGCACAACCCTCCGGCGAAATGACCGAATAGACCGCGTTTTCCATCATCAGCACGCGATCGGCAACCGCAATCGCCAATGCGCCCCCGCTGCCACCGACGCCAATCACAGTCGTGATGATCGGCACTTCCAGGCGCGACATTTCAAGCAGATTGCGCGCAATGGCTTCGCCTTGTCCGCGTTCTTCGGCGTGCAATCCGGGATAAGCGCCATCGGTATCGACAAAGGTAAAGATCGGGCGGCCGAATTTCTCGGCAATCTTCATCACCCGCAGCGCTTTGCGATAGCCTTCCGGATGCGGCATCCCGAAATTCCGGTAAACACGCTGTTTCGCATCGCGCGCCTTCTGCTGGCCCACGATCATGACGTCCTCGCCGTGAAAACGCGCCATTCCGCACACAATCGCCGGATCGTCGCGGAAACCGCGATCGCCGTGAATCTCGCTCCAGTCGGTAAAAATGCGTTCGATGTAATCGAGCGTGTAAGGGCGCTGCGGATGGCGCGCCAGGCTGGTGCGTTCCCAGGCGTTGAGACCGGAAGACAATTCGCGGCGTAAGCCGTTCAACCGCTCATGGAGTTCCTGGATCTGGCGGCGCGTTTCGTCCCCCTGCCCTTCGAGCGACTGCAGCCGCGCAATTTGCTCCTCAATTTTATCCAGTTCCTGCTGAGCCCTTAATCCAGAATCCATTTTGATGACGTTTCCATTTCTTCGAGTATTATGCGCTTCGACGATAGAAAGTAAGAACTCCGTGCCGGCGACGGCAGGATGCGCCACGCCAGAATCCCTTGCTTCTTTCCGCTTTATTTTGGCTCGACGCATGATTCAAATCGTTCAGTCGCGGGCGTCAACTGATGACACGCACGCTGCCGCGCCCGCACAGTTCTTCAACCCGCCCCAGAAACGCGCGGTCCGGCATCACATTATAGCCTTCGGCTTCCATCACCACCATGAAATCGCCGTCCCGCTCCAAGTCGAACAATACCTTCGCCTCGCCCCTGCGTTCAGTGAACAACGCGTGCAGAGCATCGACGGTTCCGTCGGTCGCGCTCCCAAGTGGGATCCTGATGCGTAGCGCCTTCGGCATCGGAACTTTCGCTTCGTCGAGCGGAATAATCTCGTTCGCGGTCACCTTCGGATTGGCGCCTTCTTCGATGCGCACTCCACCACGGATCAGCACTGGCACTTCGAGCTTTACCTTCTCGGCGAGTTTGCGGTAGGCCTCGGGAAACACGAGCAGCTCCACTTTCCCGTGCATATCTTCGAGCGATGCTTGCGCCCAGAGTTCGCCGCTGCGCTTCGATTTTGCGACGCGAACTCCTGAAATCAAACCTGCGGTCGTAATATTTTCATCTTTCGCAGTCGATTTCTTCAGCGCGCCGATGTCCTCCGTGGAGAGGGCGTTCAGGTCCGTCAGCTTCTCTTTGTATTTTTCCAGCGGATGCCCCGTGATGAAAAATCCGAGCACCTCCTTTTCCGCAGCCAGCCGTGCCTGCTCGTCCCAGTCAGGCACGTTGGGGAGTGCATCGTTCGCATGCTCAGCCCCTTCATCCGCGAAAATACCAAAAAGGCCATGCTGGCCTGATTCCGCGTCGCGCTGCGATTTTTGCGCCCGCTCGATCGCCTTATCCAAAGCCTGCATCACCTGCGCGCGGCGCCCGAAGCAATCCATGGCGCCGCTCTTGATCAATGACTCCAGCACGCGCTTGTTGAGTAGGCGCAAGTCTACTTCTTCGCAAAATTCATATAACGACCGGAAGGGTCGGCCCAATTTCTTTCGGGCCACAACGATAGACTCGATTGCATTCCCGCCAACGTTCTTCACCGCCGCCAACCCGAACCGGATCGCCTGTTCGTGCGGAGTAAAATTGGAATCGCTGATGTTGATGTCCGGAGGCTCGACCGCGATTCCCATCTCGCGGCATTCGTTGATGTACTTCACCACGCTGTCCGTATCGCCGGTAATCGACGTCAGCAGCGCAGCCATGAATTCGATTGGATAGTGCGTCTTCAAATAGGCCGTGTGATAGGCGAGCAGCGCGTAAGCCGCCGAATGCGACTTGTTGAATCCGTACCCGGCAAACTGCGCCATCAGGTCAAAAATCTTTTCGATCTTTTTCGCAGGTAAGCCGCGTTGTGTCGCTCCTCGAACAAAACGCTCGCGCTGCGCCGCCATTTCTTCGACTTTTTTCTTTCCCATCGCTCGCCGCAGCAGATCGGCTTCTCCGAGCGAGTAACCGGCCAGTTTGTTGGCCGCCTGCATTACCTGTTCCTGATAAACGAAAACACCGAGCGTCTCTTCCAGAATCTCTTTCAACTCGGGCAAGTCGTATTCAATCTTCCGCCGTCCGTGCTTGCGCTCGATAAAGTCGTCGATCATTGACATGGGCCCGGGACGGTACAGCGCATTCAGAGCGGTAAGATGTTCGATCGAGTTAGGCTGATAGCGTCGCAGAATATCTCGCATGCCCGACGATTCAAACTGAAACACACCCGACGTCAATCCCTTGTGAAAGACCTTCTGATACGTTTCCGCGTCGTCGAGCGGGATCTCGTCGAGCACCACGCTCTTCCCTTTTTGCGCCAGCAGTTTCACGCTGTCGTCCAGAATCGTCAGCGTCGTCAGCCCGAGGAAATCCATCTTCAGCAGGCCCATCTTTTCGATCGCAACCATATCGAAGGCAGTGACGATTTCGTCGTTCTTCGTCTTGTGCAGCGGTACCAGTTCGATCAGCGGCCGCGGAGAAATCACCACGCCCGCCGCATGCACGCCGGAATTTCGCACCATCCCTTCCAGCTTCCGCGCCGTATCGAGCAACTGCTTGACCTGTGGGTCTTTCTCGTACGCTTCTTGCAGCGCCACCGACTCCTTCAGCGCGTCATCCAGTTTGATGTTCAGCGTCGTCGGGATCATTTTCGCGATGCGATCCACGTCGGCGTATGGGATATCCATGGCGCGGCCCACGTCTTTGATCGCCGCTTTGGCAGCCATCGTGCCGAACGTGATGATTTGCGCCACATTTTCGCGCCCATATTTCGCCGTGACGTACTCAATCACTTCACCCCGCCGGTTCATGCAGAAATCGATGTCGATATCCGGCATCGAAATGCGTTCCGGGTTCAGGAAGCGCTCGAACAGCAACTCATGTTGCAGAGGATCGATATCAGTAATTCCGAGCGAATACGCAACCAAAGCTCCCGCCGCCGATCCGCGACCCGGACCTACCGGAATTCCTTTCTCGCGCGCATGACGGATGAAGTCCCACACAATCAGAAAATATCCCGGAAACTTCATCTGCTGAATGATGGCGATCTCGCGCGACAAACGCTGTTCGTAGTCAGCGAGCGAATGTTTCAGTCGGCCTTCCGAGAAGAGCCGGCGCAAAGTCTCCATACGCCGTGCGAATCCCTCCCGCGTGATGTGTTCAAAATAGCTGTCGGGCGTGAATCCTTCTGGCACATCAAAATGCGGGAACGGGCTCGGAACTTTCTCCAGACGCAAATTGCAGCGCTCGGCAATCCCCAGCGTGCGCGACAGTACCTGCGGCGCATCCTTGAACACCCGCAACATCTCGTCGGCATTCTTGACGAAAAACTGGTTCCCTTCGAACTTCATACGGTTGGTGTCCTGAATCGACTTCCCCATCTGGATGCACAGCATCACGTCCTGCGCATGCGCGTCGTCTTCACATAGGTAATGGCTGTCGTTCGTCGCCACCATCGGAAGCCCGAGATCTTTCTCCAGTTGGAACAATCCCGCGTGGATGCGGTGCTCCATCTCCAATCCCTGGTCCTGAATCTCCAGGAAGAAATTCTCTTTGCCGAACAAATCACTGTAGAACGCGGCTGCGGATCGCGCGGCATCGTAGTTCCCCTCCGTCAGCCGTTCCGCCACTTCGCCCTTAAGACAGCCCGAAAGCCCGATCAGTCCCTTCGAATGCTCGGCCAGAAACTTCTTGCTTACACGCGGCTTGTAATAGAAGCCGTGTAGCGAGGCCTCGGAGGTGATCTTCACCAGGTTGCGATAGCCTTCTTCGTTCTCGGCCAGCACCAGCAGGTGGTTATAAGTGTCGCCTTCGGGCGGAGTCCGCCGGATGTCGTGATCGTCCTTCTTGCAGATATAAAGCTCGCATCCCACGATCGGCTTGACTCCAGCCTTTATCGCCGCATTCACAAAATGCACGGTGCCAAAAATGTTGCCGTGGTCCGTCATCGCGACGGCGGGCATGCCGAGTTCTTTTACCCGGTTGACCAATTTCTCGACGTCGCAGGCGCCGTCGAGCATCGAGTAATCGCTATGCAGGTGCAGGTGAACGAATTCAGGCATGAGGGCTCAAATGGTCTCTTATGTTGCCGTTTATTTTACTGGTGAACGAGGCTAGGCAGACTGCCGACTTATCCACAGCGGTGAAAAACAAGTGGGCTGCGTGGTCTATTGTCCTTCGGTCGATCGCGGCAGGCGGAAGTCAACTCCGCGGTTCTCGTTGACCTTGGTTGTTGCCGGAAGATCGAGTTCCGCAAGCGGGATCTTTTCGGTCCGCTGGGGTGTAAACGCCCACAGCGTCGAGCCAACGATTGCGTAGTTCTGAATCTCGCGCTGATGCTGGTCGCGATAAACCAAAACTGTCGGCGGATCGATGCTTGTCTGCGCTGATGCCCTCGACTCCGGCTGCGGCCGATTCATCGGCCGCGCATGAGCTTGCTGATCCTGCTCGCCGAGCTGTTGTTGCTCGTCCAGATTCTCCTGGTTCATATCGTTGGCCATAGCGCGCTGCTCGGCGTCGTCCTGATCGTTGGAATAAGAATCCCACCACCAGTAAGGATCAATCCCGGCATAGCCGTAGTAAGGATATCCGCAACCATAGCCATAGCAACGACCCCGGTAGCCGTAGCCGCCGATCGCTCCCCGATAGCGGTACCCGCGGTTATACGACCGCAACCCCAAAGCAGAGTGAGACGTAAAGCGTGACCCGCTCAAACCTGTCGCGCCGGAAGCGCGTCCGCTAAAACTAGCATGCCCGCCACTGAAGGCATGGCCCCCGCCAAAGCTGGCATGGCCACCGCCACTGAATCCGCCGTGGCTTCCGCCCGACGCATGCCCGCCTCCGCGCTGCGCGCACACCGGCACTACCGAGATGATGAGGAGAAACGCCGCGAAGGTTAGAAGGCGACGCATAACTACATTATACGATGCTTCTTATAGGCCGGGAGCGCCGAAATTCAGCCTATTTTTTCTTGCCTTTTGCCTTCTTCGGAGCCGCCTTCTTCGGGCTCGCTTTTGGGGCCTTCTTGGCCGCAGCCTTAGCCGCTGGCTTGGCGGGTTTTGCAGGCTTACCGGGTTTCGCAGGCTTCGCGGGAGCGGCGGCCGGCTTTGCAGCCGCAGGCTTTACCGTTGCGACCGGCTTCGCGGCGGTTGCAGCCGGAGGAACCGATCCTTTTGCGCTCTTTGTTTCCGGCTTAACGGCCTCGGTCGCGATCGCCGGCAATACCTGGTCTTTCTTACTTTTCCCTTTGCCTTTGCCAGTGACAACCGGAGCGCTCGCCGCGCCAGCAACGGCAGCCTTTGCCCCACGCCCACGCTTGCTCGGCGGTGGCGGAGGAGGCGGTGGTGGTGGCGGCGCCAGCGGCTTCAGGAACTTGAGGATTTCCGTGCGCGAGCGCAGCTTGCCATCCAGCAGCAGCAGAAAAACATCATTCGCGATCTTGCGGTATTCGGGCAGCTCGGGCGTAATCCGTAGCTCCGTCATCTCGAGTAACGGAATCTTCTGCTGCACTTGCCGCCACTTGGTGAAGAAGTTCTTGATCTTCTGTGAGACCGCCTGTTGACGCGCAGTCACCGCCAGAAAGAGCACCATTTCTGGCCGCGCCGATGACAGCAGATGCCATGTCCGCGAAGGAGTCGCCGCTTCCTTTCCTGACAACCGCTTCGCCAGGTCCTTGGCGTTGTCTTCCAGATCTTTCCAGGCTTCCACCAGGTCCTTACGCGGAATCGCCCGCCGCAGATCCGCCACATCCTTGTCGCCCATCCGCTCTGTCAGGAAGTAAAGCACCGCTGCGGCCACATCCGGCGTGTATCCGAGTTCGTTCATCTGCTGGCGCGTCTTCATCAGCGTCCCAAGCCCGGCGGAATCGACCTTGGCCGTGCTCCAGTGCGCATTCAGCACTTTCAGCCAGCCTTCCTTCTCGTACGCTTTCAGAACTGCAAGCGCATCATCTTCGTATGCCAGTTGTTCAATTTCGTAGCCGATGCTCGCATTGCGGATGTGCTCGATGTAGCTATTTTCCTTGCCCGACTCGTAGCGCGCCTGTGTGCGTTCTTCCAGCGGCCAGTGGAAGCGCGTGCTAAACCGCGTAGCGCGGATCATCCGCGACGGATCTTCCAGGAACGCATAATTGTGCAGCACGCGTATGACCTTGGCCTCAATGTCGGCCACGCCGTTAAACGGGTCCATCAGCAGTCCGCGCGATCCCTCGTTCAGCGATAGGCCCATCGCATTTACCGTGAAATCGCGTCGGCGCAGATCCTCAATAATCGTAGCGGGAGCCGTTTGCGGAGGCTTGCCGATCTTGTCATACCGTTCCGATCGCGCCATTTCGATTTCAGCGCGAACGCCGCCCGGCAGCGTCAGTAAAAGCGAGCGCGTGTCTTCCTTTGCCTCGCCGATTACCGCCCCCGTCCGCTCCAGGTCCTTTTGCAGCTTGAGCGCGTTGCCCTGGACGGTGAAGTCCAGGTCGCGGATGGGAAATCCGGTAATGATATCGCGGATGGCGCCGCCGGTCAGATAGACATTCATTTCTGCCGCTTTGGCGGCGTCTACGACCAGTTTGACTGCCTTTTGCTGATCCGGCGAGAGCCGGGTTTCCAGGGTGTAGATGTAGTCGGCCATGCCTTCCTAATCGTCGTGCCGGGGCTGGATCCGGGCGTTATTCACAAGTTTTCCACAGGGGCGCGCGCGGGTTCCGACAGCTTTCCCGTGCAACGGAATCTAACTCTTTCTAGCCATTAGACTTATACCGCAAATTCACAATTCCAGCAAACAACAGAAAATAACACAAGGTTTACAGTTTGGCTACTGTGAAGGCACAAACTGTCCGATTTTCCCCAGGAAGTGCGAAAATCCTGATTGGAAGCGCGCTCTCCGTAACCGAGGTGTGCTTTCGCCTTGAGTCTGTGTCATCACGAACAGAAACTGCTTTCAACACGGGAACTGGGCTTCCATAAACAGAAAAGTGCTTTGCACAGGCCCGAGATTGCCGGAAGAATGTGTCTTGGGGTGGCGCAGCGCTTTAGCGCTGCGGTGATCGACTGACTGTGATTGCGGCTTTAGCCGCTGAGGTCACGTTTCTTTGCCCAACTCGCACTTCACTTCGGTGTGCTACGGCTCCATAGGCTCTTAATACATGCCCTCGACTCACAAGAAAGTGATTGTCCGGAAGCACGACCGCGACTCGGTCAGCGGATTCGTCGCCCCCGCCAACTTCGTCGTCGGCGGCAAACTCGAGTTGCTGAACACTTCCGGTAACGTCGTGGCCATCGACCTGGGTGACATCAAGGCCGTTTATTTTGTCCGCGAGTTTTCCGACACCGACCTGATGCTCCGCAAGACATTTACCACACGTCCTCGCACTGAGGGCTTGTGGGTGCGCTTGAAGTTCAAAGACAATGACGTGGTAGAAGGCATTCTTCCCAACGATCTGATCCAAAACCCTGCCGAAGGATTTCTGATCAATCCTCCTGACCTGCGCGCCAATACGCAGCGCGTCTTTGTCCCGCGCTCCGCCTTGGCTTCCGTGTCCGTTCTGGCGGTCATCGGAGCAGCCAACCGCCGCCGTCGAGGCGGTGCGCCCGATACTCGGCAGGTCACCCTGTTTGAGTCCTAGAATCGAAGACCCTGTGTTTTGGGGTGGCGCAGCGCTTTAGCGCTGCGGTGATCGACTGACTGTAGTTGCGGCTTTAGCCGCTGAGCTTCTCCACGGATTTCGCCCATTCCCCCTCATCACAGACCATTCAAGATCTGGCTTGATCCGTGATGATCTGCGAAATCCGTCGAGCGGTTTTCACTTTCCTGATCCCTGCGACCTGAGACCTGGGTTGCTACAATTCCCGTGACACTCCCATGAAACTATCCGACATCGCCATCGCCCTCAACGCCCGCCTCGAAAATGCCTCACCCGATACCGAAATCTCAGGGGTCGCCGGCATCGAGCATGCCGCCCCGGGACAAGTCACCTTCGTCCACAACGCAAAATATGCCGCCGCCGCGAAGACCACCAAAGCCTCGGCCGTCATCATCGACGAGAAGTTTCCTGCCATCTCCACCGGCATGTTGCGCACGAAGAACCCGTATCTGGCCTGGGCCAAAGCTGTTGAGCTCTTTTATCAGCCGCCTCGCTATGCTCCGGGAATTCATCCCACAGCGGTCGTTCATCCCACGGCAAAGCTCGGCAAGAACGCGCACCTCGGACCCTACGTCGTAATCGATCAGAATGTCGAAATCGGCGACAACGCTGTCCTCCTCGCCCATGTCGCAATCTATCGCGGAGTGAAAATCGGCGCGAATTTCTTCGCTCACACCCATGCCGTAGTGCGCGAGTTCTGCCGCGTCGGCCACAACGTCATCCTGCAAAATGCCGCCATCATCGGCTCCGACGGTTTTGGTTTTGCCAAGGACGATTCCGGCCACTGGTTCAAAATCGTCCAGTCCGGCAATGTGATCATCGGAGACGACGTTGAAATTCAAGCCGGCACCTGCATCGACCGCGCCAGCATCGGCGCTAGCACAATCGCCCGCGGCACAAAGATCGACAACCTCGTTCACATCGGACATTCCTGCACCATCGGCGAAGACACCCTGCTGTGCGCGCAGGTTGGCTTGGCGGGTTCAACCGAAGTTGGAAACAGCGCGATCCTCGCCGGACAGGTGGGTGTTTCCGGCCACGTCAAGATTGGAGACGGCGCCGTAGTCATCGCCCAGAGCGGCGTCCCGCAAGACGTCGCTCCCGGAGCCATGGTCAGCGGAGCTCCCGCCATCGATCATCGATTGTGGTTGAAGTGCTGCGCCGCCTATCCCAAGCTGCCGGAGATCGCCAAGGCAGTAAGGAAGTTGTCAGCGCGAGAATAGCCGGCTATTCCCCGGTGATCACGAGCCTATCTTGCCGTAGCTGTTTCTACGATCAAACAGCAGGACATACCGCGCTTCCTTCCCAGTGAACGGAATATAGATGTAAAACTGGTCCTCGCGAATCGTGTACCGCTGCAATGGCTCAACTTTCTCGCCGGAGAAGAATCTCCTCAGGTAATCGCAGTCCACATTGGGTGTGCATGCAAAATAAAGCGGCTCGTACTTTTCTGGGTTGACGGGAAGGTATGTGTTGACGCTGTAAAGCGCCATCTTGCCCGAGAAGTCACCAGAGTAGATCACCGTGAGTTGTGGCAGGCCACTGCGCTGGTTCTGGAGAAAAGAACGTATCTCGCCGATCCGTTTGTAGTCCTCAGGCTTGCCTGAGGCCAACCGCTGGCTGATTTCTTCCAGGAGTTCGTTGTTGGCCTTGAGCACGTCGTCAGCCTGCGATCGAACAACCCGCAAGTATTTCTCCTTCGACAGGTAACTACCGGCAAAAACGACACCTGTCAGCAGGGCAGCAACTGCGAGAAAGGAGACAAACCACTTCCGGAGCGCATTCCGGCGCGGCTCTATTTTCAGCTCCACGATTTTAGCGTCGGCAATCAGGCTGACATTGGTTGCGACATTCAACAAAACCAGAACCGCCGCAACACCGGTCAA
>Ga0187887_10002316_pt1 | contig 15360 bp, 10 predicted proteins | sample June2016WEW_7_10_FD_132977 | JGI IMG/M metagenome (GOLD analysis project Ga0187887, IMG submission 132977) | Peatland microbial communities from SPRUCE experiment site at the Marcell Experimental Forest, Minnesota, USA - June2016WEW_7_10 | ecosystem: Environmental > Terrestrial > Soil >...
CCAGGCGCTAATTGCAATAGAGTTTTTGGCCCGGACGATCACTGGGGTTACCCGCATTGGTGGTACTCGTATTGGTGGTACTCGTATTGGTGGTGCCGCTCTGCGCGGCAGTCGAGCCGGGGCTCGTGCCGCCGGCGGAACTCGAGGACTCGGCGTCAAGGGAGACCGTGCCGTTGGTCAACGTGGTCAGCTGTGTATTGACGGCGATGATGACGGCGGTACTCGGCTGCACCAAGGGTGCTTCATTGCTGCCGGCGCTCGCGGCGACGATGACGACCGTACAACCGGCAAGGCCCGGCGTGGCCATGCACGCGGCGACCGACGGGAGCACGGCGGCACATCCAGCGAGCGTCGAATTAGCGATGCATGCGCTCAGCGTGGGTGCAGGCGGCGGCGGAGGCGGCGCCGCGAGCGACGCCGTCTGGGTCACCGTCCCCGTCATCGTGCCCGTCGCATCGATCGCGCCGCCGGAAAACAGAGCGATGGTCGGCGCCGTGAGCGTCCCCGCCGCCGTGAGGGTGGCGCCCGGCGCGGCGTAGGTCGCGGTCGCGGCATCGTAATCCGCATAGAGGGCGATGGCCTGGGTGGCCGACACCGATGAGCCGGCGGGCAGGTCCAGCGCTCCCATGGCCGTCAGCGTCACCGACGATCCCGCGATGCTGGGACTGCAATCGCAGCCCTGCGGGGTCGGCATGGACATCGATCCCGCGGCATTGAGGTTGACGACGCCCACCGCGGCGATGCTGTCGATCGTCAGGTCCGCGGCATTGTTCAGATACACGGGACCCTGCGAGGTGACACTCGCGAGCGTGCCGACCTGGGTCAGGAGCGGTGCGGCGGCGCTGCCGATACCCGTGGCGCTGCCCGCCGCCAGGCTCAAGGAGCCGGCCACGATGTTGCCGCCCGTGCCCTGCTGCACGCCGCCCGCCGCGTCCAGAATTACCTCGGCGCTGCCGGCATTCACGGTGGCAGCAATGGTGATGTCGCCGCCCGTGCCCGACTGCGCGCCGCCCGCCGCGGCCACGAGCACCCGGGCGCTGCCGGCATGCGCGGCGGAAGCAGTGGTGTCGCCGGCGTTGCTGGTCACCAGCGTGACGCCGCCGCCCGAGGCGGCCGCGGAGCTGATCCCGGTCGCCGCGGCGAGGGGGCCGACCGCGGCAACCGTCCCGACCGTGACGCTCGTGCCGTCGGTGAGCGCAAAACCCTGCGAGCCATTGGCCGCGCCGGCGATGGTGCCGACGGCGTTGGCCGGCCCGGTCAACTGCACACTGCCCTGGGAGGCGACCGCCGATACCGCGGCGGCCGAGATCGAGCCGGTCTGGACGATGTCGCCGGTATCGGATCCGAGCGCGACGGTGCCGGCGGCGGACGGTGCGTAAATGAGTGAGTTCAGCACCAGGCCGTCGGCGGCGTGCAGCCCGATGTTGCCGGCGGAGCCGAGGATCTGAATGGGGCTGTTCACCGTGATCTGGTTGTCCGATGCGACGACTATGTTCCCCGAGGCGGACTGCTCGATGCCGTAACCCAAGCCGCCGAGATCGGCGATGGCGAGCGCTCCGCCGGTGTTGGAGACGGCGATATCGCCGCCGCCGGCGTTGGTCGCCTGCAAGGAGCCTACCGCGGTGTTGAGCGGCGCTGCCACCGAGCCCACCCCGCCGACGGCGCTGATCTCGAGCGTCGCACCCATGATCGCGGCCCCCGAGGTGGTCACGGTTCCGCCGGCGCTGAGCGTCACCGCCGAGGGGCCGGCGGCGATCCCGGTCGCGCTCCCGACCGTGCCCACGGTGATCGCGGATGAATTGACGAGCGCAAAGCCTTGCGAGGCCACGCCCGCGATCGGCCCCACGATCTGATTGGTGGGCTCGGTCAAGGTCACCGCACCGTTGGGCGCCGAGGCCGCGAGGGCGGCGACATTGATGGCCGCGGCCGGCGAGTTGTTCAAGGTCTGCGTGATGCTGCCGTTCGCGGCCGTCAGCACCAGGGTTCCCAGGGTCGCCGTGATGGGCGCATTGAGGGTCACGCTCTGATTCGCGGCGAGGATCAAACTGTTCGCGTTGGCCCAGGTCAGCGGCGAATTGACCGTGATGCTGCCGGCCGCCGCCGCGCTCGAGGCGGTGGAGACGGTGACATTGCCGAGCAGGAGCTCCGATTCCAAGGTCTGCGCCGATAGAAAGGAGGTCGGCTGGGTCGCGGTGATGGTGTAGGGCGCCGTCACGGGCACGGTCACACCTTGGGAGTTATCCCCGTACTGAATGATGATGTCGCTCGGATCGAGCAACAACTGACCCGCCGCCCCGCGCGGCGCGCGCAGGTCGACCGAGCCTTCGAAGTCGAGCAGGCCGTGGCTCGAGGTCTCGACGAAGCCGCCGTCGCCGCCCGCCGCGCCGCCGCGGGCGGAAATCTGTCCGTCCATTTGGGTTTGCTGGTTCGACCACACCACCACCTCACCGCCCTGACCGTTGCCCAGTGCGTCGGCGTCGATGTGAACTCCCGCAGCCACCGAGGTGGTGAGCGCATCCTCGACCGAGGGGTTGTCGCCGTGCACGTCGCCGCCGATCAACACCGTACCGCCGCCGGTCGCACCACTGGCATCGACCCGCGCATCCCCCGTGAGGCTGATACCGGGTCCCAGGATCTGGATACTGCCGCCGCTGCCGGCGCCCGTGGCCGTGGTCGAACTGCCGGCGCCGAGCGAGGTGGCGACGCTCGATTTCAAGATGATATTGCCATCCACGCCCGCGACCGCGCTATCGGCGCTCACGGCGCCGTCCTGATCCACCAGCGCGCCGTAAATGCCGACCCTGCCGCTGTCTGCGACGATCTGACCGACATTGAGTGCGTGATCGCCGGGGGCGCTCACGATGACCTCGATATCCGGGTCGCGCGAATCGCCGAGCGTGACACTGCGACCGGCGGCGAGCAGCACCTCGCCGTCCGGTGTGCTGATGAGTCCGCTGTTGCTGACATCGGGGGCGATCAGGTACACCTGGCCGCCGCTCGGGGTGGTGATCGCGCCTTCATTGCGCACGCTACCGGCATTGCCGGTGGCACTGAACTTGAATTCCCCCGAGAGGAAATCGGTGTCGGTCAGATTCAGGCTCGAGGCCACCAAGCCGTTCACGTCGACGCGCGAGCCCGCCCCGAACACGATGCCGTTCGGATTGATGAGAAACACCTTGCCGTTGGATTGCAGAGCACCGAGGATCTGCGACGGATTCTGGCCGGTGATGCGGTTCAGGACGCTGCTCGAGGCGTTCTGCTGGACGAAGCGGGTCAACTCGCCCGGAGCGATGGAGAAGCTGGTCCAATTGATGATGGAGCCCGGTGAATTGGTCACCGTCAATTGCGTGCCGGTGCCGGTAATGCTCACCTGACCCGCGATGATTTGCGGACCGGTCGGATTGGCGGAGGCGAGGGGCGTCGCGAGGATGAGGGCCAGCGCGGCCGTCAGCCCGACGCCTCCGGCCCGAGGCCCTGCGGGCGCGATGAGTCGGGTGAGAATCTGGCGGGTTCCGTTCATGTTCACGCTCCTCGCTGCCCTCAGAAGTCGACCGTCAGCAAGGCGTTCAGGCGCTGCTCACCCTGCTCCGCCGCGTCGGTCGCACTCAGTACGTGGCCGTAATCGAGCTGCGCCGTCAGCTGTCGGCCGACGTTCAGCCTGAACCCCACCCCGGCGCTGTCCACCATCAGACGGGTCGGCTCGCCCGGCAGGGCATCGTTGCGCGCCAGATGTCCGTCGTCGAAGAACGTCAACAGGTCGCAGCGGGCCGGGCCATGGAAAAGCCAAGCACACAGATTCGGCGTATGAAGCTCGGCATTGGCGGTGACGCCCTTGTCGTCCGACAGGTCGCGCTCCTGCAAGCCGCGCACCGAGGCGGCGCCGCCGACACCGAACTGCTCTCCGGGCACCAGCGCATCCTGGGTCCACTGGCCGTTGACGCTGAAGCGCAGCTGCCAGCCGTACGCCAAGGTCCGAATGTAGCCGGCGCCATAACGCAGCAGCGCGTAGTTCCGCGTGGCGTCGGCCCGGGCGGCGGTGAAATCCGCCGCGCTGCCCTGCCCGCCCCCCGGCACGTTGTGCACGCCGGTCAGATAGAAGTTGACGCTGCTCGAGGGCAGCGCCCACCGCCCCACATAGGACACGCTCACCGGGGTCACCGTGACATCGCCGCCGAGCTGCGCACCCGAGTAATCCACCTCGTTGCGGTAGGCCTTGTAGTCGAACGCCAGGGTGAGTTGCGAGTCGTAGGGCCCCATGCGCGCGAAATCGTGGTTCAAGTGCGCGCCATACACCGAGCCCGCCCCGCTCACCTGCAAATCCACCAGACCCGCCACGACCGAGCCGGCGCGGACGGTGGAATAGCTGCCATACACATCCAAGGAATCGCTCAAGCCATAGAAGGGAATGTGATAGCCCGCGCCGTACACGTTGACCTCGTGCGGGTCTTCCGTCGCCGTGGTGTACTGCAGGCTGAAGACGTGATCGAGACCCCACAGATCATAATTCTGATAGTGCGCGGTGACTTCGTTCCGGCCGGTCGCGTCGAGCCCCGAATTGTCGAAGGTGACGCCCGCCACCCAGGGCTTTTCATCGGTCACGTGAACGACGGCATCCACCGCCGCAGGCTGCGCGCTCCCCTGCAATTGCAGCGTCACCTGCTTGGACGGATTCTCATTCGCGATGCGCAGATTCTCCGACAGAGCGCCGGTGTCGGGCACGGCACCTTCCTGCAGAGCCGGGAGGCTGCGGCGAACGTTCGCATCGCTGTGATGGACGTTGCCGGCGACGGTCACCCGTCCGACGCGCGTCTCGATCACCTTCAACCGCACCACGCCGCCGTTCAGCTCCTGTTCCGGCAGGGTCACCTTGACCAGATTGAAGCCACGAGTTCGATAGAGCTTCCGCAGTGCCTCGACGGCATGCTCGATGTCATCGAAGCTGCGATGCTCGCCGGAGAATCCGGCGAGCGCGGAATTCACGGCGCCAGCATTTAACAGCGTATTGCCCTCGACGACGAACCGAGTGATGGCGAAAGAGCCGACCGGATCGCCCGGCCGCGGGGCGGCAATGCCGAAAGATGCGAGGAGAGGCAAGCACAGCAGGGACAGGAGGCCGTACACCCACGTGCGTGGACTTCGCTGGGGCTGGCCCGGCGCTTGCTGATACCAGCCGCTCATCACTTCAACCCGCTTTCTTATTAGAGGTGAGCTTTATACCTTGCGGTGCGGGAGGTGAACCGTGAGCGGGTCGTCAATATCGCAGAGTGCGGTGTGCGGGAGCGCGGCGCCGTCTCCGTCCGCCAGCGCGCTTAGCGTTTCGCCGCGTAGATCTCTTCCGGGTACGCATAAGCGATTGGCGTTGAGCGCGCCAGCGTACAGACGGGGAGCGGGGGATCCGCCCAGACTCGCAAACATTCCGTGTTAATCAACGGCCACCTTGGGACCAAGCACCCCGCAGGCGTGACACCCGCCAGTTTGCGCACACCTTAACGACATCAGGAGAATATTTTGAAATCAACCTATTTCGCTTCCTTGAGCTGCGCCACCATGCTCTTCGCATGCGCGGCGGCCTATTCAGACGACGCCAACAAAGACGATATGCAACGCGCACCCACGACCCACCCGGCTTTCAATACCGTCGATACCCACCGGCACGGGTATCTAACGTCCGATGACGTCAAAAACGACGATTACGTCAGCAAGAATTTCGACAAATGCAACGTGAAGCACGATGGGCATATGAGCCGAAAGGAATACGCCAACTGCCACGAGTAACTCCAACAGCATCGCCTGCGATGTTGGGCAACTGCGGGAGGCGGCCGTCGTCGGAATCAATCCGGCGACGGCGGCCCACGCCCGACGGCGGCGGCCCACGCCCGACGGCGGCGGCCCACGCCCGACGGCGGCGGCCGGGTTCAATCAGCGACCGAAGTCACCCACGTAAATCCTTCTCGATCGCATCACGGATGCACTCTTCGCGAGTTCTTTGTCCGATGCGAATGTTTTCCCCGCACTGAGCGCTGCAGCGCCGGTATCTGTTTGAGAATCTCGCTCTGTCCCTTGGTGCGCAGAAAGTGTTCGAAGGCCGCAACCACCGGCGGTACGGGACGCCGCGAGGCGAGCCGGACGACGAACCACTCGCGCTCGAATGGGTTGTTCGGCATCGGCAGGATCGCGAGCAGTCCGGTTTTGATCTCCAGAATGCAGGTGTGCAGCGACAAATACGCGGGCCCGAAACCTGCCGCGCACATCTGCTTGATCGACTCATTGCTCGAGAGTTCCGAACCGATGCGCAAGCGCAACCCGGCCTCCCGAAAAAGGCGCTCCACGGTGGTGCGCGTACCCGAGCCGGGCTCACGCACCAACAGGCGCGCATCGGCGAGCGCTGCCATGGTCAAGTTCGGCTGCGACATCAACGGATGGCCCGGCGCCGCCAGGAACCCCACCGGATTTTTGGCGAATCCGGATGCGCTGACCGCCAATTCCTCGGGCGGCTGCCCCATGACGGCGATGTCGAATTCCTCAGCAGCAAGGCCGCTGACGATCTCATCGCGCTTGCCCACCTGCAGCTTGAGCTTGACGCGCGGATTTTCGCTGACGAAAGTCACCAACAGCCGCGGCAGCCAGAACTCGGCGGTCGTGACGGCGCCGACACGCAGGATCCCTGAAAACTGGCCAACGAAGCTCGCCATCTCGTCGCTGGCTTCAGTCCAAAGATTCAGCATGCGATCTGCATAGCCCTGCAGGACTTGACCGGCCTCGGTGAGGCGCACACCACGGCCGGTTCGCCGCACGAGCGGTGCGCCGATCGAGGCCTCCAGTTCCCCGATTTGGATCGATACGGCGGACTGGCTCAGGTGCAGTTCCGCCGCGGCCCGAGTGACGCTGCCGAGCCGGGCAACTGCATGAAATGCATGCAGCTTCCTCAGCGACACGATTCGCTTGGCGATCCGCATTTCGCCCGATATTAGGAAAACGCTGGATCGATGTCAAAACGTTCAATTTCCATCCAACGGGGCCATGGCATACATTGACCAGCGACACCAAGACATCGAGCGGATCCTGATGACCAGCCGTGGAGGTCATTTATGTCGACACGCATGGTAAGTGAGCTCTTGGCAAGCAAAAACCGGGAGCTATTCACGATTGTGCCGGAGGCGACCGTACAAGACGCACTCGAAGTCATGGCCACCAAGCGGATCAGCTCGCTACCGGTGACGCGGGGCGCGGATCTGGTCGGGATTCTTTCGGAGCGCGACTACATCCGGCAATCGGTGCCGAAACGGGTGGCCCCCTGGGACATCCTCGTCAAGGACATCATGACCGCAGACGTGATCTCCGTGAGCTCGAATACGACGATTCGCGAGTGCATGGAGCTGATGTCCCGCCACCGATTCCGACACCTGCCGGTCGTTGATGGCAAGACGCTGGTCGGAATGCTTTCGATCAGCGATATCGTTCGGGCGCTGCGACCCGCGCGCATCGACTTCCCGCCGGATTAAAACCCCAGCATAAGTCCGATGCTGTCCGATCCGCGAGACGGAGCGGTCCGTCAGACCCCCAAGCGCTGCGGAGTCGTCGACAACACGAAAGCGGTTGCATGGGTCCCGTTTGCTACGACCCGCAGACCGTCGCCGGCAAATTGCATGATTGTGGGCCCGACTTGCAAGGTTGGCCGTGCCAGAATAGCGCGCTGTCGCGACAGGTATTCGCAAACAGTGGGCCTCGCATGGATTACATCCGGTTCGGACGGACAGGACTCAAAGTATCGCAACTGTGCCTCGGCACGATGTCGATGGGCAGCTCCGCCTGGAAGGGCTGGGTGCTCGATGAGGGCGATACGATTCCCATTCTGCGGCGCGCCCTCGATCTCGGCATCACCTTCTTCGACATGGCCGACTGGTATTCCCTCGGCCGCAACGAGGAGGTCGTGGGCCGGAACCTCTTGCGGATGAGCCCGCGCGAGCGTCTGGTGCTCGCGACCAAGGTCTACTATGCGATGAGCGATGACCCCAACGATCGCGGCCTGTCGCGCAAGCACATTGCCGCCTCGATCGACAAGTCGCTCGAGCGCATGGGGACCGACTACGTCGACCTCTATGTGATTCATGCTTTCGACGCCGATACGCCGGTCGAGGAGACGATGGAGGCGCTCAACGACACCGTCCGTGCAGGCAAGGTGCGCTACCTCGGCGCGTCCACGATGTATACGTGGCAGTTCGCGAAGATGAATCACGTGGCGGCGTCGAATGGCTGGGCGCCCTTCGTCAATATGCAGTGCCAGTACAATCTGCTCTATCGCGAGGAAGAGCGCGAGATGTTCCCCTGCTGCCGCGACCAGGGAATCGCCGTCACGACTTTCAGTCCCCTGGCGCGCGGCTTCCTCGCACGAGCGGCCGCCACCCGGCGCACCGCACAGGACCCGTACCAGGAATACTATGGCGATGACATCGATCGCGAGATCGGCAGCCGGGTGCGGGAGGTGGCCGCGCGCCGGGGCGTGAGCCCGGCACACGTCGCGATGGCCTGGGTCGCGGGCAGCGCGAACCGAAACGTTCCGATCGTAGGTGCGGCGAAGGCGGCGCACCTCGAGGTCGCCGTCGAGGCGCTCGCGCTCGAACTCGATGCCGGCGAGCGGGCCTTCCTCGAGGCGCCTTATCGGCCGCGCGACGAGATCAACGATCAGAACACGGTGCGACGCCCGCGGGCGCTGCATCCGGGCTGATTCCGTGCAACCCGCACGGCCGCCGCGCGAAGTGATAAGCTGAACATCAGGGCAATCATTACCGGCGCAAAAAAACATCGACGCCCTAAGTCCAATCCGATGCTGACCGCAAGCGAGCCTCATGGCTCGAGACCCGGAGCTGCCGATGGGGCGGCCCGGCGGCTACGCAACGGCATGAAATCTTGTCTATTGCACTCAACAAACGAGGGAGATTGGCGGTGAAGATCCAGTTAGCGGGCCTTGTCTTGGCGGTAACCGTTGCTTGCGAAGCCTACGCCGGCGGCGCCCAGATCCTCAATCCCGACACGCACTTTGCGGAAGGGCCGATCTGGTACCACGGCAAATTGTATTACGTGGAGTACGACCGTCATTCGGTGACCACCTGGGACGGCCACGAGAACAAGATTTTTTGGTCGCAGAAGGGCTGTGGGCCGTCCGCAGTCATCCCGACCGCGAAGGGCGAGTTTCTCACCACCTGCTACGACAACAACAGCATCGGCCGCATCTCCGCCGATGGGCGGACACTCCCCCCCTATACCGAGGATAAAGCCGGCAACAAGCTCGTGGGTCCCAACGACTTCGCTCCGGACGGCCACGGCGGCATTTATTTCACCACCTCGGGACATCCGGGTATTGCGATCGACGGCAAGGTCTTTTACCTCGCGGCGGACGGGACGATCGAGCAAAAGGCCGACAATGTGGAAAGCGCCAACGGTGCGGCGGTCTCCAAGGATGGCAAGATCCTGTATGTCATCGAAAGCGATGGACACCGGCTGATCGAATTCAACATCGGAGCGGGGGGATCGCTGTCCGATCGGCGCGTGTTTTTGAACATGGACGACCTCACCCACAATGTCGGTCATATCTATCCGGATGGCGTCAAGATCGACTCCAAAGGCGAGATCTATATCGGCCAGACTCCGCGTGACACCCATGCGCCGCTCGCCGGAATCATCTTCGTCGTGAATGCAGAGGGGAAATTGCTGCGTGAGCTGACGCTCCCCTCACCCGGCGTGCCGAACCTCGCGTTCAGCCCCGACGAGAAGACCGTGTACGTCACGGCACTCGATCAACTCGACAAGTCGCCCTATGAGGGCAAGCTCTACTCGGTGCCGAACGACTGATTCGCAAGGGTATTTGATTTCCAGGGGGGGGCCGCCCCCCACCATTCATGCGGCAGCGAAGCTGGTGGCCTTCAGGAAAGAAGAACCATCAGCTTCGTTTCGCGTCGCATTCAAAACTTGTAGCCGATCCTGAACTCGATCACCCGCGGCCGCGTGATGACTTCGGCCGGCACGAACTGGTTGGTCGAGGTGTACGTACTCTTGATCACGTTGGTCAAGTTCGTGACATAGACCCCCGCCGTCCAGGCGTCCTTCGCAACACCGGCCGATAGGTCAAACTGCGAGATCGGAGGATTCTCGAACCTGAGCAGCGTGGTGCTCACGTTCGATCCCGAGGAGAGCGTTGGATTCGCACTCGACTGAGTGAACGAATGCGCGGTGTGGGTCGCGCCCGCCTGCACGAACGCATCGTATGAGCTCAGCTTCCACTGATACCGAAGCCGCGCATTGAATTGCAGGGGCGGCGAGTTGGCGCTCGGGCCGCCGATCGGCCCGTAGGGATTGTCGACGCTGTAGATCGGCTGCCCGTATTCGGACTTGCTCGCCGGGTTTGCGAGCAGCGCGGGATTATTCGCGACCAGGTAGGGCGAGTTGGTCTGCGTGCTCGTGTTCCAGGCTGCCCCACCCTGCGCGGTCAGCCCTTCGGTGAGCACCGCGACGAAGGAAGTCTCCACTCCGTGAATGCGGTAGCTCGGTCCGTTCGTCCCGAAGCCCACGTTCCCGAGCACCCCCGGATCGAAGAAGGAGACCTGCACGTTATTCCAATCCTCGCGGTACACGGCGCCGTTCCACTGCAGGCGGTGATCGAAGAATTCGGTTTTCCAGCCGATCTCGTTGTTGGTGAGACTGTCGGAAGCGTATGCAAGCGGGGAGCAGTACTCTTTGATCCCCTGGGCGTCCGGAATGTAGCAGCCGTTGTTGCGGTTGAAAGCGCCCGGGCGAAAGCCCTGCGACCAGGTGTAATAAACGAGCGCATCCGGCAAGAAGTGCCACGTCACATTGCCGCGGCTCTTGGCTCCCTGGTAGGTGGTATGGAGATTTTCGGCGTTGATGTTGGTTGCGGACGCATAGCACGGTCCGGGACCCGCCTCGTAGCAAGAGAAGCTGCCGACCACCGCCCCATTCTCATCATTGACGAAGCGGTAGTAGCGCGTGCCGGCCGTTACGGTCAGCACCTTGGGAATGATGTCGAAGTCGAGCGACGTGAACGCCGCCGTCTGCCGGTAGCCGCGCTGGACGTCGTTGAAGAACGCCGTGTTGTCATTGCGCACGGACGGGTCGTTGACACTCGAACCGGGCGGAGGCCCAATATCCGTCAAGCACCCGTACGTCACGGAGGAGGTACACGCCGGTAACGTCTTGTATGCCCAGTTGAGTTGGTCGTCGATCTGAAGTTCCTCCCAGAACGCGCCGACGATGCCGCGCAGGCGCCAGTCGTCGGGGGTGCTGAGTCGCAGTTCGTGACTCTGATGGGTGTTGCGCTCGGTCTCGTTCCAGGTGGTACTCGGCGAGTAGCAGGTCGCGGCCAATCCGTGCGCGGGCTCCGCGCCGTGGCACTGGTAATAGTCCGAGTAGAGCCCTCGCGAGTAATTGGTGTAATCCTGCACCTCAGTGACATTGCGCACCAGATACGCGCCGGCATAGACCAGTTTGAGTTCGCCGACACGCCCATTGACGGTCAGGGCCGTATTCTCAAACCGGTCCTTGTCGTAGGAAGGATTGAACAGCGTCACCGACTGCGGAGGCAGCGGTACGCCATCCGAGCTGTTCGGCATCTCGTAAAACACCCCCTGGGCGTCCATGTTCTGGTAGCTCTGCGTCAGCAGGGCGTTCCAGTCATCATTGATTTTCCAGAGCGCGGACAAGCGCATACCCTCGTAGGTCACCGGGTTGATGGCGTTGCCCGCGAGATTGTAGTTATTGGCCGACGGGGAACCGGGTGGCACGCAAAAGCCATTGTTGGCCTGACCATCGGGACAGGCGCCGTTGACCGCCGGATACCCGGCATAGTGAATGCCGAAATCGGTGTTCTTGCGATCGAAGGTCGCCGGAACGTTGTTGATGTAGCCGCCGCGGTTGTCGTCGTAGACCACCCCGCGGATCGCGAGCGTGTTCTCGATCAGCGGCAGATTGAGGACGGCGGTCACGTCGCTATTGGGATCGCCGCCCGCGGTCGGGCCGTATCCGGCGGTGACGCTGCCTTCGGTCACATCGAGTTTCGGCTTGTTCGTGATGTAGCGGATGACGCCCGCCTGAGCGCCTGCGCCGAACAACGTTCCCTGCGGTCCCTCCAGCACCTCGACGCGCTCCAGATCGGCCGCGTATACATCGAGGTTTCGGCCCGGCAATTGGCCCGACTGCTCGTCCAGATAGACGGCCACGTTCGGAAAACCGCTGATCGAGCCGCCCGATTGGGTCCCCTGATTCCCGACGCTCAAGCCGCGCATGAAGATCATGGATTGACCCGGCCCGGCGGACGACGTCGACACGTTGGGGAGATATTTCACCATGTCTTCGAAGTTCGTGACGTTCAGCTGACTTAAGGTCTCGCCGGTGAGCGCCTGAATCGCGATCGGCACGTTTTGTACGTTTTCGTCGCGACGCTGCGCAGTCACGATGATTTCTTGAATCTGGTCGGCGGCCGGGGCGGTCTCCGGCGTATCGGCGGCCAAGGCATTGCTACCCGCGCCGCCCCCTAGAATAGCGGCGATCGCACAGGACAACTTCGAGGGTAATTGCATGATCCATCCCGTTTTTTTATTTGTTGATTTTGATAGTCGAAGCTTCGTGGCGGTCTTTTCACAGCGGTGGCAGTTCCCAATCTGCCGTGCCGGCCTTCCGATCATCAACGACTAAGGGAGGATTGTAACCGCAGAATTTACTATTATGAAACGACAATTGAGAATTTCGACGGGGAGATCTCTATGCGCCTTGCGATTTGCTTGACGGTACGCCTGCTTACCGTTGTCATGTTCGGCGCGTCGGCGCTCTCGCCGCCCGCCGGTGCAGCGAACCTCGCGCCCCCACCCAAGGTGACCAGTCCGCGTCTGTATGTGTTCGATTGCGGAACCCTGGTTTACAACAAACCCGAGGATTACAACCTCAGGCGCGATGAGGTCAAGGATAGCAACATGGGCGTCACCTGCTACCTGGTGGTTCACCCGAAAGGCATGCTGATGTATGACACGGGCCTGAATGACCGGCTGGTCGGCAGGCCGCTCTACGAGAACGTGCTCGACGGCTATGCCCAGATCAAGTTCAACACCCTGAGCGGGCAGCTGGCGGACATCGGCGTCACGCCGGCCAATATCGATTACCTGGTGCTGTCGCATTACCACTGGGACCATGTGGGCAATGCCGGTGACTTCGCCGGTTCGACGTGGCTCGTCTACAAGGGCGATCGCGACCGGATGTTCACGAGCGCGGCGCGCGCCAATCCCTGGTTTCACCAGTATTCAGCGCTGGAGAACAGCAAGACGATGCTGCTCAGCGGCGACCATGACGTCTTCGGGGACGGTACGGTCGTCGTGCTCGCCACGCCGGGGCATACGCCGGGGCACTGCTCCTTGCTGGTGCGCCTGAAGAACACCGGGCCCGTCGTGCTGTCGGGCGACCTGTACCACTATGCGGAAGAGCGCGAGCTAAAGCGCATGCCGGACGAGGAAAAGACCACGGGAACGGTGGAGTCGCGCCAGAAAGTCGAGGAACTGCTGCGCCGGACCGGCGCGCAGCTGTGGATCGGTCACAGCATGGAGTTCTTTCGCACGGTGCGTAAGTCGCCGGCGTGGTATGACTGATTAAGGAATTTCCGCATCACGCGAAGCTACCGAGCACAGCCCATGTGGGCCAAGGAGCGATTCTCGAACATGACGACGACGATGCGTTCAACGGCTGGCAGGATGGTCATCACAGTCCTCACTCGGAAAATGCCTGGGTGGAAGCGTGAAATCGAGGCCCATCAGCCCGCTTGCAATCCCGACTCAAGCGTCACTTGCACAAGGCGTGCACGCCGAGACTTGATTCGATCCGCGGCGGTGATCGTCATCGCCGGCGACGTTACCCGGACCAGCGTCGTTAGCCGGGCCACCCGGGCACGATTTGACACGCATCACCCCGTGATCCGTCGCGCTTCGACCGCACCGGAAAACGTCTCCTCACCCACCGTTACGTAGAGCGTGCGTTCCGACACGGACAAATCGAACGCCAACCGTCGCTCGAGTCGAGCGACCAATTCCGCGATCAGCTCCCGATCGATGACGTAGATCTCGACCTCCTCCGCCCGATGAATACGCTCACCCTCCAGTCGAGCCAACCACGGCACCACATCCCGGTGCGCGTAGACGACCGCCCGCCGCGCCGCCTTGCTCGCCTTGTGCAACCGCGCCGCCTCCGGCAAACCAATGTCGATCCACGATACCAGCACCCCGGTCAAATCACGTACGACAATAGCGGCCTCGTCCGGATCCGATAGGCCCTTCGAGAACGTAATTCCCTCCACGTACTCCAGGCAGTAGGCCAACAGCCTAGCGATCAGGTGCTCCGCAGTTTCCGATGGGTGCTGCGCCACCCGCAGCGACAAGGTCTCGTACACCCCGCGGTCCGCATCCGTGAGGCACACTGTAAAGGCATAGATCGTGGAGTTCAGCGCCATGATTCTCCGTCCGCGCGGATGAAGGGGTTACCGACCCAATGCGGTCTTTGGTGTCCCGGGGCACTATATCCCGGGCGTCGCGTCAGCGGCGTGTTTCCATTCGCCGCCGATCATCCGCGCGGCCTGCCGTCGGCAATGACGATGGGTTCCTCGAGGGCTTGCCGATATTCCTCCTCGCCGATCGCATCCACCGACCGAAGTTTCGCCAGCAGCTCGTCGATCAGTGAGCGCAGACCCGGCCCCGGGGTGCCATGCGCGAATGAGCTTTGGTATTTGATCGGCCCGGGAATGATCGCGACCAGAAATGCCATTTCGGCCGGCGTCAGCTCGCGGGGTTCGCGACCGAAATAGCGGCGGGCCGCGGGCCGCAGGCCACGCAGGTCCGGTCCCCATTCGATGATGTTCAGGTAGATCTCGAGGATACGATCCTTGCCGAGCGCCGACTCGAGCAGGAACGTGATCGCCAGTTCCTGCAGCTTGCGTCCAAGCTGCTTGTCGCGCGACAGGAACAGATTCTTGGCCAGCTGCTGGGTGATTGTTGACGCACCACGCGCGGCGCCGCCGCGCGACCAGTTGGTGAGCAGCGCGGCGGGTAGTTCGCGTAGGTCGATGCCGCGATGCCCGTAGAAGCCTGCGTCTTCTGAAAGCAGCAAAGTGCGCACGAACAGCGGCGGAACGTCGCGCAGGGCGATAAAGTCGGGGGACGCGAGCGAGACGTCGATGGGGCGGTGCGGCCCGGGGCCGTCTTCGGATCTGAAGATGAAATCGCCGCGCAGGCGCGCGACTGCTGGCGGCATTTGACGTGGCGGCCTGAAGTCGATCTTCTGGCTCACCGAGAGCGAGGCAGGGTCCGCCAGGCG
>Ga0187887_10002317_pt1 | contig 15359 bp, 12 predicted proteins | sample June2016WEW_7_10_FD_132977 | JGI IMG/M metagenome (GOLD analysis project Ga0187887, IMG submission 132977) | Peatland microbial communities from SPRUCE experiment site at the Marcell Experimental Forest, Minnesota, USA - June2016WEW_7_10 | ecosystem: Environmental > Terrestrial > Soil >...
GGCTCAAGCCCGCCCCCCATCGGCTCAAGCCCGCCCCCCATCGGCTCAAGCCCGCCCTCCATTTCTTTGGCATGTTAGACCTTGCTCAAATACTGGTGCACGAACTGAATCGCGATAGAGCCTTCCCCCACGCCCGATGCCACGCGCTTCACCGATCCGTGGCGCACGTCGCCTACCGCGAAGACGCCGGGCACGCTGGTTTCGAGCAGGCTCGGGTCGCGTTCCAGCGTCCAACTCGGCGGGCGCTTACCGTCGCGCAGCAGCGACGGGCCAGTCAGAATAAAACCGTTCTTGTCTCGCGCCACCACCCCGTCCAACCAATCGGTGCCCGGTTGCGCGCCGATGAAGATGAACAGCGCGCCAGCGTCCACGCGTTCGCGCGTATTGGTCGCCCCACACTCGATGGTGATGCCATTCAGATGATCGTCGCCGTGCACCTCCGCCACCTGCGTCTGAAACTCCACATGAATATTCGGCGTGCGGGCGATCTCGTCGATCAGATACTGCGACATGGACGAAGCCAGCGACTTGCCGCGCACCAGCATCACTACGCGCCGCGCAAAGCGTGAGAAATTGAGCGCCGCTTGTCCCGCCGAATTCGCGCCGCCCACGATATACACATCGTCGTCGCGGCAGGATACCGCTTCGGTGGACCCCGCGCCGTAGTAAACGCCGGCGCCGGTCAGGCGATCCATGCCGGGAACGTCCAGCTTGCGCCACTGCACTCCGGTGGCGATCAGCAGCGCTTCGGCGGAAATCTCGCTGCCATCCGCCAGACGTACGATCCGGTACGGATCCTGGATGCGCAAAGTGACAGCTTCCTGGGGCGCTAGAATCTCAGCGCCAAAGCGCCGCGCCTGCGTCACGGCCCGCCGCGCCAGATCGCTACCGCTCAAGCCCGACGGAAATCCCAGATAGTTCTCGATTCTGGCGCTAAGGCCGGCCTGTCCGCCGGGCGCCTCACGCTCCACGATCACGGTGTGCAGCCCCTCGGATGCGCCGTAGACGGCCGCCGCCAGGCCCGCCGGGCCGCCGCCCAAAATGATCAGGTCGTAGGATGCGGCGCCGGCGCGCGTGTTGAAGCCGATCCGGCCGGCCAAGTCCGACTGCGATGGGTCGGGCAGGCGGCCGCCATCCTGCAGCAACACAACCGGGAAGTGCCGTTCTTCGGGCGTCAGCATGTCCATCGCGCGGCGCACTTCCGGGTCGCGGTCGGCCGCCTCCACGTCGAGCCACTGGTAGGGCACCTGGTTGCGCGCCAGAAACTCGCGCAACTCGTAGGCGCGGCGCGACCACCGCGTGCCCAGCACGCGCAAGCCTTCGAAGGGCGGCCGGTACGATCCCTGCCAATCCCCAAGCAGATCGTCCAGAACCGGGAAGAGGTTCTGTTCCGGCGGGTCCCAGGGCTTCAGCAGATAGTGATGCAGCTTGATCTCGTTGATGGCGCGAATGGCGGCTTCGGTATCCGAATAGGCGGTCAGCAGCACGCGCTTGGCATCCGGGAAAGAAGGGATGGCGCGCGCCAGGAATTCGATGCCGGTCATTTGCGGCATGCGGTAATCGACGAGAAACAGGGCCAGTGGATCGCCGCGCTGCTGAAGCTTGTCGAGCAGGCCCAGCGCCGCATCGCCGGAATTGGCCGCCAGGACGCGATAGTTGGCGCCGTACTGGCGGCGCAGATCGCGCTCGACCGCTTTCAGGACTTCAGCGTCGTCGTCAATCGTCAGCAGAACCGGTTTTGCCATACGCGCACCCAGCGACGAACTTTTTGATGCGCGCGGGGCGCCAAAAGTCGCATCGGGATACAATGAACTTAATGCCTGAAGTAACCGGAGTCGTCGAAACGTGCTTGTACGTGGACGACTTGGAGCGCGCCGCCCGCTTCTACGAAGACGTTTGCGAATTCAAGAGGCTGATTGGCGACGAGCGGTTTTGCGCGCTCAGCGTGGCGGGCCGCAACGTCCTGCTGCTGTTCCGCAAGGGGGCAACGTTGGAATCCATTCCGACGCCCGGCGGCGCGATTCCGCCGCACGACGGCGCGGGACACACACACGTGGCGTTTGCGATCCCGGCCGCCGCCGAAGCCGACTGGCAGCGGCGGTTGGACGAACGGGGGATCGCGGTTGAGAGCGCGGTGGACTGGCCGCGCGGCGGGCGCAGCCTGTATTTCCGCGATCCGGACCAGCATTTGCTGGAATTGATTACGCCGGGGTGCTGGTCTATTTATTGAGGTGGGGCAGGACTCCAGTCCTGCGCGGGTCCTCCAGGACCCGCTCTTAGGCGAGCGAGCGGGGCTGAAGCCCCGCGCCGGCTAAAGCCCGCCCTCCAATGCAAACGCCACTATGCTTGATCCGGCGGCTACAGCTACATACTGCCGGCCGCGCGACAGATACGTCATCGGCGACGCCTTCCACTGCGTATTGAGCTGCATGTGCCACAACTGCGCACCGGTACCCGCATCCACCGCCGCGAAGGCTCCCGAATCGTCGCAATAGAACAGCAGTCCCGACGCAGTAGCCAGCACGCCGCCCCAGCTTTCCGCTTCTCCCGACTGTGGAACCTCCCAGGCAATCTTGCCCGTCGCGAGATCCAGCGCGCGCAGGTATTGACGGGGCTTTTCGCCGGGAACGTCGCGCGCGCCGCCGCCGTAATAGGACTCGCCAGCCTTCCAAACCGCCGACGATTTCGAATAGATGCTGCACTTCTCCAGCGCCATCACGTAGAACAGCCGCTTGCCAGGATCGAACGCGGTGGACATCCAATTGGTGGCGCCATCCATCGAAGGGCAGGCGCGCGCGCCGGCGACGGTTGGCTCGCTCGCAGGCGTAAGCCCCTCTACAAATGGCGTCGCGGCCAGAAGCTGCCCGCCGGTGCGGTCGAGCACGTAGAAGAATCCGTTTCGATTGGCCTGCAGCAGCAGCTTCCGTGCGCGGCCGCCGTAATCCGCATCTACCAGCAGGGGAGTTTCCGTCGCATCCCAATCGTGCAGATCGTGCGGCGTGAATTGATAGTGCCACTTCAATGCACCGGTTTGCGGATCGAGGGCCAGCACGGAATCGGAATACAGGTTGTCGCCGCGGCGTTCGTCGCCGTTGAAATCCGGGCACGGATTGCCCGTGGGCCAGAAGATCGTATCGGTTTCCGGATCGTAGGTGCCGGTGAGCCAGGTGGAGGCGCAGCCATGCTCGATGGCGCGGCCCAGCCACGTGGCGGCGGCTGGCTCGCCAGGCGAAGGCACCGTCCGGAAACGCCAGACGCGCTGGCCGGTAACGGCGTTGTAGGCGGCCACGAATCCGCGGATGCCTTCGTCGCCGCCGGACGTGCCGGAGATCACCAGATTTTTGACCACCAAAGGCGCCGAGGTCGCGCCATAATTCTCGCTGGCATCGGCCATTTGCGTATCCCACAGGAGAGCGCCGGTCAGGCGATCGAGCGCGATCAGGTGGGCATTGTCGGTGACCATGAATACGCGGTCGCCCAACACCGCCACGCCGCGGTTGATGCCGCCCGCTGCGTCGCCGGAAAGGCCTTTGGTGCGGGGCCGTTCGTAGCGCCAGATTTCGCGGCCGGCGGCGGCATCGAGGGCCCACGCGGCATTCACGTCGGTCACGTACATGACGCCGTCCACCACTACCGGGGTCCCTTCCAGATGGCGCGCATTGGGGATGGGGAAGATCCAACGCGGCGCGAGCCGGCTCACATTGCGCGGCGCGATCTGGTCGAGCGGGCTAAAACGGTTGCCGCTCAACTGGCCGTGATAAGTGGGCCAATCGCCGGGTTGCGGATGCGCGATGCGGTCCCAGGGGATGGCGCCGGCCAGATCGGACGCAGCCCGCGGCGATTCGGTGGGCGGATTCGCCAGGTACGCCAGCAGGTCTTGCAGATCGGTGGCGGCGGGCTTTAGCGCAGGCATGTACGATGCCGGGTCGCGCTCGATGGCGGCCACTTCGTCGCGGCGCAGTAAATAGAGCCGGCCATCGAAGCCCTGCACCTGGAGATCGTAGAGGCTCTCGTTGCGCAGGAAACCCCAGACACTCTGGCCCGAGCGCAGCCGCACCGTAGCTACCGCGTAGCCCGGCTTCCGCCGCGCTTGCGGTTTCAGGAGCGACTGCTCGATCTCGGCGAGAGTCAGTTCGGATCCCGCATTGGTGAGATCGGGGCCGTTCACGCCCCCGCTGCCGCCGATCATATGGCATCGGGCGCAACCGCCCTCTCCGAAGAAGAATGCCCGGCCGGCCTCCGGATCGCCTGGCGGCATGCTCTGGCGGGCGGGAGTGACTCGCGCACGAACGAACGCGACCATCTGCGATAGCTCAGGCTCCGCCAAAGCAAAGCCTGGCATGCCGGCTTCCGGAATGCCGTCGCGGATGAGGGTGCGCACCGCGTCGTCCGAACCGAGCCGCGCACGGTCCACACTGCCGATGGCGGGTGCGCGTTCGCCTCCCATGCCGTCGGCGCCGTGACAGCCTCCGCAACGCTGTTCGAATCGTTGCCGCCCGGCCGCGAGCGAATCCGCGCCGGCTGCGAAGACCAGGGTGCCGAAGTTCTCGGGCACGTGGTTGGGATCGCGATTGAGCACACAGGTGGGCTGCCAGCATAGAAAATGCCGCCGCTCATCCGGCCCCGCTCCCGCGATGCGATACAGATTCGCGCGCCACTTCGTGCCGGGTTTAACGGGCGCGGCACTGACCGCGGTCAGCGGGATGCGCGCGGCAGCGTACCAGACGTGCGCGGCGTCGTCGATGCGCGCGGCCGTGGTCCAACCGGAGCGCCAGGATTGGTCGTAGCGCTGGCGATCGAGGTCGATGGCCAGATCGATCCAATCGCCCGTGGGCGCGATTTCGAATTCGCGATAGCGGCGGATGTTAGTCCAGTCGTCTCCCAAGAACATCTCGACCACGTCGCGATCCCAGAGCTTGTCGCGCGGTCCGCCGCCCAGCGCGGGCTGGAAGACATTCAAGTCAGTGTAGGGGCAACTGAAGAGGAGATAGAGATTAGTATCGGTCCAGAAGCCGCGTACTTCGCTACGCAGCTCGGGATAGTCGAGTTGTTTGCTGCAATCCTTCGAGATCGCGGCCACACCGGCATTGCGCCAGGATGGCGAGGATGGATCGGCGGAGAGCGCCGGATCGCCGGTCACATGTGGAATCCGGAAGGTGGCTGTTGGCTGAGATACCGTACAGGGTTGCTGCGCGAATGCGCTGCCGGCGGCAAGCAGGATGAGAAGAGGTGTGGGTCTAAAGCCCCGCGCGGGATGAATCCCGCCCCCCAATTTATGCGATCGGATGGACATACGGCTGGCGGTAGGGGCGCGCGAGCAACTGGTTGGCGTCGTCGTCGCCGGCGATGCTTCCCGCCTGCGGGTCCCAAGTCAGAGTCCGCCCCAGCTTCATCGACAGATTGGCCAGTATGCAACTGGTGGTCGAGATGTATCCTTCTTCGATATCGGCCACGGGCTTCGAGCGGGCGTCGATGGCGGCCAGGAAATCCTTCATGTGATAGCGGATGGCCGGCGCGACATGGCGTTCCAGGTCCGGCTCGGTTTTGTCGATCGGGTACTGCTCGAATTCATAAGTGACATCGCGATGCACCGCGCCAGTCCCGCCCTCGGGCACAAAATCATAGCTATAGACACTCACTTTCAGCGTGCCCTTGTCGCCGTAGAAGGTCGAGCTCCAGGCATAGTTGGGATCGGGATCGGGCGCCGCGCCCCAGGTGCGATGCTGCCACACCACTTTCAAATCGTCATAGTCGAAAGTGGCCGTCTGGGTATCCGAGATATTCGCCTTGGACTGCTTGTCCACCAGGATGCCGCCTTCGGACGAGACGCGCTTGGGCCAACCCAGCCCCATCATCCAGCGCACCATGTCGAACATGTGGATGCACATATCGCCCACGATGCCGTTGCCGTATTCCATGAACGCGCGCCAGCCGCGCGGATGCACCAGGCGGTTGTAGGGGCGCATGGGCGCGGGGCCGGTCCACATGTCGTAATCGAGATAGGGCGGCGCGGCGGTGTCGGGCGGATTTTCGATGGTGCGCATGTGATAGTAGCAGCACATCTCCACCAGGCCGATCTTGCCCAGCTTGCCTTCGTTGATGAAACGGTCGCGCGCTTCGACGATGTGCGGCGTGCTGCGGCGCTGCGTGCCCACCTGCACCACGCGCTTATATTTACGCGCCGCCGCCAGCATGGCTTGACCCTCGCGGATATCCACGCTGATGGGCTTTTGCACGTAGACATCGGCGCCCGCTGCGACGGCTGCGATCATGGCCAGCGCGTGCCAATGATCGGGTGTGGCGATGAGCACGATGTCGAGATCTTTCTCCTTGAGCATCTCGCGATAGTCGCTGTAGATGCGCGGCCTCTTGCCGGATGCCTGGCGCGTGGCGGTCAGATCCGCGGCGCGCGCGAGCATTTGTTTATCTACATCGCAGAGCGACACCACCTCCACCGGCGCCACCTGAATCAGCCGGAACAGATCGGCCTTGCCGTACCAGCCGGGCCCGACGATCCCGACGCGTCTGGGCTTGTCGTCGGCGAAGGCGGCGGTGGCGGACCAGGCCAGACCCGCGGCGCTGGTATAGAGGAACTGACGGCGATTCATAAGGAGAGTATACGATGTGGCGTGGCAGATGGTCGGCGCCTGGTGTGAAAGGACCATGAGGAAGTGCGATCGCCAATGTCCACCGATGCGGCCGGCCGACACCGGGTGTCTACGTTAGCAAGGCACTGGAATTCCGAGCGGATTGCACGAAAATCTTCCCACGATTTTCCGCATTACGTGGTGGATGGACTTCAATTCATCCCAGCGGCCGCAGGGCGGCAAAACACAAAACACAAAACAAAAAGGAACATCGCATCATGAAGCTGAAAATATCGCAATGGCAAAGAATCGCTCTGCTGGCAGCCGGACTCTCCGCCAGCATGGTTTCCACGGCCTGGGGCGGCCTCGGTACGGAACTCTACCAAGTGCATAACGACGGATCGATCTGGCAATATACGGGCCCGCTTTGCAATGGCGACGTTTGTCCCGGCTGGATCGAACTCGATAACAACCCGAATTTGGTGATGATCGCCGCCGGTGGAGGTCAACTCTACGAGTTGCACCATGATGGCTCGGTCTGGAAATATACGGGGCCGGCGTGCAGCGGGGGTTCATGTCCCGGCTGGATACAGATCGACAACAGTCCACTCTGTTGCTATGCATCGGGGATCGGTGTTGGCGGCAGCACTCTTTATGAGTTCCGCGAAGGTCAATCAATCTGGCAATTCAACGGGACACCCTGCAACGGAACCTCCTGTCCCGGCTGGGTGGAACTCGATCAAAACCCGCAAGCGGACGTCTTTGCCGCCAGCGCAGGTACCTTGTACGAATTCCACTTGGACGACTCGTTCTGGCAGTATACGGGACAGCCATGCAGCGGTGGCTCTTGTCGGGGTTGGACCCAAATCGACAACAACCCAACTACGATAGCCTTTGCGAATGGAGCGGCTGGCCTGTTTCAACTGCACTCCGGTGGCGCGATCTGGCAATTTACCGGACTCCCTTGCAACAGCGGGGGCTCTTGTCCCGGCTGGCTGCAACTTGACAACAACGCGAACACCGGCTCGATTGCCGCCGGGGGCCGCTTGTACCAGCAGCACAGCAACGATCTTTCGATCTGGCAATCCACCGGTGCGCCCTGCAACCGGAATGGTTGCGGGGGCTGGATCGAGATCGATAACTCCGGCCTTACAGTGCCGCTGGGAATGGTTGCCGGCGCTAGTACCGTGTATCAACTCGAGTACAATCCGAACGTCCCGGAAGGCAGGGGAATCTGGGAGTATACCGGGACGCCTTGCGCCGGCAGCGTTTGTACCGGCTGGGAGCAACTGGATAACAACCCGAATACTATCGCCATTGTGGCTGGCGGACAGATGTTCGGCTTCTAGCCGCGGGGCGGGCTAAAAAGCCCGCGGACCCGCTTTCCAGCGGGTCCTGCCGCCTGCGGCGGAACAAGCACGCGCGAATTCCTGCCCTGCCGTTGCTGGGGTTAGATTAGTTACCCAGATCGGAGTCTAACTTTGATCCGGGATTTTCGAGGGTGCCCCAGTGCGCAAAACAATATACGGGAGGCAAACCAATCTCTCCCATTTTCATACCAATCGTGGGGCGCGCCGCGGGCCCATCGACACCGTCGAGAACCTTCTTGTTCAAGCCCGCCCCCCCCAAACGCGAATGCAGAAATTCCAGGGGCGAGCTTCGCTCGCCGAAGAGCGGGCCTGCGAGGCCCGCGCAGGCTGCGAGCCTGCCCCACTCCATGCCCTCACTTACGGGGACACTTCAGTCTTCCTGATACAGACCCATCAGGTTGCCCGCCGGGTCGCGGAACGTCGCGATCCAGGATGTGCTGCCGGGCGAATCGTGGCGGCGCGTCTCTACGACTTCGCCGCCGTGGGCACTCGCCAGAGCCAACATGGCATCGATAATGTCGACCCAGATGTAAGGCAGCAAGCCGGGCTCGCGCGCGACGGTCCGGCCGGCGACCCAGGCGCCGCTCACATACCCCGTGGCATCGTCGAAGCTCGGACGCGCGGTATCCCGATGCCGGATGTTCCATCCGAAGACCCGCTCGTAGAAGGCGGCGGACCGATGCACGTCGGCCGCGGGAATTTCCAGGTAACACAAGCGTGGGCGCGGCAGCCGCGTGAGCGGGCTCTCGATCTCGGAAACAGTGCCGCCCCATACCTCGGGCTGCACATCGGCTACCGACTGCGTGAACGCCCAGTGGTGGCCTTCCAGGTCTTCGGCGCTGTATTGCCTCTCGCCAAACGGCTTGCTGTCCGGCGGGCTCAGAATTCGCGCGCCAGCCTGTTTGGCACGCTCGTAGTGTGCATCGACGTTCTCCACTTGCACCATCAACGTCCGGACGAACCGATCCGGATTTGCCGCAGGCCGGCCGGTCAGAATGCAGGAACCCCCACCAACGTTGAGTTGCGCGTGGTGGAGGGTGCCATCGGGCTCGGGAGCGGTGCGCAGGCGCTCGGTGAAGCCGAACGCCCCGCGAAGCCAGTCAATGGCTTTGGCCACATCTGCGTAGATCAGTCTGGGGACAATCGGGCCCGGCGGCGCGGAGCGGTTTGCGATCATGGTTTGCCTCTCCGTCTATTGTATGACCCGGGGGGCAGGGCCGGTCCGGAAACCAGCCGCAGGCGCAGACGCCGACGCACGAGGACTCGCTATGAAACTCGTTATTGGTAGCTTGCCAGCTTGCCGCGCAAGGTCCGGACCAGCTCCTGGTCTTGCCCCGCGACAGCCAGATCCAGCGCCCGGCGCGCCGCTTGGATGGCATCCTCCGCGCGGCCCATCTTGCTGTAGAACGCGCCCAGCATATCGAAGCATTGCCAGTCCTGGCCGCCGCTCAGCTCCACGGCTTTCTGCAAATGCGGAATGGCGTCGGCGAAGCGGTCCGCCAGCCCCAACACAAAGGCGAGACTGAAGCGATACTCCACCGAATCCGGAGCCAGCGCCACGGCCTTCTCCAGGTGCGTGGTGGCTTCGGCGATCCGGCTGGCCTTGACGAGCACGGCGGCGAGCTTGTTGTGCGCATCCGCCGACTCGGGATTCATGGCGACGGCCTTTTCCAGATGCGTGAGCGCCTCCGCGGTCAGCCCTTTCTCGGACAATACCGTTCCCAGGTCGGCCTCCACCGTGGGGTTAGCGGGATTCAGCGCCAGCGCTTTCCCGTAGTTGACAATGGCGTCGTCCAGACGCCCGGTCTGGGCCTCGGCCAGTGCCAGGTTGGCAAACACGACGGGTTCGTTCGGCGTGAGCGCGCCGGCCTTGTTGTATTCCGCGGCCGCCCCGCTCCAGTCGCCCGTTTCGCTCAGTGCATAGGCCAGGTTGAAGTGCGCCTTGCCATCTTCGGGATCCAACTCCACGGCCGTACGCCACTGCGGAATAGCCTCGCCGAACCGGTTCTTCTTCATCAGGTCGATGGCCACATTGAACACGCGGTAAAACTCGGTGGCGGGCGCGTCGATGCGTTCCAAGCCGCCCTTCGGGATATTCACGAATTCGGGAATGTTCGCCGCGCGATTGGCCGCCGTAGTGCCGTCCACCAGGACCGCGGGGCTATCGTTGCCATGCTCGTCGATGTGCGTGAGATAGAGTTGGGTGTACACCGAGCGTCCCTTCGACGAGAAGACCAGCCAGCGCCCATTGGGTGAGAAACTGTGCCATGAGTTCATCAGTTTCTGGTTCGAATTCAAGCGCCGCGCCACGCCGCCCTGCGCCGGGACGATGTACAAATGGCTATCCGGACGCATCAGCAAGCCGGTTTTGTTTTGCACGAAGACGATCCACTTGCCGTCGGGCGAGACTTTCGGAAAGTCGTTGCTCATCCCGTTTTCCGATGCGCCTTCGATTCGCTCCGGCTTACCGCCTTTGCCGTTGTTGAACGGGATGCGGTAGAGATCGTACTGAATCTGGGTTTCGTTCGGATCGTTGGCGTAACGCGAAGGCGGCTGTCCCGGCGGATACGGGTCTCGCGCTTTAGCCCTCGAAAACACGAGGTAGCTGCCGTCGGGACTCCAGAAACCGCACGCCTGCACGTAGTCGGGGTCGTCGGCGCCCGGGAGCGGCTGCAGCTTACCGCTCTCGCGGCTGTACCACGCCAGTATCCCGCGCGTCGGATAGAACACTTGTACGAAGCCATAGGCCGGATAAAAGCCCTGGTAGAGGCGGTCGCCCAGGTGCCGGCTGCTGGATCCGGGTACTTCGACCGAAGTCACCACATACTCTCCGCTGGGCGACACCTGTGACATGAATCCGAAGCGCTGCGGCGTGTTCTCGGTAAAGTCACTCCATTTGACGACATACTCCTTACTGATGGAGCTGACTTTCCGCAGCGGCAACAGAGCGTATAGCGCCTTGTTGTTGTTGGGCCCGTCCACGTCGAGTCCCAGCGTCTTGCCGTCGCGCGAGACGGAATGGCAGTTGGCGCAGGTGGGCAGCTTCTGCATGACGGTGGTGCTTTGGGGCTCGTCGAGGTAGCGCAGGCGCCACTTGATCATGGGCAGCAGCGAATCCGGCAGAGGCTTGATCACGCCGCGCTCCCCTTGTGGAATGGCCGGCAGCAAAGGCACGTCGCGATAGAAGATCGGTGCGCCGACGGGATCGGCGGAGGTTTCGATGGCCACCTGCCCGCGTGAGACCGGCTGGGTGGCGCCCTCGTCGCGGAAGCCGGTGACGATCACGGTCGCCGGATGGCGGCTGGAGCGCGTTTTGATGGCTGCCCATGTGGCGGCATCCGGTTTCCAGGTATGCGCCGCGGCCTGCTCAGGCGTCAGCGTAGGCGGGACGAAGCCGCCGTAACTGTCGTCGATCTCGCCCACACGCATCAACTCGCCGCGGGAATCGGTTTGGATCTCCGGCCCGCCGGCGGCGAAAACAATTTGGATGCGCCATGTTTTGGCGGCCTCGCTGGGGTCGCGCCACAGAAATGTAGGCGCGGTGATTTCCGGCGGAAAGAGGGAGCCTTCGCTGGGGTAATCGACGGTGATGGCCGCCAGGGCGTTGGGCAATTGCTGCGGTCCGAACCCCCGTAACAGGAGGAGCGAGGCGCCAGCAAATCCGGCGACAAGAAGACGGGCAGATACTCGCACAGGCTTCCGGGCCGAAGGTATATGGTATCAAAACCGGAGTGGTTTATCCGATGGCCACCTTTAGCACCGGTCCAGGGCTCGCGGCGCAAAATCCGCGACGACCACAGATTCGAGATTCGCGCGTGCCGCGCCCGATTTCTATCGGCAAAGTGGGCAGCGCCGCGAGGGCGGGGCTTAGAAATGCCTTTCACTTAAGGCGCGGCGCACGCCTTCGGGGTCGCGGGCAATAACTGTGAGATACGCACGGGCCGGTTGGTCTGGCTCACAGCGCCCTTGTTCCCAATCCCGCAAGGTCCCGAGCGGAATATGATATCGCGCGGCGAATTCTTCCTGCGTCAGGGAGAGTGCCCTCCTTAGCGTCTTTGTGCGCGGCACCCGTTTCGCCGTGCGCAGTCGCTCGACAGTCATGGGACGCGCATCGGGATCGGCCGCCGCCGCCGCCACGATCTCTTCCTCGGTCATTGGGCGCATGGGCGTGGGAGGAAACGGGCGTTCCGTGCCATCTCTCAGCACTTCGACAACGGTGCCATCAGGTCGAATTCTCGCGGTAATAGTCGTCTCGCTCATGTTTTTCCGCTGGCCTGGCCGAGATGAGCCGAATGCGTTCGCCGCGCTCGGTGAATGTCACGTGGAGAATTGTGCCGTTGCACATGCCAAGCAGAACTGAAACGCTCTTCACCCTAGTCCTCACGGCCATCGATCCGTTCGACAGCGAATGCATCACGGAAAGTGAGATTGCTTCCTGGAAATCGATACCGTGATTGCGGAGATTGGCCGCCGCCTTCTCATCGTCCCATTCAAACAACATCTCTTCCAACCTTAGGGTGCGGCCCGCCCGTACGCGCTGTCAAGCTGCTTCTGGCGGGACATTCTGCCCTCGCCTGGCCACGGCGGGTGCAGTTCGGTCACGGCCGGAAGCCGGAGAGCGGGTCCTGGAGGACCCGCGCAGACCTGGAGTTCTGCCCCACAGCGCCGCGATGCTATCCTGATGCTTAGCACCATTCCGCAGTCCTTCGAAGGAGTTTACATGCAGTCTCGCCGGATCTTCATCGGCAAAGTAGCCAGCGGCCTGGCTGGCGCAATCGCCGCGCCCAACGTGCTGGCTTCGAGCGACCGCATTCGCCTGGGCATCATCGGCGCGGGCGACCGCGGCACCCAGATCATGCGCGAGGCGCTGGCTTGTTCGAACACGGAATTCGTGGGCATCGCGGACATCTATACGAAACGCCTCGACGACGCGCGCGCCATCGCGCCCGGCGCCAAAACCTATCTCGATTACCGCCATCTGCTCGACGATCAAAACGTCGATGCAGTCCTGATCGCCACACCGCAGCACCTGCATTGCGAGCACTTCGTGGCCGCGCTGGACGCCGGCAAACACGTCTACCAGGAAAAGACGATGGCCTTCACCGTGGAGCATGCCAAGCGCATGCGCGCCGCTTACCAACGCGCCGGCCGCACGGTGCAGATCGGCCACCAGGCATGCTCGTCCGGCCAGGTGCGCGACGCGGTCAATTTTTTGAAAACCGGCAACGTGGGAAAGATCACCGCCATTCACGCGCACATGTACCGCAACACGCCGCATGGCAAGCCGCAGTGGACGCGGCCGGTGTTCCCCGATATGACTCCGGAAAACATTATGTGGGAAGCGTTCCTGGGCGAAGCGCCGGCGCACGACTTCGACGCGAACCGCTACCTCAACTGGCGCTTTTTCTGGGACTATTCCGGCGGCAACGTATACGAAAATATGTGCCATCAACTGGCCTTCTGGTACAAAGTGATGGGGCTGAAGATTCCGGCCGCGGCGAACATGGTGGGCGGCGTCTATCTGTGGAAGGATGGGCGCGAGGTGCCGGACACCATGAACGTGACGCTGGAACATAACGAAGAGATCCTGTTTTCCTGGGATTCGGGCTTCGGCAATAATCAACTCGGCAGCACGGAAGATGTGCTGGGCACCGATGGCACAATTTCGAAAAGCCAGCAGATCCGTTATCTGTCGCAGAAGGTGAACCGCCCGGATGGCGCCGAGATGCTGGGCTCGACGGGCACGGCGCCCAACGCGCACATGCGGAATTTTCTGGACGCCATCCGATCGGGACAGGAGCCGAATTGCCCGTTCGAGCTGGGCTTCCGGGTGTCGATCGCGTGCCGCATGGCGGTGGAGAGTTATCGCCTGCAGCGGGCCGTGCGGTGGGACGCGGCCAAAGAGGAGATCGTCTGAACCGCGCGCTTTAGCCAGCGGTCTTGTGCCAAATGGACTTCGAATACACACCCGAACAAATCCATCTCCGCAAATCCGTGCGCGAATTCGCCGAAGCGGAAATCGCGCCGCACGTCATGGAATGGGACGAAGACCAGATCTTTCCCACGGAAGCCATCCGCAAGCTCGGCGAACTAGGCTACATGGGCGCCATCTTTCCGGAAGCGCTAGGCGGCGCCGGACTGGGCTACATCGAGTACAGCATCATCATCGAGGAGCTATCCCGCGTGGATGGCTCCGTGGGCATCATCGTGGCCGCACACACTTCTTTGTGCGGCAACCATATATATAAGATGGGCAGCGACGAGCAGCGCCGCCGTTACATTCCGCTTCTGGCGTCGGGCGAATGGCTGGGCTGCTGGTCGCTGACCGAACCCGAGGCCGGTTCGGACGCGGCGGGCACGCGCACCTCGGCCCACCTGGAAAACGGATGCTGGGTGCTGGACGGCGCCAAGACTTTCACCACCAACGCGCACTTCGCGAACGTCTGCGTGGCCATGGCGGTGACCGACCGCACCGCCGCGCAACACGGCATCTCGGCATTCATCATCGATCAAGGCACGGCGGGGTTCCGTCCCGGCAAGAAGGAGAACAAGCTGGGGCTGCGCGCCAGCGCTACCGGCGAAGTGATCTTCGAGAATTGCCGTATCCCGCAAACGCAGTTGCTCGGCAAACGCGGCGAGGGTTTCGTGGACAGCCTGAAGGTACTCGATGGCGGCCGGATCTCGATTGCGGCGCTCTCGATAGGGATGGCACAGGGCGCTTACGATGCCGCGCTACGCTATTCGAAGCTGCGGCGGCAGTTCAGCCGGCCCATCTCCGAATTCCAAGCCATCCAGTACAAGCTGGTCGACATGGCCACGTCGATCGACGCGTCTCGCCTGCTCAACTACCGCGCCGCCGCCATGCTGGACGCGGGCAAGCGCGTCACCAAAGAATCCGCCATGGCGAAGCTGTTCGCCTCCGAAGCGGCCGTGCGCGTAGCGGACGAAGCCGTGCAGATACACGGCGGGTACGGCTTCATCAAAGACTATCCGGTGGAGAAATTCTACCGGGATGTGAAGCTCTGCACGATCGGCGAGGGCACCAGCGAAATCCAACGCCTGGTGATCGCGCGGCAACTGCTGAAAAGCTGATGACGGATTGGGCGCGCAAGATTGCGGAAGGCGATGCGCGCGCGCTGGCCCGCGCCGCCACGTGGATAGAGAATCGCGATCCGCGGGCACGCGAAGTCTTGCGCGAGTTGCAGACACGTACCGGACACGCCGTCATCGTCGGCATCACGGGCCCGCCAGGCGCTGGAAAAAGCACGCTGGTGGATGCCATGGCCCGGGAACTGCGGCGGCAGGGCCGCACTGCCGGAATCATCGCGGTGGATCCCAGCAGCCGGCGCACGGGCGGCGCAATCCTGGGCGACCGCATCCGCATGCTCGACCATCACGCCGA
>Ga0187887_10002318_pt1 | contig 15358 bp, 11 predicted proteins | sample June2016WEW_7_10_FD_132977 | JGI IMG/M metagenome (GOLD analysis project Ga0187887, IMG submission 132977) | Peatland microbial communities from SPRUCE experiment site at the Marcell Experimental Forest, Minnesota, USA - June2016WEW_7_10 | ecosystem: Environmental > Terrestrial > Soil >...
CGCCAGCCGCGTCATCCACGTGCCGATCAGCGAGACACTTTGCCCGGCAACAAACAGTTTGAAGTTGCGGTGCTTAAGCGCCCGCCAGGCATGCGAGAATCTGCCTGCCTGCTGTGCTGGTTCTCCCTGAGTCGCCTGTGCAGCCATACCTCTGTAGATGCTACCGCGTGCGCGAGCGACTCAGCGTGCGGTCCTTCGCATGCCGAATCGCGCGCGCGCTTGCTAGAGAGTTCGTGTCAGTTTGTAACGCACCGGCGCCTTCGCAATGTCCTCCGCACAATCCGAGTAGACCCGTATCGATCGGCCGCCCAGGATCACCTTCTGCTCCACCGCACCGTCGCAGAAAGGATTCTCGATATTCTCCGTGTCCAGCACCTGCCTCCATGGATTCCCATCCGGCGGTTCAGGCAATACATACTCCACGCCCTCGTCGGCGGCATTCACGAGAATCAGAAAGCTGTCGTCGACCACGGGATGGCCCTCGTCGTCCATCACCTGGAGCGTCTGTCCATTGAGCATCAGCCCAATCGACCGGTTCCACACCTCGCTCCACGCATCGTCTGAGATCTCGTTCCCATCCGTTCCGTACCACGCAATATCGCGCACCACGGACCCACGAATCACACGATCCTGGAAGAACCTTCGCCGGTGAAGATTGGGATGATCCTTGCGCAACTTGATCAGCTTCGAGGTGAACTCGAGCAGGCGTTTACGCGGCTCATCGAGGTTCCAGTCGTACCAGGTCAGCTCGTCGTCCTGGCAGTAGCAGTTGTTGTTACCGCGCTGCGAACGCGCAAACTCGTCGCCACCCAACAGCATCGGAACACCCTGGCTGAGCATGAGGGTGGCGAGAAAATTCCTCGTCTGCCGCTCGCGCAGCTTGTTGATCTCCGGATCGTCCGTCGGGCCTTCCGCGCCCATGTTCCAGCTGTCGTTGTGGTCGGAGCCATCGGTATTGTTATCGAGGTTCGCCTCATTGTGCTTCTCGTTGAAGCTCACCAGGTCGCACAGAGTAAATCCATCATGCGCCGTAATGAAGTTGATGGATGCCGAAGGCTTGCGTCCATCGCTCTTGTACAAATCGCTCGATCCCGTGAGCCGATACGCGAAGTCTGAAAGTTGCCCACTGTCGCCTTTCCAGAACCGCCTCACCGTGTCCCGATATTTGCCGTTCCACTCCGCCCACAGTACCGGGAAGTTGCCCACCTGATAGCCACCCTCGCCAATGTCCCAGGGTTCCGCAATCAGCTTCACGTCTGCAAGGGTAGGATCCTGGTGGATCGTATCGAAGAACGCTCCCAGCTTGTTTACATCGTGCAGCTCGCGCGCCAGCGTAGATGCGAGATCGAAGCGAAAACCATCCACATGCATCTCGGAAACCCAGTACCGCAGGCTATCCATGATCAGCTTCAGCGTCTGCGGATGATACACATTCAGCGTGTTCCCCGTGCCGGTGTAGTCCACGTAATAGCGCCCGTCGTCGGCCACCGTGCGGTAGTACGTAGTATTGTCCACACCCTTGAGCGACAGCATCGGCCCTTTTTCGTTGCCTTCGCAGGTGTGGTTATAGACCACGTCCAGGATGACCTCGAGCCCTTCGGCATGCAACCGCTTCACCATCTGCTTGAACTCGTTTACCTGCTCTCCGTCATCGCCGCTTGAGCTATACCGCGACATCGGTGCGAAGTAGCCCAGGGTGTTATATCCCCAGTAGTCGCGCAGACCTTTATCGAGCAGGTGCCCCTCATCGATGAAGTGATGCACCGGCATCAGTTCCACCGCCGTAACTCCGAGCTTCTTCAGGTATTCAATGCTGGCATCATGCGCCAGCCCTGCATAGGTTCCACGCAATTTCTCGGGGACGTCGGGATTGCTCATGGAAAATCCGCGAACATGCATCTCGTAGATGATCGAATCCGAGATGGGCGTTTCCGGCGGACAATCCTCGCCCCAGTCAAAGTGACAATCCACCACGACGCTCTTCGGCACGAAGTCCGCATCATCGATGGTGCAGATCTTCAGATCATCGCCCGTCGCAACGTCATACGGCATGATGGGTCCTTTATGATCCACCTCGCCAGCGATGGCCTTCGCATAGGGATCGACCAGCAATTTGTTTTTGTTGAACCTCAGGCCCTTTTCCGGCTCCCACGGACCGTTCACGCGATATCCATAGCGCTGCCCCGGCTTGATTCCGCGCAGCAATCCATGCCAGACAAACGCTGTCTGCTCCTTCAACTCGACGCAGTCGATCTGCTTGCCCGCGTCGTCAAACAGGCAAACATGCACCGCCGAAGCGTTTTCGGAATACAACGCAAAGTTCGTGCCAAGGGCGATAGGAGTGGCGCCGAGGGGGTAGGGCTTTCCGGGAAGCAGCGTGCGTGGCATAGTTCTCGTTTCGGATGTTGCAGGCTAACGCCCTTCGAGTTCAAAACTGCAATCCCTGGAGCGTGTCTTCCTAGTAGATGCAGAATCGCGTCGCGAACGCTGCTTGCCCCGGGTGGCTGTTCGGCACCATCAACAACCTATCCGGATTCCTACTCCACCACCAACGTAACCTGCGTCGAGTGACTCACCACACTCCCCGCCAGGTTCGTAGACGTTCCCTTGACCGTGAGCGTGTACGTCTGTCCCCCCTCCAGCGTCGTCGATATGCTGCGTGCACCGCATCCCGCCATGGAAAGCATCCCCATCATCAAACCGTATAGTGCCAGCCATCGCTGGCCGGTCCGCCTGCGCCTGCCCAGGATCCAGATCGGAAACATGAGTCCAGCCAACACCGCTCCCGACACGCGCCTCCACTCGCCGGCTAACAGCGGGGCGCTGGTCTGCACACTCATCGTCACGTTCACCGACGCAGCTCCCGGAACCACCTGCGGCGGCGAGAATGAAACCGCCGCTCCTGCCGGCAATCCACTCGCACTGAAGTCTACGACCCCGGTAAACGCTCCCGACGACGCCCCCACCGTCATGCCGTAGTTCGCAACATCGCCCGCGGCCACCGTCTGCGTCGTCGATCCCGACGTCGCCATCGAGAAGTCCGGAATTGCCGCAACGGTCGCTGTCTGCGCCTGCGATGCGCTCGACAGGAAGTTTCCGTCGCCACCATAGCTAGCCACCAGCGAGTGCGTGCCTGTGCCTGGCGACAGATACGTGCCATTCGCTGCACCATTCATCACGGGCGCGGTGGTGACCACTGTTCCGTTATCCAGAAACGTGACCGTGCCGGTCGGCAATCCCTGCGTCGTGGAGCCGACGCTCGCGCTCAACAACAGCGGCAGCCCCGCATACGAAGCTTGCGTCAGCGGCTGCTCTGCGGTCACACTCGGCGTCGGCACAATATGAAAGGCGCCCGACGCCGGACTCATCACGACCGTGTAGTTCACGCTTGCCGGCCCGCTCAGTGTCGCCACGATCGGATAGCTCCCCACCGGCGACAGGGGGACGGCTGTTGTCGTGAATACCACGGAAACACTTTCCGAACTCAGCGGCAACAGGTTGCTCACTGATCCGGTTAGCAAAGGAATGGCCTGCCCATACTGCGCGCTCGCGGGGTTGGCCGTTACCGTGATCACCGCAAGCCCGCCATTGACGCTCACCGCTGCGCTGGTCGACGCCGGATTCACTCCATCACCCAGGTATGCCGCGTACAGCGACTGCGTCCCAGCGGAGGGCGTCTGCGGTGCAAACGTCGCCGATCCTCCCGCGAGCGTCGTTTGCGTCACCAACGACCCTGCATCCAACAGCTCCATCACGCCCTGCGCCGTTCCCGCTGACCCACTCACCGTTACCGCTGCGTTGGTCTGTCCGTTGCTCGAAGCCGCGCTTAGAACCACCTGCGTGGTTCGAGCCGGCGCCAGACCTGCCGGCACGTATACATTCCCGTTCGCCACACTCTCTCGCACCATCTGATTCAGTGCATCCGCGTACACCGGCGCGCCAAAGCTCGACGATGCCACCCCGCGCGGCGAGTTCATTGCCACCGTTCCCGCTGACACGCCGTCACTCGCGGCACCCTGCACCCCGCTGCCCGCAATCGTCGTGATCATGCCGCTCGCATCCACCATCCGCAGCCGCTCATTATTCGAATCCGCAAAGATCACCGCGCCACTCGACGTAACCATCAGCCCGCGCGGCAGCGCAAGCTCCGCTGCAATCGCCAGGCCGCCATCGCCTGTATACCCTGCCATGCCATTGCCTGCGAACGTAGTGACGATACCGTTGGTCGCGATCACCCGAATGCGCTGATTGTGCGAGTCTGCCACGAAGATGCGGCCGTCGCTCCCGGCCGCGACTCCCTGGGGCGCGTTCAGCTCCGCGCTTATTGCTGCACCTCCATCACCCGCAAATCCCTGGATCCCATTTCCCGCCAGCGTTTGAATTACACCCGCGCTGATTCGCCGCACGCGCTGATTACCCGCATCGCATACCAGCAGCGCGCCGCTCGCATCGATCGCCAGCGCATTCGGCCAGCGAAACGTCGCGCTCGTCGGCGCTCCGCCGTCGCCCCCGAACCCCTCGCTGCCGTTGCCAGCAAACGTGGCGATCATCCCACCCGTGACCGCGCGCACACGTTGATTGCCGGTGTCCGCGATGTACAGCGTCCCATCAGGCCCCACCGCGACTCCCTGCGGCGCGTTCAGCTCAGCGCTGGTTGCTGCACCGCCATCCCCGCCAAACCCCTGCACTCCATCGCCCGCCACAATGGTCAGCACACCCGCTAACGACGACTCATAGACCACGTGCCGATTGGTATCGGAAAAGTAAAGATTTCCTGCCGCATCGAAGGCCACACTGCTCGGCATCAACGGCATCGCCGCCGGCAGCGACGTTCCCTGGGCTTCCACCCGTCCCGTTGCGAGCACTAGCAGCATGCTGATCAGCGCGACGACGATACCCACCAGCATCGCCGCTCCCGACACTGCGATGAAGGTTGCCAACAGCTCTTTGCCAAGGCCCTGGCCCGTGCCTTTGGAAGCGATTTGGGACCTCCACGGACTGCGCAAGAATCCTCCTCAGCGATGCGCCACAGCTCTTTCGCACAAATAACGGATTCGGCCTCATCCTACCCCAGTGTTCCGGCGTGGTTCAGTGTCTCCGCGCACACGACCGCTACAAGCGATAAGCTCAGACCATGCGCTTCGTTCCAAAGTTCCTGCTCTCCGCCATGAGCCCCGACCACTTTCCCGACGCGTCCCGCACCTTCGACGCCCCCGAAGTCGCCTTCCTCGGCCGCTCCAACGTCGGCAAATCGTCGCTGATCAATACCCTGCTCGGGTCGAAAGAAGCGAAGGTCTCCTCCACGCCCGGACGCACCCGCGCCATCAACTTCTTCGCGCTCCACGACGGCACAGAAGCCAAGTTCAACGCCCGGCCGTCGCTCATCTTCGCGGACCTTCCCGGCTACGGCTACGCCAAGATCTCCAAATCCATCTCCGCCGAGTGGCCCAAATTCATCGAGCCTTACCTCGCCGAACGCGAACAGCTCGCCCTCTGCATCTGCCTGGTCGACACCAACATTCCCCCGCAGGAGAGCGACACCCTGCTCATCAATGCCCTCCACGCCATGCAGCGCCCGCACCTGGTGGTCGGCACCAAGTCGGATCGCCTCGGCGGCAACCAGCTCACCAAGTCGCTGGCCGCGCTCAAGAAGGCGCACGGCGTTGACCGCGTGCTACCCGTCTCGTCCAAGTCCGTGGGAGGAGTCAAAACCCTCTGGCCCGAAATTCTTAACGTGATTCAGGACTGATACGCATGGAATCTGACAGCGACTCAACCTCTTGTTCACGGAGCCAGACCCACCTGCCTCCGTCTGGAGTGTTACGGATGTACCGGGAAACCCGCTGTAGCCAGCGGCGCCGCGCGATATCTTCCTCAGAGAGAGCCGCAAGCAGTCCCACGTCGATCGCTCGCAACTCCTCCAGGCTGTGCGCCTGAGCATGGTAAGCGTAATAGCGCTTCCGATCGAGGATCATCATTGATCGCTCCCACCGTTCCTCCTCTTTGCCTCTCGATGGGCCGTAACGAAAGTGCGTGCCGGCGGCGCTGAGCATGTCAATACTCGAACGAGATCGTGCCCCGTTCATGACTGCACCGTCGCCAAGCATCAACTCTGGCAATAAACCGCGCTTAACGATCTCAGCAAGAGCGGCACCCACATCGCTCAGCAACGCGACCCCAAGCGGTCTTCCCTGCCGAATCTGGTTCTTGAGCGTGCGCAACGCCTCATCGAGCGTGTTCACGACAAAATCCACTTCGCCACGCCGCATCGCTGCCCTGGCTTCGGTCGTATCCTCTGTAAGCCACAGAGATGTGCCGTTAGCGATGCTTACCGCAGTTGGCACAATCCCAGCATTACTTCCGCATGCCAATACCAGTGCGCCACCCCAATCTTCACGGTCGGACACAAGCTCGCCATAAAGACGCAGTATGTCGAATTGGCGCTCGCCCGCGGTCTGCTCCATGCCCACTCCAACAGAGAAGCCCTGCAACCTTCACGATTGCAGGGCTTCTCGGCCGTTCCAAATTGCTTACTCGCCGTAGTACTCCAGCCCAAGATGCGTGATCAGATCCTCACCCATAATGTGCCGCAGCGTGTTCTTCAGCTTCATCTGTTGAATGAACAGATCATGCTCCGGATAGACTCCGGGGGCGGTGTCGGGATCCTTGAAGTAGAAGCTCAGCCACTCCTGGATGCCCAGCCCGCGTAGTGCCGGCGTGCGGGCCGCGAGGTCCATGAACAGGCAAAGATCGAGCGCCAACGGAGCGGCCAGGATCGAGTCGCGGCACAGGAAATCGACCTTGATCTGCATCGGATACCCGAGCCAGCCAAAGATGTCGATGTTGTCCCAACCCTCTTTGTTGTCGCCGCGCGGCGGATAATATTCGATCCGAATCTTATGGAACGCGTCGCCGTACAGATCCGGGTTCTTGTCGGGCTGGAAGATGTGCTCCAGCACGCCCAGCTTCGAAACTTCCTTGGTCTTGAAGTTGTCGGGATCGTCCAGCACCTCGCCGTCCCGGTTGCCCAGGATGTTGGTGGAGAACCATCCACTGACACCCAGTTGACGTGCCTTGAAGCCCGGCGCCAGCACGGTCTTGATGAACGTCTGGCCGGTCTTGAAGTCCTTGCCGCAGATCGGTGTGTTCATCTTCTTCGACAGCTCCTGCAGTGCAGGAATGTCGACCGTGAGATTCGGCGCACCGTTGGCAAAGGGTATGCCTTCCTTCAACGCAGCCCACGCATACAGCATGGAGGGCGAGATGTTGGGATCGTCGTCGACGAGGCCCTTCTCGAAGGATTCCAGCGTCTGGTGCACGGCCGATGGCTCGATGTAGATCTCGGTCGATCCGCACCAGATCATGACCTGGCGGTCGGTCTTGGTCTTGAACTCCGCGATGTCGTTGCGGATCTGGCTGGCGAGGTCGCACTTGTTCTTGCCGACCTTCTGATGCTGCGGCGTAAGGCGCTTGACCCAGCGCTGGTCGAAGGCTGCGGGCATCGGCTCGATGCTCTGCAGGAAGTCCTTCATGCTCTCGATCTGATCGCGGTCGAGCACGCCAGCTGTCTTCGCGGCGTCGTACAGGTTGCCGCCAAAGATATCCCAGCCGGTAAAGACCAGGTCCTCGAGCTGCGCAATCGGGGCCCAATCCTTGATCAGCGGTGTGCGGTCCTCGGTTCGCTTGCCCAGCCGGATCGTACCCATCTGCGTCGTCGATCCAAACGGCTTGGCAAATCCTCTGCGAACTGCCTCTACTCCGGCGATAAGCGTCGTCGCGACCGCTCCCATGCCGGGAATCATAATTCCAAGTTTTCCTGTTGCTGGCTTAATGCTCGCTGCATCCGGAGACGCGGCGTTGGGTGTAGACATTGCGATACGTGCCCTTCCTATCGTGCAAATTTCCAAATTTCCGTAAGAGTCATGCGGACACTTCAGTATCGCTCTTTGCCAAACCGTGTTGCAAATAACCTGCGAAACTCCGCGAATCTGCTCTAATCATCTCACTTGGAGGAGAGCTCTTTCGTGCGTCCGCATCTGGCCAGCCTGGTCGACGATTTCCGCCGCAACGGCCGGCAGATTGCCATCGTGCGAACGCGCGGCGTACGGCGCCACGCCACTACCTACGCCGACCTTGCGACGCTGGCAGGAAGATTTTCCGCCGAGCTCGCTCGGCGCGGCATCGCTCCCGGCGACCGCGTCGTGCTGTGGGGAGAAAACTCCGCGGAATGGGTCGCCGCTTTCTTCGGCTGCCTGCTGCGCGGCGTGCTGGCCGTTCCACTCGACGCCGCGGGCTCGCCCGACTTCGCCGCACGTGTGATTGCCGATGTCTCCCCCAAGCTGATCCTCGCCGACGCACCGCGACTCCTGATCCTTCCCGCCGACGTCCCGCAACTCTCGCTGGACGACCTCGCCAGCTTGCTTCCCGCCGAACCGCTCTTCACCGTCGACCCTGCGGTCACGCTCGACGCGCCTTTCCAGATTATCTTCACCTCCGGAACCACGGCAGCACCCAAGGGCATCGTCCACACCAACCGCAACGTACTCGCCAGCCTCGACCCCATCGAGCGCGAGATGCAGAAGTACCTGCGCTACGAGCGCCTCGTCCACCCGCTGCGCTTCCTGCACAGCCTTCCCCTCAGCCACGTCTTCGGCCAGTTCATGGGGCTTTGGACGCCGGCGCTGCTCGCTGCCGAGGTCCACTTCGAGACACAGCTTGAACCCGCGCGCCTGCTCGACCGCATCCGCCTCGAACGCATCTCCGTCCTCATCGCGGTCCCGCGTTCGCTCGAGTTGCTGCGGTCTCATATCCAACTCCTCTTCCCGGATCTCGCGACTCAACTCGCCGCCTCCGAAGGATGGCCTGTAACCAAGCGTTTCGCACGCTTCCGACGCATACACCGCATCACCGGCTGGAAGTTCTGGGCGCTCATTGCAGGCGGCGCAACGCTGCCACCCGACCTCGAGCTCTTCTGGGGGCGACTTGGCTACGCCGTCATCCAGGGCTATGGCATGACGGAAACCGCCGCGCTCGTCACTCTGAATCATCCCTTTCACGTCGGCCGCGGAACACTCGGCAAACCGCTGCCCGGCCGCGAGGTTCGCATCAGCGCCGAGGGCGAGATCATGGTGCGCGGCGACGTGGTCTCCGGCTCGACGTGGGCCAACGGGGCGATCCAGCCGCGGGCCAGCGAGTGGCTTGCGACTGGCGATCTGGCTACACAGGATGACTCCGGCGAGCTCCGCTTTTCCGGCCGCCGCGGCGACGTCATCGTTACGGCTGCTGGCCTTAATATCTATCCTGCCGACCTTGAAGCCGCGTTCCTGAAGCAGCCCGGCGTTCGCGCTGTCGCAGTTGTCGCGAGCGAAGGCCCCAATGGCCCTGAGCCGGTCGCGGTCCTTCTCGCTGACGCCAATGACGGCGAGCTTCGAACGATCGTCGACCAGTCCAAGCGCTCGCTCGCCGACTTCCAGCAGATTCGCCGCGTGCTCCGCTGGCCCGAACCCAGCTTTCCCTACACCTCCACCGGCAAACTCCTGCGCCGCGTCGTTGCCGACTGGGCAACCGATCAGCTTGCCGCAACTGCCGCGCATCCTTCCGCTGGCCGCGGTGATGTGCTTTTGCAGATGATCGCCAGCGTGACTGGAGAAGCTCCCGCAGCGGCCGACGATGACGCGCGCCTCTCCGAGGACCTTCGCCTCGACAGCCTGGGCCGCGTGCAGTTGCAGTCGCTGCTCGAACAACGCTTCGGCCTCGAACTGGCGGACGAGCAGATCGCGGAGGTGAAGACGCTGGGAGAACTCCGCGCCCTCACCGGTGCACCGGCGCCAGCCAGAGCGTCCGGCCCCGCGGTAGACCATGAACCGCAAGCCGCACCGATCGAAACCCAAACCATCGCTGCGGCGCGTGTTGCACCCACTGCTCCTGCAGCGGGTGCAACGGACCTCGCGCACCGCTATCCGCGCTGGCCCTGGCTCGCGCCGATCAACGCCCTCCGTGTCGCAATGCAGGAGCTTGCCATCCGGCCGCTGGTCTGGCTGCTGGCTGCGCCGCGCGTCGAGCGTCGAGCGTCGCAGGAGCCGCGGCCGCCGCTACTCATCATCGCCAACCACATCACCGCGTACGACGTCCCGCTAATCCTCTACGGGTTGCCAGCGCATCTGCGCCACCGAGTCGCCGTCGCGATGTCGGGAGAGATGCTGATGGACTTCCGCCGTGGCCGCGGCGAGCCCAACGCCTTCCTCGACGCGCTCCTGCCCATTGTCTACTGGCTAATCACAGTCCTGATCAACGTCTTCCCACTGCCGCGCCTGGGCGGCTTCCGGCGCAGCTTCGAGCACGCGGGCCGCGCGCTCGACCGCGGCTACTCCGTGATCATCTTCCCCGAGGGCCACCGCTCCGCCGACGGTTCACTTCAACCGTTCCGCTCCGGAATCGGCTTGCTCGCGCAGCAAGCCGAAACTGACGTCCTACCGGTAGGGCTCGTTGGGCTCGACCAGATCATCCAAACGAATAAGCGCTGGTTCCACGCCGGTCGCATCACGGTCCGCGTTGGTGAACCGATTCCTTACGACCCGCACAGCACGCCCGACCAGACCACCCAGAGACTGCAGGCGGCGATGGCCAAACTGCTCGCCTAAACGGTGCCGTGCTTCTTGCGATTCTTCCAGTGCGTCCAGACGAAGTACACCGCGCCGATCACGATCACCAACTCCACGGCGAGGTGGAAGCGGTCGAAGAAAGCCTTGAAGCGTGGATCGCTGTTCCAACTCGCGCCAAGCCGCATCCCGATGTACGCCAGTGCGTAGCACCACGGAAACGACCCGATGAAGGTGTAGAGGTGGAAGCGCACCTGGTTCATCTTTGCAATCCCCGCGGGAAATGCAATGAACGTCCGGACGATCGGCAGCATGCGTCCCACCAGCACCGTAATCGACCCATACTTGTTGAAGAACTTGTCGGCCATATCCAGGTCGCGCTTGCTCAGCAGCAGGTAGCGGCCGTAGCGCTCGACCATGGGGCGGCCACCCTTTGCGCCCACCCAGTAGGCCGGGATGGAGCCGAGGTTCGACGCCAGGGACGCGACAACGGCCAGCAGGATCAACTGTAGCTGCGTGTGCGCCAGCGCATAGCCCGCCAGCGGCATGATGACCTCGGAGGGGATAGGGATACAGGCCGATTGGATAGCCATTAGCAACGCAACCATGGCGTAGCCGCCGCTAGCGATAAGGGCGATAAGGAGGGCGATAAGCTTTGCAGACATGAGGCTCCAGTATACCGGCTCGCAGGCACTGCCTTTGGTAACATAGATGCATGTCTGAAGCCGTCACCACACCCGCCGCCGCCGCACCCGAATCAGCAGCTCCCGCACGTCCTCAACCCAGCGGCTATGGAGCGCCTGCCGCTCATGGAGCCACTCCGGTCAAGCGACAGGTTGTGTGCTTCAGCTTCTACAAGGTGATGCCCGAGTGGCGTCGGCTGCCGGCCGAGGAGAAGGCCGCACACAAGCAGGCCTTCGCCGAGGTGCTGACCAAGTGGAACAAGCCGGGCGAATTCCTGTCGCTGACCTACTCGACGATCGGTACGCGCGGCGATGTGGACATGTGCGTCTGGTCGATTGGCTACGCTGTGGACGAGCTGAACAAGATGCGCTCGGAGTTGATGGCAACGCCGCTGGGCGGCTATCTCAGCACGCCGCATAGCTTCCTGGCGATGACCAAGCGCTCGCAGTACTCGATCGACCGCGAGGACGAGAGCGAGGGCGAAGGGCGCGGTGCGATTCGTCCCGGCGGCCAGAAGTACATCTTCATCTATCCGTTCTGGAAGACGCGGCCGTGGTACCTGCTCTCGGCCGCCGAGCGCAAGCGCCTGATGGATGAGCATATCCGCATTGGGCTGATGTATCCGCGGGTGAAGCTGAACACGACCTACTCGTTCGGGCTGGATGACCAGGAGTTCGTGGTGGCGTTCGAGACCAACTTCCCCGAGGACTTCCTCGACCTGGTGCAGCAGCTGCGCGAGACCGAGATCAGCGTCTACACGCTCAAGGACTATCCCATCTTTAGCTGCGTGCGGTTGAAGGCGGCGGAGATGCTGGACCGCCTCGGGTGAGCAAGTTGGCGAGTCAGCAAGTCAGCAAGTCAGCGTTGAGACCTCCGCAGAGGCTGAAGACGTCGGCGCGGAAGGCTGCGGTGGAAGGCGTTGACGCGGCGAAGGCGCGGGCGATTGCGGCCAACGAGCCGGTTGCGAAGGGCAAGCGCGGCAAGACCGCCAAGCCGCTGGCTCCGGAGCGTGTGAAGGCCATCCTCGATGCGCTCGCGAAAACCTATCCGAACGTCGTGTGCGCGCTTACTCACCACGATGCGTTCGAGCTGACCATTGCGACCATTCTCTCGGCGCAGACTACGGATGTTGGGGTGAACAAGGCTACGCCGGAGCTGTTCCGGATGTATCCGACGCCGAAGAAGCTGGCCGATGCTCCCTTGCCGGAGTTGGAGCGGATCATCCACACAACAGGTTTCTATCGGGCGAAGGCGAAGAACATCAAGGGTGCGGCGAAGGTGTTGGTGGAGAAGTTTGGGGGGAAGGTTCCGGAGACGATTGAGGAGCTGATCCAGCTTCCGGGTGTGGCGCGGAAGACGGCGAACGTGGTGCTGGGAAGCTGGTATGGGATTGCTTCGGGCGTTGTCGTGGACACGCATGTTGGTCGGCTGTCGCGGCGGCTGGAGCTGACTAAGCAAGACGATCCGGTGAAGGTGGAACAGGATCTGGAGAAGGTCATTCCGCAGGATCACTGGATCCAGTTTTCGCACGAGCTGATCCACCATGGGCGGCAAGTTTGCCTTGCGCGGAAGCCTCGATGTGTGGATTGCTCACTGGAAAAGCTATGTAACTCTGTGGATAAAACCTGGAGCTCGCACTAGGTACCCCCCTCCCCCTCCCCCCTCCAGGAGTGATTTCTCGACATAAGTCGATCATTCTAAACGACTTGGATAGCAACATACCCCCCTGCGTCAGGGGTGAAAATGGCCTGTAACTTGCTGTATCCAGACGGCTTAGGTGTGTAGATACCCCCCCAACAAAGCGCGTTTGGGGAGTCGTTGGGCTGTGGATAACCAGTGGCGGCTGTGGGTTTGTGGGAAAGTGGTGGCGGACTCGACGGCGCCAGGCGCTTGGTGGAATTGGGCCTACTTCCAGTATAGGCTTCAGCACAGGGTAACTATGCCAAGTTTTTGGAAGTTTCTTCTGGCTTGGAATGAGGGAGTTAGGGGTGATTGCTCAAGCCAAGGGCCTTGACAACTTCGGCGACTAACGAGGGGAGGCTTGGCTCGGCTGCCTCGGCGTGGGGTGGGAGATTGAGGTCGCGGAGGGTTTGGGAGGTGATGGGGCCGATGGAGATGCGTTGAATCTCCTGTGGAAGACTTAGGCCAGAAGCTTCAAGTAATGCTAGAAGGTTTGTCGCTGTGGAGCTGCTGGTGAAGGTGATGGCGGCTGGCCAGTAGTCGGGTGTGGAGAACAGGTTGCGGATGGCGGTGATGGAGTCGAAGGGGACGACGTTGCTGTAGACGGGGGCGATGGTGACGTCGGCTCCAGCGGCGCGGAGGGTGTCGGGGAGGTGCTCACGGGCGGTTTCCGCGCGGAGAAGGAGGAAGCGGGTGGGGGTGCCGTCGGGCTGGAGGGCTTGGGGGAGGAGGGCTTCGGCGAGGGACTCGGCTATGGCTTGTTCGGGGAGGAGGTGGACGGGGAGGTTGGCGGCTTCGATGGCTCGGGCGGTGGCGGAGCCGATGGCGGCGATGCGGAGGTTGGGGGGGAGGGAGAATCCCGGGGTGGAAATGTCAGGCTGAAGCCTGACATTTCCACCCTCATTTCTAAGCGGCCTATGAGACCCAAGGCTGAAGCCTTGGGGTACCTGATTGTCGCGGGCTGTGGGTACCTGATCCTCGCTGAGGCGTGCGAGGCGTCTGGCGAAGGCTTCTACGGCGTTGGCGCTGGTGAAGAGGAGCCAGTGGAAGCGGTCTAGGTGGGCGAGGGCGGCGTCGAGGGGGGCGAAGGTGGTGGGGTCGGCTAGCTCGATGGTGGGGATGAGGATGGGGTCGGCGCCGAGGGCGCGGAGCTGGTCGGCTAGCGCGGAGGCCTGGTGGGGCGAGCGGGTAATGAGGACGCGTGTTTTGTTCACAAGAAGCCTATGACAGTCTACAGATTACTGTTCGTGCGACATCCGTTGTTTGGCCTTGAGACTGAGGGGGTCATATAGAGTTGAGCAGTGACCACACCACGCCGCTTTTCGGATAGAAACGGTATTACCCAGGTTCCGCGGCCAACACCGCAGGAAGCCCCAGAGTCTCTGAGATATTTTCTGTATAAATTGTTAGAGGTGGAGCACCACAAATACCCCTACAGCGCCGCTCTCGTCCTCGAAAATTTCTTGCGTAAACCCGGCCTGGCAAACCAATACGCTAATCGACACAACCCGGAGCTCTGGCCTCGCATTTACAGACTCATTCTCGATCTTGATTGGTGGCAAATCTACAACTTGATCGAGTATCTGAGCAACAGCAATGATGGGCCTATCGGTAAATACGAGTTTGCGCACAGGTTGAATGAGCTCTTCACCTCTGAGAACATCCCCTACAGGTTAGATGTGAGTGGCCTTATCGTTTACCACGGCTCAGAGGGGTTCGAACTAAGTGTGTCCTCGGCTGTAGCCATCCTTGAAACAACAGGAAGGAATACCGCAGCTTCTGAAATACAAGAGGCTCTCAACGATCTCGCTCGTCGCCCCAATCAGGATTTAACTGGTGCCGTCCAGCATGCAATCGCTGGTTTGGAATGTATCGCCAAGGAAGTCTGCGGATCCAAGGGGGGAACCCTTGGCAATATAGCGAAGCGCAATCCACAACATTTCCCTCCTCCCCTCGACGAAGCTATCAACAAGCTCTACGGATTTGCCTCTGAGCGTGGTCGTCACCTTAACGAAGGTGGCGAACCAGAACTTAGGCAGGTCGAACTGATAGTCGGAATCGCCGCGAATGTAATTACCTATTTAGCTAAGTGCAGTCCGGATACTTTCACTCCCGAAGAGAAGTCTGAATAAGCAGAAAGCCTATTGATTGCCCGTTCCGGTCTTGTCGGGGTAGGTGACTTGGAGGGTTAGGATTTCGTAGGGCTTGATGGCGATGGTTACTGTGTCGTCGGTTACGGGTAGGTGGGCGGCGTTGGGGAGGGGGTCTTCCATGAGATTGGTTTCGATGGCGTATTGCGCGCCGGTGGGGATGTGGAGTTTTACTTCCGTTGGCTTCCCTGCCCACTCGTACATGCGGAAGATGAGGGCGTTGGCGTCTTCGGCTTTCTTGACCGC
>Ga0187887_10002319_pt1 | contig 15353 bp, 10 predicted proteins | sample June2016WEW_7_10_FD_132977 | JGI IMG/M metagenome (GOLD analysis project Ga0187887, IMG submission 132977) | Peatland microbial communities from SPRUCE experiment site at the Marcell Experimental Forest, Minnesota, USA - June2016WEW_7_10 | ecosystem: Environmental > Terrestrial > Soil >...
CGATGGCGCAATAGGCGGCGAGATTCTTGTAGCGCGCAAACGCAAAGCCATAGCCGTGGCCCGGCGCGCCGGCACGCGGCCGGTTCGACCAGCCGAAGCGCTCGGCGGCGGTGGTGATCACTTCGCGCGCCCGCGGATCGACAAGATGCTTGAGCCGGAATGCGACCGGATCGGCGCCGGCACCGGCAGCAAGTTCATCCATGAAACTTTCGATCGCGAAGACATTCACGTGCGCCCCAAGCGCGCGCAGCGCCGAGACCCGCACCGGCATCGCGGGGAGGAAATGAGAGATCACCCGCGCGCTGGGGAATTTATAGAGCGGGATAGAATTGCGATCACCGCCGCCTTCCGGCATCGGAATAGGTTTTGGCGGCGGCTCGGGAAACGGCTCGGCGAGATAACGCGCCGCAAGGAGCGACCCCGCGCTGCCCGGCCGCATCGAATGGGTATTGCTCCAGACGCCATAATCCCAATCGACAATGCTGCCGCCGTCGTCCAAAGCGGCGCTGACCTTGACCACCATGGCCGGACCATAAGGCTCCCAGGCGTGTTCCTGCTCGCGCGTCCATTGCACGCGCACCGGCCGGCCCGGCATGGCGCGCGCCAGTAACGCAGCATCCGCTGCGGCATCGTCGGCGCCGTTGTGGCCGTAACAGCCTGAGCCCTCGCTATGGATGCAGCGCACCTTCTCTTTCGGCATGCGCAGCATTTCGGCGATGGCGTCGCGGTCGGGGAAAACGCCCTGGGTGTGGGTCCAGACCGTGAGCGCGTCGTTCTCAAGCTGCGCCACGGCGCAGGATGGTCCGATCGAACCGTGCGACAGATAAGGCCGGCTGTAGGTGGCCGACAGCGATTTCGTGCCGCCGACGCCGGGCTGGCGCTGATCGAGCACGGTGATGTCCTGCGACGGCAACCCAATCAGAAAGGCGGGGAGACCCGCCGCGTCCGGCAATTTTGCCGTCTCCTGCCAGCGCGCCGCCGCCGCGAGCGAACGCATCGCCTCGATCGCCTGAAATTCGCGGTCGGCAATGACGGCAAGAAAACTGCCGTCGCGGACGATCTTCACCACTCCCGGCATTGTCGCGACGGCCGATGTGTCGAGGCTGACGAGTTGCGCGCCGGAGCTCGGCGGACGAACGATGCGGGCGTGCAGCATGCCCTCGGGGCGCATATCCTGCACATAGGCGGCGCCGCCGGTCATTTTGGCGGGTATGTCAACGCGCGCAATACGCCGGTCCATGATTTTGTATTGGCTCGGATTCTTCCAGGGCGATTGCGCGCCGGCCTCGACGTGCAAAAGCTGCCCGGAGACCAATTCGCCATAGCCGAAGCGACGGCCGTCGGGCGCGACAACGGCCGCATTCTCGGTATGCATTTGTTCGGCCGGCACGCCGGCGCGCTGGGCGGCTTCCGCAACCAGAATTTGCCGCACCTGCGCCGCGGCGTTGAGGATCGCCGTGCCAGAGTCCTGCATGGAGTGGCTGCCGGAGGTGTAACCCTCGTTCGGCGTCAGCGCGGTGTCCGCGGTGATGAGCTTGATTCCCCCGAGATCGGCGTCCAATTGCTCGGCGGCAATTTGCAACAGCGCGGTCTTGATGCCCTGGCCGAGTTCGGCCTTGCCGGTCAGCACGCTGATCGTGCCATCGGCGTCGATGCGGATCCAGGAGTCAAGAAACGGCGACTGCTTGAGGCCGCCCGGGAGCGGCGGCGGGGGTTGTGGCGCCGCGCTTGGCGCTGCGCCGCTGTCTTGTGCCGCGAGCGGTCCCGCCGACGCAAAGCTGAAAATCAGCGCGCCGGTTCCGAACAGCGCCGCGCGGCGCGAGATGACGATCGGATCGCTCATCATCCGGCGTCTCCCGCTTGCGCCGTCCGCATGATCGCCTGCGCACGGTGAATGGCGCGCAGGATCCGCATATGGGTGCCGCAGCGGCACAGATTGGGTTCGAGCCAGGCGCGAATATCTGAGTCGCTTGCCCGCGGATTTTTCTGCAACAGCGCATGCGCCCGCACCATCATGCCGGCAATGCAATAGCCGCACTGCGCCGCTTGCGTCTCGATGAAAGCGCGCTGGATCGGCGCCGGTTGTTCCAGCGTGCCGATCCCTTCGAGCGTCGTGATTTCTTTGTCAGCAAAAAGCGCGATTGGAGTCACGCAGGACAACACCGGCTCGCCATCGACCAGAACCGTGCAGGCGCCGCACTGGCCGAGCCCGCAGCCGAACTTCGCCGCGTTGAGCTTGAGATCCCCGCGCAGCACATAAAGCAGCGGCGTGCGCGGATCAACGTCGACCTCGTGCCGTTGGCTATTAACGTTGAGCTTCATGGGTGGTCCGCTGGCTGGTGCCGAAGGGCGCGCGCGGCGCTTCTGATCGCAATTACGCTATTTTCAATGTCGTTCCAAGGCGCCCGGTCGGTGAAATGAGCCCGCGCATAACGCGCCAGCGCTGCCAGCTGCCCGTCGTTCATCGCATTGGCAAAGCCGGGCATGATCGGCGCATGCGCGGCCTCGGCGGCGGGCAGGCCATTGAGCACGACATTGATGAAATTGTCCGCAGTCGGCGCATTGATCGCGCTCGACAGCGCCAGATCGATGCCGCCATAGGGCATGGCGCGCGGCCCTTGATGGCAGCCGGCGCAGGCGCCGGCATAGATCAGCGCGCCTTCGCCATCGGTCGCGGCAACGTGAAAAGTATCAGCCTGGCTGTCGGCCTCGTTGCCGACGACCGCAGTGCCGCGCGCGCTCTGGGTCACCACTTGTTGCGCGGTCTGCGCTTGCTCAGGACCGTGACTGCCCATTTGTGCGGCGAGGAAAATCGCGATGGCGCGGATATCGTCGGCCGGAACGCTGCGCAGGTCGCCTGCGACATCCGCCATCGGGCCGCGCGGCACGCCGTGCTGTTCGGCAAAGCCGCGGCCGAGATATTGCGTCAGCGCTTCCGCTGTCCATGGCACCGGCGCCGGCGAGGCAGCGTTAAGCGCGTAGGCGGTCCAGCCTTCCACGGTGCCGCCGGCGAAATGATCGCGCTGTTCGGCGCCGAGAAAATTGCGCGGCGTGTGGCAGGAGCCGCAATGGCCGAGCCCGTCGGCGAAGTAGGCGCCGCGATTCCACGCCTCGTCATGGGCCGGGTCGGCGCGGTAGGGCCCTGGCCGCAGGAACAACAGGTTCCAGCCGTACAGCACAAGCCGCACATTGAGCGGAAATGGCAGATCGTTCCCCTGTGCCGGCGCCGACACCGGCCTGCGCGTCATCAGAAAGGCATAGAGCGCTTTGTCATCGTCATCGGAAACAAGGGTGAAATGATCGTAGGGAAAGGCCGGATAAAGATAGCTGCCGTCGCGCGCCACGCCGTTGCGCAAGGCGCGCTGGAAAGCGGCTTGCGACCAATTGCCGATTCCGGTCTCGGCGTCGGGCGTGATGTTGGTGGAATAGATAGTGCCGAACGGCGTTGCGATGGCGCGGCCGCCGGCGAAGACGCGGCCGGCCGGCGCGGTATGACAGAAGGCGCAATTGCCGATGCCGGCAAGTTCGGCGCCGCGCTTGACCAGATCCGGAGCAAAGCTCGTCGCGGCGGGCGGATTGATCGGATCTAATGCGGGCCGCCATGCGGCAATCGCGAAAATGCCGGCCGCGAGAGCCAGCACAAAGCAGCAAACGACGAAAATTCTTACGATCCGCAATGGCCTGACCCGCAATCCCACGCGCGACATCCCTCCAACGGTCCGACCATGGCGAAGTTCCGTTGGCGCGCGCGACGCGCTAAGTTAGCGGCGCGACCCGTGCTTGAACAGAGGAGAAGTTCAATGGCCCGCTTGGTTCATCCCCGTGTCGTTTATTGGATCACCGGTGCAATTTACGCGGCGATGATATTTGCCGCACCGGCGCGGGCCGAAACCGATCTCGATCGCGCTTTTCGCGTCATCGCCGGCAAAAACTTCGTCGATCTCACCCATTCCTTCGGCCCGCAAACCCCGGTCTGGTCGGGGTTTGGCCAGGCGAAGTTTTCGCCGGCGGCCGATCCGAAAACCGGTGAGCCCTATACGATCGCCAAGGACGAATTCCGCGCCACTTATTACCAGATGGTCGGGCAATACGGCACGCACATCGATCCGCCGGCGCATTTTGCCGAAAGCGGCATCACCATGGACAAGATTCCGCTCAAACAGATGATCTTGCGGCTGGTCGTGCTCGACGATACGCCTTACCTCGCCAAAGATCCCAACCACGCTTTTTCGGTGGCCGATCTCAAAGCCTGGGAAGGCGAGCATGGCCGCGTGCCCAAAGGCGCCTTCGCGGCGCTGCGCACCGACATGTATAAGGACTGGGATAAAGATCCCGAGCGCTTCAAGCGGAGCCCGTTTCCGGCCTGGGCGCTCGAAACCGTCAAATATCTCTATGAGCGGCGCGGCGTCACCGCGACCGGCCACGAATCGATGGACACCGATACGACCGACAAGATGGATTCCGAAACATACATCCTGCAGCACGGCCATTATCAGATCGAAGTCATGGCCAATCTCGACAAAGTGCCGCCGACCGGCGCGCTGATCATGGTGACCTGGCCGAAGGTGGAAAACGGCTTAGGTTTTCCGGCGCGGGCGTTTGCGGTTTTGCCGTAGCAAAGCCGATCCCAGCGCTGATGTGATGTGCCGATTAAGGGCACCGTCACCATAATCAAAGACGGCCTTTCTTTTTGATTTGGTGGGTGCGTGATGTCTGTTGTTTGCCCCTTAGCGTACGCGAATGAGCTGCCGATCCCCCGCTTTTAGGGTGATAGCGGACATGCTAATTTGCCCCCCCTACGAGGGAAAAATGACGAGCAATCCAGCAGTCACTGGATCACCAACCGTCCATCCGGCTTTGACGCCGCCGACGGTCGACGCTTACGCCCGCAAGGCGCTGGTCGCGGCCTGTCTCGGCTATGCCGTGGATGGATTCGACCTTTTGATTTTAAGCTTCATCCTGGTGCCTCTGTCTGCCACGCTTCAACTCAGCCCGCCGGAAGCCGGCTCGCTGATAACCTGGACGCTGATCGGCGCCGTCGCGGGAGGGTTTCTCGCCGGCCCGTTGAGCGATCGTTACGGACGTGTTCGCGTCTTGAGCTGGACGATTCTGTTGTTCGCCGGATTCACCGGCCTGTGCGCGTTTTCTCAAGGCTATTGGGATCTGCTCGCCTACCGGACGATGGCCGGGATTGGGCTTGGCGGCGAGTTCGGCATCGGCATGACGCTTGCGGCCGAAGCGTGGCCCGCCCACAAGCGCGCCCGAGCAACGTCCTATGTTGGGCTCGGCTGGCAAGCCGGGGTGTTGATTGCGGCGCTGGTTTCGCCTGCCCTCATCCCGCATATTGGCTGGCGGGGAATGTTTCTCGTCGGAATTCTGCCGTCGTTTGTCGCCTTCGGCGTGCGTCATTACTTGGGCGAGCCGGCGGTGTTCGTCGCGGCGTCCAAGATGGAGAAAATCAATCCGTTTAGCGTTCTGTTCGCCGACCGCGACGCGATCCGCGCAACGGCCGGCATCGCGTTCATGACGTCCGCGCAGAATTTTGGCTACTACGGGATGATGATCTGGCTGCCGGCATACCTATCGTCGCAATTGCATTTTTCGCTGACGCAATCGGCGCTTTGGATATCGTCGACCATCGCGGGTGGCGCTTTCGGCATGTATTTGTTCGGTCAGCTAGCGGACCGCATCGGCCGCAAACCGCTTTTCATCGCATTTCAGGCCGGCGCCATGGCGATGGCGTTCGTCTATCCGCAGGTCAGGGACCCGACCACGCTTTTGCTGGTAGGGGCGATCACCGGCATATTCTTGAGTGGAATGATCGGGGGCTATGGCGCTCTCATCGCGGAAAGCTATCCGACCCAAGGCCGCGCCACCGCGCAGAATGTGCTCTTTAATATCGGGCGAGGCGTCGGCGGCTCCGGGCCCTTGGTGGTCGGGCTTTTGGCGGCCCGATACTCTCTCGCCACCGCGCTATCGTCCCTTGTCGCGATCTGGGCATTAGATATTATTGCCACCACGTGCTTGATCAAGGAGCGCAAAGGTCAACCCCTGGTCAGTTGAGCGTCGACATAGCCAAGCGCAAGCGCGCGGCAGAGGCCTTGACGAGATGAATGACCGATACCGCCTATTGGCCGAATCCTTGCCCGGCGGCATTTATCTTATGCAGGACAACCTCGTTCGCTACATCAACCCGGCGATGGCGCGGATGTTCGGCTATGACGTCGAGGAAGTGGTCGACCGGCTGCGCCCTTCGGATCTGGTCTATCCCGACGACCGCCCCCTCGTGTTGGAAAACATACGGCGTCGGATTGAAGGCGATATCGAAGAGGTCCGATACGAGTGCCGGGGATTGCGCAAAGACGGTTCGGCCTTCCCCGTTGAAGTCTATGGCCGCCGCATCGCGTATGACGGCAAGCCCGGCATCGTGGGGACGATCACAGATAATACGGAGCGCCGCCGGGCGCAGGACGAGTTGCGCGCGAGCGAGCAGCGGTTTCGCGATTATTCCGAGATCGTATCGGATTGGTTTTGGGAGAGCGGCCCCGATCACCGCTTCTCGCGCATTTCCGGAAAGCCGCCGGACTGGGGAATTTCCGAGAGGTTCATTGGCTCCTACCGTTGGGAGCTCGCCGCGGATCGCGACGACGAGCCGGAGAAGTGGCGCGCGCATCTCGCGATCCTCGATGCGCACCAGCCGTTTCGCGGCTTCAAGTACCGCATAGCCCGCCCGGACGGATCGGCGCTCTACATGTCGGCGAGCGGCAAGCCCTTATACGATGCCGATGGCAGGTTCTTGGGCTACCGCGGCACGGCTGCCGATGTCACGGCCGAGGTCCGTGCCGAGCTCGCCGAGCGGGCGCTCGGCGAGGCGCAACTGGCCCTGGCGCACGCCAATCGGGTCGAGACATTGGGGCAATTTGCGGCCTCTCTCGCCCACGAGGTCAATCAGCCGATCGCAGCCGCCATCATGAGCGCCGAAACCGCCCAGCGCTGGCTCGCCGGTCAGCCGCCGGATCTGGAACGTGCCGGACTGGCGATCGGCAACACTCTCAATGACGCCAAGCGCGCCGCCGAAATTATCGGCCGGATTCGTGCAATGGTGAAAAAGGCGCCCGAGCGCAAGGACGAGCTGAAAATCAATGACGCAATTTCGGAAGTCATTGAGCTCGCTCGTAGTGAAATCTCCAAAAACAGCGTTGCGCTGCGGACCACTCTGGCCGAAACGTTGCCGCTCGTTCAAGGCGATCGGGTTCAGCTTCAACAAGTCATGCTGAATTTGATCGTGAACGCCGTGGAGGCGATGAGCCAGATCAGGGAGAATAGGCGAGAATTGCTGATCAGCAGCCAAAGCGAGGCCGATTCCATTCTCGTTGCCGTGCGCGACTCCGGCCCCGGCCTGCCCGAAGCCGCTCTGGAGCGAGCCTTCGAGGCCTTCTATACGACCAAATCGAACGGCCTTGGTATGGGACTGTCGATCTGCCGCTCAATCGTCGAGGCTCACGGCGGACGATTGTGGGCGACTTCAAATGCGCCAATAGGTGCGGTTTTTCAATTCACGATTCCTGCCGTCCTGCCGGCGGCGGCGCGGTGATTGAACAGACCCATCCGGCGCAACGCACTTTGTACGGATTGACCTGCATCGCACGCGATGGAGGCGCATCGCCCATCGCTGGCGTCCGCCTCAATCGTTCCGATCACCGCTGAAGTCGAAGGTGAGCAGCGTTTCGTAGCGGCTCATTGAACGCTGGAAAATTTCCGGATGGCCGAGCGCGTGCACGGCGTCGCTATAGCCGGAACGCCAGTGCTCTTCCATCGAGCGGCGCGAGAATTCGTAATCCTTGGAATCGCCTTCGTAACCCTTTGCCCGATAGATCAGTTGCACGATGTTGGCGGCATGCCGGTCCGCGGCCGCGCTTAAGAATTCCACTTCTTCTCTCTGCCGCATGTCTTCCGGCAGTTCCTCAAGGAGTTCGGCGACCATGTTGCGCAGCTTCGTCACGCGCTTGAGATAATCGGTAAAGGCGCGGGTTCGGCTGGAATACTGGATTTCCTTTTGCCGGGTCGCCACTTCGGCAAGGGTGCGCGGGAACTCGCCCCGCGCGCTCCACAGATCGACCTGGAAAACCAGCGAATCCGGCGGCCGCTGCTGCGTCATCGCGATCCACTGCAGCGGCGTGTTCGACACCAGCCCGCCGTCCCAATAGCGCTCGCCATCGATCTCGACCGCGGGAAAGCCGGGTGGCAACGCGCCACTCGCCATCACGTGCTCCGGCTTGATGACCTGGCTCGGCGAATCGAAATAGACCAAGTTGCCGCTCCGCGCATTGACGGCGCCGAGACTGAGCCGGGTCTTGCCGTGCTCGGCGTTCACCAGGTCGAAATCGATAACCGATTCAAGCGTCGCCTTCAGCGGTGCCGTATCGTAGTAACTTGTCGCCTCGACCGTGCCGGGAAAATTAAACCATGGGTTCGGGAAACGTGGCCGGAAGAACCCGGACGCGCCATTCATGAGCGCGCCAAACGCGCTCATTTGATTAAGAGGACCGCGTGCGGCATCGCCGCGCCCCAAGAGTGAGTCGAGTTCGCCCGCACCAAAGTCGAACAACGACTTGGTGATCCGCTCCCAGAACTCTCTGAGCTTTTCGACGCGCCGGTTTGGCGGATTGCCGGCGATGATCGCGGCGTTGATCGCGCCGATCGAAATGCCGGCGACCCAATCCGGGTGCAGGTTCGCCTCCGCCAGCGCCTCATAGACCCCGGCCTGATAAGCCCCAAGCGCCCCGCCGCCTTGCAGGAGCAGAACAATGCGGCCGAACGCCGAGCGGTCCGGCTGGTGCCGCGTCTTGCTCAGCGGGCGAGCTTTGTCCGGCAGTCGCGCCGAAATTCTCTCGTTCAACGTAACCTCCAAATTCAAGGCTATCGCTGGAACCCAAGTCTACTGCTGCAACCCAAGCCTATTGCTGCTTTCAGGCCAGATAATCATGGACCACCTTGCCCAGACCGAGCGTCAGGTCGGCGAGGATGTGCAGGCCCGAGACAATCTCAAGGACCGGCAATTCGGCCACCGGCGCCAGCGCGTGGGAGTGAAGCTCAAGCGCCGACGGCCCGGTCCAGGCGCCTTTGACCGTGATGTCTTCCAGGTAATACTCGACCAATTCGCAGATGCGCGGCGTGCCGTCGACATGCGGAATGATCTTCAACAGAAAGTTCGGCGCGGCAAGCGCCGCCGACACCGCCGCTATATCGGCCTGCTTGTGCTTATAGCCCATCGACCCGGTGGCGACGCGCACCGGGCCATAGTCGAGCGTGCCAACCAGCGCATCGATTTCGACTTGAAGCGTGGGATCGGCGAGCTTCTTGGGAAAACCCCACAGCTCACGGCCGCCGGCGATCGGCGGATCGTCGTTGAGGAACATGCAGTGCGAATAGCCGCCCTTGCGGCCGCGAAACGTGACCGGGATCACCTGCCCGGTCTCGGTGTAGTCGCCAAACCCGGTCGAATCCGGCATGCGGATGAATTCGTATTTAACGGTATCGCCGTCGGGCAACAGCGGCTCCGGCACCACCGCGCGGAGTTTCGCCGGGTCGGTGCGGTAGGTGATAATCAGGAATTCGCGGTTGACGAAACGATAGGGTCCCGGCGGGAAGGCCGGACTCGTCAACGGCATGGCAAAGGCGCGCGCGCGGACTTCAGGCTCTTTCATCGTCACGCTCCATGGCTTCGCACCCGCTATGGTTCCATCGGCGACGGGCCGTCATTCTCCGGGCTGTTTCCTCAAATTTGCCGCTCAACTTGGGCTTGCGAATTGGTTGGGCTTGCGAATGACCCATTCCGCGGATCAATTCTGACGCTAGCCAAGCGAATCCAGCCGCACCATCCAACAATCGTGCGAAGACGCCATACTTAGGTTTATGTGGCTTGTGGAACTCCTCGTTAGTGCAAGGTGAAGCTCGCGTGGCAGCCATTAAGCGCTGAGCGGTCTTTCAATCCTGAGCTCCCCGGGCGGGGCCATGGAGGCGACGGGCGCTACTATGATTTCATGGATTGCGCGGCAAGCCTCAGGCGATCGCGCGCACTGCTATCGGGGACGGCCGCGAGAGAAGTGACTTTGTGTGCCGGGCAATCATCAGTTCTTCGTCCGTCGGCACAATGTAAAGTCTGACCGGGCTGCTCGGCTGCGATATAAGGGAATTTCCAGCCGCGTTCGCGGACGGATCGAAATTAGCGCCAAGCCACGCCAGCTTCTCCGCCACGCGCGCCCTAATGGCTACCGAGTTTTCGCCGATCCCGGCGGTGAAGACGAATGCATCGAGACCACCGAGTGCGGCTGCCAGCATTCCCGCGTTTAGGCCGATCCGATAAACGAAATAGTCGAGTGCGAGCAATGCGCCCGGAGCGGCGCTCGATTCCAGTTCCCGCAGGTCATTGCTGATCCCGGATATGCCCTTCAGACCGCTGTCGTGATAGAGCAGATGCTCGACCGCCGAGGGCATCATTTTCTTTTCGGCAATGAGATAAAGCAGCACCCCAGGATCGATCTGGCCCGATCGCGTACCCATGGGCAAGCCGTCGAGAGCCGTAAAGCCCATCGTACTTTCGACGCTTTTTCCGTCGGCGAGCGCACACATGGAAGCGCCGCTGCCGAGATGAGCGACGATCACACGGCCGCTCGCGTCCTTGGGGGCAACGTCGCGAAGACGGCCGGCGACATATTCATAAGACAAGCCATGAAATCCGTATCGTCGGACGCCTTCGCGATAGAACTCTTCGGGGATCGCATAGTGATCGGCGACGATGTTGTGGGTACGATGAAACGCCGTGTCGAAGCACGCCACCTGAACGAGTTCCGGCCGAAGCGCGAGGAGCGAGCGAATTGGTGCAAGATTGTTTGGCTGATGGAGCGGGGCAAGGGAGCTGTATTGTTCGAGCTGTGCCAAAACGTCTTGATCGACAATAACCGGTCGGTCGTACTGCGGGCCACCGTGAACCACGCGATGACCGACGGCGACGAGCTCAAACTTCTGTGTCGACCGCAACCAGTCTCCAGCGGCGGCAATCGCGGCTGGAACGTCAGCAATTTCGCGTGGCCCATATGATTTGTCGACCAGCTGGGAACCGTCCTGCGTTTCCGCGCGCAGCCGCGGCAGAGTGCCAACCCCGTCGATCCGCCCTTTGACCAACCGTTGCGGCCCATCGGAGGACCCGAGCCCATAGATTTGAAACTTGACGCTCGACGAGCCGGCGTTAACGACGAGGATCGCGTCCATGGCAAGTCACGCCGCCGGCACAGTGACGGCGCTTCGGCGCGCCACCGCATAGAGCACGGCGGCTGCGCAGGACGCCATGCGGCTGCGTACGGAGTCCGCGCGCGAAGTGAGCACAATCGGCACCCTCGCGCCAAGCACCAGTCCCGCTGAATCTGCTTTCGACAAATAAATGAGATTTTTGGCGAGCATGTTGCCCGCTTCCAGATCGGGCACAACGAGAATTTGCGCTCTGCCGGCGACCGGGGACTTAATCCCTTTGATCCTGGCGGCTTCCGGATCGATTGCGTTGTCGAAGGCGAGCGGGCCGTCGAGCACACCGCCGGTAATCTGTCCGCGGTCCGCCATCTTGCAAAGTGCCGCGGCGTCGATCGTTGACGGGATTTTCGCGGTGACGGTCTCGACCGCGGAAAGAATGGCCACGCGCGGCGTACCGAGTCCCAATTGTGTGAACAGATCGATGGCGTTTTGAACGATGTCGACCTTGGCGTCGAGGTCCGGAAAGATGTTGATCGCCGCGTCGGTGACGAACAGGGTTTCGCTGTGTGTCGGCACATCCATGATGAAGACGTGACTGACGCGCCGCGCCGTGCGTAAACCAGTTTTCGAAGCGGTGACAGCCCGCATCAGCTCGTCGGTATGCAAACTGCCCTTCATCAAAAGCTCGCCGCGCCCTTCGTGGATGAGTTCGACCGCTCTTGCGGCAGCCGCATCGCTGTGGGCGACGTTTACAATTTCGTATTTAGCTATGTCGAGTTTGTACTCACGCGCGACCGTATTGATCTTGGCTGCGGGGCCGACGAGAATTGGATTGATAAGTCCTAGTTCCGCCGCTTCCGTTGCGCCGCGAAGCGAGGTTTCGTCGCACGGATGCACGACAATCGTATTCGCCGCAGCTGCCTCCTTTGCCCGGGCGATCAAGCGCTCGTATTTGGAGTTGAGGGGAAGACCGACGGGCGCTACGGCCCCGAGGGTACCGATTTCGCTTTCCCTTGCGAGCGGCATCGTGGGTCCCTTTGCTGACAGGCGACAGCTAAGCTTATAATCGCTAGCTGATCGCGGTCGGAGCGACCTTGACCCAGGTCAATATGGCGGCCCCGAAACCGCGACAATCGAGTTTGACCTTGATCAGATTGTTCATGGCTCGGATTGTGTTAAGACTACCTGCTCAATGCCTTGGCTTTTAAGCTTGCGAATTGAACGTCGCAGCGCGTGACAGTGTAATGTCATGACGCCGGCCGGGCCGATCAGGGTAGGAGACGTATCATGATACCGTGGATCACGAGAATATTGGCCATTGTTGCCATCGTTCTTGCGCCGATGTCGGCAATGTCGCAGACCTCCGCGCCGCCCGCTCCAGCCACCGCACCACCCGCGCCAGCCACCGCACCACCCGCGCCGGCAACGTCACATTTACTGAAGGCCGTGAAGCTTGAGCAGCTTGTGGCGCCGATTGCGCTTTACCCGGATTCGCTTCTTTCCGAGGTTTTGATGGCGTCCACCTATCCGCTCGAAATCGTGCAAGCTGAACGCTGGTTGAGGAAGAATAAAACCCTTCAAGGTGACGCGTTGAAGTCTGCCGTCGACCAACAACCGTGGGACGACAGCGTCAAGTCGTTGGTGGCAACACCATCGGTGATCGACATGATGAGTACGAAGCTCGATTGGACGGAGGAATTAGGCGACGCAATCATCGCCCAGCAGGCTGATGTGATGGATGCGATTCAGCGGCTGCGTGCGAAGGCCGAGGCAAACAACAAGCTGACATCGACCAAGGAGCAGACCGTCAGCACGAAGCAAGTGCAGGGCAAGCAGGTCATTGTCATCGAACCGACCGAACCCAATACGGTCTATGTGCCGTATTATAATCCATCGGTCGTGTACGGCACCTGGCCGTATCCCGCGTATCCGCCGTATTATTGGCCGGCGCCGGGCTATATCGCCGCTGGGGTTATCGCCACGGGCATTGCGTTCGGCGCCGGATACGCGCTGGGGCGTTGGGCATCAGGCGGCTATTGGGGCGGCAGCGTCAATTGGAGCAACAACAGCAGCATTACAGTAAACCGGCCCGGCGGCGGCAATGCCGGCAATAACTGGAACCGCGGTGCGCATGTCGAGCACAGAGCGGGCAGCGGCCATCGCGGCGGACGCCACGAAGGCCTGAATTTCCGCGGCGGCAACGGCGACCAGGTCGTTCGACCCGGCGGCGGAGCGGGACTTGGCGAGCGTAACCGTCCGAGCACCCGTCCGAGTACCGGCGCGGGCGGCGGAGCGGGACTTGGCGAGCGTAACCGCCCGAGCACTCGTCCGAGTACGGGCGCCGGCGGCAGACATCCGAGCGCTCACACTCGGCCGTCGGGGGGCGCGGGCGGCGCCGGCCATCGGCCGGCAGTCGGGCATCGTGGAGGTGGTGCCGCAATCTCGCATCGTGGAGGAGGCGGTCTTGGGGGCGGAGGGGGCCTCCGCGGAGGTGGCGGTCTGGGCGGCGGAGGAGGCCATCGCGGAGGTGGCGGCGGCGGACGCGCAAGCATGGGCCATCGAGGAGGCGGTGGGGGCGGTGGTCATCGCGGAGGTGGCGGCGGTGGCCGCGGCGGCGGACGACGATCAGATATTAGGCTGAAGCACGATATCGTTCTGCTCGGACATCTCGACAACGGCCTCGGCTTCTATCGCTTTAGCTATAACGGGAGCAGCAAGGCCTATGTCGGCGTGATGGCGCAGGAGGCGCAGCAGGTGATGCCGCAAGCGGTCTTTGCCGGCCGCGACGGCTATCTGCGGGTCAACTATCAAAAGCTCGGCGTGAAATTTCAGCCCTATGATACGTGGCTCCGGTCGGAGGCACAGCTCCCAGTCGCGGTTCGAGTTGCGCACTGATCGCCGGGATGAGGGGCGCGACGACCTTAGAGACGCCCGGGCAGAACGGTTGGTTCCGCTGGTTGCCAGGGCTCGTTACGTTGCGCGCCTATCAAGCGCGCTGGCTGGTTCATGACATCGCCGCCGGCGTAGTCTTGGTAACGATGCTGGTGCCGGTCGGCATCGCTTATGCGGTCGCTTCGGGGCTACCCGGCATTTGCGGCCTCTACGCGACGATTGTGCCGCTCATCGCCTATGCGATGTTCGGTCCGAGCCGAATCCTCGTCTTAGGCCCGGATTCGTCATTGGCGGCTGTCATTCTCGGCGTGGTATTTCCGCTCTCCGGCGGAGATTCTGGCCATGCCATCGCCCTGGCAAGCATGATGGCGATCGTTTCGGGCGCCTTGTGTGTTCTGGCTGGCGCCGCGCGGCTTGGCTTTATTACCGAGCTTCTCTCCAAGCCGATCCGCTACGGCTACATGAACGGCATAGCCCTGACGGTGCTGATCAGCCAATTGCCGAAGCTCTTCGGCTTCTCGATCGACGCCGGCGGGCCGTTGCGGAAATTATGGGCCATCGCCAGTGCGGTTGCTGACGGCAAAACAAACTGGACGGCTTTTGCGATCGGCGCCGGCACTCTCGCGGTGATCCTGCTACTCAAGCGCTGGAAGCGCGTGCCCGGCATACTGATCGCCGTGGTCGGCGCCACCGTCATTGTTGCGGCGTTTGATCTGGCGGCCCGCGCCGATGTCTCGGTTCTCGGATCGCTGCCGCAGGGGCTGCCCGCATTCACCATCCCCTGGATTGACTATGACGATATTGTGCCTGTCCTTATTGGGGGCGGTGCCGTGGCGCTGGTGTCGTTCGCCGATACCAGCGTTCTGTCACGCAGCTACGCGGCGCGCACTGGCAGCGCCGTCGATCCCAATCAGGAGATGGTCGGGCTCGGCGCCGCCAATCTTGCCGCCGGTTTTTTTCAGGGCTTTCCGATCAGCAGCAGTTCGTCACGCACGCCCGTCGCCGAGGCCGCCGGCGCCAAGACGCAATTGACGGGGGTAGTAGGCGCGCTTGCCGTTGCGCTGCTTCTGCTGGTGGCGCCGAATCTGCTGGCGCATCTGCCGAATCCCGCTTTGGCGGCAGTCGTCATCGCCTCGGCCATCGGCTTGATCGAGGTCACCGAACTGGTTCGCATCTTGCGCATCCAGCGCTGGGAATTCTGGCTTTCCATTTTC
>Ga0187887_10002320_pt1 | contig 15351 bp, 16 predicted proteins | sample June2016WEW_7_10_FD_132977 | JGI IMG/M metagenome (GOLD analysis project Ga0187887, IMG submission 132977) | Peatland microbial communities from SPRUCE experiment site at the Marcell Experimental Forest, Minnesota, USA - June2016WEW_7_10 | ecosystem: Environmental > Terrestrial > Soil >...
CGCTACGTGCTTCTCAACCACGTCGCTCGGCGAATTGAAAAATACAATCGAGTCGCGCAGCGCATTGAGCATCAGCCCAACCGCAATCGCCAGCACCCCAAGACCAACGCCAACCAATACAAGCCGTCGTCGCTTACGAGTCATTGTTGCGTTTTCCGCGGCATGGCCCGATCCGTCAACCCTTGAGACCGAGCCCTTTGATCAACTCGTCGATGCGCTTGATCTCATCGGGATGATCGGCAAGCGCGCGCTTGGCATCGGCGGCGGTGTCCTTCGCCTTGTTGCGGTCGCCGAGCACGACGTAAGCGCGCACCAGGCGCAGCCATCCCTCTACGTCGCCGCCATTCTCGTGCAGTCGGGTGGCAAGACGCGCGACCATACCGCGGATCATCTCGCGCTGCTGGTCGTCGTTCATGTTGGCGGCGGCGGCCACGTCGCTCGCGCTCGCCCCCGCTGCGGGCGCCGGCGCGCCGGTCGCCTGAGCAAGCGCTTCACGCACGAATTCGACCCACTGCGCGCCGGCCGGCGCATCTGCCAAGAGAGAGCGCCAGATGGCCGCGGCCTCATCGTTTCTGCCATCCTGCTGGGCTGCGAGACCGAGATAATAGCGGGCTTTCGGCTCGTGCGGATCGCGCGCGACGGAGCGATCGAACGCCGCCTTCGCCTCCGCGGTCACGACGCCGTTCGCGGCCCCCGCCAGTGCCTCACCGAGATCGGCCTCGCGCGTTGCGGTATCGCCATTGAGCGCAATCGATTTCCGACTGGCCTCGACCGCGTCGTCGTAGCGGCCGAGTCGCAAATAAACCGGGGCGATCACCTCCCAGCCGGCGCCATCATTGGGATTGCGCTCAAGATGGGCCTCGACCTGACTGACCAGGTTTGCGACCGACTGACCCCCGTCTTGGCCCTGCGCTGTCTTGACGCGGGCCAGCGCCGGTTCTCCCGGAACGTCAGGCGAGCCGAGCGCGACATAGAGCCCTGGCGCACCGCACGGCAAAATGATCAAAGCGGCGACCGCTGCCACGCGGCGCCACCGCGGATTTGCCGCCGGGGGCGGGGTCTGCGGCTGGGTATCCGCCGCGGCAAGGAGCCGCCGTGACACTTCAAGCCGGGCGGCCTCCGCCTCCGCGTCGCCAATCAGCCCGGCCGCGCGGTCGCTGTCGATTTCCTGCAACTGATCCTTGTAGACATTGAGGTCGCTGCCGCCGCCCGGACCCCGCAAGCTGCGCCCGAGCGGCCACAACACGGCGAAGATTGCCGCGGCCGTCATCGACGCAAAAATTACCCACAGGATCATGGCGTTCTTTTCATTCGAACAGGGGGAACGCAGGCACGGCCGGCGTCGAAGCGCGGGGTTAACATCATCACGGTGTCCGTGCTGTCGCAATGGGAACCCCGGCGTGGCAATTGCGCACTGTGACGCGGCCGGAGCTCAACCAAGGCATTACGGAGAACCGCGGCGATTCCCGCGCCCGACGCCGAATACGCGACGCTCGCCCCAGTTTCCCGGCCGCAAACCCGGCCGGCCCGGAAAAGACCCGGGCCGATCAGCTTACGGTCGTCCATGTGCCGTCGGGATTGCGGCAAGCGGTGCCGCGGTCGATCTGAGGCTTGCCATCAATGTAGACCGTGTGCGTGTACTGCCGGCAGGGAGCGTCGTTGACCTGGTAAGCGGGGCCCGGCACGACATTGCCGTAACGTCCGGAATCCGGATTGCGCCAGGCGACGGGAGCGCCTGAGGGGCCGGCTTCCAGCGCCTGCATTTGCGCCGCATACGCGCGGCGCTTGTCCTCGTCGTCGAGCGCTGCGCCGATGCGGTTGCCGAGGAAGGCGCCGAGCGCCGCACCGGCCAGCGTTCCGGCGACGCGATTGCCAACGCTGCCGCCAACCGCATTGCCGATGACGCCGCCAGCCACAGCGCCGGCCGCGGTGCCGCCGATTTCTTTCGGCCCGGAATCGGTGGAACACGCGGCCACGCTCAAGCCGGCCAGCGCAATTGCAACCAACCTGATCGCCGCCATGACGTCCCCAACGCCCTCGCGGACAGCCCAGCACCGCCCGCCTCAGTCACATCATCCACAGGCGACGATTGGGGCGAAACTCTGTCGACTCATCCGCCCGGCAGCGCCAGCTCGGCGCGCAAGCCCCCGATCGGTGCAGTACCGAGCGTGAGTACGCCGCCGTAGAGCCCGGCGAGCTCGACGACAATGGAGAGGCCGAGGCCCGAGCCAGGTTTGCTCTCGTCGAGCCGTTGCCCGCGCAACGCCACCTGCCCGCGCTCCGACGGCGAAAGCCCGGGACCGTCGTCGTCGACAATGACGCGCACACGCGGCTTGCCGTCGCCGCCGGGACCGTCGGCGGCGACCTCGATGGCGACCCGCGACTGCGCCCATTTGCAGGCATTGTCGACCAGATTGCCGATCATCTCCTTCAAGTCCTGCTCTTCGCCGCGAAAGCGCGCGTGGTCCGGCATCTCGACGGCGATGGCGATGTCGCGCTCGCGGTGCAGCTTTTCCATGGTGCGCGCCAGCGCGCTCACCACCGGGGGAACGTCGATCAGCGTGCCGACGATGGTAAAGCGTGCGGCGAGCCGCGCGCGCTCGAGCTGCCGCGCCACCTGGTCGCGCATGATGTCGGTTTGTTCGAGCACCTTCTGCGCCAGCGGATCGCTTGCCCTCGCCGCCGCCTCATTGACGAGGACGGAGAGCGGCGTCTTCAGCGCATGCGCCAGGTTGCCGACGTGAGTGCGCGCACGCTCGACGATCTCGCGATTGGCCTCGATCAGCGCGTTGGTCTCGCGCGCCAGCGGCGCGATCTCGACCGGGAATTCGCCCTCCAAGCGCTCGGCCTGGCCGGAACGGATCGCGGCAAGGCCTTCCGAAATGCGCTTGAGCGGCGACAGCCCGAAGCGCACCTGCAAGGCAATGGTCAACAGCAGCGCGGCGGCAAGGCCAGCAAAGATCGCACCGATGACGCGGTCAAAGCTCAGAATCTCCCCGTCGATTTCGGACGCATCGCCCGCCACCTCGATCAGATAACGGCCCTCGTCGCCGAGATCGATGTTGCGCTCGACAAGGCGAAGCCGGACGTCCTCCGGGCCTTGCGCGTAACCCTGCCGATATCCGCTGGAGGCCGCGGAGCGGTCCGCGGCCTCGGGCAGCCGCGGCAGATTGGAATCCCACAGCGAGCGCGAGGAATGCACCTCCGGCTTCGGCGTATCGAGCCGCGTGACCTGCCAATACCACCCCGACAGCGGCAGCTCGAACAGCGGCTCGCCGATCGATTGCGGGAATTTGTCGTTGCCTTCCTCAGGCGAGGCGACGTCGGCGACCAGCGTGCGCAGGTAGACGTCGAGCCGCCGGTCGAAGGCGCGCTCGACGGCGTGACGATAGAGCGACGACAAGACGAGGCCGGTGACGATGAGAATGATGACCGTCCACCCGGTCGCCCAGAGGAACAGGCGAAACGCGAGTGAGTTAGCGCGCATCGGGCGGGGTCAGCAGATAACCGAGACCGCGCACCGTCTGGATCACGTCAACGCCGAGTTTCTTGCGGATGCGCCCGACGAACACCTCGATGGTATTCGAATCGCGGTCGAAATCCTGATCGTAAAGGTGCTCGACGAGTTCAGTGCGCGATACGACGCGGCCGGTATGATGCATGAGGTAGGACAACAGCCGGTATTCGTGCGAGGTGAGCTTGACCGGACTGCCGTCGACGGCGACCCGGCCGGTGCGAGTGTCGAGGCGAACCGGCCCGCAAGTGAACTCGCTCTTGGCGTGGCCGGCCGAGCGGCGCAGCAGCGCGCGCACGCGCGCCAGCACTTCTTCGAGATGGAAAGGTTTGGCGACATAATCGTCGGCGCCGGCATCGAAACCTTGCACCTTGTCGCTCCAGCGATCACGGGCGGTGAGGATGAGCACGGGCATGGCGCGGCCGGCGCGCCGCCAAGCTTCCAGCACCGAAATACCATCCATTTTCGGCAGGCCGATGTCGAGGATGACGGCGTCGTAGGGCTCGCTCTCGCCGAGGTAATGGCCTTCCTCGCCGTCGAAAGCGCGATCGACGACATAGCCGGCGTCGGTCAGCGCGGTGGCAAGCTGCCGATTGAGATCTGGATCGTCTTCGACAACGAGCAGGCGCAAGAAACGCTCCGAAGAAAGCCGCGCTCACAGCCCGCCGACGGGTGTGCCTTTCGCGGCGTCAACAACGACTCGCACCACTTTGCCATCGTGCGCAAGCACTGTCAGCACATAGACCAGGCCTTCGGGGCGGCGGCACAGCCGCGCCCGCACCAAGGTCCCCGGCACACGGCTTCTGACGGCGTGCATGGCGGCGGCGAGGCGTAGCACCGAGCCGTTCTCCACCAGGATGCGGCGCTCCTTTTGATTGAGACAGGCGCGCTGCGCAAGATCGGCGCCGTTACGCGGCGTACGGACGGCCTCTTGCGCGCGCGCCGGCCCCAGCGCAAAGGCAAGCGCCAGCAGCGCAGCGACGGACGCTCGGTTGGCGGTACCCATGCGGCCTCCCGAATGAGGATTTTAGGTTGCTACAGCGTCGCCGCAACGTCGCAGCGGAACTTCAAATCCAAACATCGACGCGGTCAAAAATCGCTCGTGTCGCTCATTCCGATATTCGCACGCAAGCGTGCGGCAAAGTCGCGAACCTCGGCAAGAAGATACTAGGCGCTTGGCAGTGAACCGGGCGTGAACGGCTGATTTAGGGCAGTTTCTGCCGCTGCCGGGGCTTTTATCTCAATCCGCTGCATCATAGGCTAACGGCCCGGTGGCGGATCGGGGGGAAAACCGTTGCTCGGCAGCAGGCCAATATTGCCGCTGGCGTTGCTATGGGTGGCAGCGTCTTTCCTCGCCGTCGTTCCCGGTTCTGGTGAGGCGCCCGCCCAAAACGCCGCGGCCTGGAAAATCGAGGCCGAGCGGGACAAATTGACCGAGCGCGTGTCGCGCTTTGCCTTGACCCTGCCGAAATCCGATCCGGTGATGCAGGGTAAATCCGTCACGACGGCATTGATTATCACGTGCGCAGGCGGGGCCCCGGCCCGGCCGGCGCATGCGGAGCTGATGATCCTGTTCACCTCTTTGCCTAGGGCGAAGCACGCTAAGGCGATCGCGACCCGGTACCGCTTTGATGACGGCGCCGTTCGTGATTACAAGCTGAAAGTTATCGGCAGAAACGGCGCTCACGCGATGCTGTTGCCGAAATTCGGCAATGAAGACCCGGTCGCCGATGTCGTCGCCGCAAAGCGTTTGCGAGTGGAGATCGATCTTCCGAGCGCGGGCGCTACGCTGCTCGACTTCAACGTCATCGGCGCCGCCGATGCGGTGAAGGCGATTGCCTGCCAATAGAGCCATATTGCAAGCAGCTACGTGCCATAGCCCCGATTGGGGATCGGGAAACCGCAGCTCGATCCATCGGTCACCTGCACCTCATCCTCCCAAGGCAAGCGATATTGGCCCGCCATCAGATCGCGCATGTAGGTGTAAGGGCAATCTTGCGCTCCGCCTTTAACCGCGACAAAGCCGCGATGGCCGAATTGGTAGATGTTGTTCTCCACGCCCCAGATCCGCCGCGCCTCGTCGGCAAGCTTTGGCCGCACCTCGGCGGTGATGATCTCATCGGGCACGCCGTTGCCGGTGACGAGCGGCACACCGTCGAAATTGACGATCATGCCTTCGCCCATGGAATTGAACACGCCGTCGGTGCCAGCCATGCAGACGTTCGCGGTGTACATAAGGTTGGTGAACGCGTTGCTCTGATTGCTGACGTGCCAGGCGTTCCGGATCGGCGCCGTGTAACCGGCGGTGCGCAGCATGATATTGGCGCCCTTGTAGGCGCATTCCCGAGCCATCTCGGGGAACATGCCGTCGTGGCAGATGATGAGCGCGACCTTGCTGCCGTTCGGGCCGTCGCACACCGGAATACCGAGGTTACCCGGCTCCCAGGGTTCGACCGGCACCCAAGGATGCATCTTGCGGTAATAGAGTTTCACTTCACCGCGCTCGTCGATGATGATGCCGCTGTTATAGGGGTTGCCGTCGGGATTGTACTCCATGATGGAAAAACAGCCCCAGATGCGGTTCTCCGCGCACGCCTTTCTGAAGCTCGCCACTTCCGGTCCATCGAGCCGCGACATCAGCTCGGCGTTGGTATCCATCGACAGGCCGTGCAGCGAATATTCGGGAAACACCACAAGGTCCATGGTCGCCATTGCCTTGCGCGCTTTCTGCACCATGGCGCAAATTTTTTTCGTCTGCGCCGCCAGATCGCCTTTGTTGACAATCGTCGGCAGCTGCAACTGAACGAGGCCGATGACCACGCCGTCGGGAGTCTTGTTCAATCCGCCGAGCCCACTCATTCCCATCTCCTCATTTTCTCATTCGCTGACTCTGCTCCCGGACGCTTGATTATCTACACCGTTTCGCCGCCGAATTCTGCAGCCGCGCGCCAAGCTGAAGGTGCTGGAGCTGACCCCCGAGTCACGTGCGCCTCGCTACCGCCGCCGCGCCGCCTTCCGCAGCCGCAACGGCCAGCTCACGATGTGGTCTTCGAGGTCTTCGTCGGGCACGTCCTTCTCGCTGGCGCCGACGCGGCCGCGCACCGAGACGCCCGCGGCATGGACGCTCTCGGGATCGCCGGAGACCAGCGGATGCCACCAATAGAGGTCCTTGCCGGCGGCAACGAGAACATAGGCGCAGGACGGCGGCAGCCAGGTGATGGTTTTCAGGCTCTCCGGCGTGAGCTGCACGCAATCCTCCACCTTTTCCAGCCGGTGCGGATAGTCGCGGCAGCGGCAGGTATCGCCGTCCAGCAAGCGGCAACCGACGTCGGTATAATAGGTGCGGTCGGTTCCCTCCTCTTCGAGCTTGTTGAGGCAGCAGCGGCCGCAACCGTCGCAGAGGCTCTCCCATTCAGAATCGGTCATTTCGTCCAATGACTTACGCCGCCAAAACGGGATGTCCTCGGGGCTTTGATCGGTTGCCATCTGTTCTCCGCGCCGGCGACGGGCCGCCGGCAAGGTTCTTACGCCCAATTTGCCCCCAATTTCCATTCACACTGTCACCGACACGTCATTGGCCCGCGCCGCCGGCTCGGCTAAATCTCATTGACGGAATCGACAAGGACGGGGCCGCACCCGTTCCGGGAGTACGCAACGCGTGACGGACCTGTTCCCCGAATCGGGTAACGACTGGCGGCGCAAGTTCAAGCGGCTGCTGCTCGATCTCGACGCGCGCATCGATTCCGCCGTGTTCCAGAGCGGCAAATGGGCGCGTGAGCTGTACGAGCGGTTCACCGCGATCATGGATCATTGCCATGTCGCCGGTTGGCGGCGCTGGCTCATCGTGGAACCGCTGTCGGAAGCCGCCACTTGGGGCACCGCCGTGTTCCTGCTCATGCTGGCGCTCGCGGTCCCCGCCTTCCGCGAGACCTCGGACGAGGACTGGCTGAAGAAATCCGAGCTCGCCGTCACCTTCCTCGACCGCTACGGCAACGAGGTCGGCAACCGCGGCATCAAGCACAACGATTCGGTGCTGCTCGAGGACATGCCCGACCACCTCATCAAGGCGGTGCTGGCGACCGAGGACCGGCGTTTCTACGAACATTACGGCATCGACTTCTACGGCACCTTCCGCGCGCTCATGACCAATGCCAGGGCCGGCGGCGTGGTGCAGGGCGGCTCGACCATCACCCAGCAGCTCGCCAAGAACCTGTTCCTGTCGAACGAGCGCACGCTCGAGCGCAAGATCAACGAGGCCTTCCTCGCCACCTGGCTGGAGACGCGGCTATCCAAGAACGAGATTCTCAAGCTCTACCTCGACCGCGCCTATCTCGGCGGCGGCGCCTTCGGCGTCGACGGCGCGGCGCAATACTATTTCGGCAAGTCGGTGCGCGACGTGACGCTGCCGGAAACGGCGATGCTTGCCGGGCTGTTCAAGGCGCCGAGCAAATTCTCGCCGCTGGTCAACCTGCCCGCGGCGCGCGCCCGCGCCAACGTCGTGCTCGACAATCTGGTCGACGCCGGATTCATGACCGAGGGTCAGGTCTACGGCGCCCGGCGCAATCCGGCCACGACGATCGACCGCCGCCAGGAGGACGCGCCGAATTATTACCTCGACTGGGCGTTCGACGAGATGCGCAAGCTGGTCGACACGTTCCCGAAATCGGTGAACGAAAGCTTCTTCGTTGTGCGCACCGCGCTCGATCCCAACGTGCAACATTATGCCGAACGCGAGGTCGAATCCGCGTTGCGCCAGTACGGTCACGATTACGGCGCCAGCCAAACGGCGGTCGTCATCGCCGATCTCGACGGCGCGGTGCGCGCAATGGTCGGCGGGCGCGACTACGGCGCCAGCCAGTTCAACCGCGCGGTCGACGCGTTGCGCCAGCCGGGATCCTCGTTCAAGCCCTATGTCTACGCCACCGCCCTGGCGAACGGCTTCACGCCGAACTCGGTCGTGGTCGATTCGCCGGTGTGCATTGGCAATTGGTGTCCGCACAACTATTCCGGCGGTTATTCCGGATCGATAACGCTGACCCAGGCCATCACCCATTCGATCAACGTCATTCCAGTCAAGCTTTCGATCGCGCTCGGCGAGGGCAACCCCAAGCTCGGCCGCGCCAAGATCATTCAGACCGCGCGCAATTTCGGCATCTGGACGCCGCTGCCGGACACCCCGTCGCTGCCGATCGGCGCCGACGAGGTCAACGTGCTGGAACACGCCGTCGCCTATGCCACCTTCCCCAATCTCGGCAAGGCGGTCACGCCGCATGCGGCGCTCGAGGTGCGCACCGGCACCGGCGAATTGGTGTGGCGCTTCGACCGCGACGGCAAACGGCCGCAGCAGGTGATCTCGCCGCAGGTCGCGCTGGAAATGATCGGTATGATGAACTCGGTCGTCGAAAACGGCACCGGGCGGCGGGCGCAACTCGACGGCATCAAAGTCGCCGGCAAGACCGGCACGACCAACGGCTGGCGCGATGCCTGGTTCGTCGGCTACACGGGAAATTTCTGCGGCGCGGTCTGGATGGGCAACGACGATTATTCGCCGACCAAGCGTATGACCGGCGGCACGATCCCGGCGCTGGTCTGGCACAACATCATGGCTTATGCGCATCAGGGTATCGAATTGCGGCCGTTGCCCGGCCTGCCGGCGCCGCAACACGCTCCGACGGTCGCCGACGCGTCGCTGGAGGGCGGCCAAGCGCCGCAGCAAATCCTGCTCACCCGCAAGGGAACCCAGGCTCTCGTCCACGTCGAGCATCTGCTCGACGACGCCAGCAGGGCGATGGCGGTGCAGACCGCCCCCGCTGCAACCCTTGGCGCGCTCGGCGCGCTTGGCGGCGGCGAATATCGCCCCAACCCTCTCACGGCGGCGAACAGCCCGCAGCCTGCCGGAACTGCCCGCCGCGACTAGCAAGCCGTGCTCGCGAGATAATATCATTCGATCGGGTCGAACGTGCGCCTGTTCTTCAGTTCCTGTTTCACCTTACTGCTCGCCGCCGTCATCGGGCTCGGCGCGACCTGGCAGACGCTGACGCGCGGTGTTGCCTTCGGTTCGCTGACCATCGGCGCCTGGACGGCTTGGCCGAAGAGCGGGTCGGTCGACATCGATCCTTATGCTCGCGCGACGATCGCCCGCACCGGCGAACTGCCGATCGGCACTGGTGACGGTGTCGCCTTCTATGCACACACCGACGATGCCGGAACCGCTTTTGACGGGCGTTGCACCTTCGTCATCAGCGGCATGAGCCCGGCGGCGCGCTACTGGACGGTGACGCTCTACGACCCGGACGGCCGGCTCGTCGCCAACTCGATCGACCGGCACGGCTTCACCAGCGCCGAAGTGGTGCGCGACGCCAGCGGACGCTTTACCATCAACGTCGGCCCGCGTGCGCGGCCGGGAAATTGGCTGCCGAGCGGCGGCATCGAAAAATTCGTCCTGGTCTGGCGGCTCTACGATACGCCGATCGGCGTCGCGATGCGCACCACGAAGGAAGGGCCGATGCCGGCGATCGTGCGAAAGGGCTGCTCATGATCCGGCTACCGCTGTGGATTCTCGGCGCCCTGCTGCTGGCTGGCATCGTACATCTTTCGACCGTGCTGGCGATGCCGCAGGCGGCGACGCAAGACGCCTATTCGCGGCTGGCGCCGCTCGCGCCCGTCAACGCCACGGTGCCACTCGCCCCGCCGACGGCCCAAGCCGCGATTATGCCGTTCATGGATCCGGCCTTTGCGGTCGCGGTGTGCCGATACGATCTTTCCAGAGCGGCGCTCAAGTTCAACGCGCCGGTGAGCCTGGCCTACACCTCGGTCACGTTCTACACGCGCAACAGCGTCGCCTATTACGCGATCAACGACCGCGCCGCCGGGCGCCGCGCGATCGAACTCGATCTCATGACAGCCGAGCAGCATGCGGAAATGCCCGAGGAGGAGGACGTGACCGCCGCCGACCGATTGATCATCGAGTCGCCGACCAAGACGGGGCTGATCGTGTTACGGGTGCTGGCGCCGGAGCCCGGACTCATGGTCATGGCGCGCCGTGCGCTTGCCGGTGCGCAGTGCCGCATCGAGCCGGCGCAACAGTAGCCTCATCAGCGGCGTCTGACGCGCCGTCGACCGCTATTGTCCGCGGGCGGATGCGTGTGAGGTTCGGCGTCTGCCGCACGCAACTCGCCGTGTCGCTCGACCCGGATGACCGGAAGGATGATGACCGTCGCGGACTCATCCGGCATGTCCGCACGGCCGAAGCGGACGATGCGCCCCTCATCGGGGAATTTTACAATGGTGCCCATGTTGGCGGCGACCCGTCCTCCGCTGCCTGCCGGGCAGCGGACCCTGCCCCGATGCGCCCGCATCGGCGTTGCTCCGAATAAGCGGCATGCAGGGTTAACGCTCCGCTAACGGCGGCAATTTAGGCTGCCGAGGCGGTCCGTGGGGCCCGGTCTGGTCCGGACGCAGTTGCAGTTGAGTAGCGTAAAATGGCAGCGCAGAACCTCTTCGGCCTCGAGGGTCTCACAGATTTCGGCTTACGTAACAGTGTCGATGTGCGGTCGACTTTGCTACGCGTGCTCACCGACCTTTACGTGCACAGGCTCGCTCATACGCCTGATGAGGAGCGCCATTATACCGAGCTGGCGCTGCGTCTGCTCGAAGCGGTCGATGTACCGACGCGTATCGCCGTGGCGAAGCGGCTGGCTGGCTATCGCACGGCGCCGGCGCGGGTCTTGCAATGGTTGACCGAAAATGTCGCGGACGTTGCCGGCGAGTCGGGCGCGCATTCGCTTCCGACCGGCGGGGTCGACCCGGCCGTGCCGCATCCTGCCGCGATGCCGGCTGTAGAAGATGCCACCTTGCGCCAAGGCGAACGGTTCACGGACGCGCCCCATGTGATCGATCGGACCACCGCCAGCGTACTCAACGAGCTGTTCTTTACCGCGAATGCGCAAGAGCGGCGCCTAGTCTTGCTCAATTTCGACGTGGTCGCTCCCGTTCCGGCCGGACGTGTCGGCGTTTCATTCGATCCATCGGTCGGCCGGCGGTTCGAAGCCGCGGCGCTCGCCGGCAACAACGAGGAGTTCGCACAACTGCTCGCACGCTCTCTGCGAATTTCTCGCGAGCAGGCACGGCGCATGGCGCGCGACGAACTGGGCGAGCCGGTCGCGGTGGCGGGAAAAGCACTCGGCTTGGCGCGCGATGTGCTGCATCGCATCCTGTTGTTCGTCAATCCCGCCGTCGGCCATTCTGTGGAGCGCGTCCATGCGCTTGCCGCGCTCTATGACGCGATGACGCCGCAGGCGGCGCAAGGCATGGTCGAAATCTGGCAGGCGCTGCCGCAGAACGAACGTGCCGGAGCCAAGCACCAGCCACTCACCTGGGACGAAGTGATGCGCCGGGGTGCGCGCGCCGCGCCGGCGGCCCCGCGCACTGCTCCTGCACCGCGAACGAACGAACGCCGCAATGCTTCTTGAGTCGGGTTCTGCTCAGAGAGTGAGCGAAACTCATTCGGACGTTCAACCGGTCACGACATCGAGAAAATTTCGCCCTGCGCGATCCTCCACCTCGATGATCCAAACATCCGGATCGAATTTCACCTGTCGCGCGAGATAGGCGTCGACCGCCGCATCGGGCGCCGATTGCGTGGCAAGGCTCGGGGAGAACGCCCGCGTCGCCCCTTGCGCCGCGTCGAACGCGCTTTGCGGCGCCGGACCGAACAGGTCCGAGGTGCCGTCGAGCCTGCTGATGCGAACGAATACGGCGCCGGCCTCTTCCGCTCCGCGCCTGCGCACGACGCCGGAAATGCCCTCGACTTGACAGCGCCGCAGATAGGCGGCGACCCAAAGTGCGGTCTTTAGGCGCATGGCGCGGCCCGTATGGTGGAACGATCGAGATATGCCTCGGTCAGACGTAAGCCACAAATATTCCCGTGGTTCCGGGACGGGGCAACGAGTCCGGCCCCTGTAACACCTGCTAGTCCAGCGGCCGGCCGGCCATGACGGCAAGCCCGCTGAGCAGGCGATCGGAGAGCCGCCCGGTCACCGGCAATTTGTGCTCGCGCTCGAATTTCTCGATCGCGGCGCTGGTCGGTTCGTCGAGAATGCCAGAGGGCCTGATCTGGCCGTAGCCAAAATCGGACAGGACGCGCTGCACCGCCATGACGCGCGACGGCGACCCGATTAGGTCGGCGATCGGATCGTTGCGCCGCGCCGAGACAATCTGCGGTGTTCGCAGGCCGGCGGCCGGACGCGAGGCGACTGGTTCCGCAGGCTTGGGCGTTGCCACGCCCACAACGTTGGGACGGTTGTCGGCCGCCCGCGGCGGCGAAGTCGGCACGGCGAAGAATGGCGTCGGGTGCGGACCGGTTTGCAGAAAAACCGCGTTGACAACGATGACAAGGCTCACCGCGCCGGCGCCGAGGATCGCCAGCCAATCGACGGGACGATCGGCGGCTTTCCGCCAAACGCGCAATCCGAGCGCTACGAGCACGCTTGCGGCGCCCGCCACTGCGCGGCGACCATGGTTGCGGCGGTTACGCACTTTTCTTCACCCGAATGTCGACGCGTGATGCGGCTTCTTCGCCGACTCGCGCCGGGCTCGTCGGGCGAGCCGCCGTGCGCGGCGGCAAATAGACCGGTAGTGGAAGCGGATTGGAATGCACGTTTCCCGGCGTTGCGCGCTCGCAATCGAGCGGCAGGCGCACGGATACGCGCGTACCCTCGCCGATCCGGCTGCGGATGTTGATCTCGCCGGCGTGCAGGCGCACCAGCCCCTTGACGATGGAAAGTCCGAGACCGGTGCCGCCGTGGCGGCGGTCGTAGGAAGCGCGCGCCTGAAAGTACGGCTCGCCGACGCGGGCTAAATCTTCGTCACTAATCCCTACACCGGTGTCCTCGACCACGAAGACGATGCTTCCGGCCTCCGCACGAGCGCCGATCGTGACTTTGCCGCCACGGTCGGTGAAACGGATTGCGTTCGACAACAGGTTGAGCAGGATTTGATGCAGCGCACGCTTGTCGGCGACCAATTCAGGCAGCTCCCCGGTCGGCGTTTTTTCGAGCCGAACGCCCGCCTCCTGCGCCCGCAGCGCTAGAAGATCGCAGCAGTCGGCAATGACCTGCGCCGGCGCGAACGGCTCCGGCGTGATCGCAAAATTGTTGGTCTCGATTTTCGACATATCGAGAATTCCATTGACGACGGCGAGCAAGTGGTGCCCGGAATCGTTGATGAGGCCGGCATATTCGTGGCGGCGTCCAGCGTCGAGCGTCAGCGCCCTCTCCTGCGTCAACATTTCCGAGAAGCCGATAATGGCGTTGAGCGGCGTCCGCAATTCGTGGCTCATGGTCGCGAGGAAACGGCTCTTGGCGGCGTTGGCGCGTTCGGCCTCGCTGCGCGCGTCCTCAAGCGCCTGCTCCTGCCGTTTGCGGTCCGTCACATCACGAAGCACGGCAACAACTTCACGGCGGTCATCGCCGGCGACCTCGACCACCGTCTGTTGAAGCGGCCGGCAGCGCATCTCAACCCAGACGAATTCCGCCGGCGATCGCCCAGTGGCGTCGGAACTGTCCCGCCGTACGCGAAACTCGACGGAGCGGCTCTCTCCCAGCGCTGCTGCATCGCCGAGCGCAGTCAGATAAGCGGGGCGGTCGGCAATATGGACGCGGGCGAACAAACCCTGCCCGTGCAAGTCGAGGACACGGCGCCCGAACAACGATGCCGCCGCCGGCGATACGAACTGAACGCCGCCGTCGCGGCCGTAGCGCATGATCACGTCGGTCATGTTGCGGGCCAGCAACCGGTATCGATCATCCTCGGCGTACGACACCCAGCCATTGCTGCGCGCGAGCGCCGCCGCGGCGAGCGCGAGCCCTGTAGCGCAAAGCGCGGCGGACACGATACCGAGTGCAGCGAGCGCCGCATTGCCGCTCGCTGCGGACGCCGGCAACAGATCGAGTTCACCGGCAACCACCAGCAGGCCGGCGGCAGCAAGGGCGAAGATCGAAGCGATCGCGACGACGCGGCGCGACGTCGCAAGCGTCGCCTCGAGCGGCACGATGACAAGCCAAGCGGCGGCAAAGGAGGTGATGCCGCCGCTGGATACCGCCACCACTGTCACCAGTCCGGTCAAGGCGAGCGACGACAGCACATGGGCGCTCTCGTAGCGGCCGGTGCGGGAAAGAAAGTAGGCGATGAGGATCGGGACGACCAGCCAGGCAAACACCATCAGCTCGATCGTGCTCGGCGCGCCGCGCACGATCAGATAAGCCGGGAACGCCGCCAAGGCGACGATGCTGCCGACCAGTCGCGGCGCGATGAAGGCGCGATGCCGCGCCGCGATCGACGCATTCTGCCGCGCCGACGGGTGCACCAGACTCTCAACGTAATCACGTACTGGCGCGAAGAGGCCCACGGTCCCGTTTTGCACGCCTGACTTTGCAGACGCGCTCCCCTTTTCTGTGCAGGATCGTGTCAGACGCCACTTAAGCGAACGCTAAGGCGCCGCGCGCCGACCGCAGAGCAGCGCCGCCGACCGCGCTTGGCGCCGGCGCGAAGAGGCGGGAATCGCCCATCATGGTGAACGGGCCGTTGCCGGACGACCCGAACTATATTTGCCGTGCGTGCCGGTATTTGCAAAAGGCCGGCGGACCAAGGCGCTTGCTGGCGGCGAGAACACTGCCAAAGTCCGCCCCGGTATGCGTTCGCGCAAATTTTAGGTAAATTCCATTTTTTCAAACTGCGCGAAAATTTGCGGCGTATTCTGCTCGATTATGGGCAAAAACGTCCCTGCACCGCCAACGCGGCTTTCAAGGCTGCCTGCTAGGTTCCGCTCTCATGCGGCA
>Ga0187887_10002326_pt1 | contig 15338 bp, 10 predicted proteins | sample June2016WEW_7_10_FD_132977 | JGI IMG/M metagenome (GOLD analysis project Ga0187887, IMG submission 132977) | Peatland microbial communities from SPRUCE experiment site at the Marcell Experimental Forest, Minnesota, USA - June2016WEW_7_10 | ecosystem: Environmental > Terrestrial > Soil >...
GAATAGTGCCCCGAGCACTACGGCTATTATCAGTATCGCCCAGCCATAGGTCATGAGGTACTCCATGGCGCTTTGGGCCTTCAGCCCGGGTGCCTTGATAACATCATGCCATTTGGCGCGCGGATTCAGGTTGTGGGTATAGAGGAGGGCCAACCATACCCCGATTGTGGCAAGCAGTGTGCCTTCCAGGGCGATGAAGGTTGGCGCGCCGCGGTAGAGGCAGCCGTAGATCGCGAGCAGTATGCCTGAAAACACTGCCGCAAAAGATGCGAAGTACAATGGATCCTGCCATCCTTTGCCCGGAGCATTTGCGCTGGCACTGCTTCTCGAACGGAATCCCTTGCCTAACATTAGTAATACGGTGCAGGCAATGCTTTTATTTTAGGAGGATACCACCTCTTTTCAAGGTGGAGAGAGCAGTGGCAATAACTGCCAGCGGTTCAGCATAGTCTTAGTTTGCTTCTCCAACATTTAGGGTGACCACGGGTACTTAAATTTGTGATCACCTTTTAAGAACGCTGTTCAGTTTCTTGTATTCTTTCAATATTAAATCTAAAGTTGGCCGAATCTACATGCATAAATCTATTTTTAATAATCGCATTAATATATGTTTAATGCAAGCTTCGGTTTTTTAAAACCAGCTCTGGCATCAAAAACCGAAATGAAGCCCAATTATTTTTATATGTTTGGTGATAAAGGTTAGATTGGAAGCGCACGGGGGGGGGGCTAGTGCAGCTAATGCGCAATTGCCGCATTCTTCCTACAAAACAGGCGACAAGTTGATATCAACAAAAGAGAGTATGATCAAATGGCAAAACAAAGCTCGCAAAGCAGCAATAACACAGCAAGCCAGGCAGGTTCCGGCAGCAGCGGCACAGCAACACAGCAGGCCGCAAGCCAAAAAAGTAGCAGCCTGTGGCTGTACCTTGCAATAGTTGCTGTTGTGGTGGTGATAATAGCAATAGCGTACTTCGCGCTTTCCGGACTGCTGAGCGGCTCCTCAGGCCAGAGCAGCAGCCAGGTGCTGAACAACGTATCCAACTCCAGTCTGAACCAGACGCAGTCGATGTTCGTGAACGATCTCAAAAAATCTGAAGGCATAAACAATCTTTACGTATCGTATAGCCTCAGCAACGCGACCAGCTACGTCCCTGAGTCGAGCAATTTGACCATTGCGATAAGCAACAACCAGACAATACAGTCCTACAAGCTAGGCAATTACAACAGGACAGCCATAAAGGACATACTCACATACTCCAACTCGCAGAACGGCTACGTGATAGCAAAGAACGTGAGCGATCTGTACTACTACAACACCAACACCACGATCATATGCTCCAATATGACGACCTACTCGGCCGGCCTTGAGACCAACTCCAGCCTGTCGTGCGCCCACGGTGACCAGGGATTGAGCTACATCGAGCAGACTCCGTTCACGGCGGATAACGTAAGCTCCCTGAGCCTGCTGGTATTCAACAACACGCTGACATACAAAGGGGCAAAGACGATAGACGGCAGGAACTGCGATGATTTCATAATATCAAACGTGTCCGCATCGAACATACAGTCCAACTACAGCGTATACAACATATGCATAGACACGCAGTACGGCATACCTCTCTACTTCAACCAGACCGACGTTGTTGGAGGATCCCCAAGCTCGTATGTCTTCACCGCCACGGCAGTGGCAACCAATGCCACGGCATCGGAATTCGTGATACCGCAGCAGTATATGAGCGCAGCCCAGTCGATAATATGAAGTCCTGAAGATAGGCAGCACCCAATAGGCTTTAAATCCTATATGAGAAACTATTACGTGGGGAAATGGCTGAATCGGAAGAATCAAAATACGTAAGGCCCAGTTGGGACGAATACTTTCTTGAGGTAAGGGCTGCCGTTGCAAAAAGGGCAACGTGTGATCGTGGCAGGAGCGGCTGCGTAATCGCGAAGGACAAGCAGATAATCTCGACAGGATACGTCGGCGCTCCAGCGGGGCTGCCGCATTGCGATGAAGCCGGCCATCTGTTCAAGGACACCATCCATGAGGACGGGCATACCTCAAGGCATTGCGTAAGGACTGCCCATGCAGAAATGAATGCCATAACAAACGCTGCAAAGCGCGGCGTGTCAATAGACGGCGGTACGCTGTATTGCCTCATGACCCCATGCAGGACATGCGCAATGGCGATAATAAATTCCGGCATAAAGAGGGTTGTCTGCGTAAAGAAATACCATGCTGGCGCAGAATCCGAAGAGATGTTCAAGGATGTAGGCATAAAGCTGGAATTCATAGAAAGCAGCATGCAGGAGTACCCTGACATGGAGCTTGGGCAGAAGGATAAATAGAGATTATTTCTTAAGTTTCGGGAACAGTTCCTCTATCTGCACATACAGATCCTCAAACGAGCCGTTGTTTGAGAGCCTGTGCTGCGCCATCGATATGCACTTGAGAAGCTGCTGCTTTGCAGGGTCGGTGCTTGTCAGTTCCATCTCCTCCTTTTTCTTGAACTCATCAAAGCTCTGTACATCGCCGTGCAATTTCGGGTCTTTCTTTACCCTCTCAACTGTTCGGTCAAACCTTACTTTCTGGTCTGCATAGACCTCGATTATATTGCCGCCCCTTGAGAGGATCTCATCCACCTCGGAGGGATTTCGGATAGAGGTTATAACAATGTCCTTTGATTCAAGCGAATCTATGGCCCTCTTGCACCAGTAGTTGAAACCCAGCTCCTGGCGCTGCTTGTTTGCGAAGGCGATCATCACGCCCCTGTCAAGATAGTCCATGCCAAGAGCCTTTAGCGCGTCCCTTATCTCCTGGCCCAGGTCCTTGTGGGCAAAGCCGTGCTTGCTGACCAGATGCTCAGCAACGGTGTCCTTACCAGAACCATTCAATCCGACTACGCCAATTAGCATGCAATCATTTAAGATATTATATTCTAATGCGGCACCCTTTTGCTGTGCCCTTCCTCAACTACGAGTATCGAAGATACCATTACGTTATTTGGCACGATATTCAGCTTTCCCTTGCTGTCTAACATTTCAGTGTACGAGAAGCCTATGTGCTTGATGACTCCTGTGATATTGATGTTGCTGCCTATCGCGTTTATGCTGATTTTCTCGTCCTCCCTCACCATCTTGCTTGTCAGTATGTAGACTCCCGAGAATATGTTGCTAAGAGGCACCTGGACTGCAAGCCCCACGATTATCCCCAAAAATCCAGCTCCTGCAAGGACTGCGACTATGTTGATGCCCCAAACCCCCAGCTCGATTATCCCAAGGAAAACATAGAAAACGAGCCTGAATGCATTCACCAGCCGCTTTATGCTCCTCTTGTTGGTCTTGAGCGTGATTGCATGCCTCAGCCACATCATGAGGATTTCAAAGATTATGACAGCTACAATCACTGATGTCGTTATTATTGTAATTCGTTCAACTAAACCTATCATCTATTCCACCGCATGAAAAATTCACAAATATATTGCAATGTAAAGTATTAAGCATTTGTTTAGCAAATCCTGACGACCCGATCTGCTCATTTTTTGACTAGCCTGACCACAATGTAGGTCCCAAATACTATGCTGGTTATGAAGAAGCTGACTGGATAAGGCTCGTAGAATGATATCAGCAGGCCTGACCAAGTCGCAAGCAGCGCTATCAATGCAGAGACTGCTATTGCATGCGTGGGCTTCTTGGTGAGCCTGGTCGCAGTTGCCGCTGGGGTTACCATCAAGGCAAAGATCAAAAGGACTCCAGTCACCTGTATTGCTATTGACACCGCCGCAGCGAGAAGCACCATGAACACGATCCCCAAAAACAGGATGCGCATGCCCTTTGCCTCTGCCACGCTTTCATCAAGGGATGAGAACAGCAGCGGCCTGTATACGATTGCAAGCGCCACGAGTATGACCGCGCTGACTGCCACGGTTATAACCACGCTTGCGCTGCTTATGCCCAGTATTTCTCCGAACAGTATGGAGTATGCCTCAGTGGCATAGCCGGTGTAAAGGCTTATGAAGAGCAGGCCAAGCCCAAGCGCGAATGCAAGGACTGATCCGATCTCGACATCACGCTCCGATGCCCTCTTGCCAAGCACCGCAATCCCAAAGCCGCTTATGGTGGTCGATGACAGAAGCCCGATTAGCGGATTGATGCCGATGAGTGCAGAACCTGCAGCGCCTGCAAAGCCGATCTCGGCATAGGCATGGGATGCAAAAGCTGTGCGCCGCAGCACTACAAGATATCCCATTATGCCTGCCACAACCGCAATCACTGTGCCAGCCTCAAAGGCATGCTGCATGAACTGGTATTTGAAGATGGACCAGAACAGCGAAACTAGGTTAATACTAATCAGCATTCGTCTCATCCTCGTGCTCCGCCTCCAGCCCCTGAAGGCTGTGTATCAGTATGTGCCCCATCGAGTCATGCAACACCTCAACGTGCGTGCCGTAGAGCTTGGTCAAGCTCTTTGACGTGAGCACCTCATCTGGGGTTCCAGTTGCAACCTTTCCGTTTGCAACGTATATTATCTTGTCAAGGAACTGTATGATCGGATTGATGTCGTGAGCCACAAGAAAGGTGGTCACGTTTCTGGATCTTGTAATTCTGCTTATCAGGCCTACCAGGTCCTTTGCGCGCTTTATGTCAAGATTCGAGAGCGGCTCGTCTAGCAGCAGCATCTCAGGATTGCTTACAAGGGCCTCGGCAAGGTAAATGCGCTGCAGCTCCCCGCCAGACAGCGAGTTTAGGGACTTGCGCGCAAGCTCGGTTGCCCCGACAGCGGCAAGTGCACCTGAAGCAGCCTTCTTCTCATCAGCTGATGAGAGGCTAAAGCCCAATTTGTTTCCGGAGAAGGCAAGGCGCACCAGCTCCATGCACTCTATGTTGGAATCATTGTCGATTGAATGCCTCTGCGGGACATATCCTATTTTCGAGTTGCCGCGTTGTGGATCCCTGCCAAATATCTTCAAAGTCCCGGCAGTTGGCTGCTGCAGTCCAAGGAGCAGCCGGAACATCGTGGTCTTTCCTGCTCCGTTTGGGCCTATGACCGCAACGAACTCGCCGCGCTTCACGCTGAAGTTTGCATCGTGCCACACAGTTTTGTCCTTGTATCCAACAGTTAAATCCCTGCCTTCGACTATTATTGATTGCCCTTCAACAGGTTTCTTTTTGGCTTTTTTCGAAATCATATTTTTCACTGTCCCAGCGCATTTGCATTAAGTGCATTCTGCAGCTGCAGCAGCTCCCCATTCATCCATGTCTGGAACGGTACATCCGGCGGCTGTATGGTCTCAGTAACACCTACTATCGTAACATTGTGCTCCACGGCAATCTGCTTCATCTGGTTGGTAAGCGGAGTTACTGTCTGCTCATTGTAGACCAGCAGGGTCACGTTGCCGCTCTCCAATTGGTTCTGGAACTGCGTGACGCTTTGGACAGGTGGATCATTCCCCTCAGCCACTGCCTGCATGAATGCCGGCGGTGAGATCAGGTCAAGTCCGGTAGCATTAGCAAGATAAACGAATATGCTCTCCGTGGCGGCAACCTTCGTTCCGCCAAATTGCTGCCTTATCTCAGTCATTCTGCCATCGACCTGCCCAAGCGAGGCTGTGAGGTTTTCGTACTGGGCTTTGTAGTAGCTTGCATTTGAGGGATCGATCTGGACAAAGTCAAGGTACATCTGCTTTACTGTTTCATTTACGTAGGTCGGGCTATACCAGAGGTGCGGGTTGTCTCCATCTGACTTGCCGACAAGCTCACCAGCATTCAATACTACGCGGTTAGGCTGGCTGCTCGCATTGATCAACTTGAGCGCCCAGTCATCATATCCGACCCCATTTACAATAACCAGGTTTGCGTTTGCTATGAGCCTTGCATCAGTTGAGCTCGCCTCATATTCGTGAGGATCCGCATTCGGGTCTGTTACGATGCTTGTCACATTGCAGTGTATCCCGCATATCTGCGATGCCAGGCTGCCCCAAAAGTTCTCAGCGGCAACCACCTGTATTTTGCCATTTGAACTTGACTGGTTTGCACCCGTTTTGCCTACACCCAAATTCCCAGTGCCCCCTTTGATAAGGGTTAGCGCAGCAACGCCGATTATCACTATTGCAACAACAGCAACAGCGATCCAAATTGTTTTATTATTTAATGCCACGCCACCACATCTTTCTGAATTTTATATGGGTATTATGCACAGCAACCTTTAATAATGTTAATAATTAATTAGTAAATAGTTATTAACTATTCAGGACATATGTATCAAAGTTATTAATTTTCCGTTAAAAAGCGTAAATCGGCGGTTATTTGGAGATACTTAGCATATCAATTGATGATTCATCCCTAAAGCAGCTAAACGGCATCCAGAAGAAGCTGGGCTTCAAGAGCCGCTCCAAGATGCTGAGGAATGCAATCCTTAGCATGATGAAAGACTACGAGGCGCTCGACTCACTCAAGGGAAAGACGGATGCGGTGTTTGTCCTTGCGTATCCTGAGAACGAGAAGAACAAGGTCTCCGACGTGCTGCATAGGTTCGAGGACGCGATAAAGACCGAGCTGCACCAGCACGACTACGGCATGTGCATAGACGTGCTCAACATAAGCACTGAGGCCAAGGAGGTTAGGGATATATTTAGCGAACTAAAGCGGAGCAAATCGATACACTCTGTCACATATGTGATCATAAAGAAAAACGTGTAAACTAATTTTTAAGTATCCTAATAATACTATTATTTGCATCTACTTCTACTAGATCGCCATCCTTTAAAACTTTAGTGGCAATTTTTGTCGCTATAATACACGGTTTTTTAAGCTCCCTTGCAACAATTGCAGCATGGCAGGTTATGCCACCCTCATCGGTAACAAAAGCCGCAGCTTTTTGCATTGCCACAATTAAATTAGGTGTTGTCATTGGAGTTACAAGTATATCCCCTTTTTTGACTTTTCCTACGTCAGTACGCTCAAAAACGAGTGCAACTCTGCCCTTTATTTTTCCCTTAAATGCTGTTTCGCCGTTGATATAACCCTTATAGCCAGTTTTCTCCTCTCCAATGTATCCTTCGATGTCTATTCTGTTCTCCTTAGAATATTTTGTTAGCGTATCTCCAGAATAAAGTTTTCCATTGTGATAAACATACGACTTTCTTCGCTTGACAAGTTCACTAATTTTTGGGAGTTTCTGTGAGTTTATCTCATTATATTTAAGGTATCCAACTAGTCCTTTATACGCGCTTGGCACAATATCAACTGCAAACTCAAAGAGCTTCTCGACACCCCAGTGAAGAACACCATCACTTTCCTTGCGCACTGCATGCGAGAGCAGATTAAGATTTTTATCTACCTTGATATTCTCCTCGTTTACAATAACAGTGCTTATAGCAATCAATGGCCAAACATCAATCATCAAATTATACAAAATCTTAAAATCGTTCTTCGTTCCACTTTTTACCAATTTCCTTATTTGATTGCATTTGGAATCAAAGATACGTTTCTGATCCCTAAAGAAATATTTATTGCTGGTTAAATATTCAATCAAATTGGAAGGTGCCTGCTTCGGATCAGTAAAGTTGTAGTAAATGTCAATGCCCATGCCTTCCCTATGCGAAAAAAGCGGGTCGAAGCTATAAGCCCCGTTTAGCAATTCAGGCATCCTTATGCGTTCACCAGTGTCCCATATCTGGCATGCAAGCAGGAACATGGACCGTGACATTAACTTTCTATAAAGTACACGACTATCGGCTAAAGATTCTCCTAATGTGGTGATTGGTCTTGCCTGTAATATGTATATCTTGTCATCTTTGGTGGCATACTCGATATCCATTGGGCATTTATAGTGCGTCTCTATTTTTCTGCCAAGCTCTGCAATCCTATGAATTAAGCCTTCATCAAAAGCAAAATGTTCTGTCTTTTCCATTACTTTTTCATCTGTTTTATGAACAAAGTAGCTATTTGGGGTTACCTGGCCAGAAACTAGAGCCTCCCCTAATCCTTCGACTGCCTCTATTAAAATATATTTTCTATTTACTGGATCTACGGTAAACATAACTCCTGCATAGTCAGCATCTATCATCTCTTGGACAACTACGCTGATGAGAACGTCCCGATGTTCGAAATTATTCTCCTCCCTGTAATATATTGCCCTAGAAGTAAACAACGATGCCCAACATCTTTGCACAGCATCGAACACCGCCTTTTCGCCTTTAATGTTCAGGTATGTATCTTGCTGGCCTGCAAATGAAGCGGTCGGTAAATCCTCCGCCGTAGCAGAGCTTCTTACTGCGACTTTTTTGTTTTTAAGTTTTGAGTAATTTTCCTTGATTAACCTCTCCATGTCCTTTGGGAACGGCTTCTCAAGAATCATATTTCTTATCTTTTTTGATACCTTTTCTAGCTGATCGTTATCATTAACATTTAAGGTATCGAGCATGCCGTAAATAGCTTTATCCAGACCTGTTTCTTCAAGGAACCTCTTATAAGAATTCACAGTTATGCAGAATCCATTAGGTATTGGAAAGTGATTAAACATTTCTCCAAGATTTGCCCCTTTTCCACCAACAGTTGGTATATCTGTCTTACTCAAGTCCTTGAACCACAGTATAAGCTCTGGTCTTGTTTTGACGACAGGTTTCTCTAATTTAATTGGTGCAATGACCTGCAGTTGCTTCTTTGCTGTTTGTTTCATATCCTCTCTTTTTATCTTTCTTACAATACCTTTAGTCGCATCAACGTCCACATAATCTCCATCTTTCAAGACCTTTGCAGCAATTTTCGTACCAATAATGCAGGGTGTTCCCAATTCCCTTGCGACAATTGCCGCATGCGAAGTTATGCCACCTTGTTCCGTAACAAAGGCAGCGGCCTTTTTCATTGCGGGCAGAATGTCAGGGTTTGTAGTTATTGCAACTAGTATATCTCCTTGCTGCATTTTTGGCATGTCTGAGATGGTATTGATTATTTTTACAACTCCACTCACATGTCCAACATTTGCGCACTGTCCTGTTATCTCAGATACCCCATCATAGCTCTTGATTGCAACCTGCTTAGAGAGTTCCAAGGCTTCCTTTCCTGTATAAATCTTTTCAAAATCCTTTTCAGTATAATAAACTGAAAATTTCTCCCTTTCCTTAAGAATATCCCTATCTATTTTACCTGTTATTAGCGCATTTTCAATTTCTTTAGGCAGCAAGAAATATGCCTGCCCTAGACTGATCTTTAGTCTTCTTGCTATCTCTATTAGCAACTTATTGAATTCATACGACCACTTCAATTGTGCCTCCCTTCTGTAGGCCTTTGTAAGCATGAATTCAGAGTACACTGCTATTAGACTATTTAATTCACTACTTAGTTTTAATTTGTTCTCAAGTCTCTCCTTCTCCTTCTGCTTTTTTATCAGCTCAATATTGATCCTTTTAATTTCATCTGATGCGTTTAAATTTTTAGACAAAAATTCATTTATCTGTTCGATATAATCTCTTATTGTGTATGTACCTTTTGTCCCTATCCACAAGTATTTTACATGATGGTATTTTGCTCTGTAGCCCTCGATAAGATGTAACTCCTCATTTTGCAAGTTGCTTTTTGTAACCACCCTTACTTTTTGGTCCCTATTCTGTATACCTGCAATTATGTTTAAAAATTCTAACTCCTGCTCTGTAATTACGGAATTTTTCCTTGGTGTGCTTAAAATATTAAGGTAATTATTAATGGTTTCATCGTCATTTACGTACATTTTCAATTTATCCTTTAGACGATTTGTGAAAGTTGCATGGAACATGTCTGTAGCATTAGATAGCCAACCCCATTCGTAGAGCCCTGTATGTATTTTAAATTCCTGTATTATAAGCAAGGCAATCTTATCATTGGTCACTTCCACGAGATTAGTATTAGCCAGTTTGTTTGCGAATTTGTATAGCTCATCTGAATACTTGTAGATATTCGTATTTATGTCCCTTCCAAATTTAGGATCCTTCTCAATCTTGTCAACCAGGTACTTTTCGAACTTTGCAGAATCCTCCTCCCCATAGTAGAAAGACATATCTGTTCCCTTGAAGATACCCAATACTTTCTTGTAATTTCTTCCGCATGAGTTTTCGAGAACATTTGCAAATGACCATGACCAGGTATGACAAAAATAGAAGAAAATGTCCCTTATCTCCTCTGCAAGCATCCATTTGTCATTGTCATATAGATAAACAGGCTTATCCTTACTCATACCCCCACTTACAGATTATAAACAGAAAGAAACTATTAATAGATTCTTGTAGGTAGCTCAAATAAGATTTCTAATACTATTTTAGAAAGCGGAAACAACAGATTGCATGCAGCAACTCATAAATATCTGAACTTTCAAAGAAAAAGTGAGAAAAACTTACCTGAGAGCGTAAGCTGCAGAATTCATCGACTGCAGATTTGCGAAAAAGCTCAGAAAAAGTGCAAAATTGGTCAATATGTTGAGAATCAAGGCAAACCTGAACGGCAGGCTTGAGTTCAAGGAGGATACCATAAGCATAGCCAAGGGCATGCTTACAGTGTCCGATTCCCAGAACCATGAGGTATTCAACATAAAGACAAAGGACATAGAGAAGGCCTTCGTGGAGGAGGGAGTGGGCATATGCAAGCTCATAGTCAAGACAAAGGACGGCAAGGAGAAGGAAGTAGCTTACTTCACCAAGAGCAAGGTCAAGAACTTCCGCAAGTTCACGGACGCAATCAACCAGTATGCCATAAAGAACAGGATGGTGAACACAACATTTGAGGAGAAGCCCAAGGCCCAGGGCAGCATAGGCACGCTGCTATGGCTGTATGGCTACGCACAGAAGCACAAGAAGATACTGATAGTCGGGACTATATTCTCGCTGATAGCGGTCGCTGTCAACCTGATACCCCCATATCTGTTGAAGGTATTGATAGACAACGTCCTGCTCTCAAAGACCCATTCAGAGCAATTGTTCTTGAGCCTTACGTTAATACTCGTCGCGTCCTACGCAGCATCGGCAGTAGTCTCAACCATACAGTCATACATGCTCAACATGGCAGGCAACAGGATACTCAAAGAGCTGAGGAGCAAGCTCTTCAAGCATGCGGTGAAGCTCTCAGCCACTGACATAGACTCGATATCTGTTAGCAGAATACAATCAAGGCTGATATCAGATGCCGGGTACACCCAGTGGCTGCTTGCCAACGGACTTGGCATAGTGATAACTAGCGTGCTGACAATAGTTGGAATAGGCGTCATACTGTTTCTTCTCTTCCCAAAGCTTGCGCTCTACGTGCTCATACCAATACCTTTCATAATCGCGATAATCATCAACTACAACAAGGACTCTGACAGGGCATATCACAGGGCATGGAGAAGGAGCTCGGATCTGATAACAAAGATAGATGACGCCATACCGAACTACACAGTAGTTAAGAGCGCAACCAAGGAAGACTTCGAGTCCGAGGAGTTCAACAGGAGGCTTGGCAAGTACTACGACACGCAGATAGACATAAACAGGATGGAACTGACGCACTGGCAGCCGGTTGGCTTTCTCATAACGATATCCACAGTCATAATATGGTGGGTCGGGGGCAACCTGGTCATAGTGGGAACGCTGCAATTGGGAATCGTTACGGCATTCCTCGCATACATGGCCCTGTTCTTCGGGCCGATACAGCAGCTTAGCACCAGCATGCCCTTCATGCAGGAATGCATAACCTCAGCCCAAAGGCTAAGGGAGGTATTCGACTCGGCTGAGGCGCCGAACGAGCCAAGGGGCACAAAGAAGCCAGACCTAACTAATGACATAACATTCAGAAAGCTCTGGTTCGGCTACGATCCGCTGTTCCCTGTGATAAAGGGAATGGACGCCACCATAAAAAGAGGAAAGGTTACTGCAGTGGTGGGCAAGAGCGGCGCCGGAAAGAGCACTATAGCCAAGCTTCTGCTCGGCCTCTACAAGCTTGATGAGGGCGACATAAAGTTCGGCGGCACAAGCATAAACAACATAGACATAAACTACCTAAGGGGGCACATATCCTACGTTCCGCAGGACTCATCTTTCTTCGACAACTCCGTTGCCTACAACATATCGTACTTCTCAAGGACGGGCAACATAGCGCCGCTGGACATGATTGCGACCACAAAGGCGGTTGAGATGCATGAGGAGATAATGAAGCTGCCGCTGTGCTACGATAACAGGATAAGGGGGAGGGGCACCAGCCTATCCGGCGGTCAGAGGCAGAGGCTGGCGGTGGCAAGGGCAATACTTGGCAACCCTGACGTTGTCGTGCTGGACGAGATAACGTCCGCTCTAGACGTGATAAACGCAAGGAAGGTGAACAAGGCAGTGCTCAAGCTTGAGAGCGACAAGACAATGGTTGTCGTCACACACGACTTCAACGAGGTTGTCAACGCGGACTACGTGGTAGTGCTTGATGATGGAAAAGTCGCGGAGTACGGCGCGCCCTCGAAGCTGCTGAGGAAAAAGGGCAAGCTGCACGAGATGTTCAAGTACAAGCTCGGCAGCGCCTCGATGTCCAGGGCAAAGGTGAAGAAGAATTCACTCCAGTCATTTGTTAAGGGCTACGTGGTTAGCGAGAGCAAGGTATCTGTTAGCGAGGGCGACAGGAAGAGCTTCGTTGACGTCAAATACGAAAATAAAAAGGCTGTTAGGATCGTCCCTAAAAGGCCGTTTCCGGTGTCAGATTCCAAGTTCATAATCTTCTACTCAACCGGAAAGCACGACAGGGACATCTTTGCGATAGAGGATTACACAAAGCTAGACCAGAAATCAAGGGAAATACCTGAGGGCACGCTTGAGGTGAACGGCTTCAACCCGAGAGTGATTGCGATAAAGGCAATAAGGATCACGGGCGACGGCCTGGTGTGGGACCTTGTCACCGACAAAGGGGATATGAAGTTCACAACCAAGAACAGGCAGGACATAGTGACAAAGGACAGGTACGTCATACTGATAGACGAGTTCAACACGCCGCTCAAGATAGAGATGAAGGACCTAGACAAGAGCAGCGTAGATGTGCTCGAGCACTCGGTATAGCAAGCTGCTGCTCTGTCAATTTGGCAGCAAGTACCATATGCAGTTTTTCCTATTACACATTACACCACACACCACTTATCATCTATAAAAATGAAATGTTATTATATCTTCTCTTATCTAAAGAAACAAACAGGCTTAATCATGTACGCTAGGACGGTGCTGTTGGTACTGCTGATTGTGGCATCTCTAGTTGCGACTACGTATATTGCAATTGCTAACGCAAGGCATATAGTCGAAGGATTTAGCTTTGGTACAAGCGCCATAAACCAGACAGTATTCCAGCAATCCAATACCACATCTATATCATCAACCTCCACTTCTACAAGCACAACCAGCGCCACGACAACCACAATACTTGTAGGATGCGAAAGCATAGGGACATCAGGGGGCCAGAATGTGAATGTCTGCGATTTCAACGGCACCAATTACGTAAGCGTCGGGCAGCTGACAAACCTATCGGCGATCCAAAGCTATATAGCAAACATACTGCAGGGCTCAACATCCACGACCACATCGACATCTACAACATCATCCAGCACATCGACATCATCATCGAGTACATCCACATCAACCTCAACAACAACATCCTCAACAACAACATCCACAACCACATCAACATCAACCTCCACCTCAAGCATATCATCAACGACAACCATCACAACCATGCAAACTCCAACGCTTACCACAAACATCCCAATAACCACAAGCCCGTTTTTCTTTAATTCCCTGGACGTAGGACAGAACATAACCCTTTCTGCATCGTGGTATGGGGGCAAACCTCCGTACACAGTAAACTACATAATAGCTAATTCTACAACAAATGTGATCCTTGCAACATATAAGTATACCGTTTCCTCTACATCAAATACGTACGCTTATACCCTACCATCTTCGGTCCTAAACAATGCACTGGAATTCAATGTTATAGTTACCGACAGCTCTTCTACCAATGAAATATTGAGTTCAACGTACCAGAAGACGCTTTATGTGAACAATGCAATTTCAATTCCCATGATGAATTCCAACATCCACCTGCCAAATTCAATTGACTTAGGGCAGTCAATATCTTTGAATGCGATATGGTCTGGGGGCACATCAAAGGAAAAAGTGAAATGGACTGTGGCAAATTCAATAACAAATGCTGTGATTACATCTGTGAACCATAATTCGATTGAAGGGGTGCAGAATTTTGATTTATATATCGATATGGAGAATGGCATAGTGGGACAAACGCTCACCAATGCGACAATCAGCAACGGAATACATGGCAATTTTTCATCAGTAAGTAACATAGGCTTTTTAGGAGGGTTTACAGTAAGTAATGAACAATTCACCCCGCTTACCTATCCGAAAGTCAACGGGGTAGTGTATAAAGACACAAATTCCTACAGGGGATGGGCGTATAACCTAAATGTGATTAATGCCAATTCAGACACAAATAGCAGGGTTGTTTATATTGCTCTCCCAACACCCTCGAACAATATAGCAATAGGCGGATGGTTTAAGTCTGGGTTCTACGGTTCTACAGAATCAATTCATGACTTAGTTCTACTAAGTTATACTGATGGATGGAATAATGTGTACGCCTCGGTGCTCTTTCAAGTCATGGATTCCGCATACTCAGCCAACCTACCAATAGAGGCAGAGATAGAAAGCTCGGGTAGCGCAACAACACACTCTAATAATGCCACAACACTGACACCCAATACATTATACTTCTTCTCATTACTTTATGACCAAATCAATGGCTCGACCTATCTTGGAATATATAACAGCAATGGGATATTAGTAGGAAACATAGTGGCCAATAATAATGATAAGAATACCGGACCAATGAACTTTATCACGATAGGGGACAATCCGCACGGAGCCACTGCAAATGCAACAAATTATTTTGATTCGTTCGTAGTTAAAGAGAATAATGATTCGTTGATAAATCCGATTAGTGGAATAGTTACAAATGACACATATACCTACACACCTACATTAATAGGCAATGTGAAATTCAATGTGTCTGTAATTGATAATTCCTCAATTCCCGCAAAAGCTAATTCTGCTTATGTGGGAGTACTTACTGTAAACCCGGCTCTTGCAGATACCTGGACCGCTTCAGCCAATTCAATAAACACAGGGGCAACCCAAGTTCTTACGGCAACTACGGATAGCGGTAGCGGAACAGAACCCTGGATTTACAATATTCTTGTCTACAATTCGATTGGTTCCTTGGTGTACAATTCGCTGTCCCAAAGCACAAGTTCAACAAGCAATGCGGTCTCTTTCACTCAGCAGGCCGCTTGGGGCACC
>Ga0187887_10002331_pt1 | contig 15320 bp, 13 predicted proteins | sample June2016WEW_7_10_FD_132977 | JGI IMG/M metagenome (GOLD analysis project Ga0187887, IMG submission 132977) | Peatland microbial communities from SPRUCE experiment site at the Marcell Experimental Forest, Minnesota, USA - June2016WEW_7_10 | ecosystem: Environmental > Terrestrial > Soil >...
ATCTGCTTCTTCTTTTGCAGTTGTTGTTGTTTGTTCTTCGCCGTCATCCTCGAGCGAAGCGAAGGACCCCTGTATTTGTCTTTGCTGTTGCTGTTGCTGTTGCTGTTGCTGTTGCGGTTGCGGTTGTCTTGCGGTTGCCTTTCTTTCTGTCATTCCCTCTGGGAATCTGCTTCTTCTTTTGCCGTTGCCGTTGTTTGTTCTTCGCCGTCATCCTGACCCTCGAGCGTAGCGAAGGGGAAGGACCCCTGTATTTGTCTTTGCTGTTGCGGTTGTCTTGCCGTTACCTTTCTTTCTGTCATTCCCTCCGGGAATCTGCTTCATCCTCCATGACGCGGCCGACGAGGCCTAACCAGCCCAACCCCTACCCCCTAACCTCATACCGCATCGCCACCGCCCCCGACCCAAACTCCACCCGGCTCACCAGCCGCAAATCCAAACGCTTCGACAGCCCCGCAAACAACGTCGGCCCATGCCCCGCGATCCTGGGGTGCACCACCACCTCGTACTCGTCGATCAATCCCAGCTCCGCCAACGCCAGCGGAAGCGTCACGCCTCCTGTCAGCAGTCCATTCCCCGGCTCCCGTTTGAGCTTCTCGACGGCCGTCCGCAGATCCCCGCGCACCAACTCCGCGTTCCAATCCACCCGCTCCAGCGTGCTCGACACCACGTACTTCTTTGCCGCGTCAATCGTCCGTGCAAACGGCTCCATCCACTCAGGCCTCGCTCCCGCCTGCGCCGGCCCGCGCCACCCCGCCTCCATCATCTCGTACGTCACCCGGCCAAACAGCAGGGCATCGGCCCGCCTGATGTTTTCCGCCGCGTTACGGTGCAAGTCATCGTCAGGGATCCCCTCACGATGATCACAGCACCCGTCCAAGGTCACGTTGATCGAATACCGAAGTGGTCGCATGACGCAAAAATACCCCGGATCGCGGTACGCGAGCAAGGCCAGCCCGCTTCAGACAGTGGGTCAGTTTGAATTGGGAGGGGGAATTATCGACGGCACGCGCTCGCCGGGTTGTTTCGTGTCTCTACTGAGAGCGGTACGGACATGGTGATAAGCAAAGTAGAGGATCACCGCAAACAACGGGAGGGCTCTCATACGGCAATATTCTCACGCCTCTAGCAGCCCTGCAAGCTTTTCTCCCGCCCATAGTGAGCGCCCAAATCGGAACCAACACCGACCACCGTATCCCCGCGAATACTCCCTCCCCACAAACTTCGCGCTACTCTGGAGTCAGCGTCATTTCATCGCGCGCTTTCCGAACCCATACATCGCAGACACGTACCCAAGGCATCCCCTAACCATGCAGCAAATTCCCTCGAAGCGGATGAACCAGCGCCGCGCGCGCCTCTTGATCGCGGCGGCCTTGATCGCAGTAGCCCTCACCTGCGCGCTCTCCGGCTGCTCCCGCCTCCGTCCCCACCCCGCAGACAGTTACGTCTACGTCACGGCCAAGCAGACCTTCCTCCGCGACCGCGTCGCTGCTGTCTCCAATCGCACCGGCACCGCCACCAACGGCGAACAGCTCGTCGTCCTCGAGCACGCCCGCCGCTGGGTCAGGGTCCGCACCCTGAGCGGCGAAATCGGCTGGATCGAAGAACGCCTCACCGCCCCGCAAGACCTCGCCGACAAATTCGACACCCTCCGCAAAGATCACGCCAAGGACCCCGTCGTCGCCACCGCCACCACCAGCGACGACGCCTACCTCCACGTCGCCCCCGGCCGCCTCACCGACAAGCTCTACCTCCTCACCCCGAACGGAACCCTCAGCCTTCTCCAGCGCGCATCCGTCGTCAAGCCCGTTACCCCCGGCGCCCAGCCCGCCCCCGCCTCTACTGACCCCAACGCCCCTCCCGCCGGCCCCATCTACGAAGACTGGTGGCTGGTCCGCGATACTAAAGGTCAAACCGGCTGGGTCTACAGCCGCCTCCTCGAGGTCTCCGCCCCCGACTCCCTCCTTCGCTACGCCGAAGGCCAGCGCATCGTCGGCGCCTACATCCTCACCCACGTCGACGACCCCGCCTCCGGCATCCTCGACAACGGCAACACCGTCACCTCCATCCCCGTCTACGTCACCGTCCTCTCTCCCTACAAGGCGGGCCTCCCCTACGACTTCAACCAGGTCCGCGTCTTCACCTGGAACACCAAAAAGCACCGCTACGAAACGGGCTTCGCCGAACGCAACATCGTCGGCTACCTCCCCATCAAGATAGGCGCCACCAGGGACCCCTACGGCAAGGGAGTCATGGCCGCCCTCGAGCTCCCCACCTTCACCTACAGCGTCCTGGCCGCCGACCAGCCCATCCCCACCCCCGACCCCACCACCGGCCTCATCAAGCCCGGCCGCACCATCGCCAAGACCTACCGCCTCGAAGGCAACATCTGCCGCCGCATCCTCCCCCCCGGCACCCCACCCCAGCCCGAAGCTCACCCCGAACCCGAGCTCGCAAAGCCCGGCTCCAAAGCCGCCAAGAAAGCCGCCCACAAAGCCGCCAAGCCAGCCAAACACTAGCCTGCCAAAAATGCCGGGTCAAACTCTCGCCGTCCGCGCAAGACCCGGGTGCCCCAGGCCTCGCTTCTGAGACCTGGGTTTCCAGAGAATCTCAAGCCGACCCATCTTGCCCGGGTGCCCCATTCATACGCGCTTTTTGCGGATGGGTGGGGAAGCGAGAATGCGGACAAGCGCGTTCCGTCCGCCCCAAAAACCGCTCCCAACGGACATGTGGGTGAAATGACCCAACCTGGCAATATCCACCGTTGGTATAACCATAGGCTCAAGCCATCGATTTGCAGCCCGAAACCCACCTAAAACAGTCGATTTGCAGCACGAAATTCACGGAAAATGGGCCAATCATCCCATCTCAAGCGTAAAACCGCCGAATCGCTTCCACCACGCTCTCCAACTCCTCCACCCGCAATTCCGGATAAATCGGCAGCGCCAAAACCTCCTCGGCAGCGCGTTCACTAACCGGGAAATCCCCCTTCTTATAGCCCAAAAACTTCAAGCTCTCCTGCAAGCTAAGTACCAGAGGGTAATACACTTCCGACCCAATCGAATGGGCCGTAAGGAACTCCCGCAACGCATCCCGCCGGGGCGCCCGAATCACATACTGGTGATACACATGCTCCGCCCGAGGATCGGTGAAGGGAAGCACCACCCCCTCCGCCGTAGTCTTTCCCACCAACCCGGCAGCCGTAAACCGCTCATTGTAAAGGGAAGCGAGCTCCAGCCGCCGCTTATTCCCAGCCTCCACCCGCCGCAGCTTCACCTCCAGGACCGCCGCCTGCAGCGTATCCAGCCGCGAATTCCAACCCACCTCGTCGTGGTAATACCGTCGCCGCATCCCGTGTTGTCTCAACATCTTAGACCGCTCGGCGACCACCTCATCGCGAGTAGAAACCATCCCAGCATCCCCAAACGCAGCCAGGTTCTTCGTCGGATAAAAGCTAAAAGCCGCTGCATCCCCCAACCCCCCAGCCCGAACCCCCGCCCAGGAAGCCCCAAACGCCTGCGCCGCATCCTCCACCACCCTCAACCCTCGCCGTTCCGCCATCGAGCTAAACGCAGTCATATCAGCACATTGCCCATACAGATGCACCGGCATAATCCCCGCAAACCGCGCCCCGCCGCGCCCCAAAACCTCCTCCACCGCCCCCGCCGAAAGGTTGAAAGTCTCCGCGTCAATATCCGCCAAAACCGGCCGCGCCCCCGCCCGCAAAATCGAACTCACCGTAGCAAAAAAGCTGAACGGCGTAGTAACAACCGCATCACCCGCCCCTAACTTCAATGCTGCCAACGCTAACCACAGTGCATCGGTCCCACTCGCACACCCAACAGCAAACGGCACCCCGCAAGCCGCCGCCGCCGCTGCCTCAAACCGAGCAACCTCCGGCCCCAGAATGAACCGCTGCGAATCACAAACCGCAGCAATCGCCGCCAGCACTTCTTCGCGAATTTCCGCAAATTCGCGGCTAAAGTCCAGCATCGGAACGGCAAGCAATTTCGGGCGAGTATCAGTCTCAATCATCCCTATCATCGTAATCTTTCAAGACCTTCCCCGCCCAGTCAGTGCGCAAAGCCCTTGTCGTGAAGCATCGAAAACGATAGGGTGAAGGATGCACGTCTGCTTTGCTGCAAGGTTCGACCGCGAGTCTTCCGCGCGGAATGTCAAAAAATGGTTGAGTGCAATGATAAGAGGAGATCGGCCCATGGATTCCAAGCCGGCACAAAACATTCAGGATACGTTCCTGAATACGGTCCGTAAGGACAAGAGCCCCATCACCATCTACCTCGTCAGCGGCGTAAAGCTGACAGGAAAGATTCGATCCTTTGATAAGTATTCTGTTCTGCTCGAAAACAACGCGCAGGAACAGTTGATCTTCAAGCATGCAATCTCCACAGTGGTCAGCGGTCGCCCATCGGGCTTTGGCGACACACGTAGCGAGACTCGTCCTGTTGCGACAACTCACGCAGAGACTCCTCAGCCAGCCACGGGAACAGCCAATAGCTAGTCGATCGGCCGCTTCCAGGCGACCTCTGCTCGCGAGAGTACCAAGGCAACGTGCCCAATAAGCCAGTATCCAAGGCGAGAACGAATCGCGAAGCGGTCGAGCGCGACCTTCTGCGCTCGCGGCAGCGAACTTCGCGCGAAAGCGCCGTTCTGGTTGCTGTCGAGTTTACCTCGGACCGCTTTCGCCCTTCGAGCGTAGCGCAGCAAGCGCGCGCTGCTGCCGCAATTTCGGAGCGTGATCCTTCCAATCACCTCGACGACTTGCGCGAAACTCCACCACCGGCTCCTGAGCCTCCAGTCGACCTGGACTTCGACGCATCGCTAGCCGAGTTTCAAGAGCTAGCCAGGTCTGCCGGCGCAACCATCGCAGCAGTCCTGATCCAGCGTCGCGGCCGGCCCGATCCGGCCACCCTGGTAGGCGGAGGAAAGCTCGAGGAGATCATCGCGACCGTCGCGTCCACCGGCGCGAGTCTGGTCCTCTTCGATCACGATCTGACCCCGTCCCAGGCCCGCAACGTCGAAGCGCGATTGCCTTGCACCGTCATCGACCGCACCCAGCTCATTCTCGACATCTTTGCCCGCCACGCTCGCACGCGCGAGGGCCAACTGCAAGTGGAGTTGGCCCAACTTGAATATCAACTGCCTCGACTTGCAGGCCGCGGAAAGACCATGTCGCAGACCGGCGGCGGCATTGGAACGCGCGGCCCCGGCGAAACTCAACTCGAAACCGATCGCCGCAAGATCAATTCCCGCCTCGATCGCATCAAGCAGCACTTGGAAGCCGTCAGGCGCATTCGGCGTCAGCAGCGCGGCAGGCGCGAGGCCGTCCCGGTGCCGACCGTGGCTCTGGTTGGATACACCAATGCCGGCAAATCCACTCTGTTCAACTCGTTGACCGGCGGAGAAGTCCTTGCCTCGGAGCGAATGTTCGCCACGCTCGACCCCAAACTGCGCCAGTTGACCCTTCCTTCGCGACGCAAAGTGTTGCTTTCAGATACCGTGGGATTCATCCGAAACCTTCCGCACGCTCTTGTAACCAGCTTCCGCGCCACGCTGGAAGAGGTCGAGCGCGCCGAACTCTTGCTGCACGTGCGCGATGCTGCCAGCCCCACGTTGGACGAGCAGCGAGCACAGGTGGAGGCCGTCCTGACGGAGCTCGGCGTGATGGACAAACCCACGCTGCAAGTCCTGAATAAGATCGATTTGTTACCCGCGGGATCAGATATTCGTCCGGGCTCTCAAGGCAACGAGACGATTGCCGTTTCGGCTCTCACGGGCGACGGCTTGGAAGATCTTCTGCATGCCATCGACGCAGCATTGACAGCCGATCCGCTCGAATCAGTGGAATTTCGCATTCCCCAGGCTGAGGGTCGAATCCTTGCCGCTCTGGAGCGAGGAGCAACGATCACAGGACAGCGGTTCGAGGGAAATCTGGTGTATCTCAATGCCGTTGGGCCATGCTCCCTGTTAGACCGCTACAGACGTTATCAGCACCGCCAGGTGAAGCCACTCGAATCGGTTCATGATTAGCCCCGTAAACAAGTACAGGCCGCCTGATCGGGAGCGGAGGTGGTGTCCCGTTTCACGCGGCCTGCATGACCCGGAATGGGTCTCAGGGTGGTAAGAACATCCTACTCCCGACACGCACAATGAGAGAAGAAATTAATGAGAAATCGAGCGAAAAAAGCGATTATCGTGTCTCCCGGAAGAATCTTCCAGAATTGCTTCGATAACGCGTTCATTCTTTGACTTCCAACTCCCAGCTTTGCTACAAATGAAGGGAAGCGAATTGAAAAATAGGAATGCTTGAGCGGCGCTCGGCAGTAGACAACAGGGCTTGATTTGCTCCTGGAAGCGACGAGCCTTTACCCCCTCCTGAAGAACCCTAGAATCTCATGGAAATTTTGCATCAACTTGGTGGTCTCGTGCTCGGCTCTGTGCCGACCATGGTCTTTTTTCTTCTGCTGGTGGCGGCGTACGGACCCTTGGTGCGCAGACCGCTGGACAAGACCCTGGCCGAGCGTCGCGCGCGGACCACAGGCGCCGTCGAAAGAGCGCGTAGCGCGATTTCCGCGGCTGAGGCCGAGGCCACCGTCTATGAGGAGAAGCTGCGTGCTGCGCGCAGCGAGATGATGGCCGCACGCGAGCGCAAGGTACAACAGTGGCAGGCGGACCGTGATCAAGCCGTGAAGAGTGCCCGCGATGCGGCGCAGGCTCGCGTGAAGGCAGCGCGGCAGGAGATCGAGGGGATGTCCGCCGGCGCGCGCAAGCAGATTGAAGAGTCGACCGCGCAGCTCAGCGAGCAGATCTTGCGTGCCGTGCTTCCAGCTGGAACCAAGCTCTCGGAGGCGCGCCCATCATGATCTCCCGTAAGTTCACTGCCCCCTCGCTTCAGTCGCTGATCGTTACAGCAGGATTGGTTTTCGTGCTGTCCATCGCTCAACCCATCCACGCGCAAAGCGCTGCACCGGCCGCATCGAATCCCGCGAACGGGCACCAGACCGTCCTGAGCGAGACAGACCAGTACCGGATGTCCGCGCCCGTGGTGAAGATCGGTGCCCTGTTGGGCATGAAGCCGGAGACGGCTGCGAATGTCTTCACCCTCTTCAACATTGTGATTCTGTTTGGCGGCATTGGGTATGGGTTGTTGAAGGTCCTTCCAAAGACCTTCCGCAACCGCAGCACGGCAATCCAGAAGCATCTGGTGGATGCGCGCACCGCAACCGAAGAAGCCACGGCCCGACTGAGTTCGGTGGAAGATCGGCTCGCCAAACTGGACGATCAGATTGCCGCGATGCGCGCCCAGGCTGAGGCGGATTCCGCACGCGACGAACAGCGGATTCTGGCCAGCGTGGAAGACGAGAAGAACAAGATTCTGGCCGCTGCAGACGCTGAGATTCAAAGCGCAACCGTCCTTGCGCGCCGCGAGATTCAGAAGTACGCCGCAGAGTTGGCCATCGAGCAGGCCGCCCGCAAACTCGTCGTTACCGCGGAGACGGATCGCTTATTGGTTGAGGGTTTTGCTCACAAGCTTGGCGAAGGGAGCAACAACTAATGGCTGCTGTTGATCTTCGCTATGCGCGTGCCCTGGCTGCTGTCATCTCCGACCAAAAATTAAATGTGGTCGCCACGCAAGGGCAGTTGAATGACTTTGTCGAAACGCTGGAAGCCAGCGCGGAACTCCGCGAAGTCCTCGAAAACCCATCCATTCCCGAGCCCCAGAAGCTCAAGGTGCTCGACGCGATCGCTGCGAAATCCGGCATGAGCAAGACGGTGCGGAATTTCATCGCGGTCATCGCCCATCATCAGCGCCTGCACGAGTTGCAGAGCATGGTGGCGGCTTATGCCACGATTGCGGATGAGAACTCCAGCATCGCGGAGGCGGAGATCGTGAGCGCCCTGCCGCTGGATGAAAAGAACCGCAAGCTCCTTGAGGAAAAGATCTCGACCATGACTGGTCAGCAGCACGTTCATGCCACCTACAGCGAAGACGCGACTTTGCTGGGCGGCGCCGTCGTCACCATAGGATCCACTGTTTACGACGGATCGATTCGCGCGCAACTACAGCAACTCAAAGCTCGGCTGATTGCGGCCGGAGCGTAGACGCATACGCAACAAGATTTGAAGGACTCGAAGGAAAAGGAACACCATGGCAAAGATTCAGGCAAACGAGATCACCGAGCTGCTTCGCCAGCAGATTGAGAACTACGAACAGCGCATCCAGGTGGATGAGATCGGCACGATCATCTCGCTGGGTGACGGTATCGCGCGCATTCATGGGCTCGACAAGGTGATGGCCGGCGAGCTGATTGACTTCCCGCACGGCATCTCCGGTCTCGCCATGAACCTCGACGAAGACCAGGTTGGCTCGGTAATTCTCGGCGACTACAGCGAGCTCAAAGAGGGCGACCAGGTTAAGCGCACCGGCAAGATTATGTCCGTGCCCGTAGGCGAGGCATTGATTGGTCGCGTGGTGAACGCGCTTGGCCAGCCCATCGATGACAAGGGGCCGATCAATACGAATACATTCCTTCCCGTCGAGCGGCTTGCTCCCGGTGTCATCTCGCGTCAGTCCGTTGTCGAGCCGATGAACACGGGCATCAAGGCTATCGACACGATGATTCCGATCGGCCGCGGACAGCGCGAGTTGCTCATCGGTGACCGCCAGACGGGTAAGACCGCCGTTGCGCTCGACACCATCATCAACTCCGCCAAGAACGACCTGATCTGCATTTACTGCGCGATCGGCCAGAAGCGTTCGTCGGTGGCTGCGGTTGTGCAGACGCTCGAAGAGTACGGCGCGATGGCCTACACGATTGTTGTCGCCGCAACGGCCTCTGAGCCCGCGCCCATGCAGTATCTCGCACCCTTCGCGGCGACCGCGATGGGCGAGTATTTCCGCGACAATGGCAAGCACGCGCTGATCATCTACGACGATCTCTCCAAGCATGCTGCCAGCTATCGCGAGATCTCGCTGCTGCTGCGCCGTCCGCCAGGCCGCGAAGCGTATCCCGGCGACGTGTTCTATCTCCACTCGCGTCTGCTCGAGCGCTCGGCCAAGATGTCCAAGGAACTTGGCGGCGGTTCGTTGACTGCTCTGCCGATCATCGAGACGCAGGCAGGCGACGTTTCGGCCTACATTCCGACCAACGTCATCTCGATCACCGATGGACAGATCTTCTTCGAGACCGACCTGTTCAACTCCGGTGTTCGCCCGGCCGTCAACGTAGGCCTCTCGGTTTCGCGCGTCGGATTTGCGGCCGCGATCAAGGCCACCAAGCAGGTGGGTTCGACGCTCAAACTCGACCTCGCGCAGTACCGCGAACTCGCTGCCTTCGCGCAGTTCGGCTCGGACCTCGATAAGGTGACGCAGAACCAGCTCAACCGCGGCGCTCGTTTGACCGAGCTCCTGAAGCAGCCGCAGTTTGCACCGCTTACCGCAGCGCAGCAGGTGGCGATTCTGTTCGCGGGAACGCAGGGCCTGCTCGATAACGTCGAGGTCTCTGACCTCCGCGCCTTCGAGGATGGCTACTATCCGTTCCTCGACTCCGCGCACCCGGACATCCTCGCGGACATCACGAAGAAGAAGGCCTTGGACGACGATCTGCGCAAGCGCATGACCGACGCAATCAATGAGTACAAGCAGGACTTCCTCGCCGCCCGCAAGGAAGCCAAGACAACGGTAAACGCGTAACAGCGCACGGCATAAGGACGAATGGCAAACGTACTCGATCTACGGCGACGCATCCGCAGTGTGAAGAACACGCGGCAGATCACCAAGGCCATGAAGATGGTCTCGGCTTCGAAGCTGCGTCGCGCCCAGGAGCACACGCTGCAGGCGCGACCCTATGCGCAGATGCTCGCCAATGTGTTGCAGTCGCTGGTGCGGCGCACCGATCTCTACAACGACGAGACGGGCGAGATCATGCACCCGCTGCTGGTGGAGCGCGAGGAGAAGAACGTCCTCGTCCTGGTGATTGCCGGCGACAAAGGCTTCGCTGGCGGCTTCAATTCGAACATCGGCAAGGCTGCGCAGAAGTTCATCGATGAGCGCCGCGCGATCGGCCAGAATATTGATCTCGAGCCCATTGGAAAGAAGGCGATGGGCCTGTTCAAGAAGCGGTTCCCGCTGGCGGTCTACGAGCACAAGGAAGAGCTTTACGACAACGATCTTTCCAAGCACATCGAAGATATCCGGCATCGCGCGGTGCCTATCGAAGTCGCCGCCGAACATCCCACGCTGCTGTTGAAGACGAGCTTTTCGGAAGTCACAGCGGTAGCGAACTCCATCATCACGCGCTACGAGCGGGCAGAGATCGACTCGGTCTATATCGTCTTCAACGAGTTCAAGTCCGTGATCTCGCAACGAGTGGTCGTCGAAAAGCTTTTGCCCATCCGCAAGCTTGGATCCAAGCAGGTCACGGTCCTCGAAGAGATGACCGAGGAACAGAAGGAAGCTGCAGGCAAGGCTGCGCAGGAAGCGGGCATCTCGATCAACGAGCCGGAAGAGACGGCATACGAGCAGGAGGCCAAGAAGTTTGGCACTGCCGATGTGGATTACCTCTTCGACCAGTCACCCGAGCAGCTGTTTCGCCATCTGATGCCGCGGTACATCACAACCCAGATCTTCCATGCCCTGTTGGAGTCGATCGCAGCCGAGCATGCAGCCCGCATGACCGCGACCGACGCAGCCACCAAGAACGCAGGAGAGCTGATCGACAAGCTCTCGCTCACCATGAACCGATTGCGTCAAGCCGCGATCACCAAAGAGATTATTGAAATTGTCAGCGGAGCAGCTGCGCTCTAGGCGCAAACGCGAGCTTACGAAAGAGACTTATGGCAGAGACACAAAACATCGATAAAAAAGCAGACCAGAATATCGGTAAGGTCGTCAGCATCAGCGGCCCGGCCGTTGACATTCAATTTGAAGAGGCGAAGATGCCTCCCATTTTTCAGGCGTTGCGCATCGTCAGCGAGGGCTTCAATGTGCCGACGCCGATGGACGTCGTCGTGGAAGTGCAGCAGCATCTCGGCGAGGGCCGCGTGCGTTGCATCGCGATGGTCGCCACCGAAGGACTGGTGCGCGGTATGAAGGCCATCGACACGGGCGGGATGATCACGGTGCCGGTGGGGCGTGAGACCCTCGGCCGCGTGCTCAACGTGCTCGGCGAGCCGGTGGACGAGCTTGGCCCGGTCAACACCAAGGTGCGGATGCCGATCCATCGTCAGGCTCCGGCCTTCGACGAGCAGTCGACCTCGGAAGAGATGTTCGAGACCGGCATCAAGGTCGTTGACCTGATCCTGCCCTTCTTGAAGGGCGGCAAGATTGGCCTGTTCGGCGGCGCCGGTGTGGGCAAGACCGTCGTCATCCAGGAGCTGATCAACAACGTGGCCCAACAGCATGGTGGCTTCTCGGTGTTCGCCGGCGTTGGCGAGCGTACCCGCGAGGGCAACGATCTGTGGCATGAGTTTCAGGAGTCGGGCGTCATCGACGTCAACGACTTCAACAAGAGCAAAGCAGCGCTAATCTATGGCCAGATGACCGAGCCGCCGGGGGCGCGTTTGCGCGTGGCGCTGACCGGCCTCACCGTCGCTGAATACTTCCGCGACGAAGAGGGTGCGGACACGCTGCTGTTCATCGACAACATCTTCCGCTTCACGCAGGCGGGTTCCGAGGTCTCCACGCTGCTTGGGCGTATGCCTTCGGCCGTCGGTTACCAGCCGAACCTGGCCACCGAAATGGGTGAGCTGCAGGAGCGCATCACCTCGACCAAGAAGGGCTCGATCACGTCGGTGCAGGCTGTGTATGTGCCTGCCGATGACATCACCGATCCGGCGCCCGCGACCACCTTCGCTCACCTCGATGCGACGATGCTTCTGTCGCGTCCGCTTTCGGAGCTGGGCATCTATCCGGCCGTCGATCCGTTGACGTCGACCTCGCGCATCCTGTCCGCACGCATTGTTGGTCAGGAGCACTACGACGTGGCGCAGGGCGTGAAGAAGATCCTGCAGCGCTACAAGGATCTGCAGGACATCATCGCGATCCTGGGTATCGACGAGCTGTCGGAAGAGGACAAGCTCACCGTATCGCGCGCTCGCAAGGTGCAGCGCTTCCTCTCGCAGCCGTTCCATGTCGCCGAAATCTTTACCGGCATTCCTGGAGCGTATGTGAAGGTCGAAGACACTGTGCGCAGCTTCAAGGAGATCATCGAAGGCAAGCACGACGATATTCCGGAGCAGGCGTTCTATCTCAAGGGCGGCATCGAGGATGTGCTCGCGGCAGCCGAGAAGCTGAAGGCAACGGCGTAAGTGCAGAGCGTAGAGCGTAGAGAGTAGAGCGTAGAGAAAGCATATGGCTGAGGCTGGAAACAATTCGGGGCTGCTGACGGTACGGCTGGTAACGCCGGACCGGGTGCTGCTGGATGCTACGGCAGAGGCGGTGGAGCTGCCGTCGATGTCGGGCTACCTGGAGACGCTGTACGGCGCTGCGCCGCTGCTGGCGGAGCTGGGTGCGGGCGAGGTGCGTCTGCACGGCGGCTCGGCTGGCGAGCAGACCTTCTTCGTGGCCTGGGGCTTTGCGGAGGTGCTGCCGGAGCGGGTGACCATTCTGGCGGAGACCGCGCTGCATCCCAATGAGATTGATCCGGCCGAGGCGCAGGCTGAGCTGATTCATGGACAGGAACTCTGGGACCAGGCTGGCGACGATCAGGCCAAGTATGACGAGGCCAATGCCGTGACGCGCGTCGCGGAAGAGAAGATCGCCAGCGCGCAAGGCAAGCACTGAGTCGCTGAGAATTTCTTTAAGCTGAACGCCTCGCGCAAGCGGGGCGTTTTTGTTGGGCACAGGGAGTTGAGCGTCGGGGTACCCCCCTCCCCCTCCCCCCCTCCCCCAAATTTGCTCTAAAGTATTCCATGCACACGGGTTAAGTGCGTAAGCAGGGCCGGGTTGAGGAGTGAAAACGGCCTGTAAATGAGCCACCCAGAGACTTTAAGGGCAACAATACCCCCTTCTAAAGACTTTAGCTGCGCATTCGAGCGAAACCCATGCCTTTTGGACCGCGGAGGTCCCCGCAAGCAGGCTGCATTCGAATGAATTGGAAGAGGGCCTACTTCAATTGTAGCTAGTGGGAGCGGGTAACTATGCCAGGTTTTGAAAAGATTTATCGCCAGTGTTCATGCGGGTTCTGGCGATATTGGGTGGCCTCGGGGGCTTGACAGGTTTTCGCACCCACTCCGTGCAGAGCGTTTCCTGAACGATTCGATTATGCTTCAGGGGTTCTTCATTTCGATCGCGCTCGGGAGTGAGCTGGCGGAGCGGTGTGTCCGCGCTCCGGGAGGCAAGAGGGAAGATGAGGCCGACAAAGCAATGGGCGGTGCTGCTGATCTGTGTGGCGTTGGGTGTGTCATCGAGCGGGGGATGGGCGCAGTCGCGGCAGGTGGTGTGCGACCGGGGAAGCGGGCAGTTCGAGGCGGGTTTTCCGAGCGGGGTGACGGTGCGGGTGGGTGCGGTCAGGAGCGGAGGATTTGCTACTCGGGCCTGCGAAGCGGTGCTGCGCTGGGGCGACGGGAGGGCGGTGGTGGTGCCGACGGCAGCGCAGGTGGACATCGATGTGCTTGGAGCGGATGTAGGGTTGGGTGTGCCGGTGGTGGCCTTTGTGGTGCGGCCAGCTCAGGATGACGGACGCGCGCGCTACGAGATCTGGTCGATGGAGAAGAAGCCGCGGCACCTGCTGACCCTGACGGGCGGAGAGTCGTATCGGGCGGTGGATGCGGAGTTCAATGGGCAGGTGGCGATCTGGACGACGGATGCTGCGGCGGTGGAGGGTTTTGACAGGCTGGGCCATGCAGACTTCGCATCTCCTCCAATGGTGGCGCTGCGGTTTGAGCACGGACGGCTGGTCGATGTGAGCGCGTGGTACCGCGAGTTGTATGACCTTCAGATTGCCGCGCTGCGCGACAGTGTGACGGCGGAAGAGTTGACGGAGTTTCGGAAGAGCGACGGGCAGCACATCTCCGGCTCGGATCGGCTGCGGAAGACGAAGGCGACGGTGCTGGAGATCGTGTGGGCCTACCTGTACAGCGGCAGGCAGGAACGGGCGTGGGCAGAGTTGGAGGATGTGTGGCCGGCTGGCGACGTGGCGCGGGTGGAGGCGGCGATGATGGCGGCCCGTGCGCGGGGAATCGAAACACAGGGGACGAAGGTGGCTTCTGCAACGCTGCCGCCCAAGTGGATGGAGAGGCCTGCGGTGTACGAGTACCTGAAGGCAGATCCCTCGCAGCAGAACGGTGGCCGGCTGATGTATGGCGCCCTGGGAGTGACTGGGCACGAGGGGCCGGTGCTCGTAAAGGACGAGGAATCGACGGGGCTTTATGCAGCGGATAAGGAGCCGAAAGCAATTCTGCTGTGGAGGCCGCCGCCGACAGCAGCGGAGCAGGAGGTCGCCCAGGGAGACGAGACGGTTCAGCTAACCATTGACGCGGCCGGCAAGGTGCAAGCAGCGAGGATGCTGGCGCCGGGAAGCGATCCGGAGTTGCTGCAAGCGGCGAAGGACTGGAAGTTTATTCCTGCGCTATCGGATGGAAGACCCGTGGCGTATGAGTTGAAGATGGATGTGCGATTGCTTCGCTGAGGTCCTGCGCGGACGGCGAGGGGCTTCGCGTGGCGAGTCAGGCTTTGGGTGCGGACCCGGTGCGTGGGTGCGGGAATGGGGTGAGGATCGGGCATGTTGCAAATTGGTCCTGCGTCCGCGAGACTAAGGAGAGCAGGTTGTTTCCCGCCTTCGTGGTGGTCGGACGGTTCGAGGCCCGTTGGGGACGTCAACCCTCTATAATCAGCAACGGCTTAGGCAACAATCAGGAATGCCTATGCAATGTCCCCGTCGTCTAGTGGCCCAGGACGGCACCACACTCATGGTGTAAACACGTGGTTCGAATCCCGTCGGGGACGCCAAACTTCTACCTGGTCAGCGAAGCCCTTGGTCTCCTGTCGGCTCCGCGATCAGCCTACCTGGAAAAGCTCGATCCCGTGCGCCTTTCCCAGGTTGCCGGAGTACTTCTTGTCTGTTCCGTTGTTCCAGTGCTCGTGTACGCCAAGGCTGCGGCATCGGATGCCGTCGCGTTCAGGATCGTAAAACGTCTTCGAAGGCGGATCATTCGCCAGAGCGGCTTCGCGCAGATAGTTGTCGGCATTCTTAATATCCACGAGCTCAGGCCATTCCGAAGTCAGAAAATCGAAGCCGACTGAATCGACCGCTACACCATCCAGCGACATGAACATGCTGCTCGGCCAGGCATCGTTGAACGGG
>Ga0187887_10002333_pt1 | contig 15316 bp, 12 predicted proteins | sample June2016WEW_7_10_FD_132977 | JGI IMG/M metagenome (GOLD analysis project Ga0187887, IMG submission 132977) | Peatland microbial communities from SPRUCE experiment site at the Marcell Experimental Forest, Minnesota, USA - June2016WEW_7_10 | ecosystem: Environmental > Terrestrial > Soil >...
CGAACGCCGCGCATGACGCGATCGCGCACCATCACGCAAACGCTCGAAAGTAGGCAGAAGGCCGCCGTCATCGCCATCACCGTGGCCCTCGGCCTGGGCTTCGGGTACGGGTTTGCCCACCTCATGGCCGGCACCATCGCGTACTGGGGAGTGGTCTCGGGTCCGTTCTGGCTGACGCTGCGCGTTGCGATCCCGGCCACCTTGATCGCGGGGATCCTGGGCGTCGCCTCGGGTTACGCGCTGGCGAAGGGCCGGTTCCCCGGACGCGACGTGTTGGAGTCGCTCGGCAGCCTCCCGATCATCCTGCCGCCCACGGTCATCGGCTTCTACCTGCTCGAGGTGCTCTCCCCGGGCACCCGGGTGGGTGGCTTCGTGACGCGCACGGTGGGCCACGTGCTGGTCTACAACGTCGCCGGCTGCATCATCGCGGCGTCCGTCGCCGCGTTTCCGTTTTGCATGCGCGCCGCACGCACCGCCATCGAAGGGGTCGACCCCTTGATGGAGCAGGCCGCGCGGACCATGGGACTGGCCAATTGGCGGGTGGCGCTACGAGTGACGCTCCCGCTCGCTCGGCGCGGCATCGCCGCCGGACTCACGATCGGCTGCGCCCGCGCCCTGGGCGAATACGGCGCCACCCTGATGGTCGGCGGCGACATCAACGGCAAAACGCGTACGATGTCACTGGCCATCCTCGACTCCTTCACCGCGCCCGAGCGAAACGCGATGCTGCTCATCCTGGTGCTGATGGCGGTGGCGGCCATGACCGGCGTCGGGCTCCTCGGACGGAGCAAGACGTGACCGCGCTCGACGTGGCCGTGACTCGTCGCATCGGCGACTTCGAGTTGGACGTGGCCTTCACCGTGGAGTCAGGCATCGCGGTGCTTTTCGGCCCTTCCGGGGCCGGAAAGACGCTCAGCCTGTCGCTCATCGCCGGCCTGCTTCGTCCCGACACCGGCACCATCACGATCAATGGGTCAGTCGTCACCAACTGCGCCAGAGGCGTCTATGTCTCCACTCAGGAGCGGCGGATCGGCATGGTCTTCCAGGACGGCCTTCTCTTGCCGCACCGCACCGCTCTGGACAATGTGGCCCTCGCCGTTCGTCAGGCCACCGGCCGTCGGGAACGGCGCGCTATCGCTCGATCGTGGCTCGAACGAGTCGGGGCCGAACAGTTCGGCGACCGGCGACCCGGTTCACTCTCGGGCGGCCAGCGTCAACGGGTGGCTTTGGCGCGCGGCCTAGCGGGAGATCCGGCGTTGGTGCTGCTCGATGAGCCACTCTCCGCGCTCGACTCGGCGGTGCGCCGCGAACTGAGAGACCTCATCCGACAGGTGATCGTCTCGTCGGGTGTTCCCGCCGTACTCGTGACGCACGACGCCGAGGAAACCGAGGTGCTGGGTGACCAGGTCATCTCCTACGACGACGGGCGGGTGACGGCGAGTCGCGCCGTCGTGCGACCGGCCGAGCGCGAGCCAAGGCCGGACGAACCGCAGAGCAATGGTCCGGCGTGATTGGGCTGATTCCTCGCTCGTGGCTCAACGACCTCGGCATACCGCCCTGGGTGTGGAATCCGCTTTCGATTTCGCTGCACGCCGCCTTCGAGGCCACCATCGTTGTCGCCATCGCCGGCGTCGCGTTGGGGTACCTGCTCGCCAAGGGCCACTTCCCCGGTCGCGGCGCCATCGAGACCGTGTTCAGCCTGCCGATGGCACTGCCGCCCACCGTGGTCGGTTACTACCTCCTGACCCGGATGGGCGGTCCGGGACCCATCCGCGACGCCGAGGTTCACCTCTTCGGCCATCCACTCACGTTCACCTTCACGGGCATCGTCGTCGCCCAGATCATCGAATCGTTCCCGTACTGCCTTCGCTTCTCCAGGACCGCCATCGCGGTGGTCGACCCCCGCTACGAACAGGCCGCGAAGGCCATGGGCCTTTCTCGATGGCGGACCGCGTTCCTCGTGACGCTGCCGTTGGCGCGGCGCGGGATCGTGGCGGGCGTGGCGATGGCCTTCGGCCGCGCACTGGGCGACTTCGGGGCGACCATGATCGTCTCGGGGTCGGTGCCCATGGCGACGACCATGCCCATCGCCCTCTACAGCGCCGTCTTCTACGGCTCCCACCAGCACGCCATGGTCCTGGCGCTGGTGCAGGTCGGCGCCGCCTTGACCATCCTGCTCGGCGTCAGCCGACTCGCCAAGGTACGACCCTGGTAAATCCCGGCCGGCCTACCCTTCCCCTTCAGTGTTGTCGAGGAGAACGTTCACGTACGGCTGAACAAATGGATCGCCACCGACCATGTAGCGTTCACCCCATGTGGCGAGAGCCACCCAACTAGGGAGGCTCCACGATGGCTACCACCTCTGCACCCCGGCGCATTCGCCACTTCCATTCGCCGCTCCGCACCCGAGTCTTGCTGCTGGGCATCTCCGGCGCCTTGGCTTTGTTCGCCGTCCCCACCGTCGCCCAGGCGGCGTCGCACGCTGGGGAAGCGAACCAAGGTAGCCAGGACGTCCAAGGCGACACCAAGGCGCTGGTGTCGTCGATCTGCAGCAAAGTGAGCGCCGCGTCCGTCTCGGCGATCATTGGTTACAAGGTTCCGGCCGGCGTCGCCTACACCCATAGCATCAAGCCGACGAAGGAGAATTACGGGATCTCCGGGAACGAGACGATCTGCACCTACGGAGCGGAGACGAGTATGGCTTCCATCGTTAAGGCCGTGTCGCTCTCGTATGAAACGATCTCCAAGCCGCTCACGTCGGCCGAATTTCAACAGTCGCTCGCCAAGGCGAGCGCGTTGGCCAAGTTCAAGTTCAGCGCGTATTCCGGCCTCGGTGTGCCGGCCTTCTACTTCAGTTTGACCGAGGCGGGTATCACCGGCCAAGGGATTTCCGGCGTTGTTAACGGTACGACGTACTTTGGCGCGGACGTGGAGTCCAAGAGCGTGTCCAAGTCAACCATCGCCGCCCTGGCCAAGCTCGCAGAAAAACTCTGATCCGGTCGCCGTTGCGTTCCTTTAGTGGGCCGCTCGCAGCGTGTCCATAAGTATGGTGATTTCCTCGGAGGTATTGAAGTAGTGCAAGGAGGCGCGCACCGCGGCGGGGATGCCGAGTGGATCCATGTCCATACGCGCCGATTTGGAAAAGATGACCACCGTGTTGATCCCCGAGGTGCTGAGCCGCTCTTGGGTGGCCACCGGGTCCTCATGGTCCGACCAGAAGGTGACGATTCCACTGCGGGCCTCCCCACTGTCCACCACCTTGAAACCCGTTTCTCTCAACCGTACGAGGAGTTCGTTGGCGAGCAGGGATATGCGTTCCGCGATGGCGTCGACCCCCCAGTACAGCGCGTACTCAAGGGCCACACCGAGCCCGACCTTCGTCGCCATGCTGGCTTCGAAGGACTCCAGTCGACGAGCGTCAGGAAGCAATTGATAGGTGTCATCGCCGCTCCAAAAGGCGCTGTGGCCATCGATACCCGGCGGGTCCACGCGGTCGATGAGGCGGTTCGACACGAAGGAGAAGCCAGTCCCGCGCGGAGCGCGCAGGTACTTTCGCCCGGTGGCGGTCAGCACGTCACAGCCGATCCCCTGGACATCGATGGGGATTTGGCCGATCGACTGGCACGCGTCAAGGGAAATGATGGCGTTGGTGGAAGCGCGGATCAGGGCGCTGGCCTCCTCGACCGGATTCACCACGCCGCGGTGGGTACCGATATGCGTCAGTTGCACAAAAGAGACGCGCTCGTCGAGAAGGGCCTGGAGCGATTCGAGGTCGAGTGCGCCGTCGCTGCCGGATTCGATGACACGAATCGTGAGGTTGAGCAACTGTCGCGCTTGCAGCAACGCGAGATAGTGCGACACGTAAATCGCGCGATCGACCAGAACGACGCTGTCGGGTGGGACGGCTCCGGTAGCCGCCAAGCCCCGGAAGGTACTGCTGAAGGCCAGGGTGTCGTTGAACGCGAAGGCGATCTCTGACTCGTCCGCGTTGATGAGTGACGCGGCCGCTGATCGGTAGCAGTTGATCTTGTCCGAGTCGATGGCCGCCTGTTCGTATCCGCCGGCCTTGGCCTCGCGTTCGATGTATCCAACGACGGCGTCGGTAACCTGACGCGGAGGAAGCGATCCGCCAGCGTTGTTGAAGTGCACCACTTCCTCGCAGCCTGGGGTCTCCGTCCGCGCTCGGACCACGTCAATGGGAATCATCCGTTCATGCTATGAGCACGTTCGTTCGCCACGGACAGGGTGGACGACTCCGAAAAGTGTCCGCTACTCGTCGATAAGGCTGTCAGCTCTCGGCATCATCGCAGGATTTGTGCTGGCCAAGCCGGCGCCATCTCTCCCGGGCTCAATTCTCTTTCGAGCCATGTCGCGCGATTTACGACCGTTACGTGGGTCAGAAAAACGAGTCACCAAGGAAGATCACCGTCGCGGGAGCTGTCTTCAGTGGGCTCGGCGTTACTCCCACTTGGTCTTCCGGTCGACGCGATTCAAACCAGCATCAGTTCGAGGTCTATCGCCAAGAGGTAGTCATTACCCGCTAACACTGGGACGTTTCACATTAAAAACCAAGAAATGAGACCTACTTTGGGTCGTGCCTGGAGAATCGCAGAATAATGGTCGGCGTTTCCCGAGGCAGGATGCTGGGCAGGAAGTTCGGACCCAGCAACCTCGGCCTGAAAGCGATTCAGGTTCCAAGACGAGAGTTGGGATTCGAATGAAAAATCGTATCGACCGTACATCTAGCCTTTCTTCCAATCGTTCCCCATTTGGTCGGATTCTGGCGATTGGGACCACGTCGGCATTGCTGATTGCCGGGATTTCCCTTCTCGGAGCCTCCGCGGCGTCGGCGGCGGGCACCACGTCCAACAGCATTTCCGTGAGTGGCGCGCCGAGTGCGGGCAGTGATCACGGTTCGTATACGCCCACTGCCTCCGCGACGTCCAAAGACACCGTCAACGTGACGTTGGACAAGTACTCATCGGGTTGTTCTTTGGCTTCCGGCAAGGTGACCTTCACCGGTGCCGGAACCTGCATTATCAACTTCAACGACCCCGGCAACACGACTTACGCGGCCGCCGCCCAGGTCCAACAGAGCATCAAGGTCTACTCGGCCAACACGATTTCGGTCTCCGCAGCTCCGTCCGCCGGTGGCGCCGGCGGTTGGTACGCACCAGGCGCCACGGCTACTTCGGGTGACAGCGTGGTGAGGACCTTATCGAGCACCTCGACGGGCTGCTCGCTGTCGTCGGGCCGCGTTGATTTCACCGGCTACGGCACCTGCCACGTGCTCTTTAACGATCCGGGCAACGGCGCCTTCGCGGCCGCTGCGCAAGTGGAACAGAGCATCGACGTTCACTCCGGCAATTACATCTATACGTCCGTGGCGCCCGCTGCCGGCGCCATTCACGGCACCTATTCGGCGAGCGCTACGGCCCTTTCGGGTGACAAGGTGTCCATCACGTTGGACGGTTCCTCAACGGGCTGCACCATCGACAAGAACGAGGTCACCTTCACCGATAACGGCTTCTGCAAGGTGGACTTCAACGATCCCGGTAACGGCGCGTTCGCGGCCGCCAATCAGGTGCAGCAGGGGATCACGGTCGGCACCGGCGGGTTGCTCTACCAGTCGACGCTCTCGCTCTTCAGTACCGGTGGCAGCTACGGCAAGGCCTTGACGCTCATTTCGAGCGGTGGCTCGGGCACGGGCGCCGTCACCTACGGCGTCACGACCATCGGTACCGCGGGATGTTCCATATCGGGTGGTGTGCTTAGCGCTACTCGCGTGGGCACCTGCACGGTGACCGTCTACAAGGCGGCGGATTCCACCTACCATTCGGCCACGTCAGCGGCCACCCTGGTGACCATTTCAGCCCAGTATCCAAAGAAGCCCAAGGCCGCCCGCATGATTTCTGCGGTGTGGACGGGTCGTACGACGGCCACGTCCATCGTGGGCGCCGGCTTCTACGGTCGTCCCCGCGTCGAGAGCAGTGTCTTCGGCACCCGGATCGCCGTCATGCGCGACAGCGGTCGCGTGCTTACCGTTCGCGTCACCATTGCAAGCGGCACGCCGGCGGGAGTTCACACCTTCACCATCGTGTTCGCCCATGGCGAAAGAACGTCGGTGCGCTACAACCAGCGCTAAATACTTTCCATCACCGACGACATGACTTTGGGAAGCGTGGTCACACGACAAGTGAAGACCCAGCGAATGATGGAAAAAATTGGTGGGCCGTACAGGACTTGAACCTGTGACCCCTTGCGTGTCATGCAAGTGCGCTACCAGACTGCGCCAACGGCCCCCGAGTCTGCAACCTTACCACTCGGTCGATTCCCTTTGGCCCGCCACCAGTTCAGACGTCGTGGTGATCTTGGGCTCGGAGTAGGGGCATTGGCTGAGCCACGATGTCAAGGGACATCTGACCGGCATTGTTGTGCAGCACCTGCTCAAAGAAGACCTCGACCGCCGCCCGAGCATCGTTGAGGGCATCATGCCCGCCGGGCTGGACGCCATAGTGTCGGCACAGATAATCGAGACCCCGTCGAGGTCGACTCGAACGGCTCGGCTCAATCACGAGGTCGTGTTCCACCACATCAATGATCCGCAATTTTGAGAGGTGAAGACCGTCCTGCTCCGGATTACGACCAACGACGGAGCGGTAGCTCCATCGGAACATCTCGATGTCGAATTGCGAGATATTGGACCCCACGAGTAACGCCCCGAGACCCTCGTACCGACGCAACACCTCCAGAGTATGACGAAGCCCTTCTTCCACGGAGTAGACCACGTCGCTCGAGCGCTTCAACTCAAGGTCCTCGAGAGAGAGACCGTGTACCCGTCGGGCTCCGTCGGAGATGGGTCGGTCCGGGAGCACGTAGTAGTGCTCGCTCGAGGCGGGCAAACCGTAGCGGTACTCGCAGAATCCATACGAGATTGCCCTCTCCACCGTCACATCGAGCCCGGTGGTTTCGGTGTCAAACCCAACTATGAACTCGGGAACCTGAAGGTATCTCTTGGTCACCGGACCATCTTTGCAGCCTCCTGCGACACGACGAACCCGCAGCACGAATTGTCCGATATTCGCCGGATCACCTCAACGCCTTAAGCGCGACGACCACCGAAAAAATCGCAATAATAACCCCGCGCCTTGACGAAGATTCGAGGAAGCCCATTAGTCTGCCCCTTTGTGGCACTTTGGGAGAAGCTCGTCGCCAACGGGCACCTCACGAATGTCACACCCGATTGCTTAACTCCAAGTATCGATCGAAAAGAGAACTGTGGATAAGAAGTGGTGGACCCTCATCGTTGTCTGCGCCGGGACATTCATGCTCTTGCTTGACGTCACCATCGTCGTCGTTGCCATACCGGTCATTCAGAAGGGACTTCACACGACGTTCTCCGACGTGCAGTGGGTGATCGACGCCTACGCGTTGACCCTCGCGTCCCTCCTTCTCACCACGGGGGCGTTGGCCGACCGCTACGGCCGGCGCTTACTTTTCGTCATCGGGCTGGTCATCTTCACGCTGGGCTCGCTTACCTGCGGCCTCGCACAGTCTCCACTCATGCTCATCCTCTCGCGGAGCGCTCAGGGGGTCGGCGGCGCGACCATGTTCGCGACGTCCCTGGCATTGCTCGCCCACAGCTTTCGTGGCAAAGACCGCGGCGTGGCCTTCGGCGTCTGGGGGGCGGTGACCGGTGTCGCCGTCGCGCTCGGACCAATCCTCGGTGGTGTCATCACCAGCGATATCAGCTGGCGAGGAATCTTCCTCGTCAACATTCCGATTGGCGTGATCGCCGTCGCCCTCACCCTGTGGAAGGTCGAGGAATCGAAGACCCTCGACGCCACGCGACCGGACTGGCTGGGCTTCGTCGTGCTCACCGCGGGCCTGGTCTCGCTGGTCTACGCACTCATTGAGGCGAGCGTTACGAGGTGGGGCGACGCCAGGGTCGTTTCCTGCATCTGTGCGGCCGTGATCCTGCTGAGCGCGTTCCTTTTCATCGAGAAGAAAACGGCTCATCCACTCTTCGACCTCTCGCTCTTTCGGGTACCTACGTTCTCCGGCGGGCTCATAGCCGCCTTCACCATGAACGGTTCGCTGTTCGCGATGTTGCTGTATCTCGTGCTCTACATGCAGGACGACCTCGGCTACTCGGCGCTCGCCACCGGAGGGCGAATAGTGATCATCAGCGGGGGCACCTTGGTGTCCGCCATGATCGCGGGTCGACTCAGCAGTTCTATGCCCGTGCGATGGCTGATCGGACCCGGCCTCGCCCTCGTTGGAATCGGACTACTGCTGATGGCGGGCATCACCGGCACAAGCTCGTGGACGCACCTCATCCCGGGCTTCATCATCAGTGGCATCGGTGCCGGAATGGTCAATCCCCCGTTGGCCTCCACGGCCGTCGGCGTGGTGAAGCCCGAGCGCTCAGGCATGGCGTCGGGAGTGAACACCACGTTCCGACAGATCGGCATCGCCACGAGCATCGCCGCGTTCGGATCGATATTCACCTCCTCCCTGCGCTCGCACCTAAACCACTCCCTCGCGGTCACCCCGCTCTCCGGGCACGGAACGCAGATCGTCGGGGCTATCCAGCAGGGCAACGCCGCCCAGGTCATAGGCTCCGTGCCGGCCAGCGTGCGCGGCGTATTGGTGACGGCGATCCACAGCGCCTTCGCCGGCGCGATTAACGACCTTTTGATCGTGAGCGGTATCGTCGCCCTGGTTGGTGCCGTGTGCTCCGTCCTATTGATCCGAAGCAAGGACTTCGTGGCGGCCCACCCCGCGGGGGCCAGCGAGCCAGCCCTTCAGCACTAAACCGACTCGCCGCAATCCACCTTCAGGGAACCAATCGGCGCGCCGAGCCATAAGGTGAGCCCATGAAACTTCAGACCCTCGGTCGCACCGGCATCAAAGTCAGTCCATTGTGCCTCGGCGCCATGATGTTCGGCGCTTGGGGCAACCCCGACCATGAAGAATCGATCCGCATCATCCACCGAGCCTTGGACGCCGGCATCAACTTCATCGACACCGCCGACGTGTACTCACAGGGCGAGTCGGAGACCATCGTCGGCGCCGCGTTGTCGACGATCGACCGATCCCGCGTCGTGCTAGCCACCAAGGTCCACGGGAACATGGGCGACGACCCCAACGCGCAGGGCAACTCTCGTCGTTGGATAATGGCCGAGTGTGACAACAGCCTGCGCCGCCTGGGCGTGGACTACATCGACCTGTACCAGATACATCGTCCGGACCCCTCGACCTACATCGACGAGACGCTGGGGGCCCTCAGCGACCTGGTGCACGCTGGCAAGATTCGCGCCTTCGGGAGTTCGACGTTCCCCGCCGAGCAGATCGTCGAAGCCCAATGGGTGGCGCAGCGCCGGGGTCGAGAGCGATTCCAGACCGAACAGCCCCCCTACTCCATCCTGGTGCGGGGCATCGAGCGCGACGTGCTACCGACGGCCCAGGCCTACGGGATGGGCGTCATCCCCTGGAGTCCGTTGGCGGGCGGCTGGCTCTCGGGACGATTTGGCGTAGGCAAGGACAACTCCAGCCGGCGGGCCGAGCGCATTCCCGCCCGCTACGACCTCTCGTTGCCGGGGAACCAACGCAAGCTCGAAGCCGTCACCGAACTGACGGCCCTCGCTGGCGACGCCGGTGTGAGCCTCATCGAATTGGCCCTGGCCTTCGTGCTCGAGCACCCGGCAATCAGCTCGGCCATCATCGGACCGCGCACGATGGAGCAGCTCGAGTCACAGTTGACGGCGCCCGAGGTGGAACTCGATGAGGCTGTCCTCGACCGCATCGACGAGATCGTGGCGCCCGGCACCAACGTCAACCCCGACGACGCCGGCTGGTCGCCCCCTCACCTTGCCGACGCCCACAGCCGTCGCCGTCGCCGTCGGTAACAGAACCGTCATATTGGCGAATTGACGCCACCCACCCGATAACCTTTAACGAATGAAGCTTGAGAAACGTCTGACCCTCTACGCGCTGACGGCGGCTTCAATGGTGGTGGGAACCCTGATTTCGTCGCCCCTTGCGCAGGCGGCGGACGGCAGCCGAGCAAGTGCTTCGCCGTCGAATCGTGACCTCGTAGGCGCTCCCCGGACACAGGTGGCCAACGTTGTCTTCACGGTGAAATTGGAAGACCAGCTGCTCGCCATTTTGCGCTACCTCCCCGTGACGTTCCAGGTGAACGCCTCGCCCTCAAACACCACGACCACGACGTCCACGACCACGACGTTGTCGACGACGTCCACCACCTCATCGACGACCACCACCACGACGTTGCCGGTGATCCCCGCGAACACGATCAGCAACCCAACCAAACTCCAGAACGGCACCTACGTGTGGCGATTCCGGACCTTGCCGAGCACCATCAAACAGCTATGGCGCGTGGGCAGCGACAACGTCGTGTTGCAAGGCGCCCTCATGAGTTTCCAGCTCAATCACAACCTCACCACGACCGGTTCCATGAATCCGGCGACGTGGCACGAGCTGGTTGCGGCGGCCCTCAAGAATCAGATCGATCCCGAGGCGTACAACTACGTCTACGTGCGCCAGACATTGCCGGAGCTTCTAAAGCTCTACGTGAACGGGCGGATCTCGTACGAGACCTACGTCAACACGGGTGTCAGTGCGGCACCGACGCAGACCGGCACGTACCCGGTCTACGAGCGCTTCCTCACCACGACCATGTCCGGCGTCGAGCCCGACGGCAAGCCCTACAGCGATCCCGGCATCCCGTGGGTGTCGTACTTCCACGGCGGCGACGCGCTGCACGGCTTCATCCGTTCGGGCTACGGTTATCCGCAAAGCCTGGGCTGTGTCGAGATGCCCTTCGCGCACGCGGCGATCCTCTTCCCGCACACCCCAATAGGTACGCTCGTCACAATTCAGTGACGGGCACGCTCAACGCCCTCGGCGTCGCCTCACGTCGTTGAAGGGGTGCGCTCGTCGCAGGCCCACGGCGAGCCGTGCGAGTTGACCAGATCGAGGAACGGTTCGGCGGGGAGGGCCTCGGGGCCGAGGACCCCTTCGCCCGTCCAGGCACCCGACTCCAAGAGCTCCAGCGCGATGATCGGATTCATGGCGGTCTGCCACACGACCGACTGCGATCCGAACTCCGACATCGACCACGCGTTGTCGACCACGTGGTGCAGGTAGACCTCGCGCGCGTTGCCGTCGAGACCGGACCCCGTCACCCAAGTGCCGGCGCACGTCAACCCGGTCATGCGATCCCCTAGTTCCGCGGGGTTAGGCAGGCAGGCCGCCACCAGGTCGCGCGGTGAGACGTCCGCGTCACCCACGCGAACCGGCGTGGTCGAATCCAGGCCGAGCTTGTGCAGCGTCGAGAGCACCTGGATGAATTCGTCGCCCAGGCCGTACTTGAAGGTGACCCGGTTCGCCTCCAGCCAACGCGGCATCAGCAGGACCTCCTCGTGCTCGACATTGACGCACTCGACCGGTCCGATGCCGGCCGGGAAGTTGAAGGTCTCGGGTTCGCTGAAGGGTGCCGTGGTGTACCACTCCCGGCCCTTTTCCCATATGACCGGCGGGTTTAGGCACTCCTCGATGGTCGTCCAGATCGAGAAGGAAGGCGCGAATTCATAGCCCTCGACCACCAGGTTGGCCCCGTCGCGGACGCCCAGCTGGTCGATCGACGAGAACAACTTGTCCGACGCGTAGCGGGCGAAGACGTCCGAGAGTCCGGGCTCGACGCCGATTCCCCCGAGGGCCAGCAACCCCCGCTCTTTCCATTGGTCCTGCATGGCGAACTGTTCGTCGCCCAACTTGACGCCGGTGAGGGTGTAGGGATCGGTGGGATGCGGGTGCGAAAGCGACATGGCCATGTCGAGGTAGGTCGCACCGGCGGTGAAGGCCGCGCGAAAAACCGACATGACGAAGCGTGGATCGAGCGCATTGACGACGGCGTCGACCTTCTCGGACTTGATCAGGGCGACGATGGCGTCTTCATCGCTGCCGTCGAGCTTGTAGGCGACGAAGCGATCTCCGCCGTCCGCGATGGCCCGCTTGGCCCTCTGTTTGTCGTAGTCGGCCACCACCACTCGTTCGAAGAGATTCCACTTGATGGCGGTGCGAGCCATGGCCGATCCCACGCCACCCGCTCCGATGATTAGTACGCGCATCTCTTCCTCCGTTGACTCCGCACCCCAAAGTGCCGCGTGACCAAGGCACCGCCTTCGTTACGTGACCTCGTCTTTAACCATATTCGCGCCAGCGCGCCCGTTTGCTCGACCACAGGTTCGCCTTCGCGCTCCCTGATCAGATACTTCGAAAAACGAGGACGCGCCGTTCGGTCATGACTGACGAGGGATCAGTGCTCTTCGCGCACCACCAAGACCGGGCAGTGTGAGTAGTGCACGCACTGCGTCGACACCGAACCCATCACCAGTCCGAGGAATCCACCAACACCCCTCGAACCAACCACCAGCAGCACGGCCTCCTTGCTGGCCTCGATGAGGACTTCGGAAGGATTTCCGGGCACGGCCAACCACTCCGTCTCGATCCCTTCGGTAGAGGGCGCCCCCGCGATCAGCCCCTGCAACAGTGCCCTCGCCTCGCCCTCGACCTGTTCGTAGTAGTCGTGGCCGGTGGAGCCGGTGATGTGTGAGCCGATGACGGGATAGGCGTAGGTGACTTGGAGGCTCGCGCCGCGCAGCCGTGCTTCGTCGATGGCGAACTCGAGCGCCGCGTGGGCGAGCGGTGAACCGTCGACCCCCACAACAATTTTGGGAGGGGTTGCGGCGTCAGGCATGGTAGGGCTCCTCTTGATAGATCAATTGCTCGGTAGCGCACGTAGTCGACATGTCAGTGCGACTCCTCTTTGGCCGCGCCGTAGTCCTCGGTGACCAGCGTCGGTGAATCGCGCGTGAGGGTCTCGCCGCGGAAGAAGGCCGGGCGGAAGGCGTTCATGGTGAACATCAAGATCACGCCGATCAACAGCGTCCCCACGTCCAGGACGAAGGTGCCGCCGAAGGTGTGGCCGAAGACCCGCAGCATCGTGTAGCTGTTGGCGGGGTTCCAGTAGTACCAGAACGACCAGCCGAGGATGAAGTACAGGATGATGGCGCCGACGAGGGGCATGACCCCCAGGACGAAGAAGTCATGCACGTTCTGCGTCAGCCTCTTGCGGTAGTACCAGACGCAGGCCCAGCCCGTCATGCCGTAGTAGAAGGCGATCATCACGCCCAGGGCGTCGACCGAGTCGCTGATGACGTGGCCCGCGGACAAGGAGTTCATCACCACGTAGAGCACGATCGACACCATCCCGAACGTCACGGTAGCGACGGTGGGAGTGAGAAAGCGCTTGTGCATCTTGGCGAACACGTTGGGCATGGCCTTGTGCACCGACATCGACAGCACGGTGCGTGCGGTGGGCAATATCGTGGTCTGCGTCGACGCGGCGGCGGAGGAAAGCACCATCAGCAGCAGCAGGTGGTCGAGAATGGAGGCCAGCGTCGAGTGGCCGAAGATCGCCGGCCCCAGGATCGAGAGCACGTCGTTGACGTGGTTGGTGTTACCTAGGCCGATGCCGGTCGTGCCGATGCCGGCGAAGGACTGGACGGCGAAGATCACCAACGCGTAGATCCCCAGCAGGAAGAACGTCGAGATCACGCCGGCCTTGCCCGGTGTGATCTGAGCGTTGTCGGTCTCCTCATTGAGGTTAAGCGCAGTGTCCCAGCCCCAGTAGATGAAGAGCATGTCCGCCAAGCCCACGATGAAGTCACTGAAGTGCTTCACCGCAAAGGGATTGAACCAGTTCAAGGCCGGAGTCAGATGGCCAACCGGCGCGGAACCGTCGCCCACGCGCACCAGCGCCCATATGGAGAGCACGGTCAACATCGTGAGTTCGATGCCCAGCAGCGCCTTCTGGAAATTGGCCGACACCTCAATGCCTACGTAGCAGATCCAGGTCATGGCGACGATCCACGCGATGCCGACCAGGAGCACCCAGACACTGTTGGCGGTGCCGCCAATGCTGGTCGTATTGAAAAGGTCGAAGACGTATTGGCCCGCGATCTGCGCGAGGCTCGCCATCACGATGATGTCCGCGGCGACGCATCCCCAACCACCCATCCAGCCGATGCGGGGCGTGAAGGCGCGCGTCGCCCAGGTGAACGTCGCCCCGCAGTCCGGGTCGGCCTTGTTCATCTGCTGGAAGGCGATGGATATGAAGAACATCGGCACGAAGGCGAGAATGGCGACGATGGGAGCTTGCACCCCGATGGCCACCACGACGAAGCCCAAAGTCGCCGCCAGACTGTAGGCGGGGGCCGTCGAGGCGATGCCGATGACGACGCTGGAGATGAGTCCCAGTGCCCCGCTCTTGAGCCCCTTCTCCGCCGCGCGGTCAGCAGGTTCTACGGTTACGGTCACTTTCCCTCCCCCTCACGATGTGAGCTGACGCCCGCTTCGCTGTTCATACGTAGTACAGAACTTGCCCGATACTATTGCACGCGGCCGCGAGGCGGGCGACCATTCGGCGTCGCCCTTTCCGACCGCAAACTAAGTACACCCACGTGCGCCGCCGAAGTCGCCAGACGCCCACTCATTGACCAATCGGCCCTACGGACCATGATCACGAAGGGCTCGCTTGGTGTGCCAAGCAGCCAACACTTCCGAGATCATCGTTGACTAAAAAGGCGGCGGCAGTAGGGAATAACTCATCGAAGCCGAACGTCAAGGCAGGCCTCAGCTTGACGCAGTACCCCTTCGACGAACGCCGGAGTAGGCCCGCGCGCGAAGATAAACCCCAGATAACGGTCGCCCTCGGGCAACGGGGTCAACGTCTTTCCGGGCGCGATAGTAATGCTGAGACCCACCACCCCTTCGACGGCTCGCGCCTGATCCTGCCCGTGCACCCCCTCAAGCACACCGGATGCACGTATTGGCAGCATCATGACCCCGGAGGCTTGCGTCTCGCGTGAAAGGTCGTGCAGAGGAAGCTCTAGCGCGTGTCGAATGATCAATTCTTCAAGGCTTACGCCGGCTCCGAACCTCAAGGCTCTCGAACAGAGCCCGCCGATCGAACGTGCGGCCACCTCGAGGACGGTGACCAGGCCGTCAAGACCTAGTCGAAGCTCCACGTGGACGGGACCCTCACGAAGGCCAAGGGCCTCGGTTGCGTCGGCGGCGATCCTCTCAACGTCGGCCAGGACGGCAAGATCCTGGCGCGAGGGCGTGACGTAGATGGTCTCTTCGAAGAAGGGACCATCCAAAGGGTCCGGCTTGTCGAACACGGCCAGTACCTCGAGATGACCCGAGGTGAGGAGCCCCTCGACGGCCA
>Ga0187887_10002334_pt1 | contig 15316 bp, 8 predicted proteins | sample June2016WEW_7_10_FD_132977 | JGI IMG/M metagenome (GOLD analysis project Ga0187887, IMG submission 132977) | Peatland microbial communities from SPRUCE experiment site at the Marcell Experimental Forest, Minnesota, USA - June2016WEW_7_10 | ecosystem: Environmental > Terrestrial > Soil > Wetlands...
AAGCCGCACCAGTAAGATCATCGTTAAGCCGTGTGCGGGAAAACCGCACGCACGGTTTGAAAGGGGTTTGTTGAAAACGGGCTGGCTATTGTAGCCAGTACCGCGTCAAAATCTACCTATGGCCACCCAGGCCCAGCGTCGTCAGGATACTCGCCGCCGGTTACTGAGCGCTGCGGGCAAACTCTTCCGGGCGCGGGGCTTCGACAAGACCTCCGTGGATCAAATCGTGGCCGGGGCGGACGTGGCGAAGGGCACCTTCTACCAGTACTTTCAAGCGAAAATCGATGTAGCCCTGGCCCTCGGCTCCGAAGCGCAGCAACAGTCTCTGGAGGAGATCCGAAGTGAGCTGGCAACCGGCAAAAGCCCTTTGGCGGTTGGCGGAGAATTCCTGCAGTCCATTGCGGATTGGGTAGAGAAGAACCGAGGCATCGCCCGTCCTCTTTTGTTGCATGGTCTCGAAAAACCCCGAACGCAGACGCCCAGTTCCATGCGGGCCATGCTGGCGTTGATATTCGCTGCGGCGCAGAAGAAGGGCGAGATTCGAGCCGACTTGCCCGCCGAGACTATTTCGGGGTTACTGGCCGGCAATCTTGCGTTGACCGTTCTGCACTGGACCGTGGACGGAAAGCGCGGGCAGTTGGCGGCGTGGCTGGGCGCCGCGTGGAAGCTGCATTTGGAGGGAGCTCTGCCGCGATGAGCGATTTCTTGAGTTGGCTCGAAGCGTACGAAGCTGGCGTCTCGGTATGCGGCGGCAAGGGTTACAACCTGGCGCGGCTAGCGCGCTACGGCTTTCGGGTACCTCGCGGCGGAGTGCTGCCGGCCGGCGCCCCGCTTTCAGAGATCCGATGCGGTCTTGAGCGACTGGGACTGCTGGAGGCCAGAGTCGCGGTGCGCTCCAGCGCCACCACGGAGGACTCCGCACGGGCCTCCTTTGCCGGCATCCATCGCAGTTACCTCAATGTGATCGGCAGTGATGCCGTGGAGCAGGCAGCCCAGGGCTGTATCGACTCGCTCAGAACGCCAGAAGCCGTGACCTATCGCCACCGGATGGGCTTTGGCGAGGAAGAAGTGCGCTGCGCCGTAGTAATCTGCGAGATGGTGGCGGCGCGCTGTGCCGGCGTGGCCTTCTCCTGTGACCCAGCGACGGGCCGCCGCGATCTCATTTTGATCGATGGCGCGGAAGGCTTGGGCGAAGCGGTGGTGAGCGGGCGCGTCAATCCAGAACGTATGATCTGGCGCACCCAGTGCGGGCAGGTCTTACGGGACGGTGGCTCCGCCGCCGGTGCCTTGTTACCGGAGCCGCTCGAAGAGGAACTCGCGCACCTGGTGGAGCGCGTGCACTGGGCCCTCGGCGAGGGCCGTGAGCCCCAGGATGTCGAGTGGGCCTATGACGGAGAGCGTCTTTGGGTGCTCCAGGCGCGCCCGGTCACCAGCATGCCCCGCGCCGGATGGCCGCAGACGGCGGCGTTGCCTCGTTATTGGTCGACTGCCAACCTCAAGGACAACTTGCCCGGCGTGCCGTGCGAACTCTCCTGGAGCTCTCTCAGCGACATCGTGGCGGAAGCTCTCTACGCCGCACAGGAAGCCGTCGGATACCAGATTCCGGCGGGCATGGAAGTGGTTCGCCGCTTCCAGGGGCGCGCGTTCTTCGATCTCACCGGGATTCAGTGGGCCTTTTATGACGCTTTCGGAGTTCTGCCGGCAGAAACGGTGAAGGCGATCGGTGGATCCCAGCCGGTGATCCCAGTCCCGCCGGATCCGCTCAAGGGACCTCAAGGACGCCGCCGGAGCATGGCGGGCTTGCGGCTGCTGTCGAAGATCTGGAACTACTCAGGCAAAGCGCGATCTGCGCTCGAGAGTGCATTGAGTTGCCAACGCAGCCTTCAAGCCATCGATTGGAGCGCCCTTTCGCGCTCCGACCTGCAGCGCGCGATGGCGCAGATCACGAACATGCAACTGGCGCATCTGCCCATTGCCGGATTGGCCAACTGCAGTTCCGGTCCCTGGCAACTGGCGCTCGATGCACTCGTCAAGGATGCCGAGCTGATCGCGCGCCTGCAAACCGGCGCCGGCGGAGTGGCCAGTGCGGAGCCGGGCTATCGCCTTTACGACGTCGCTCAAGGCAAGGCGCGACTGGAGGAGTTTCTCCACGAATTTGGCCACCACGCAGTCCACGAGGCCGACTTTCTAAACCCGCGCTGGGCCGAGGATCCGTCGTGGATTATCGAACAGGTCCAGTTCATCCGAGCGAATCCGGCGATACGCAACTTGCGAGAAACCGCCGTCGAAGTCCGACTACAGGCGGAGCGGGAATTGAGGCGGCGCTTCGGTTGGCGGGCTCCTTTCGTGCTCTGGCTGGCGCGTAAGCTGCGCGCCGCTATGGCTGCTCGCGAGGCTGCCAAATCCGCTTTAATTTGTCTGGGGTTGCCCCTGCGCCGTATCGTGCTGGAAATCGGCCGTCGCTTGGTGGCCGAGGGTAAACTGGATGCGCCAGAGCAGGCATTGCACTTCGCCTTCAGCGATCTGACTTGCTGGCTAAGGAGGATACTGGGATGGTGCGGGGGCACGCGAACTGGCCCAGGACCGAGCCTTGCGCCGCGAATCCTGGCTCACCGAAACTGCCCCGGATCTCATGACCGAAGAGCCGGATGGCCGGATGACCGTGGCCGCGCAACCGCTGGCTTCACCGTCGAAATCCGGCACGTGGAGCGGCATCGCAGTCTCGCCGGGCACCGCCACCGGGGCCGCTCGCATTCTGTACACTCCAACCGACGCGGCTCGTTTGCAGCAAGGCGACGTCCTTGTAGCCCCATCCACCGATCCCGGCTGGACCCCGCTGTTCCTGCGAGCCTCAGCCATTGTGGTCGAGACTGGCGGTTTTCTGAGCCATGGCGCCATTGTCGCTCGCGAGTATGGCATCCCGGCCGTCGCCAACATCCCCGGGATACTGAATGCGCTTCGCGATGGCGAGTCCATCACCGTTGACGGTTCCAGAGGCTGTGTGATCCGTTCAGCCTGCGAAGGGAAGGCGCAGTGATCGAGTATTTGCGGGGGGGCAAACGAGTGGAAGCTTGCGGGCGTTCTGCCGAGAACCGGCTGCTTCACTCGGACGATTGGCGCCCGTTGGTGACATGCGGTAGATCAACCGGTAGATCCCGCCTGACGCCGCGACCTTTAGAAAAAACTGATAGTTGGCGCAAAATCCCGTTCTCACTCCCCTCCAGTCGAATCGAATACCATCTGGTCCGTTTGGTTCGGGCCCAGGGCTATCGGCCAACGGCGCGCTGGTCTCGAAGTCGACGCGGGAACGACCGCATAATGTCAAGGTTGGCCCAGGGACTGGATGAGATCCGCCTCCATTGGACCCAGGATCACGGTCTGCTCAAATACGCGATTGCTGATGATTCCTTTCTTGACGCCGCCTATGGGGATTCTCTGCTCTTCCCCGGTCGTGTTTACAAAGAGAGTCCGGCCATCGACAACCCTTGCGTAAACTCCCTCGGGTGTCTTGGGGCCCGGTTGAATGGCCGCAACCGTGTAGAGATAGTTCATCAGCGGTCCGATCGCGGAAGGATTCGATTCCGTCGCCAGATAGATCGCATTTCCTTTGCCGAACTTGTTGATTGTGACAACAGGAGTATGGTCTGCGGTGTTCGTGAATCGCGCGACGACCGTGGCCGCGGACGGTTCAAGAACTTCATAGCGATGTACTCCGGTCTCGATCGACTCACCACCTAACTGGAATTTCAGTGCCGCCGGAAAGTCATAGAACGCGTTTGTCTTCAGTCCGAATACATCGCTCAAGCGGCCGGGCAGCGGCGAATTGAACCATTGCCCGTGCTCGTCAACCTTGGCCGAAAACGCGGTCATCAGAACGGTGCCGCCTCCGCTCACGTAGGCCCGAAGGGCCTTCGCACTTGCGGCGTCCATCAGGTAATCGGCCGGCACGACGACCAGCTTGTAGGGCGAAAGGCTGTCGTGCCCGATGTTGACGATAGCCGTGTCAATGTTTGCACGGAACAGAGGCTCAAAGGCTCCTTGCACCTGTTCCGTGTAAGAAGGCTTGAAGTACTGAAGCGTCGTACTGGAGGGACCGTTTGGTTTTGAATCGACGAAGGAATCGAAAGAATATGCGATGGCCACTTCCGGATGCGTGTACCGTGGGAACCCGAATTTCGAAATCCGCTGGAATTCAGAAGCGAAACGCGAGAACTCGCCCACTTTCCAGGAGGGAGTGTCGTCGTGGTCGACCAGCCCAAAGAGCGCCTGCTCCTCTCCTCCAAGATGACTGTTGAAGGTCCATGCGAGCATCCCTTGCGCGCCCAGCAGAAGCCCGAGATACGCGTACATCCGGCTTCGGCCCGGCGTTCCGTAGTAACCTCCACCGCCAGCGGTAAACTCATTGAACCAGATGGGTGTGTCCAGATCGCCTTTCGTCATTAGTGCCCCAAACGCGCCACTGACCGGGTCACCCGGGTAGAAGCCCTCAGCACCGTAGGACACATAAGACTTATACGTGGCGAGATAATCGAAGCCTCGCCTCGATGCGGTATCCCACAGATTCGAGATCGATGGAACATCCGGCATATTGCGGTGGCGGATCGCATCGAGTTCCTCGAGCCGGGCCACTGAGACATCGGACCAATAGCGGTGCAGATCCAGATAGCGCTCGGAGGGTCCAGGCCCGTCTCCGAGCGGCAAGTCCACGTCCTCGAAGCTGTTCAACCTGCGTGACCATCGCTGCGTCGCCCAGGCCTTGTTGAGTTCCTCGATGGTTCCGTACTTCCTTTTGAGCCATCCGATGAACCGCTGCCGGTCGGCTTCCGAATACGACATGAAACCGTTTCCGATTTCGTTGTTGTAGCCGACTGCGATCACCGCTGGACGATGGGCATAGCGTTTCGTCAGCGCGTCCGCGAAGATTCCCACTTCGCGCGCGTAGTCCGGATCGCTAATGTTGTCCATATAGCGCTCCGCGGGTGGAAGGCGCGTGCCGTTCTGGCTGACGATATCGACGCCGGGGTGCGCCCGATGCAGCCAGATGGGCGCCGGTGACCCCGGAATATCCAGGATCACCCTAATCCCGTTGGCCGCCATTCGGTCCATCACCTTGTCGAACCACTCGAATTCAAATTTGCCGCGCGAGGGTTCAAACGAGTCCCACGACAGGTCCCCCATGCGCACGACGTTGAATCCTGCGTGCTTCATAATCGCAACATCGCGATCAATCTGCTCAGGTGTGCGATCGATGGGCTGATAACAAGTCCCCACATAGAGCTGCCCATGACCCGGCCAGTTTGGGTGCGCAGGAGCGCTCTGAGCCACAGACGCAGTACTCAATGTGCCCACGAGGACGAAAAGTAGTGCGAACTTCCTGAGTGACATGCCAGCCCTCTTTCGATAGCTCGCTGGACGGATGGTTCCGCTCATAGACGTTTTTGATAGCAATAGACCGGATTCCGGAGTGTTCAATTGCCCCCCGCGCCAGTTGTATCGTGTACTTGCAATCGGCTCGCAGCCAGACAGTCCTTCCAGATATGCGGACAGGCAGTGAGCCCAACGAAAGCGATCAGGGCCAAACGCCTGCACAGCCTAGCGAGTCGATCTCTGAGCATATTCTCCCCATTGCAGAAGTCCGCGGGCTAACGGCAGCCGGCTTGAGAGCAGAGGTTCTGGTTGAAGAACTTCATTACATGATTCTGAAAGCGGTCAGCCACGGCGCTGGTGTGCGTGCCGGAATAGATTTCAAAGCTGTTCGCGATTCCATACTTGTCCAGAATGTCGTGCAGTTTGCCGGCATCGACGCGTAAGCCGTCCTGATCGCCGACGTCCATTGCGATGGCGCGGTACTGCTTGAGGTTTCCGATGTACTGATCCACAAACGCGAGCGGCGCGTTCGCCGCCCATTTCGCAAGAACGTCCGGCTGGGGAACGCCATCCTTCATCGGCAGGTCGAGATACAGCGGCGGATTTTGGGGATCGGGAGACCATGCCGCGGCTGAGGCGAGTTGAGCGCGTGCGAAGAATGGCAGCTTTTCCGAATCCTCCGGCGTCTTCACCGCTTCCAGGCTCTTCTCGAGTTCCGGGTTTGGCGGGCCGCCCGGCCGGGCGGACATGCAGCACGGACTCATGATGTACAGGCTTCCAAATACGTCCGAATGCTTCATACCGATGCGGGAGGCGCCGTAGCCGCCCATCGAATGGCCTACCAGGCCGCGGCTCATCCGATTCGGAATCGTCCGATAGTGAGCATCGATATACTCGACCACATCGTGGGAGATGAACCTCTCGAAGTCCCCGGTGGTCACCGAACTCGAATACATCGACCCGTTGTGGACTGTCTTCGAATCCGGCAGCACAACGATCATCTCTTGGGCGCCCTGGGCGTAAGCGCCTTCGACGGTCTGCGGGACATGGATCTCGTGCGTCCACTGTTCGGCGCCAATCGAATAGCCGTGCAGCGCATAAACGACGGGGTATCGGCGATGCTTCTCCTGCTCGTAGCTGGGCGGCAGGAAGACGATCACGTCACGATCAACGGCATTCCCTTCCAGATTGCCTTCGAGCGCTGCGCCGTGGATTTTGATGTGCTCCACCGAAACCGGCTTCGCCCCCGGAACCACCGGCGGCACGATCGTCTGAACCTGAGCCGAGAGAATGAGCGCGAGTGCAACGGCCACCCCCAGCGCCACTGTCCAATACAACCTCGTAGTTCTCATGGTTGTCCTCAATTCGATCCCCCATCCAAATCTGGCATGCGCATGCATTGATTCCGCTGCGATAGAAGCTACTGTAGCGGATACGAATAGATGTTGACGCTGAACGGAGTCGCCTCGATCGTATCCGGAATTGCACCGAGCGCATGCTCCTCCACCGATACCTCCGGCTTCTTGCCGACCGCGACGACCGCATCCAGCGAACCGGGTGCCATCTGCCACATATGGCCCGCGCTTACGAGCTTCACGCCGTTGACTGCCAGATTCAGGCGCTGCCTGGAATCCGAGGGGTTCAGCACGGCGAACGTGAGTGTTTTGCGATCCTCGCTGAGCGCTGCGCTCACATCCAACGGATAAGTGTCGCTGCCCGGATTGACGGCCGGCTGGTCGCCGCCAGCCGGATAGATGGGCTTGGGCTGCGGCGAGTCGCCAGAAACCTCGACCGGGATGGTGCCGAAGTGATCGCGGTACATCTTGAACAGGAGGCCCGTCGGATTCAAGACAGCCTCCGTCCTGGTCTGACTCATCATGGCTGTGGCGAAGGTGAAAGCGCCGAGTTGAAAGAGATCCGAATGGCGGAACATTTCGTGAAAGGCCCAGGCATAGGCGGGAACCACCTTGTAAGAGTCCCGTCCCCCACCCATGTAAGCCCATTCGTCAATGGCAATCGGGACCAGCTTCGCCCGGAGTTCGGGAATGCGCTTCAGGTACTCCTGGTAGTGCTCATACTTCACGCGGACTTGCGTCGCGGGCGCGCGCTCCCAGTCGATCAGCGGCTGAGGCCCGATATTGACCTTCTTCTCCAGCTTCAGATCGGTGTGCAGGTCGCTGGAGGAATAGAAGTGCTCGCTGAGCATGTCGATGTTGTCCAGGCAGTGGGCGAGCATGTGACCGCTCCAGTCCGCCGTAGAGAGATAATCCGGGACAAACTTGCCGCCGATGCGTTTGGACTGATTGGCTCCTGTCATGACATCGGGCATGGCGCCGCCGGCAATCAGCGTGATCGATGGGTCCACCTTCCGCATGGCCTTGGCGAACATGTCGTGCTTCAGCTCGTATTGCTCGATCGACATGGCTCCCATCTGGTAGTCGCCCCAGGGCTCGTTGCCGATGCCCCACAACTTCACGTGATAGGGCTGCGGGTGACCGTTCGCAGCGCGCCATTTTCCCATCGGCGTGGTGATGGCGCCGTTGGCGTATTCCACCAGTTCTCTTGCGCTCCAGGCGTCGCCAAATCCGGCGTTGACCGTGATGTAGGGATCCACGCCGAGCAGGTGGCAGAGCGTGAGGAACTCATCGGTGCCCACATCGTTCGGCTGAACGGCGTGCCAAACCGGATCGTAGATGGACGGGCGCTTGTCCGGATCGCCGATCGCATTACGCCACTCGTACGCGGACACGAAGTTGCCACCGGGGAAGCGATAGACGCCGGAGCGCAACTGCTTCAGCGCGGCAATCACTTCCGCGCGAAAGCCCTCGATGTTGTCGGCCGGCATCAGCGAGACCGCTCCGATGTGAAACGAGCCCGTACCGGTTCCAGTGATTTCGAACTGCCCATCGTCGCTGTCGCCTTGGGACAGGAACCTCAGCGGGAACGTCCGGTACGCGAAGCCGAGGGTGCGAATGATCAGCGTCTGACGCTCGCCTGCCTGGCTGCCCCAAGCCAGAGTCACCTTCACGACGGCGCCGGGGCCACCAGCCAGCACGATGCGGCCCGTGTACGCCTTCCCCTTGCGCACGGCAAGACCGGTCTGCCGGACTCCATGCGCCTCGGCGCCGCCGAGCTCGATCAGTGGCGTGTGATCTCCGGTGTACGGGTCTTTCGTATCCATCGTCACTACCCCGTCGCCGCCAACCGGCGTCCAATGGCGGAGCGGCGCGCGACGTCTCCACGCCGGACCGGTGGGCTGCTCGGGCGGTTTCGAGGTCACCGGATAGTAGAACTTCCGGTCCTCCAGCATCTCGGCCCAGATGTTCTCGTTGACGATGTTTCCGCCGTGCTCCAGGAACTGCCCATAGAGATACTTAGAGATCGGGGCGCCGGTCTTCGACGCATCGATCGCGACATTCACCGGAGGCGTCTGCGCTGCGGACACGACCGAGAGAAAGAGCACTGCCAGCAACGCTGCCGGCACCTTCAACGTGGATCTTCTTCTTGCAAATTGCATGATGAATAGCTCCATAGCAGAATCCCGTCACTAGGAGTCGAGGGCGTCTACTAGCCCTTGTCATGGCTCCAGCGAGACGACCGTCACCGACTTTGGCTCAACCGTCAGCGCCAGCCTGCCGGACTTCACGCTTGCGGAGACGGGCTTCGGCACAACCGTGTTGGGCGCTTGAAATGTGTTCACGCTGTCAACGGCAGACGCAGTCAGCGTCTCTCCCTTCACCGACTTGACCGTCATGCCGGCGATCTCCGCATCGATTTCGACCGGCTTTTCGGGATCGATGTTCGTGATTTCGAGCCAAAGCCTGCCCGACGCGTCCCTGGCAGCCAGAGCGTCCACTCGCGGCAGGCTGATGCTGCCCTCGATATACGTGCCGGCGTCAAAGGCGACCGGAACAAACGTCGCGTCCTGGAATGGCAGATACATCTTGTAGATGTAGTAGGTCGGAGTGAGAACCATCTTCTCCTTGTCCGTCAGGATCATCGATTGCAGCACGTTGATCATCTGTGCGATGTTCGCCATGCGCACGCGGTCGGCATGCCGCGCGAAGATGTTCAGGTTGAGCGATGCCACAATCGCATCTCGCAGGCTGTTCTGCTGAACCAGGAAGCTCGGATTTGTGCCGGGCAGCGGCGCATGCCATGCGCCCCATTCGTCCACCACCAGCGCGACCTTCTTCTGTGGGTCGTACTTGTCCATGACGGTCTCCTGCTTGCGCAGGAACTCATCCATGAACAACGTGGACTTCAGCGTCTTGCCGTAGTCGTCAACGCCGAAACCTGTCGAAGGCGTCGAGGGTGGCCATCCGTTCGGCACCGTATACCAGTGCAGCGATAGGCCGTCGATATTCCAGCTCCAGTCATGATGCTGCCAAGCCTTCATGATAACCTCGGTCCACTCAGTCTCGGGAAAGCCCGGGCCCACGGCAATCTTCAACATCTGGTTGGTGCCCTGCTGGGAAGGATTGTCATTCCTGACGAAGTGGCTATAGATCGTGAGTTCCCCCAGATAGTGCTCCGCCGTCATGTCGCCGCCGCAGCTCCAACTTTCGTTGCCTATACCCATGAAGCCGACCTTGTAAGGTTCGGGGTGACCGTTGGCGGCACGCTCTTTGGCCAGCGCCGTGGGCTGCGCGGCGGTCATGTACTCCAGCCATTCGGCCGCTTCCTGCGGAGTTCCCGATCCGACGTTGACCGAGACGTAGGCCTGGCTGCCAATCTGCTGGAGAAAATCCATGAATTCGTCGGTGCCGAAGCTATTGGTGTCGATCACGCCGCCCCATGTGGAGTTGAGCGTTGCCGGCCGCTGCCCGGCTGGGCCGACTCCTTTGCGCCAATGGTACTCGTCGGCAAAGCAGCCGCCTGGCCAGCGGACATTGGGCACCTGCAACGCTCGAAGGGCAGCAACAACGTCATTGCGGATCCCACGCGTGTTCGGAATCGGGGAATCCGGGCCGACCCAGATGCCCTCGGAAAGGCCATGTCCGAGATTCTCCGCGAACTGGCCAAAGAGGTTGCGGTCGATCTTCGCTCCAGCCTTGGATGCATCGATGGACAAGTGCGTGGTCTCCGCGGCCTTGACCGTAGCAGGCAAAGCCGTAGCGATGAGACCCAGACCGAGAAGAAGCGTACGCATCACGAGTTCCTCCTTGGAACAAGAGCGGCGCCTGGAATGCCGATTTGAACGGTCGAAAGAAGACTTGGTACACTCCGGCCGCGTAATACAACCACCCGCTTTTGAGTCCGCTCCTGGAACTCTTGACTATAGCGACTAGACACAAGATTCGGCAAGACAAGATTCCACGATGCCAGAAAACTCTTCGAAGCCCTAACTCTATTCACCGCATCTGCGCGAATCACTGTGGTTTAATGAGGAGAAACGTGCGAACAACCGGCTTCCGAGGTCCAACTGCGATCATTGCTTTCTTGTGTGTGGGCGGGCTGTGGTCCCAAAGTTCCGAGCACCCCCCGTATTTGAACCCCGCGCTGCCCGCGGAACAACGCGCTGCGGATCTTGTTCACCGCATGACCGTGGAAGAAAAGGTCTCGCAACTCGTGAATCAGTCGCGCGCGGTGCCTCGGCTCAAGGTGCCGGATTATGACTGGTGGAGCGAGGCCCTGCATGGCGTAGCAAGGAACGGGACCACCGAGTTTCCGGAACCGATCGGTCTGGCCGCAACCTTCGATCCGGATTCCATTCACCGCATGGCGGCGGCCATCGGGATCGAAGGAAGAATCAAGCACGTCCAGGCGATGCGCGAAGGGCATAGCAATGTTTTCGAGGGCCTGGACTTTTGGGCGCCGAACATCAACATCTTTCGCGACCCTCGCTGGGGACGCGGACAGGAGACCTACGGCGAAGATCCCTTCCTGTCGGCTCGCATGGGCGTCGCGTTTGTCACGGGCTTGCAGGGGGACGATCCGAATTACTATCGGGCCATTTCGACTCCGAAACATTTCGCGGTGCACAGCGGACCCGAGCCGACGCGTCATACGGCGGACGTGAAAGTGGGCAAGCATGACGAATTGGACACCTACCTGCCGGCGTTCCGCGCGGCCGTAACCGAGGGCAAGGCCGGTTCCGTGATGTGCGCCTACAACAGCATCAATGGGCAGCCCGCCTGTGCCAACGAGTTCCTGCTGCAGGACCAGTTGCGGGGCAAGTGGAGTTTTCAGGGCTATGTAGTCTCCGATTGCGATGCCGTCGTCAACATTTACCGGGATCATCGTTTCACGAAGACTCAACCCGAAGCTTCCGCATTGGCCATTCAGCGCGGCATGGACAACGAGTGCATCGATTTCGCAAAGGTAGAAGACGACCACGATTACAAAGCGTACTTCGATGCCTATAAGCAAGGCATTTTGAAGGAGAGCGAGATCGATACGGCATTGATCCGGCTGTTCACCGCGCGGATGAAACTGGGAATGTTCGACCCGCCCGAGCTGGTGCCATATTCGAAGATCGATGAGAAACGGCTTGATAGCGTTGATCATCGCGCACTGGCGCACACTCTTGCCAACGAGTCCATGGTGCTGCTCAAGAATGACGGCACTCTGCCGTTGAAGCGGGGTGCCATCAAGATCGCCGTGGTGGGGCCTTTGGCGGACCAGACGAGGTATCTGCTCGGCAACTACAACGGAACTCCGACACATACTGTATCTGTGCTGGAAGGACTCAAGGCGGAGTTCCCTGAAGCGGAGGTCGCGTTCGTCCCCGGAACGCATTTTTTGCGGACCGAGGGGGATACAGTTCCGGCGGCCGCACTGACCACGCCGGAGGGACAGCCGGGTCTGACTGTTCAGTTCTCTACTGGAGATGGGCTCCAGGGCAAGGGCACCGTGCTGGCGACGCGCCGGGTGAGCAACGTCGATTTGCAGTCGGGGGACATTCCTCAAGAGGCCTCGGCCAGATATCCGCTGTCGGTCGAATGGAACGGTTTTCTTACCGCAAACGAGACCGGCGAGTACAGTCTTGGTCTAAGGGGCAGAGGCGATTTCGCAATGGTCCTGATCGGCGGTAAACCACTCGCGATGCAATACCTGGACAGTGAGCACTCGCAGGCAAAGACCGGGCATGTTCACCTGGAGCAAGGGAAGAAAGTGGCTGTTAAGGTCACCTACCGGTCGTCGAAAGCCGGTCCTGTCGAGGCCCAATTGATCTGGTCCAGGTACGATCCCAGACCCAGCCCTGAGGCGGCCGCTGTGGCGAAGAACGCAGACGTCGTCGTTGCGGTTCTCGGTATTACCGGCGAACTCGAAGGGGAGGAGATGCCGGTCAATGAGGACGGATTCAAGGGCGGCGACCGCACTAGCATTGATCTTCCGAAACCGGAAGAGGAATTGCTGGAAGCCGTGACGGCGACAGGAAAGCCCGTGATCCTGGTGCTGGCGAATGGAAGCGCGCTTGCGGTGAACTGGGCCAATCAACACGTGAACGCGATTCTCGACTCCTGGTACGCGGGAGAGGAGGGTGGTGCAGCTATCGCCGAAACTCTCTCCGGGAAGAATGATCCCGCTGGCCGTCTGCCGGTAACGTTCTACACGGGTGTGGATCAGTTGCCGGGCTTCGAAGACTATTCCATGCAGAGTCGCACCTATCGCTATTTCCGCGGCACGCCCCTGTATCCGTTTGGCTATGGATTGAGCTACACAACTTTTTCTTACACTAATCTGACGCTCCCGAAGGCTGCCATTAGCGCAGGTGACCCACTTACGGCAGAAGTGACGGTTACGAATACGGGAAAGCGCGTGGGCCAGGAAGTAGCGCAGCTTTACCTCAGCTTCCCGAGTGTGCCTGGAGCTCCGTTGCGAGCCCTGCGCGGCTTCAAGCGCGTGTCCCTGAAGCCAGGTGAATCGCAGAGGGTGCGCTTCGAGCTTAAGGATCGTGATCTGATTATGGTGAGCGAAGCGGGTGAACCGATCATTCCGGAAGGCGCCTATGCGGTGTCGATTGGTGGGGGGCAACCGAACACGGGGGCACCGACAGTGACTGGGAACTTCCGCGTGATGGGTACGAAAACACTACCTGAGTAGAATCGCCAGCTCGTTCTAACTCCGAAAGGGTGTTGCGTCCGTGCCAACGATGGCCAGGACCGAAGCCGGGTAATGGCTCGAAGTCGAACCTATCTGGTTCTAGAAGGTCGGGACGTCGGGACCGTTTGTATCGATGGAAAACTCTGAGGCGTTGCTACTCCGCCGGGGCAGGACGGCTGGGAAGACAAAATGTAATCGCGAGCCGCGCGTACCACGCGTCGAGGACCATGCCTCAGCGTCACCAGGTAGCGCTTGTTTTTTCCACTACTACTCGACTTGGTGGACGCGCCGGCGATAACATTGACGGGATTTCGAGCAGCGTCGAGTTCCGTCCCGAGATTCGCCCGCGCGGAAGCGCACAAAGCTGGACGACCGATCAGCGGCACTCGTTTTCGCCAACTAACAGAAGGCCTTGGGTTGGCTGCAGACACCGAATCCCTCCCTTAGCGGCCGCACACCGCTGGAGGCCACCGCCACAGAAGAGGGCTTCCAGGAAGCAGACGAAGTCCTGACACGAATTGAATTCGGTATCCTTGGCTGATGCGGGCATTCATGAGCGAAAACCGCTCGCTTGCGGTGCTCGAAGTTCTTGTGCACTTGTCCGGTACGCTGCCCGATAAATACCTTCTCGGCGCAGCCGACATTCCAGAGGACGTGGCCATCGAGAGAATTGCTGACAAGGATTTGCCGGAGGGATGGTCGGCATTAGGCCCTCGCGAGCAGGTTGCGACCAGACTTCTTGGAGACGCCTGGGTTGCGCGGCAGCGATCGGCAGTTTTGTCCGTGCCTTCCGGTAATCCTTGGCGAGCGGAACTACGTTCTGAATCCCGCGCACTCGGACTTTGCGCGAATCGAGTTTGCCCAACCTGAGACATTTCGGTTCGATCTGCGGCTGATCTCGCGGGAGCCGCCGTTGACCGACAAAGAGGCCCGCCGCGAGCTCGTCGAGCTTGACTCAGACTTGATTTCAGCCGTATCGCAAGGGGCCCCAACAATCTCGATCGCTGCGGACGTTTCCGCACCAAATCCATCCGAAGATTTCCTGAGGATGAAGATCTCCGTTTGACGCGATCGCGGTCCGCACATTGCCGGCGCACATTGTCCCTGGCCAAAAGCGCCTGCGCCGAGCGTTCCAAGAGTCTGCCGCCTGACCACCAGTCGGTTTTTGACGATTCCCTTCGACGATCTCAGCCGCACTCAACATTATGTTAATGACATCAAAACAAATACCCTTTCCAGGACGATATGATTCTGATGTGGGTTGGTTTTTTGCTCAGTTTGGCTGAGTTGGCACACATCGGCCCGTAGAGGGTGAACGAGGCGAACCATCAAGATCTCTGTAAACTACTGATTTACTGTGTCTTATTGTGGTGAGCGCGGTAGGAATCGAACCTACAACCTAGTGATTAAGAGTCACTTGCTCTGCCAATTGAGCTACGCGCCCGCGATTCAAGAAAATAGCTTTCGGGAGGCTCGAGGCGAACTCAAGCGGAATCCCGAACCCGATTATAGCACTGGATCTGGTTCGTCTTGCTATTCCGTTTCCGGGCTGGCCGGCATGTTCTCAAACAGGCCAACGACAAGCTCTCCGCCCCAGCGTGACATTTCCGCAGCCAGACGGGAACCGGAGTCCGCTGTCTGGATTCTAAGTTGCCATAGGATGGCAACATGACGACTCGAACGCTGCTGCGAAATACTGTTTCGACTGCCGCACTGTGCGCTGGCTTCACACTGGTCGCTATTGCGGCAGATCCGGCACTGACGATCTATAACCAGGATTTCGCCGTGGTCCGCGAAACCCTGCCCTTGGACCTGAACGCCGGCGCGAATACGGTCCGCTTTTCCGGCGCCACCGCGCACCTGGAGCCCGATTCGGTGATTCTGCGCGATCCCAGCGGAA
>Ga0187887_10002335_pt1 | contig 15314 bp, 17 predicted proteins | sample June2016WEW_7_10_FD_132977 | JGI IMG/M metagenome (GOLD analysis project Ga0187887, IMG submission 132977) | Peatland microbial communities from SPRUCE experiment site at the Marcell Experimental Forest, Minnesota, USA - June2016WEW_7_10 | ecosystem: Environmental > Terrestrial > Soil >...
ACGACTCGAATCGCGCCTTGCAAATGCACGCCCCGGCAAGGTAAAACAATCACGTCTTCGGCCTATCCCGTTGGCCGGTTTTGAAGTGATAACGTATGGCCGGTTTTAAGGTGATTACCGAGGGATATGGCTGCTGTTGGAAGTCGTGATATTCCAGACTGCTTTTGCCAGCGTCCGGGAATCGGAATACCGCGCGACGACCATATCCTGGATTGCGGCTGCTGTTCTGGCAGGTGGCGGCGTCTTCGGCTGGCTGCGTCGGGGACAATATGGCAGGCCAGACAAGTTGAGCAAGCAACTCTAAGGCGCAACCTCATTGGTTGAAGGTAATAACGATCGACAACACTTCAAATGAATCGCGACCGGCTTTCTCCCATGCTGGTCACGTAGACTCCCGGCTGGTCTTGAAGCGGGCACGAAAACTCGCATGCCCCGCAGCCCACGCAGCGGCTGGTGTCGATGTGCGGCTGCTTCAACGCAAATGCCTTACCCTCCGCGTCGACTACTTCGGCCGCCTGAACATAGATGGCCTTGGGCACCACTGGGCACCACTCCAAACACACGACGCATTCAGTGGCTTTGGCCCACGGCAGGCAAAGTCCCTGGTCATAAACTGCCGTCCCTATACGCATCGGCGGGGAAGCCTCATTGCTTCCAGCCTCCCAACTCTTCTTTTGTGGCGTCAATTCCCGAATCGCACCGGTGGGACAGACCTCAGAACACAGCACACAGCTTGGCTCGCAATAGCCGATCTGTGGCGTAACGAGCGGGCTCCATAGACCCTCAAGCCCTGCCTCGGTGACTGCCGGATGTAGTGCATTGTTCGGGCACTCTCTCATGCACTCCCCGCAACGGATGCACCGCGCGAGAAAGTCAGTCTCATCCTTTGCTCCGGGTGGTCGTATCAGCCTGTCGTTGCGTCCTTTGCCCAGCCCGGTTTGCGCACGGAGCAAGGGCACGGCGGCGAGACCGGTCACTACCGCGGCCAATGTTTTCCGGCGGCTCAGGCTTGTTCCCACAACCTCCGGCGTCGTTTGGAAGTTGCGCGAGAAGCGAAACTCAAGGCTTCCGTGGGGGCAGGCCTCTACGCAGTTCAAGCAAAGGTGACACTCTGTCTTGTGCCATGGCGCCCCGCCGATTGGATCGTCGCCACCCTGGCAGTCGATCTCGCAGCGGCTGCACTTGTTGCAGGTTGCGGCATCCTTGTGCAACCCCAGAATCGACCACCGCGATGCAACTCCCAGCAGCGTACCCAGCGGACACAGCGCCCGGCACCAGAAACGCGTGATGCGCAGATTCATCAGGAGCAGAGCGAGAAAGCCCGCGCACACCATAAGGCTCGGCCAGTAGTGAGGCTGGTAGACAACGTAATACTTTTTGCTGGCCGCCGCCGGCAGAACAGACACACCCGTCGATCGCACAAACAAGCTGAAGGGATCGATCCAACCGACAACGTTGCTACGCCAAAGTGCCGCAATCAGTCCGGCGATCAACAGGAAATACTTCGTCGTGTGCCACGTTTTGTAGCGATTGGCCGCAATCCGTATCTTGCGCCCCTTGGACTCTGAACGGAGGTTACCCAGGAAGTGATTCAGGCTGCCCATGGGACAGATCCAGCCACAGAAAAAGCGCCCCAGAAACAAGGTAGGAATTAGGATGATCAGAGACCACGCCAGCCCACGATAGAGAGCGTGGTCTGCCAGCAGATTGACCAGGGCAGCCAGCGGATCCACCTTGAAGAAGAGATTGACCGGAATCGCCGGTGGTCGATCGGCGCCTAAAGAGACGAACAGCTTTGTGCGTAGCAGCAAAGCGACAAATGCGATGAAGAACACAATCTGCGATATGCGGCGAAGTCGAGTCGCCAAGGTGCGAACCTCCAAATCCATTTTTTGTGGCAAACCCACCGCCGCGACCAAGAACTCTTCGGCAGGTTAGTTGCCGAGTGCGGATCGCCTCCGCTGCGTTTGCTCGATGAAAATCAGGACCAAGATAGTGCTGCGGACATGCATTGTCATCGCCCATCCGATGGAGATGGGCGTCAAATTCAGAGCGGCGCTGTGCTCGAAGTGGATTCCGATTGAAGAGGCAACGCTGGACCAGTAGATGGACTTGGCCGAGGTGAAACTTACCCTTCAGTTCTTCGCAGTCCTTTGAGCAGGCGAAGGAAATGTGAGCCTCCTGATAGTTGCCTCGAGTTTTGCGAAATCGTCCGGGGCGCCCCCCGAATAACTGGCGACAATCCTGCCTCGCTTGTCAACAACGATCGTTGAAGGAAACTGCTCGACCCCAAAGGCGCTCATCGTACTCTCGTCGGTTAACGTCAGCAGCACGTCGGATCCAAAATGCCCATGCTCGGCAAGGAACTTCTGGACAATCTCCTGCTCGTCCAATACGTCGATGTCAAGCACGATGACCCCTTGGGGCTTGTACTTGTCGGTCAATCGGCGCATCGACGGAACCTGAGCAATGCAGGGCGGGCACCAGGATGCCCAAAAATCGAGAACTACCGTATGCCCTCGAAAGCTGCTCAGTCGCACGACATCTCCATGCAGATTCCGGAGCGCAAAATCCGGCGCTACAGGCATAGCGTGAGATGTGGCCTGCCCGGAATTGCATCCCAGACAAAGAACGCACATTACAGATTTGATTACCAGCCTGGTCAGTTGATTCATCGGTGATCCGCTTTCAGGAGAAGAGCGTCGAGTGGATGGTAACTGGATCTGTGCAATGCTGTCTCCATTTTGGCAAAGTCATGTCGGAGAGGCCATGCCGGATCGGTCAATGCGTCCCTGGCATGACGCACGACGGCCCGTGCGGATTCTGGACGAGTATCCCGGTCAGGTCCGAATCTCCTGCGTTCAGTTGGTCCCACGTCGAAATCCCACCGACTCAAGATCGTGAAAGGAAGCTTGCACTTCATCAATCGTTGCCAGACGATTCAGCTTGAGACATTTTTGAACCGCGGCAAACTGCTCCGCAAGGATCACGCATCCCGATATCTGGACGATCCAACGCCTGCATTGCCGCCAGGTTCCGAATCCCTCATAGGCATATCCGGTACCCGTCTTCTCGACAAGGATCACTCGCACCGTCAGTTCACTCGCTGGACCTTTCATCCTTATGAAATGGGCCCGGAACGACGTTCGGATCGTAGGAAGGGATGTATTGATGGCACAAGCCCAAGCTTTTTGCCGGTTAGGTTTTCTTGTTTCAGCGAACCATCCCGCTTCCCGGATTCACTCCACGTGAGCTGCCAAGACAACCGAGCAGCGGCTATTCGGATCGGTCATATTTGGGTGAACGAATCAAATCCAGGTGCAGAGCGCTTCTCTGATTTGAAGAAACCATTGTTTGTGGAGAAGGCCTGTAGGTTCGAAGGCCTCGAATGTTTGTGACCGGTTGCAAGTTGCTTACCGGTCATTGCGCCTCTGCCATAGAAGCATCGCACGCATGAGGTCTGGAGTCTTCCGCTGATCGGATGGTTTAGACGTCAATCAGAAGGTGGAGTTGTGACAGATGAGCGCGATGCTTTCAGTCATACCGGGCGTTTCGCTGAAGAACCCCCGACTCGGCCCGGTCTCGCGGGTTTTGGCCGCTTCGCCGCCCATCCGTCAGTGATAAATGTGGCGCGATCGTGTCTCCTTGATAGCAAAGGAGACAACATGCTCGAAGATTATGTAAGTGCAAGAATCACGCGGAAACGACTCAGAGGAGGTCCTGCCGCCAACCATGTTGATGATTTCTCGGATTGGTTGCATGCCCGAGGGCACAATAAGCGATCACTCTTTCGAATGCTTCAATCCTTTGCCGGGTGGACCGATTGGCTGACAAAGACTGGAAGAACTGCTGAAGATTTTGCGGAAGGACTACAAGAATGTGCAAAGCAATTCAAGTCAGATCCGCATGTCCCGTATGAACGCGGCCCCAGGCGCGAATCACTCAGTGTTGCCCGGCATTTCCTTCGGTTTCTAGGGGAACGGGGCCTTCTCGCACAAATCACCGGCGCTGATTCTCACGCCTGCTCCGCTCCGATGCTCCAAGAGTTCTATTCATGGATGCTGGAGCAAAGGGGCGTGACGCAGGTGACCTTGGATGTTTATCGCAGAGTTCTGGAGGAGTTCATCGCAACTGTTGGTAGCGATCCACATACTTACAGTCCTCCTGGGTTGCGTGAGTTTGTTCTGACCCGAGGGGCACGCCACGGCTCCTCATCCGCGAAGCTCGGAGCCACTGCCGTGCGAAGCTATCTTCGGTTCCTCGGGGCAACAGGGCGATGCAAGAGTGGGTTGGAGTACGCCCTGCCTGCTTATGCTTCGCGAAAACTATCGTCAATACCAAAGTATCTCGCGTCCGAGGACGTAGATCGAGTCATTGCTTCATGTTCGACCGACGGGATGGGCCTGCGGGACAAAGCCATAATCTTGCTCCTTGCCCGCCTAGGGCTGCGTTCAGGTGACGTTGTCAAGCTGCGATTGATTGATGTTGACTGGACAAACGGGACGATCAAAGTCTGCGGCAAAGGCCGGCGTCACGATCTTCTGCCCCTGCCGCAGGAGGTGGGAACGGCAGTCTCGCGGTATCTCCAGAAGAGTCGTCCTGCATCCCGTGCGCCAGAGATGTTCGTTACCGTCCTGCCCCCATTCAGGAGGCTAAGCTATCAAAGAGTGGGTGGGATCGTTCGGGGAGCATTGGAGCGTGCCGGAGTGAGTTCGCCTGTCCGCGGAGCTCATGTTCTCCGGCATTCAGCCGCAACAACGATGCTGCGACAAGGTGCGTCTCTTGCCAGCATCGGCTCTGTTCTTCGCCATCGTTCGCCTCAAACAACTGCCCGGTATGCCAAAGTGGATATCGGCATGCTGTCCACCGTCACCCAGCCGTGGCCGGGGGTGGCGTCATGCTAATGAGTTCGGTCAAACGATATGTCGCACTCCGCAGGAAACTCGGTTATGGCCTTCTGCAGACAGACCGGCTGCTCACCGCGTATGCCGAATTTGCGAAGTGCCAGGGCGATACTCACATCAGGGTATCCACAGCTGTAGCATGGGCCACCGCAGCCTCTACCCCAGGCACGAGGTACGTGCGCCTCAACGCGGTCACGCTGCTTGCTCGTTTCCTGCACGCGGAGGATGCAGGACATGAGATCCCTCCGTCTCACCTTTTTCCACCTCCGCAGGGCCGACTAATGCCCTACATCTTTTCTTCGGAAGAGCTAAGAAGAATTGTCGCGGCGACAGAAAAGCTTCCTAGAACTTACTCTCTTCATCGCGCAGCGTATGCAACACTCTTCGGGCTGATCGCCTCTACAGGGTTGCGCATATCGGAAGCCCTCAACATACGCCTGAGTGATGTGCAGCCAGACGGTGTGCTTCTCATTCGCCGGGGCAAGGGCGGCAAAAGTCGCTTGATTCCTTTGCATTCCACGGTTAAAGACGCCTTGAACGCATATCTTGCCTCCCGCGTTGCCATTCCAGCGGTAGATGATCATTTGTTCCTTTCTTCGAGGATGCGCGGTATCAGCTCGAAGATGGCAGAATACACATTTCGCCGATTGACTCTGCATGCTGGGATCACTCAAACGGGGACACGCCTGTGTCGAATTCATGATATGCGACACACATTCGCAACCCGATCTTTGGAAAAGTGCCCGACGCGACGCGAAGATGTTGCTGCTCATTTTGTGGCACTGGCAACGTACCTTGGGCATGCGGATATCACCCATACCTACTGGTATCTCGAGGCAACTCCAGAACTGATGACAGATATCGCTGCGTCCGCCGAGGCTCTGGTTGGCAAGGAGGTCGCATGACACCCATCGCGCCCCTCATCACCGCCTTTCTCCGAGAGCACATGCCAATCGAGCGTGGCTACAGTCCGAATACCTGCGAAACGTATGCTCACGCATTCCGACTACTGTTCGAATTTGCAGCTGGACGTCTGGGGACGAGACCTTCTCAATTGTGCGTAGAACACATCACTGCTGCACTGGTACTCGACTTCCTGCGACATATCGAGAAGGCTCGCTCAAACACCCCCGTCACCCGCAACTCCCGTCTGGCAGCAGTCAAGGCTTTTATGCGGTACGTCGAATTGCGTGTACCTTCTTCACTCGAACAGGTACATCAGATTCGCGCGATCCCAACGAAACGGCATGACCAAGCCCTGGTTCAACACCTCACGATGAAGCAAATGCGGGCGATCCTGGAGGCTCCAAACCTCGCGACCCGTTTAGGAATCCGAGACAGAGCGATGCTGCATCTTTGCTTCGCTTGCGGTCTTCGAGTGTCTGAGTTGGTGGAACTGCCACTTGAAGGGCTTTCCTTGCGTCATCCTCCAAGCATCAGGGTGTGCGGAAAAGGCAGGAGGGAGCGATGCCTCCCGCTGTGGAAGGAAACTGCCACCGATCTGCGAGCGTGGCTCGCTGTCCGTGGTCCCATCCGCTCTTCCGAACTGTTTGTGAATGCTGCTGGAGATCCCATGACGCGGGCGGGCTTCGAATATGTCCTGGAGAAGCACGTCCGGGTCGCGGCGGGGAAGCTTCCCGACCTCAAGGGGCGTTCTGTCTCGCCACACCAACTCAGGCACAGTTGCGCTCTGATTATGCTTCAAGCCACTCGCGATATTCGAAAGGTTGCACTCTGGTTGGGCCACAGCGATATGCGCACGACCGAGATTTACCTTCGTGTCGATCCATCCGAAAAACTTGAGGCGATGGAGGCAGTTCTCCCGCCAAGCCTGCGTCGCGGGCGATTCAAGGCTCCTGACGCGCTGATCGCATCTCTCCAAGGGGCACCGTAGGCGCCACATTGCGCCGAACAGCGAAAATATCGACCATGCTGCGGGCTCCCCGCCCGCCGCATGGGATTATGCAGAGCGGTGGGGTTTCTGAGCAATGCATCTACGCGGTATTCGCGAAGAAACTCCACATAATCACGCCCTCCACATAATGCGCATTATGCAGTGCACCGCATAACGCCCACTACGACGCCGCCGGTTTCTAAGAAACGTGGTTCACGTCCGATGTCGACCGGCTGCGCTTTCTGCGCCACACCCTGGATTGGCCATGCTGGGGCGACGCAGAGCACACATTCTGCGATGTCGAGCGCGCCATCCAGCAAGAGATTCGTAAGCGCAACTATCTCGCTCGCTATGAGCTGCGCGCCGCCGAAGCCATGCGCTCCCGTGAGATGGAGACGCTCAAGCGTCTTGAGGCGAAGTATCGAACGGTTGCCAACCGTCGGTCAGATGAGGAATCCGAACCGCCGGTCCCATCAGTAGCCACACAGGAAGCGGCAAGGGCGAAAATGCCCGTGCAAGCCAGCCTGTTCTGACCACGACATTGGTTCACTTCAAATCCTCGACAAGGAGATGAAACTGCAATGGCCAGTCTCAAAGCAGAAGTCTTGTTGCGTGAATTCAATTACAACGGTGTTCGCATTCCCGATCCGGCGCCGCAGATGAGCGTCGAGCAGGTCCGTGATTTGCTCACGCCCACCTACCCCGAGATCGCAACCGCGACCCTCACCGGCCCGGAAGACACTGGAACCACGCTGCGCTACACCTTCAGCCGCGCCATCGGATCGAAGGGGTGAGCCGTGCCCGCGTCCGCGATGTCGCAAGAAGAGCTGGAGGACATATTCCTCAAGAAGGCCGCGGAACCGCCCCCAGAAGCCAATCTTATCCTGGCGAGGCACCTTCAATGCAGAGAATCCTGCGCTCTCGCACAAGCCGTCTCAGAGGCCATCCGGCAGTATGTGGCGGCGGGCAGTTGCCGGCTCCCGACGCCGCCGGAGCTGCTTCTGCCTCTGGGATAGCTACACTGGCGCCAGCCTTTAGCCTGGCATTGCCGTCGCTCGCCGGTGTTCGCGCCGAGTATAGCCACGAGGTCAATGCCGAACTGGTCTACGAACTCTGCGCTGCTCTGGTGCGCAAGGGGCTTGGCACCGCGGAGACCTGGAAGAAGTCCGGCGGCAACGCGCTTGCATTTGCACAGCACGCCATGTTGAGCGGCATTGGCGCGGAGCGCGGCGATCTGCTGCAATGCAATGTCGAGTATCACCTTGAAGTGAGCGATCAACTCGGCCGCACCACGAGCGATGCCGCGCTCGAAAGCGGGCAACTCGTCGTAACCGTCGAGTGCGACGGATCGGGCTTCCTGAAACTCGGGCCGGCGCTCGATGCGCTGGAGGCGGAAGGGGAGGGGCTGGGCGCGGCGTTCTATTGGGCACTGACTTTGGCGCTCTACCGCGTGATGCGGATCTACAACCACGACGATGCGCTCATGTACGAAGAGCGGATGCGCGATTATGCCGCAGAAGACAAGGAAGAGAACCGCGGCCCGTACGAGTTCCCCGAAGTCGAAAAGGCTCTGCCGGAGTACATCCGGAAGACGCTCAAGCGCGAATGCCCTGACTGGAGACGGCGCGACCGCGCTCTGATGCGCAGGTTTCGCAACGGCAAATTCAGTTCGTGGTTCGAGAAATTGCGGCGCATCCAGCGACTTTCCAGGCTTCCACTCAAGCAGTCGCGGGAGTACCTCGAACTTGGTTACTACGACGAGCCACCACTGCCGTCCCTGCTTGTCACCTTCAAAGAGCACGACGCCATCACGGCCTGCTTCGACGAAGAAGGCCAATACATGATGGAAGGCACGGCCGAGCCGACTCTGTGCGTTGTCTTCTCGCCGCGGAAGCCGGAGGAAGTTCGGCGCGCGCTGCGAATTCTCGATCGCTTCATCGCGCTCAATTGCGAACTCTTCCAGTTGGTTGAGGAGATTCAGGAATGGGAGAAATGCCTTGCAGGTGCATCTGTCGATAGGGGAGAACCATCGCTTTGAGCTGAGTGAGGCGCTGCTGGTCTACCGCGACCGGCAGAGCAGCTTCATCACTTGCCACGATGTGACCGCCCGCAATGACGCGCCGCCAACTCTTGGCCCGGCGCAGCCTCTTACCGTGGCATTCATCGAGTCACTGGTGCGCTCCCTCAGCGGCGGCGTCCAGGCCGAGGTTATGCCGGCGAGCGTTCTTGCCAAGGCGGACCGCATGATCGTCTGGTGGACGCCGGCCGAGCGCCGCCAAATGTTCTATGAGAACTCCGAGGGAAAGGCCGCCGAGCTGAACGGCCGCATCTTCCCTCAACCTCCTCTGGTCTGGAGGGTCTCGAATGGAGAACTCAACATTCGGGCGCTCACCGAGAACAGGCGGCCGGAGGGAACGACAAAGCTCGCCGTCGCGCCCTTCTGGAATCTCTCGGACGACGGGCGCGTCTGCACGGGCACGATGCGCCGCCCGGACGGCACTTCGGTGGCGGCAATTCCAGCCTGGGAACGCGGCTTCTACGAGAGCGCCTTCACCCACGCAAACGTTGGCCGTCTCACGCGCCACGAGGGCGGATTCGACGGGCTATGGAGCGGCCTTGCAGGAAAACGCAAGCGATTTCCACTGGAAACGCTCATCGTTCTGCCGCAGACGCTCGCGCAGTTCGTGCGCGGAGAGAGAGGCTGATATGCGCATCGAGCACACGCTTCCAAGCGATCTGCAGAGGCAGAGGGCGGTGCGCGTCCTGGTCGTAGGAGCGGGCGGGACCGGCAGCGCCATTGTCATGGGCCTTCCGTATCTCGATCAGGCGATGAGGGTCTGGGGGCGTTCATCTGGCCTCGAAGTGGTCATGATGGACGCCGACACGGTCTCGGAGACCAACTGCGTGCGCCAGCCATTTTCGACCTCCGACATTGGGCAGAACAAGGCAACCGTCCTCATCAATCGCATCAACCTGTTCTGGGGAACGAGATGGCGGGCCGAGCCCTCTAATTTCGATGAACGGACACTCGATCGGATCAACGACACATCCCTCGATGTACTGATCGGCTGCGTGGACACGCGCGCGGCGCGGAGCATTATTGCGCGGGCGTTGACCAAAGCACGATGCCGCGCCGCATATTGGCTCGATCTCGGCAACAACGCTTCGAGCGGCCAGTTCATTCTTGGCCAGCCACTGAATGCGCGCAATCGTCGGAAGGCCGGTAGGCTGCGTACCGTCAGCGAGTTGTATCCAGAGATCGTCGACGCCGAGGCCGGTGAAGACCCACTTCCCAGTTGTTCCGCAGTCGAGGCGTTGGACCGCCAGGAACCCTTCATCAACCAGACACTGGCGTCGAGCGCCCTGGCTATGCTGGCGCGGCTCTTCCGCTACGGAAAGCTCACGCACCACGGCGGCTTTTTCAACGCGCAGTCAGGACTTATGAGTCCATTGCCCGTCGATCCGCAGCTTTGGACCAGGACGAAGAGACGGGGCCGATTCGCGCGAACACCATTCAAGATGAATTGATGCTTCATTCCCGCCCAGGGCGTATGGTTGGAGGATATCGGAGGCTCTCCATGAAGATGACTCTCGACCGCACCCTGGCTCTGGAAACGAAAGCAATGGTCGCGTTGGCCTTTCGCAACGGCCCGATCGAAGCCTTGCATGCGGGAAAGCCATGCGCTGTGTGCAGCGGCGATCCGAACTTCTCACGCATCTCCGATGGGGAGATGAAGGCCATCATGAAATCGGCCGTCGATACGCTCTACCGCCTTCTTTGGCAGCGAGAAAACGATCCAGCGGCCTATCTCGAAAACCTGGCGCTGGGCCAGCGTTACACCATGCACTGGGATGATCCAGAACTCAAGAAGCCCAGGAGAAAAGGGCCGTCAACCTGGAATCACAATCCATGAGGAGAAATATCGATGTTCAAGGAACTTCTTCCAGTCCTGCGGGACCGCGCTGTTTTGCTGACGGTCACGCTCGTCGATGCAGATCAGATTCGTGTGAACATTGTGCCGAAGAAGCTCAAAGACGGCGACAATGACGCCCTCACTACCCCGCTCAGCGTGACCGGCACAGCCGAGGACCTTGACGCCGAGTTGTCCGCGACCATCGTAGGCTTTGTCGGCTCCCATCTCCAGATGAAGAATACCCTGGAGAAGGCGAAGGCGGAGATGGATGCGGCCTCCAAGGCTGCACAGGCCGACGCGCGCGCGAAGTCGAAGACAACCACCAGACCTGTTCTGCAGAAGACGGAAACCACACCGTCTACCGCAACCGCCAAGCCTGCCGAACCAGTGAAGCCGGAGCCGCTGAAGCCCGCAGGCCTCTTCGATGTGGCAGCACCAGTGGCTGCGCCAACAGCAACGTCAGTTGAATCGAAGGAGGCTACAGAGTCCTTCGCCCAATTCGCTGAAATCGACGATGACGACGAGCCGGAAGAATTCCAAGAACTCGATGAGGTGGCCTGACGGTCACCTCTCCCCCTTCAGAGGGCTCTCGGATAGCCAGCCACTTGTAAAGTGATTGAGATATTGTCCGGTTATCTAGCTGTTGGCAGCAGGCAAGAACCGAACCTGCCGGAAACTGGAATAACCGGCCCGCGCATGCTGATACGGTGCGCGCGTAAAACTCAATGCAGGGCGCATCACTTTCTTTGTACGCGCGCAGGCGCTCAATTCACCAGCGCGGCTGCCAGACCGCCTCCCACGCCGCAAATTCACTCGGCCTGATCTGGTAGCGAGCAAAATTACCTTCGTGCAGGTTCAAGAGTTCGGCCTCGGCCATCTCCCTGAAGCGCTCGCGCTCGCCTGCCGCAATATTCTCTTTTGCCCAGAGAGCAATGCGGGCGGACGCCGTCCTTCTATCCATGGGTGCGCGCACAATCTCGGAGACAATTTGCCGCAAAGCCGCGCTGTGCTTGAACCGGAACGGATCAGGCTCGCCGAGCGATTGCCTGACGGCGGCGTATTGCGCCGCCGAGCGCCCATAAGCCCAGATGAACACATCCTTCAGAAGATCGACTTGATTCCGTTCATACACACTCAGAACGGCGTCTGTATAGAGGGATTGCGGAACATCGGTGAAGGACAGCGGCGACAAATTGCGCTTGATGAACGGGATATTGGCGGCAAGACGAGAGACACGCTTGTTCACGTCATCGAACGGTTGCAGGTACGGCAACTGCACCATGATGAAGAACGCCTGCTCGAATGGATCGTCGATGGCAGCAGCCGTTGCCAGTATCTGGTTGAAACACTCCTCGATAAGCTGCGGCACTTCGAGCGGGTGAAAGGTAGATCTCGCGATTCCGACTGCAATATGCCTAAGCCGCCCAGCCGCGCCTTCATCCCGCAACAGGTTTTGCGCGAGAATTCCATGCAGATTGAGGATTGTGTAGCGGTTGAAGCCGATCTCATCCGCGGCGCCAACGAGAAACTCGATCGCATTCTTGTGGTTCACGATCATCTGCGCTTCCTGCCGATTGCGGCCTTGCGCTTCTTCCCCGAACTCAATGAGGCGTTTGGTATCGAGCAGCGAATACGTATTTCCCTCAAGGCGGCTTGAGTTCCATGACAAATCGATCAGGAGCCGGCTGAGAACCTGCTTTGCGTACGTGCCTGCGGCCGCTGCCGCAAAATTCGGTTTTCCAATCTCCGCAAGGCGGGCGCGTTCCGTCGGCGAAAGATAAAAGCTTGCATTTGGGCGGTACGAATCGAGGAATTGACGGTTGTAGCCTGCGGGCTTCCGCGCCGCGGGGGGCTGACTGAGGTAACGGCGGATTTGGACGCTAGTTGTAGAAAGAGGCACGACGGCCTCTTCCGCCCCGGCCCGTGCCGCGGGAGAGGCGCCAACCTGCCCCTGCTGCGACTCCGGCAGACAGTATTTGGCCGCGCGGCCCTCACCTTTTTTGACGAGGCGCTCCGCATCGACCAGATACTTGAGCCGGAATTGCAGCGTGCGCGAGGCGGGCTTCGGCGTCAGCGTTTCAGCGATAGCAGCCCGGCTTGCGCCTCCCGGATGGTGCTCGACGGCGCCAAGGATCGCTGCAAGAGCTTCTTCCGGTATGCGTTTGGGCATGGATCGCTCCTTATACTTGCGCGAAGATGCTATACGCGCAGTATACTCCACTTTCGCGCAATAATAAAGGATAAAGAGCAACATTAAATTGCGTTCATAGTGCATAGTTGCGCGCAAAATACGCGCAACTATCACGGAAAAACCCTGCCAGACTTCGAGCCGCTGGAGTCTCGCCGTGCTGGTCCACTGCTCCATCACGCTTGTCGATCGAGATCAGATTCGAGTGAACATTGTGCCGAAGAAGCTTAAAGACGGCGACACTGAAGCACTCACCACCCCGCTCAGCGTGACCGGCACTGCCGATGACCTTGACGCCGAGTTGTCCGCGACCATCGTAGGCTTTGTCGGCTCCCATCTTCAGATGAAGAACACCTTGGAAAAGGCCAAGGCCGAGATGGATGCAGCTTCTAAGTCGGCACAGACAGAAGCTCGTGCGAAGTCGAAAACTGCGACAAGGTCAATACCGGCGAAGACGGAAGTCACTCAGAATGCACCCTCCGCCAAGCCTGTCGAGCCAGTGAAGCCAGCACCGCAGAAGCCTGCAAGCCTCTTCGATATGCCGACACCGGCGACTACTCCCACAACCGCGCCAGCCGAACCGGAAGATGACCCAGGATTTGCAGAAATCGACGATGACGGACCAATCGAAGAGGTCGAAGAACTGGATGACGCGGCCTGACGGCAACAATTCCTCTCTTCAAGAGGGAATCGGATAGCAAGCCGCACGTCCAAAATCTGTGGGAAAATGCCAATAGCGCTCCTATTGAGCGCAATGGACTGTTACCGTCAATTGACTTTTCGACCCTTGCAGGTCCGAAAGTCCGGACCTGGGGCACCCTTTTTGGGTTCTTTCATGTCTTGGCGAGATAGGCCGCCCGCTGCCAGCAAAAGACAACGAATCTCAGGATATGATATATACTAATCGACGTTACTGTGGATGACTGCGGGAAGAGTCTCCGCACGAAGGGGCGCACGATGACTCCGAATATTGCTTCATCAGCCGTGGCTCTGGTGCCGTCTGACACCCAGAAAACGTTGCAGGCCCTGAGAGAAGTTGAAGGACTTCACGGGCCACTATGCTGCTTTGCATCGTCCAAGTTCACGCTTTGCAAGCTCATCGGCCTCGTCCAAACTGGTGCCCATTTAATCGACTTCCTGAATAGTCCCGAGGGCCAGCGACTAAGTACAAGGATGGGCGGACGCGCCGTGCATGTCGCGGCCTGGGGCGACGCCACAGGGCACGAAGACGCCAAGCGTCGCAACTTTAACAATCACGTCATCCCCGTCTTCAAGGCCTGGGCGAAGGGACCGAACGTGGCGGCGTTCCGCTCTGGATCGCTCGATTTCGTTCATGTGCGGAATGCCCCGGTCGCCGCCAACCGCCTTTTGAGTGACAAGATTCCTCTCATGGTTTGCGTGACGGCACCCTGGTCCAACCATCTTGTAGTGGTCGTTCAGGGCGGCGACGGCCAGAACTGGCTGATTGATCCATGGGATAAATCCGATGATGCCAGTGTGGTCTCCCTGGGAACAGGCGAGCTTTTCACTCGCCCAATAAAGGTCAATATCAACGCCGGCGATGGTACTATCGTTCCCGCGCCCCACGTCATGTTTCACGCATACTTTGTACTGAAGGATACGCCGGTACGGTGCGCCCTCAACATCTGAACGCAGTTTGTGGAGCTTTCCAGTGAGCACCTGCCGGTGATCCTCAACTACCAGAAAAACGTCTTTGGTCGGTGATTTTATCCCTTAACGGGTAGAATTACTCGATCTTTAACCTGTAGAAATAATCTCAAACTTATAGAATTCTAAATGGATAAGTTATTTATTTGCTGAAGTATAGCTTATCGGAAACTGATCAAGTATTTAACCTGTCGGCATCGAGCTTTCTTGCAACTAACATTTCCAATTGTTCTGCCAGTGAAGGAATATTTCTATTAGCCAAGGGTTTTTCCTACAGGTTTGGGGAACGCATAACCCGTTTATATTCAATAAATCAATTCTACAAGTTAAGGAAGACCGACAGCGCTCGCGACACACCAGCGGTTTGCAAACATAAACGCTCACTGCGCCAAAATGAATTCTGGATTGTTGCCAAATCTCTAGAAGCTGTTTCATAACCTGATTCGGGATCAAGATAGGTACTTGGCGTTTGAGTTGGCAGCGAGCGATAAAGTGGCAGGAGGAAGCGGATGCCACGTGGCGCTCCGATGCTGACCGATGGACAGTGGGAGAAGATAGAGCCTTTGCTGCCCAGGTTGCGCAAGAGTAAGCGGGGAGGGCGTCCCTGGGCCGATAGCCGACGGGTGCTGGAAGGCATTTTGTGGATAGCCCGCAGTGGGGCAAGGTGGCAGGATCTGCCCGCTGAGTATCCTTCGCCGGCGACCTGCTGGCGGCGATTACACGACTGGGAACAACGCGGAGTTTGG
>Ga0187887_10002336_pt1 | contig 15310 bp, 14 predicted proteins | sample June2016WEW_7_10_FD_132977 | JGI IMG/M metagenome (GOLD analysis project Ga0187887, IMG submission 132977) | Peatland microbial communities from SPRUCE experiment site at the Marcell Experimental Forest, Minnesota, USA - June2016WEW_7_10 | ecosystem: Environmental > Terrestrial > Soil >...
GACAGCGGCATGTATGAAGGCTGGAATGTTCCGATGGATTACGATCCGCTGCTCGCCAAGCTGATCGGCTACGGAACCGACCGCCAACACGCCATCATGCGGCTAGAACGCGCGCTCTACGAATACTTCGTAGCCGGCATCAAGACCAACATTTCACTCTTCCAACGCATCCTGGGAGACGCCGATTTCCAGGCAGGAAAACTCGATACCGGATATCTCGATCGCTTGCTCGCAAAAGCCAACCCCGCGGTAGCGTCATTTGTGCCAAAGCCTGAGATTAAAGGCCTGGAGCGAATCGCCGCCATTGCCGCGGGAATGTTTGCCGTCCTCGACCCGGCTTCGCCCGTCTCCAAAAATGGCGATATCACTAGCACGCCGGCGGCTTCATCGAACTGGAAACAGAAAGGACGCTCGGAAGCGCTGCGCTGAGTTTTCGGCGGCTCGCGGCGTGAGGGAGATTCGTATCAGGGCAGGCATGCCGCAACAGCGTTAAAGGTAAGCGCCTTCAGGCGCTGGATTTCAAAATTTGAATTTCACAACAGGTTCTTAATGCTTTACGAAATCATCGTCGGCGGCAAGCCACATCGTCTGGAGCTTGAAAAAACAGCCGATGGATGGCAGTGCCGCTTGGACGGACAAACGGTTCCCATCGACGCTGTCATCCCGCGCCGCGACGTTCTGTCCCTCTTGGTCGATGGTCACTCGTACGAGATCAAGCGCGAGCAAACCGCCACCGATCTCCACATGTGGGTAGGCAGCACTCGCTTCGCAGTCGAGTTGCACGATCCCCGCTCCCTGCGCTCGCGCCAAAAATCTGCAGCGGACGAAAAGGGCCCGAGAAAGATCGTTGCTCCCATGCCCGGCCGGGTGGTGCGCGTGTTAGTAGCGGAACATTCCGAAGTCGAAGCCGGACAAGGCGTCGTCGTCGTCGAAGCCATGAAAATGCAAAACGAGATCAAGTCGCCAAAAAAAGGAGTGGTCAAGAAAATCTCGACGACCCCCGGCGCAGCCGTGAATCCCGGCGACGTGCTGGCCATTGTGGAATGAAAACATTGGCGCGCGACTGCACGATTGGGCAGGAACCCTCGTGAGATACATCGCCATTTCGTTAGCGCTGTTGGGCCAGTTGGCTCACGCTAGCGGCGGTTGCCCGGTCACCCTGATCAGTGGCACAGGTGATACCGACTCTATCTCAGTCACGTTCAGAAACACCGGCAAGTTGCCGGTTCGGGATCTGGAGTTCAACTGCAAACTGATCGGCGATCGATCCCACAAGACTGAAGCCTTCCCCTGCAACGAACGGAACGGCCTTTTTTTCCCCGGCACCGACTACACGGTCACCTATCCCCACCGCGCCCGCGCAACGGGGCGAGTACGGGTAGCGATTAGAAGCGCCGGCTTCGCCGACGGATATATCTGGAAGCCGCTCCAAGAGGCCTCTTGCCGAGTTCTGAAAATTGCTCCACAGGAAAAGAAGTGATCGAGTTTTCCGCTGCTGGTTCGCTCCATCCCTGGTTCGCTCCATCCCAAGACCCCCAATCCCCCGCAGCCATAGTTCCTACCATAGTACCTACGTCATCTCAAGCCCGACACACCTCCTCGCGTACGATGGAACAAGCGATCGACGTAGATCGCAGATAGCGGCCGAATTGGCAGGAAGATCGTAGAAGCGGAGGTCTCTTCGTGAAGCTGCAACGCATCATAAGCTTTGCAACCCTGGGTATTTCGATCCTTACCCTCGTTCTCGTGTTAAAGCGCCCTGCGCCGGTTGCGCCTCCCGCTGCGCCGGCTGTGGCTGCCGCCAATGCGCAGTCCTTTCAGGAAAAGGTGAACCAACTGGCACAGCCCAAAACGCCCGGACAAGGTGAGACCGAAGTCCGCATGAGTTCCGCGGAATTGTCAGGGGCTCTCGCGGAAGCTGCCGGCCAGTTGCCCGCCACAGCGTCGGCCAGTGCTTCCACCAACTCCGTCTCCGGCTCTTCTTCCGCTACCGCAAGCCCCGTCACAGAGTTTCCCGGCGCGGTTCCCAGTATCAAGGATTATCAAGTCTCCATGGACGGAGACATCGTTCGCGGTCAATTCCTCACCCAGATCGCCGGTAAGGACGTCTACCTCACGCTGGCCGGGCATCTCGGCGCAAAAGACGGCTACGCCACCTTCGATGCTACCGAGGTAAAGATTGGAGATCTCCCGGTGCCCGTAGCACTGGTCAACGACGCGTTGCAGAAAAAACTCGCCGAGCAGCGCGATCAGCTCAAACTCCCCAACAACGTCAAAGACATCAAGGTCGAAAACGGCGAATTGGTATTCGTGGAAAAGTAGGGTTGTGTGGTGGCGGGGCTCGGCCCCGCCAGGACCGGGCGAAGCCCCGCCCCCACATCCAGCAACTCTCTGCTCATGCCCGGCAGAAAATGCACCCCACCTACAAACAAATGCACTTGTAAAGCAAAACTTGCCGCTCTCGCCACACCACGGTTTCTTTCTGACAGAGTTTTCTAATCTCCGTCTAATCGGTTTCTAACCGGCAGCGCTTCCAATCACTGCTATGACCACTTTTCCAATCCCGCCGCCCAACTACGCCGATCACATTCTAGTAGCCAGCCCCAGTATTCGCGTGCGGCAACGCGTTCTCGAAAGTCTACGTTCTCCCGTTCGCCGCTTCGAGCAGGCCACCGGAGGCGCCGAAGCGCTGGTGCATTTGGAGACCGGCCTGTGGCAAGTCCTCTTCCTCGATCGCCGCTTGCCCGATCTCGACGCCGAAGAACTGAGCGCGACCGTCCGACAACGCTTTCCCGGAATCCAGGTCGTACTGCTCGATCCCGAGCTCAATGTTAAAAGCGGCACCGAACCCGTCCAAGACCGGGAAGGGGCGGAAGAATTTCTCCGGCCAGCCGAGCCGAGCGCAGCCGAGGCGACGGAAGCGACAAAGGATAACTTCGAAGAAAATTTGCTTCCCGCGACTTCGTCGATCATGGCTCCCCTGCCCGGAATGATCGGCCAGTCGCGCATCATGCAGCCGGTCTATCGCCTGGCGCGCCTGCTGGCGCCCCGCAACACCACTGTGCTGATCAGCGGCCCGACCGGCTGCGGCAAAGAAGTCCTGGCCCGCGCTATCCATCAATTGAGCCCGCGCGCCGCACGCACTTTCGCGGTCGTCAATTGTGCCGCCATTCCCGAGACCCTGCTTGAAGCCGAGCTTTTCGGATACGCTCGCGGCGCCTTTACCGGAGCCACCCAAACCTATGCCGGAAGAATTCAAGCAGCGCAGGGAGGCACGCTCTTTCTCGACGAAATTGGCGAGATGCCTTTGAGCCTGCAGCCCAAACTGCTGCGGTTTCTGGAGCAGAAAGAACTGCAGCGTCTGGGCAGCGCCGAAGTCGTGCGCGTCGATGCCCGCGTCATCTCTGCCACCAACGCCCACCTCTTGTCCCTCGTCCGCGAGGGAAAATTCCGCGAAGATCTCTACTACCGTCTTTGCGGCTTCCCCATCGAGATCCCGCCGTTGCGCGACCGACTGGAAGACATTGTGCAATTGTCCGCGCATTTTCTCGAGAAATGCGCAGCGCCCCTGCCCGCTCCGCAGCTCTCGCTTCCAGCTCTTCAACTGTTGAAGACCCACCCCTGGGCAGGCAACATTCGCGAATTGCAGAGCGTGATCGAGCGCGCGCTGATCCTCTCCGCTGACCAGGCGGTGATTGGTCCCGAGCACTTGTTGCTGATCGACACCAGGTTCCGTACTTCCTACCAGTAACCAATGCCAACGCGCAGTAGATCGTCTGCAAATGTGCTCGACATAAGTGTGTTCTAAGGCAATTTATGCCGGGCTGGCATCGCCTTTGCAAGTAATTTTCCATGTCGACCATTTTTCCAACTCCACGAGACCCGGCCCGCGATCCCGAGCATCCGCTGGCCCGCGCCTTTGCCTCGTTCACCGAAGCGGCGGGTTCGCTCGAGCGCACCTATGGGCAACTGCAGGGGCAAGTGGCTCATCTCCGCCAGGAACTGGAAGTCACCAATCGCGACCTGGCCACCAGCCTGGAAGAAAACCATCGCATCCGCGAACGGCTGCGCCGCATTCTGGAAGGCTTGCCCTGCGGTGTGCTGGTGATCGAAGACGGAGCCCGGATTTCAACTCTCAATCCCGAAGCGGCGCGCCTGGCTGGCGGAAGTTTTGAAACCGCTGCGGCGCTGCCTGCCGGGTTGCAGGCGGGGCTCGAGCAAGCGCGCCAGACCAACGAAGAGTCCGAGTTGCAACTCCCGCATCAGGTTCCCGGCGACCAACCTCCCGCCTGGGTTGCCATCCGCCACGCCTGGCTGGAACAGACTCCGGCGCATGCCACTTCGGTTTTTATTTTGCGCGATGTCAGCGAGGGGAAAAAACTAGAGCATGATCGCGAGCATCTCCGACGGCAGCAGGCGCTGGTCGAAATGTCGGCCCTGCTGGCGCATGAAATCCGCAATCCCCTGGGCAGCCTCGAACTCTTCGCTGGACTCCTGGCCGAAGCCAATCTGGAAGCCGAAAGCCGCCGCTGGATCGAGCACGTGCAGGCCGGTCTGCGCACTCTGTCCGCCACCGTCAACAACGTGCTGCATCTGCACAACACGCCCCAGCCCGAGCTCGCTCCGACTGATGCCGGCCAGCTCCTCGACTGGGCCTACGATTTTCTCCTGCCCCTCGCCAAGCAGGCGCGCGTCGAAATGCAAATCATCAACGGCCTCAACGGCGTCACGATTCCTGCCGACCGTCACCGCCTCGAACAGGTGCTGCTCAATCTCGCGCTCAACGCCTTTCGCTTCATGCCGGGCGGCGGATGGCTCTCGATTCGCGGCGTCGAAGGCGGATCGTCGCCCGGCTCGCAGAACGGCTCTCAGAACCATAGCCATAACAACGCCGGCGTAGAGATCTCGATGCGCGACACCGGGCCGGGCATTGCGCCCGACGATCTGCCCCGCATCTTTGACGCCGGATTCAGCACCCGGCCGGGCAGTTCCGGACTCGGACTTGCCGTCTGCCGCCGCATTCTCGAACAGCACCGGGGCTCGATCGCCGTCGAGAGCCGTCCCGGCTATGGCGCCACCTTCCGGCTGCGCCTGCCGCGCCATGCCGCGGCTGCGGAAACTGGCGCCGCACCGGGCGCCCAACTATCCTCCGAGCTGTCCTCCGGACTTCCCTCCGACCTTTCCTCCGAACGACCCTCTGGGGCCGCACCGTCCGCTGGAGAGCCGCTATGAAGCGGCTGCTCATCGCCGACGACGATGCCGGCATGCGCGCCGCGCTCGAAGCCCGTTTTCAGCGCCGCGGATGGCTGGTCGATGTCGCCGTCAACGGCACCGAAGCGCTGGAAAAATTTCGCGCCGGCTCGCATTCGCTGGTCATCACCGACGTGCGCATGCCCGGCCGCGACGGCTTCGAACTGATGCGCGAGGTGCAGGCCTCGTCGGCGCCGACGGCGGTGATCCTGCTGACCGCTTATGGCTGCGTGCCCGATGCCGTCGAAGCCATGCGCAACGGCGCTTGCGATTACCTGGTCAAGCCGGTTTGCTTTGAAAAACTCGAACTGGCCGTCGAGCAGGTGTTGCGCCGCGCTGAACAAGCGAACAAAGACACGGAAACACTGATCGGCCACTCCCCGGCCTGGCAGCATGCGCTCGAACGCGCGCGGCAGGCCGCCGCCAGCGACGCCGATATTCTGATCGAGGCCGAAAGCGGCACCGGCAAAGAACTCGTCGCCCGCCTGATTCATCGTCTCAGCCGCCGCAAGGCGGGTCCCTTGGTCGCGCTGAACTGCACCGCATTTCCCGAAGCCCTGCTCGAAAGTGAATTGTTCGGCCATGCCCGCGGCGCTTTCACCGGAGCCATCGGCGCCCGGCCGGGCAAGTTTGAGACGGCGAATCACGGAACTCTGCTGCTCGACGAAGTTGGCGAGATGCCCCTCGCATTACAGCCAAAACTGTTGCGCGCATTGCAGGAACGCGAGTTCGACCGCCTGGGATCGAACCAGACTGTGCACGTCGATATTCGCGTCATCGCGACCAGCAATCGCCCGCTCGAAACCGCCGTCGCCGAAGGCCGCTTTCGCGCCGATCTTTTTTATCGGCTGAACGTGATTCCCATTTCCCTGCCGCCGTTAGGCGACCGCGCCGGCGATGTTCGAGAACTGGCGGAATATTTTGCCGGGCTCTATGCCGAGCCGGGCGCGCGGGCCCGTTTGTCCGCCGAACTTCTGACCCGCCTCGAAGGGCTCGCTTGGCCGGGCAACGTGCGCGAACTCGGCAATTTCGTGCGCCGGGCAGTGGCTCTTTCGCGCGGCGGCGAAATTGGCATCGAAGCCCTCGAGCACGGCAGAAATCTCGGCGCGATTCCGCCCGGAAAAACACCGGCAGGAAACCTTTTCCCTCCCCCGGCGCGATCGCCGGAGTGGAAGCCGGGTCTCTCGCTCGGAGAAATGGAGCGCCAGCTCTTTGCCATGACTCTCGAATCAACCGGTGGAAATCGGGCGCGGGCGGCCGAGTTGCTGGGGGTGAGCCTGCGCACGGTGCGCAACAAAGTTCGCGAGTTTGGCTTGCCGCCACGCGGCAACTATCGCCATGCTGCCGGAGATCTGCAAACCTCAAAGGAGCAACTATGTCCATGATGACGATCGATACCCCGCTGATCCGCGGACTGGAGCGCGTGCTTGACCGGAGCGCCTTCCGCCACCAGGTGATTGCCGCCAACCTCGCCAACATCGATACTCCGGGATACCATACCCGCGATGTGCGGGAATTCGCCGGCGAAATCGAGCAGGCCATGGTTGGCAACGGCAATGATAACGATAACGACGATTCTCCGATCGGCCTGGCATCGTTTTCACCGGTCGCGCATGAAGTTCGCGGACTGCTCGAACGTCCCGACGGCAACAACGTCTCGGTCGAGCGCGAATCGCTCCTGCTGGCCGAGAACCAGTTGCGCTTTCAGGTGGCCGTACAGTTCCTGAAAGCCGAGTTTCACCGGCTGTCGAGCGCCATCAATGGAGGGAGCACATCGTCATGAACCTTTTCGGCATGCTGGAACTGAGTGGCTCGGCGCTTGGAGCCGAGCGGGAGCGCGCGGAAGTGGTAGCCAGCAACATGGCCAATGCCCAAACCACGCGCACCCCGGCGGGCGGCCCGTATCGCCGCCAGTTGGTGGTATTTCAGGCGCAGCGCGTTCCCCGTTTCGCCCTCGCCCTCGCCGGCCTACAACCCCAACATGCTTCCGCCGTGCGCGTGGCGGCGGTAATTCCGGATCAGCGGCCGCCGGTGATGCGCTTCGAGCCGGGACATCCCGATGCCAACTCCCAGGGCTTCGTAGCTTATCCGCAGGTCGATCCCACCGAGGAGATGACCGACCTCCTCGGAGCGGTGCGGGCCTATGAACTGAACGCATCGGCGGTGCAAGCCACGAAAAATATGATTGCGCAGTCGCTCGATCTGCTGCGTTAAAAGATGCTGCGCTGGGCGTGGGGACGCGGAGTGCCGTCTGCGATCCGCGATAAAGACGAGCAAGAGCAAGAGCAAGCGCAAGAAAAGAGGAAGGTCCGCCATGAATAACACGATTCCGTCGATTCGCATTCTGCCCGCCGACATGGGCGCTGCTCCGGCCGGCTCCGCCCCGGGCGGCAAGTTTCTGGAGACGCTGCAACAGTCGATCGACCAGGCCGAGGGTGCGCAGGGCGATGCTGCGACCCAGGTGGCGCAGCTTCTGAATGGCCAGGGCGCCGATCTGCACAGCGCCATGATTGCCGTCGAAAAGGCCGATCTTTCCTTTCAGCTGATGATGCAGGTGCGCAACAAGATCGTGCAGGCATACCAGCAGATCTCGAACATGCAGTTCTGAGGCGCGCGGTGAATCTCACGGCATGCCGGGCGCGGAGAAATCCACCAACCTTCCCCCTTCGCTTCGCGCAGGATGACAGCGGTCGATTGGAGCCGCGTTCTTTGCGGTTGCATCACTCCAGGAGCATGCGAATTTGAACCAGAGCCTCCAACAGATTCAGGATTTTCTGCGCGGCTTAAGCCTGCAGCAGAAGGCGCTGCTGGCCGGCGGCGCGGCGGCTGTCGGGCTGACCCTGTGGCTGTTTGTCGTCTTGCTCGATCACAAGAACGTCGTCCTCTACTCCGGCCTCAAGCCGCAGGATGCGCAGGCGATGGGCAGCCGTCTGGCGGCCAAGAATATTCCTTACGAAATCTCGGCGGATGGCGCGAGCGTTCTCGTGCCTTCCGATAAAATCGACGCCGCGCGTCTCGAAACCGCGGCCCAGGGATTGCCGCGCAATGCACGCCTCGGCTTTGAATTGTTCGACACTCCAAACTGGGCGGGATCGGACTTCAGCGAAAAGGTGAATTACCAGCGCGCCCTCGAAGGCGAACTGGAACGCACGCTGCAAACTCTCAACGAGGTAGAAGCGGTTCGCGTTCACCTGGTCCTGCCGCGCGAATCGCTGTTCAGCGAGCAGGAACACCTGTCGAAAGCTGCGGTGATTGTGAAAACCAAGGGTGGCACGCTTTCCCGCGAAGCGCAGCAGGCGATTCCGCAGCTGGTCGCGAGCGCCGTCGATGGCCTGCGGCCGGAAAATGTTACCGTCGTCGATGCCGACACCGCGATGTCGTTTCTGGCGCGGCGCGGGCCCGGCGGCCAGGCATCGTTCGACTCCGACGAGGAACTGGCCGCTGCCGCCGTGCACGCCATCGAACCCGTGGTCGGCGCCGAACATGTTCGGGCCAGCGTGCACGTCGACTACGACCTCAGCAGCAGCGAGGATACTTCTGAAACTTACGATCCGAAAACGGCCGCTACTCTGGTCCAGCAACATTCCGAAGAACTCGCCGGAGGCGGGAGCCCAGCGGGTGTACCGGGCGTGGCCAGCAATGTGCCCGGGAGCACCGCCGCGATCACGCCGGCGCCGGGCGCTCCGGGCGCTACACCGGGCGGCAGCGGCGCCATGCCGAATGTTTCGGCCGCGTTTGCCGCCCTCGACAACCAGAGTTCGAAATCCGACAGCTCGACTTTCGCGGTCAGCAAAAGTATCCGCCACGTCCTGAACCCGGCCGGCCGGGTGCGCCGCATCACCGCCTCGGTGCTGATCGACGACGCGACCGAGACCAAGCAGGAAAACGGCAAGGCATCGACCGGCTCCGTCCGGCGCAAGCGGACCCCGGAAGAAATGGCGGCGATCGAGAAACTCGCCCGCGCCGCGATCGGGGTTGACGACCAGCGCGGAGATTTGCTCGCGGTCGAAAATCTTTCCTTCCAGACGGCTCCGGTGGAATCGCTGCAAGTCCCCGGCAAACTGGATAAATACCGGCTCCTGCTCCTGCCCTGGGTGGGCGTGCTGCGCTACGTGGGAATTACGCTCCTGTTTCTGCTGGTGTATGCGCTGGTACTGAATCCGGTGAAGAAACACGCGATCGCGGCTTTCCAGAAGATTCCAGAGAATCTTGCCCGGCCGCTTGCCGGGGCTTCCGCGGGTGCCATCGCAAGCCTCGAACTTCCCCGGGGCAGCGAGGAAGCCCAGCGGGCCGGAAGCATGAAAAAAGAATTGGCCGACAAAATCAAGGCTGAACCAGCCGCGGCCAGCCGCCTGGTCCAGACCTGGATCCGGGACCCCAAAGGGTCCTGATCGCTCCGCGCCTTGAATCCAAGGCGAGTCGGTTCACGGACACAGGAACACTCGGTTGAGTGACGAATGCTAAAAAACGAGAGGAAGCTGAAGTAATACAAGCAACAATCCGGAATGCACCACACTTTGTAACCGGGAAAGACAACGAGAAGAGATGCCCACCCTGTTTTCCAGTCCGGGCTTGCAGAAGGCGGCGATCCTGATGGTGCTGCTCGGCGAAGAGGCCGCCAGCCACATCTATCGCCACCTTCCGGAGATCGACGTGCAGCGCCTGACCCGGCGCATCGCGGAGCTGGAACATTTCAAACCGGAGACCGCGATTTCTGTGCTGGAAGAGTATCACCAGCTCATTCTCACCCAAGGTTACCTGGCCGAAGGCGGCCCGGAATTTGCGCAGAAGGTACTGATCAAAGCCTTCGGCGAAACCGGCGCCAAGCGCCTGCTCGACCAGGTCTCCAGCGCCACCGAACAAAATGCCGTCCATCTCGAAAGCCTGCAGGAAGCCGACCCGCAGCAGTTGGCTAAGTTTCTCGAAGTCGAGCATCCGCAAACCATCGCGCTCATTCTGGCCCACTTGCACTCCCGGCAGGCCTCCGCACTCCTGTTGCGGCTGCCGGAAGAAATTCGCGGCGAAACCGTCAAGCGCCTGGCGCAACTGCGTCAGTTTTCTCCCGAGGTCGCCCAGAAGGTTGCTCTCGCCTTGAACAAGCGGTTGGAGTCGCTCGGCGAACAAAGCCGCCGCGCCTACGCCGGCTTCAAAGGCGCCGCCGACCTGCTGAACCAGTTGGAGCCGATTGCCAGCAAGGGGATCCTGGAGAACATCGAAAAAGATGATCCCAAGATGGCGCTGGCCATTCGCAACCTGATGTTCACCTTCGAAGACCTGCTGGGAGTGCCCGAAGCCGGCATCCGCGAACTGCTCGGACAACTGGACAAAAAGACTCTGGCGTTGGCCCTGCGCGGCGCCAACGAAGAACTCAAGAACCTGGTTTTCAAGTCCATGTCGTCGCGCGCCGTCGACATGCTGAAAGAAGACATGGAAGTCCTGGGCGCGGTGCGCGCCAAGGACGTGCATGCAGCGCAGCGCGAGATTGTGGACGTGGCCCGGAGGCTCGAAACGGAAGGCAAGATTATTCTCAGCGCCGAGTCGCAGGAGGAGTATGTCGTCTAGCGCTCCCCAGCGGCAACTGGCGCCCGAAGCCTCGGTCCTTGAATTTGACTATGCCGAGGCCGAAGGCCAGAGCGGCGCGGTGGGCGCTGCCTCCGATGGCGGCCCCGGCGCGCAGGAACGAAACCGCCGGCAGCAGGCCGAGGCCTTCGAGCAGGGACGCCAAAGCGTGCAACCACAGATGCGCTCCGAACTCGACGCCGCCCTCGCCAAAAATCGCGGGCAGATAGGCCAGGCGCTCCGCGAGTTCGCCCTGGAACGGCAAGACTATTACCGCCGCATTGAAGGTGAGGTCGTCCAACTGGCGCTCGCCGTCGCCCGCAAGATCCTGCATCGCGAGGCGCAACTCGACCCCAACGCCCTCGCCGGCATTGTGCGCGTCACGCTCGAAAAACTCGACACCGGCACCAAGGTCAACCTGCACGTCCATCCCCGGGAAGCCGCCGACTGGCGGCACTACTTTGCCTGCCAGGTGGAAAATGTTCCCCCGCCCGAAGTTTACGAAGATCCCGCCATCGCTCCCGGGGAATGCCGCATTGAAACTTCGCTCGGCACAACCGAAGTCGGCCTCGAAACGCAGCTCAAGGAAATTGCAACTGGATTGCTCGACCTGCTCGCCGAAAGACCCGGCGCAACTGGCCCTTCCTCTGCCTCCTCTTCGCCCACTTCGAGCCGAAACGCAATCAGTCCCAACCGCGCGCCAGAGAGTCGCTGAATGGCTGCCTCCACCGCTTCGCCGATTCTGTCCGCATACTTCTCCCATCTGGAACACTCTTCGGCGCTGCGCTGGTGCGGCCGGGTAGTACAGGTTGTCGGTCAACTCGTCGAATCCGAAGGTCCCTTCTGCACCGTCGGCGAGGCTTGCGAAATCGTCGACTCCCGTGGCCAGCACTGGCCGGGAGAGATTGTCGGCTTTCGCGGCCACATCGTTCTTTCCATGTCTCTGCGCCGCCCTGCTGGCATCCGTTACGGCGACCAGGTGGTGGTTTGGGGACGGCGTCCTTCGTTGCGTCTCAGCGAACAACTGCTCGGCCGCGTGCTCGATGGCGCGGGAGATCCGATTGACGGCCTTTCCGCTCCCGCCTGCCGCGAGCGTCGTGCGCTCGATCATGAAGCCCCGCTGGCTCTCGAACGCACGCCCATTCGCGAGGCGCTCGGCTGCGGCATCCGCGCCATTGACGCTTTCCTGACCTGCGGACGCGGCCAGCGCGTCGGCATCTTTGGCGGCAGCGGTGTCGGCAAAAGCACCCTCATCGGCATGATGGCGCGCAACACCAGCGCCGACCTCACCGTTCTCGGTCTGATCGGCGAACGGGGACGCGAAGTGGGAGAACTTCTAAACTCGCTCGGCGAAGCAGGCCGCCAACGCTCCGTCGTCGTCGTCTCCACTTCGGACCAAGACCCGCTGCTTCGCATCCGCGCCGGTCTCGCCGCCACTACTATCGCCGAATATTTTTGCTCCCGCGGCAAGCACGTTTTGCTGGTAGTCGATTCGCTCACCCGTCTCGCCATGGCGCAACGCGAAATCGGACTCGCCGCCGGCGAGCCGCCCACCGCCAAAGGCTATACGCCCTCGGTCTTCACTTTGCTCGCCCGTCTCATCGAGCGCGCGGGCGCCTTCGGTTCCGGCACCATCACCGGCTTTTACACCGTCCTCATGGAAGGCGACGACGAGAACGATCCGCTGGTCGACGCCGTCCGCGCCCTGCTCGATGGTCACGTCATGCTCGATCGCCGCCTCGCTGCCGAGAGCCACTATCCTCCCATCTCCATTCTCGACAGCATCAGCCGCATCATGCCCGCCGTCATTTCCGCCGATCATCTCGCCAAGACCAGTCGAATCCGCCGCCTCTTCGCTACCTACAAGGCTTCCGAAGAACTCATTCGCATCGGGGCTTACCAGAAAAGCAGCGATCCCGATCTCGATCGCGCCATCGCGCTCATGCCCGCGCTGCGTGAATTCCTCATGCAGTCCGCGCAGGAGGTTGCCGTCATGAAAGATTCTCTCGACCGCCTCATGGCCCTCCCGGCCTGAACTCCTCCCCTATGGCCTTCCGTTTCGCTCTCGCTCCGCTCCTCCGCCTCCGGCAAAGTATCGAACGCCAACGCACGCTTCAACTGCAGGACGCCAGTCTCCAAGTGGCGCGGACCCAGCAAACACTCGCACAACTGGAACAATTTCTCACCGATTCCGCTCAGGCCGACGCCGAGAGTCTCACCGCCGGACGCACCGCCGCGGAACTCCAGTTCGCCGCCGTGCTCCGCGAAAACCTGCATCGCTTCCGCGAGGAACTGCATTCGCAGATTCGCAAGTTGGAACTTTTGCGCCAGCAGGCAATGGCAGCCTACCATCAGGCTTATCGCGAACGCGAGGTCCTCGAAACCTTGCGCGCCCGCCAGCGCCGCCTCTACCAGCAGGAACAACTACGTCGCCAGCAACGGGAACTCGATGCCGCCTATCTGCTGCAACGATGGCATCATCACACACCATAGAAGCGGCTGATTTTGCCGGGATGCCCCCGGCAACCCTTGCCTCTTCCTCTCTTCCCACCGTCGCGCATTTTTCGTCGGCGTCTCTCTCACTTCCTGTAACTCTCTGAAATTTCAACTGTCGCCGCGTTTCCTCCCCGTCTGATTCAAGGTTTCCGACATTGGCGCATCGAGTGCATCAGATCCCGCGGTGCTCCGATGCAGGTAGAAGCCATTCTCATCCCGGCGGCGTTACCAGCGGCTCCCGCCGAGGCCAAAGCTCTGGCGGGATCGCCTTTGCCCCCAAGTTTCAGCGCCACCCTCGCCTCATCGATGGCAAGCTCATCGCTGGCGAACTCATCGATGGCGAGTTCCGCCGCCAACCATCCTCAGAGTCAGTCGGCACCAGTTGCCACGACCACAGAATCGAACCCCGTAGTAGGCGCAAACAATTTCGACGAAAGAATCGACGACGCCAGAATCGACAACACTAGGTTCGACGACACTAAGATCGACACCAACGTCGGCGCCAAAGTCACCTCCAACCCCGCTCCGGCGCGCATCGTCAGCTCCAATCCGAATCTCAATATATCTCTCAATATATTGCGCCTGAAAGCCACGCCGATCGTGATCTCCGCCGTCAAGTCGGACGCTAAGCCGGACGCAAAGTCGGACGCAAAGTCCGTTTCGAATCCCGACTCGAATCCCGGGTCAAATCTCAACGTTAAGCCCATCGCCAAACCTGCCGCCGATCCCGCGCCCGGCACCAAGCCTTCATCGCCAGCGTTTCCACCCGTCACCATCGCGGCTCTGCCGACCTATGCCACTCCACCTTTCATAGTTTTCGGGAAATCAAGCGTGGCTGCTCCTGCGTCCAGGTCCGCCGAGTCGGCTTCGAACTCACAGCCACTTTCGCCACAACTCACGGTGAATCCCGCCGGCGTACCCACCCCTTCACCGCAACTCACGGCGATTCCCGCCGGCGTACCCGCACTTTCGCCGCCCCTGTCGGACGCTTCACTCCTTACTACCACGAGCCAGACCGTCGCGCCGCCCCAGTCCTTGTCTTCCTTGGCGGTGGGCGCTGCCACGCTTGCACCGACGCAAGTAGACGCGCCGTCGCTCAAGCTCACAAGCCCCCCCAGCAATGATCAGCCTGATCGCAACGCGACGATTGCCGCAGCTCCCGCGCCGCCAGGTGCCGTAACGAGTTCAGCCGAGGCTGTTCCTGTTTCGAATTTCAGCAAAGCCGTCGACGTTGTTTCTGCGGCTTCCGAAGTTGCCAAGGCGCCGGTAAACTTCCGAGTTCCGAGCCAAGCACAGCCAACATCTTCTGAAATTTCACACGTCGCAGGCCAGGCTGTTGCTGACCCCGCGCCCTCGTTTCGCATCAACCCAAATCAGCCCTTGGCCCAACCGGCGCAATCTTCTATTCCTCCAGTCGCCGCTTCGCAAACATCGACAGGAGTTGCTGCACCAATATCCGTCACCGCGACGTCCGTGCTACCAACGGCCGTCTTATCCGCGCCTGCAAGCCTAGTCTCCGCAATCGCGGCGCAATCGGCGTCGCCGGCTTCCCCGGCCGCTACGACAGCGCCAACGGCCCCACCCGCCGACAGCGCCTTGCCAGCTCCGATTCCCACCGGCGCAACCATCGCCGTGCTTGCGCCCGATCCATCTTCAACTGCGCGATCGCAAACTGTTTCGCCGGCACCATCCACTGCAGCCCAGGCCGCGTCCGCGGCACCGCCCACGCAGACCGCTCCTGCGTCCCTGCCCAGCAATTTCTCTGCGCAGCCCCTATCGTCATCATCCCAGGGCGCAGCCCCAATTCCCGAAGGCAATCCGGCTTCCACCATCCCGCTGACATCTTCCGCTCCGACGCGAACTCCAACGCCAGCGCAAACCCCGACGGCATTCCCAATACCGCAATCGCCCCTCAGCGACAACAACCCTATCCCCATAACCGAGCCCCAAACCGGAAAGCAGCCCGCCAGTCCCCCACCGAACGACCTTAGAGTCAACGCTGCAC